>Ga0209380_10003036_pt1 | contig 10534 bp, 9 predicted proteins | sample HubBroMetageWFT6_FD_188347 | JGI IMG/M metagenome (GOLD analysis project Ga0209380, IMG submission 188347) | Warmed and freeze-thawed soil microbial communities from the Hubbard Brook experimental Forest, New Hampshire - Hubbard Brook CCASE Soil... | ecosystem: Environmental > Terrestrial > Soil...
CGCGGCGGGCCTGGGTCAGGCAAAATTCCGCAACCTGACCGGCGGCATCGCCGCGCTGCATTCTGCCTGGCGGATCTGACCGAGCGATCGGAGTTTCTGGGCAGTGTTCGGGCTTTTCCGCAGCATTCGCAATCTCGCCCGCCTCGTCCGGATCCTGCTCAGCCTGGCGCGGCACGATGCGCTGTTTCCGCTCGACCGCACCGCCAGCGCCGCGCCGCTGCTGCGCCTCACCCGGCTGATTCGACGGCGCGGCCCCGGCGCCGCTTCCCGCCCCGGCGAGCGGCTCGCCGCCGCGCTTGGCGGGATGGGCCCGAGCTTCATCAAGCTCGGGCAGATCTTGTCCACTCGCGCCGACCTGCTCGGCGACGAGATCGCCGAGGATCTGGCGACGCTGCAGGACCGTCTGCCGCCCTTTCCAGGGCGCCGGGCGCGGGCTCTGATCGAGGCGGAATTCGAGCTGCCGCTGGAAGAGCTCTACCGATCCTTTGACGATGCGCCGATTGCGGCGGCCTCGATCGCGCAGGTGCATTTCGCCGTGACCCCCGATGGCCGCGAAGTCGCCGTCAAGGTGTTGCGGCCTGGAGTCGCACGTGCCTTCGCCCGCGACATCGATCTGTTCATGTGGCTGGCGCGGCTGACCGAGCGGACGCGGCCGGCGCTGCGCCGGCTGAAGCCGGTCGAGGTGGTCGAGACGCTGGCGCAGTCGGTTGAGCTGGAGATGGATCTGCGCTTCGAGGCGGCCGCCGCCTCGGAATTGGCGGAAAACTTCGCCGGCGATCCGGGCTTCCGCGTGCCGCGAGTCGATTGGCAGCGCACCGGGCGCACCGTGCTGACCACCGAGCGTATCGCCGGGGTCCGCGTGGACGACCGCGAGGCCCTGCTCGCCGCGGGGCACCGGATCGACGATCTTCTGCGCAAGGCCGCCGACGCGTTTTTCAAGCAGGTGTTCCGCGACGGCTTTTTTCATGCCGATCTCCACCCGGGCAACATCTTCGTCGATAGTGACGGCGCACTTGCCGTCGTGGATTTCGGCATCATGGGCCGTCTGGACCGCGACACCCGATATTACCTCGCCGACATGCTGCTCGGTTTTCTGTCGGGCGATTACCGGCGGGTCGCCGAGGTCCATTTTGATGCCGGGTTCGTGCCGCGGCGCCGCTCGATCGACGCCTTCACCCAGGCTTGCCGGTCGATCGGCGAGCCAATCCTCGGCCGACCGCTGAACGAGATCTCGATTGCCCGCCTTCTGGGGCAGTTGTTTCATGTCACCGAGCAGTTCGAGATGGAGACGCAGCCGCAATTGCTGCTGCTGCAAAAGACGATGGTGCTGGTCGAAGGGGTTGGCCGGCGGCTCGATCCCGAAGCCAACATCTGGACCTTGGCGCGCCCGCTGGTCGAAACCTGGATGCGCGACAATCGCGGCCCCGAGGCGCGGCTGCGGCAGCGGATAGACGCAATCGTCGAAGCAATCGACGAGGTGCCGCGGCTGTTGCGCAACCTGGATAAGATGATCGAGGACTGGTCGCGCGAAGGGGTGGTGATGCACGCCGAGAGCCTCGCCGTTCAGGCAGCGCATCGCGCGCGGCTGCTGCCGCTCCTGGTGATCCCCTTATGGCTGGCCGCCGCCGCTCTCATCGCGATCGCGGTCGCTTTGCTGACCGGGCGCTAGGGTCTCCCGCGGAGCTGTAGGCGAAATTGGGCCCGCCGCATACCAAGAGGACATGCGTCTTGCGCGCGCAATCTGCTAGGCTTTCGCCAGACCGCTGGGGAGAAAAGATGCCATGGATGATGCGATGACCTTGTCGCAGCGCGTTGACGCGCTCGAAGCGGAGATGAGCCGCGAACTCGACTACATCGTCATCAAGTCGCGGCTATACAGCCTGGCCGAAGGCGATATGAGCCCGCCGCCAAACGCCGGCGCGATCATGGCGAAAAACCCGAACGCGCGCGTGCTGATGGGTGACGACCCGCGGCTGCCGCCGATGCCCGCAAAACCGACCCTGATCGATTTCTTCAAGTACCGCTTCGGCCCGGCGACGCATGTCCTGCAAAGCGCCCGGCACGCCGTCAACGCCGGCCTGCCCGAGAAGATGGTGCTCGCCTGTCTGTTGCATGACATCTCGACGATGGGCCTGATCCGCGGCGACCATGGCTATTGGGGCGCCCAGCTGGTCGAGCCTTATGTCGACGAGGAGGTCACCTGGGCGATCCGCGCCCATCAGGTGCTGCGCTTCTACCCCGACGAGTCGGTCGGCTACGAATATCCGCAATCCTACGTCAAGGCATTCGGCGCCGATTACCGGCCCGACCCCTATGTCGAGGAAGACTACAAGCGAATGCGCGACCATAAATGGTACATGTCCGGTCGGATGATCACCGTCCACGACATCTACTCGTTCGACCCGAACGTGCATGTCGAGCTGGAGGAGTTCACCGACGTGATCGGCCGCAACTTCCGCCAGCCGAAAGAAGGGCTCGGCTACGACAACAGCCCGGTCGCGCATATGTGGCGGGCGATGATCCGGCCGGCGAAATATCTGTAGGGCACAATGAAAACCGGGCGGCTTGCGCCGCCCGGTTCTGAGCCGAATCCTTTACGAAGGTACCGGCGAGGCTAGTAACCCCAGCCATACCCGTAGCCGGGCCCATACGAGGTGCCGTAAGACGGATAGCTCGGCGCGTAATACGGCGTCTGCGGATAATACGAATAGGCCGGGGCGTAGCCATAGCCATACCCGCCGTAATACGGGTTGTAGTACGGGCTGGCCGCGGCGCCGACAGCAGTGCCGACCGCAAACGCGCCGAGCCCGATGCCGACCGCCGCCCCGGTGCCGATCCTCGCCTGCGCCGGGGTCGGCGTCGTCAGCGCGACCGCGCCGACGAGCGCGGCGGTCACCGCCAGCCTGCGGCCGGTCTGCTTGGTAATGGTAATCACGCTCATGGTTCTTTCCTCCGACGTTTCAGAGCATGCGCCACGCCTCTGGCGCGATACCGTGGCGGCGCACCTACATCGAAGAACGATATAACCCCGCGCAAAATTCTCCGTTCCCGCTGAGCGATAGCGCCGGGAACGCAATGCAATTGGCGGAGGAGACCCCGGGCTGCTAGGCGGGCGGCGCAGGAGCCGCGGCACCCTTTCGCTCCAAAATCCGCCGATGCAGATTGCGAACGATCATGCCAGTCAGCCGCTCGTCATGCATGAACAGGCGTTGCCCGATCGGGTACGGGTCCTGCTGCGTGACCGGAAGCGGTTCTTTCAGGATCCCCTCGGGGTCGACCCCGCGGTCGACATAGGTTTCGATAAAACCGACCCAGTTCTCGACGATCTGCGCCTGCTCTTTGAGATAACCCTTGCCGCATGGCTCGCCGTGGCCCGGCACGATCGTCTCGACATCGAGGGCGGCGATCTGGTCGAGCGCGCCGAGCCACTCCCAGGGATCGCATTCCTGCATCCAGGTGCGGCATTTGTGGAACACGTTGTCGCCGGTGAAAACAACCCCCTCCTCCGGCACGTATACCGAGGTCTGCGGCGCGGTGTGGCCGGGCATGTGGATGATGTTGAAGGTGTGATCGCCGACATTGAGGGTCAGCGTGTCGGTGAAGGTCAGGCTCGGCGGGTTCGAGGCCGGATAATCGGGATGGCCGACCAGCCAAACGCTGTCGGGATCCATCTGCTTGAACCGCTCGCGCTTCTCGTCGAGCGAGCCGAAGGCGTTGAGATACTGGTCGAAGCACTCCTGCAGCTTGACCTGTCCGACCACGGTCACCTTCGGGAAATAGGCGTTGCCCGCGATGTGATCGCCGTGCGGCTCGGTGTTGACGAGGTAGCGGATCGGTGCCTTTTCCTCCAGGCGCTCGCGCCAGCGCACGGCATCGATCGGCTGCTGCGGCGAGTCGATCATGACATAGCCGTCGCTCGTTTCGATGTAACTCGGATTGCAGCCGGCGAAATAGATTTCGGTGAAGCTGTGCGGTCCGACCCTGCGCATGCCTTCCTCCGTTGTTCGGGTTAGCGGCGCTTACTGGCGTGCTTTGCACCATCAAGGGATGGCGGCTCCTCCCAATCCCTTATGGCAAGAATGCGGTGGCGCCGTTTTATCGGCAAGGCCTTAGAGGCAAGGGTCCGTCCGTTTCTCTGCAGCAGCTGTGATGGCGCGAATTGACAGCACTACCAGCCGACCCCATAGTCTGCGGCTTTCCTGCCAATGCCGCGGGACCGGGACGGCCGGCGCGGCGAGGAGATTGGCGATGATGCGGGATCCCGGCATACCGAGCCGGCGCTTCGGCCTGGTGCGAGGGATCGCGCGGGCGGAACGGCGACGACGATAATCGACAACATCGATCGTTGCACGTTTCCGCAATTCTATCGCGCAGGAGAACACCCGTGATTCCAGCTGTAATGCCGACCTATGGCCGGTGGGATATCGCCGTCGAGCGGGGCGAAGGCCTCTACCTCTACGCCACCGACGGCCGCAAATTTCTCGACTTCACCAGCGGCATCGCCGTGACCTCGCTCGGTCATTGCCATCCGCATCTGATCGAGGCGGTGACCGCACAGGCGCAAAAGCTCTGGCACACCTCCAACCTGTTCCAGATTCCCGGCCAGCAGCGCCTCGCCGAGCGGCTGATCGCCAACAGCTTTGCCGACACGGTGTTTTTCAACAATTCCGGCGCCGAGGCCGTCGAGCTGTCGCTCAAGGTCGTGCGCAAGTACCAGAGCGAGATCGGCCACCCCGAGCGCTATCGGGTAATCGGCTGCCAGGGCTCATTTCACGGCCGCAGCTTCGCCACTCTGGCCGCCGCGGGCGCAGAGGGCTACCTGAAGGGCTTCGGACCGGTCATGGACGGCTTTGACCACGTCGCCTTCAACAATCTGAACGAGATGCGTGCCGCGGTCACCGATCAGACGGCGGCGATCCTGGTCGAGCCGGTGCAGGGCGAAGGCGGCGTGCGCGCCCCCTCGGCCGACTACCTGAGGGGGTTGCGAGACATTTGCGACGAGTTCGGCCTGCTCCTCGTCTACGACGAGGTGCAGTGCGGCATGGGCCGCACCGGCAAGCTGTTCGCGCATCAATGGGCCGGCGTCGCACCCGACGTGATGGCGGTGGCCAAGGCGCTCGGTAATGGCTTTCCGATCGGCGCTTGTCTCGCCACCGAGAAGGCCGCTGTCGGCATGATCGCCGGCTCGCACGGCTCCACCTTCGGCGGCAATCCGATGGCGGTCGCCTGTGGCAACGCGGTGCTCGACGTCATGCTTGAGCCCGGGTTCTTCGAGCGGGCGCAACGGATGTCGCAGCTGCTGCAGGACCGGCTGCAGAAGCTCGTCGACGCGTATCCGAAGCTGTTCGCCGAGTTGCGCGGCTCGGGCCTCTTGCTCGGCGTCCGCTGCCATATTCCGGCCGGGGATTTCGTCACCAAACTGCGCGCCAACGGCCTCCTTTGTCTGACCGCGGGCGATAACGTGATGCGCATTCTGCCGCCGCTGATCGTCGGCGAGCGCGAGATCGACGAGGCGCTGGCGATCATGGACAAGGTTGCCAAAGAATGGCCGCCGCAATGAGAGCGGTCGCGCGCGGCCCGACGCTGCTCGGCGGCCGGCGCGAAAGCGGCCCGCCGCGGCATTTCCTCGACATCGACCAGCACCAGACCGGGGACCTGCGCAGCATCCTCGACCTCGGGGTTGCCTATAAGAACGGGCGGCGCGACCGCCCGCTCGAAGGCAAGACCCTGGCGATGATCTTCGAGAAGCCGTCGACCCGCACCCGCGTCTCGTTCGAGGTGGCGATGCGCCAGCTGGGCGGCGATGTGATCATCCTCAACACCGCCGACAGCCAACTCGGCCGCGGCGAGACCGTCGCCGACACCGCGCGGGTGCTGTCGCGCTATGTCGACGCGATCATGATCCGCACCAACTACGCGGAAAAGCTCGCCGAGCTGGCGCAGCACGCGACCGTGCCGGTGATCAACGGGCTGACCGACTCCTCGCATCCCTGTCAGATCATGGCCGACGTGATGACCTTACAGGAGAAAAAAGGGCCGGTCGGCGACACGGTGGTGGCGTGGAGCGGCGACGGCAATAATGTAGCGGTCAGCTGGGTTCATGCCGCGGTGCGGTTTGGCTTTGCCCTGCGCTTGGCCTGCCCCGAGCAGCTGCCGCCGCCGCAGGCAGTGCTAGACTGGGCAGCGTGCGAAGGCGGCCGGGTCAGTCTGACGGTCGAGCCGGACGAGGCGGTCGCCGGCGCCGATTGCGTGGTCGCCGACACCTGGGTGTCGATGGGGGTCGAAGCCAGCGTCAACCGGCACAATCTGCTGGCGCCGTACCGTGTCGACGAGCGCCTTATGGCAAAAGCCAAGCCCGACGCCATCTTTATGCACTGCCTCCCGGCCAAACGCGGCGAGGAGGTGACGGCGGGGGTCATCGACGGCCCGCAATCGGTCGTCTGGGACGAGGCGGAAAACCGGCTGCATGTGCAGAAGGGCATTCTCGCCTGGTGTTTGGCCTGAGGCCTGCGGCCGCCGCATCGCCGGCTGAGCCGATATCGATGTAACTTAACGTTGGCGCTGCAGCGGAGTGCGTGATTTTGCCTGTTACCGACCAGCCGAGATCCGACGATCTCGTCCAACCGTTTCGCCTCGACCCGTTTGCGTTGCGCGGCCGCCTCGTTCGGCTTGGGCCGACCGTCGATCGCATCTTGTCTCAACACGACTATCCCGACCCGGTGGCCGCCATTCTCGGGGAGGCGATCACCCTGGCGATCATTCTTGCCGGCGCGCTGAAATATGACGGCATCTTTACCTTGCAGACGAAGAGCGACGGGCCGGTGCGCCTGATCGTCGCCGACGTCTCGACCGCAGGCGCGGTGCGCGGCTATGCGCAATACGATTCGGAGCGGCTGGAAGCGGCAATGGCGCGGGGGGTGCGTCGGGGTCACAGCCCCTCGGTACCTGACCTGATCGGGTCGGGTTATATCGCCTTCACGGTGGACCAGGGGGAGGACACCGAGCGTTATCAGGCGATCGTCGAACTGGTCGGCGCGACCCTTGCCGAGTGTGCCCAGCATTATTTCCGCCAGTCCGAACAGATCCAGGCTGGGATCAAGCTCTCGGTGGCGCGATCCGGGCCGGAGGGCGCCTGGCGCGCCGGCGGACTGATGCTGCAGCGGGTGCCGCCGGAGGGCGGCTATGCGGTCATCGCCGATGACGTCGAGGACGCCTGGCGCCGGGCGATCGTGCTGATGAGCTCGGCGACGTCAGCGGAGCTGGTAGACCCGGAACTGTCGCCGCACCGGCTCCTGTTCCGGCTGTTCCACGACGAAAGCGTGCGCGTCTTCCGGACCCATCCGCTCGAGGCGCGGTGCCGCTGCTCGCGCGAGCGCATCGGCAACATCCTGCGCTCATTCCCGGCCGACGACATCGAGGATTTGCGCAAGGACGAGGTCACGACCGTAACCTGCGAGTTCTGCAATACGCGCTACGAGTTCAGCAGCGAGGAACTCGCCGGCCTCACGCCGGCGTAGCTATTTCCATAGCTATTTTTTACGGGCCTGGGCGATCAGCTGCTTCAGCGTGCCAAGATCCACCGCGCCCGGCACGATCTCCTCGCCAATAACAAAACCGGGCGTGCCGCGGATGTCGAGCGCATCGGCGAGGTCCAGATTGGCCTTGATCGTCTGCTCGACCTCTGGCGCGGCCATATCGCGCTTCAGGCGGTCGATATCGAGCCCAACCGAACCGGCTACTTTGAACACCGTGGCCTCGTCGATCTGACCCTTGGCAGCCATCATCGCCCGGTGAAAGGCGTCGTATTTGCCCTGGTTGCGCGCGGCGAGCGCGGCGTGGGCGGCCACCACCGACGCCGGTCCGAGGACCGGCATCTCCTTGTAGACGAGACGCAGCTGATGATCCTCGCCCAGCAGGCTTTCGAGCGACGGTTCGACCTGTTTGCAATAGGGGCATCGGTAATCGAAGAACTCAACCAGCGACACATCGCCTTTCGGGTTGCCGCCAACCGGCGTCGCCGGGTCCTCTAATATTTCGCGCCGCCGCGACACGAGGGCGGCGCCGGCCTTGTCCTGCGCCTCTTTCGACAATTTGTCCTTCGCTGCCTCGAGCGCTTCGAGCATGACCTCGGGGTTTTTGGTCAGGTAGTCCCGGATGATCGACTCGATCGCCTGCCGCTGCTCCGGGGTGAAATCGGCTGCCAACGCGGTTGGCAGCGGCAGCAGCGCAACAAAGACACCGAGCCACAGGGCCAACGCGCAGGATCGGGCGCGCGCTCGCGGCAGGATCGGATCGGCCGATGTGCGCGATCGGCGGGCAAGAAAGCTCATGGCCAGGAAAACTCCATATCGAAGAGTTGGTGATGATCAGTTGTCGAGGTTCTCGGCCTCGCGGTGGATGTCCTCCGCGCGGGCATAGGACCCCGTATTCCGGGCAAGCAGCTGCTTTGCTCGATTCGATTGCTGGATCGCATCCTTCTTCCGACCGTCGGCGAGCGCTTCCTCCGCCAGGGACAGCGCTGCCATTCCGATCTGCTTGTCGCGGCCATAGGCAATCGCCAGAAAGTGCCAGACTTGGCTGTCGCGCCCTTCGGCACGGCTCGCATCGTTGAGATAGGCGATCGCGCGTTTATCGAGCGCTGGATCGCCAGTCTCGATGTAGACCTGGGAGAGCGACATCCTTAGCAGCGCCGCGTCCGGCGCCAACCGCACCGCGTCTTCGTACGGCCGTATCGCATCTCCAATCCGGCCGTTTTCGAACAGCATTTGGCCCTTGAGCTCGCGGTAATACGGGTTGTTCGGAAAATCGTGGATCAAGCCATCGACAGCCGGCAACGCCTTGGCCAGATCCGGGATCCGGTAATAGGCAATGGCGCGGGCATAACGCGCCAAGACCGATGTATTCGACGCTGGGTAGTCGGCGAGCGTGGCCGATGGCGGGTCGAGAAAGGCATGCAGCTTCATCTGGATGAGGCGAAGCATTTCGATCGAGTCAGGCCGGTCCGGGGCATCCGAACACCGCGCATGCTCGACGTGGTCGCGCACGTATTCGATCCGCTGCGGCGTCAGCGGATGGGTGCTGGCCCAGGCGTCTTGGTGCGAACCCGACAGCATCTCGTTGGTCTGCAGGATCTCGAAGAATCTGAGCAGGCCGCGCGCGGATTGGCAGCTGCGGTCGAGGAAATTGAGCGCGGCGTGGTCGGCGGTGGCCTCCTGCGCTATGGAGAATTGCAGGAACGAGCGCTCGCCCACGCCCGCAGCGCCCAGCATTGCCGCACCGTTGCGCCCCGCCACCGACGCCGCGGCACCCAATACCATCGCAATGATCGTCTTGATGCTGGCGTTGTGCAGCTCTTCCTTCAACCGCAGGATATGCCCGCCGGCGATATGCCCGGTCTCGTGGGCGATCACGCCGATCAGCTCGTTCGGCGTTTCCGCCCGCTGGATGAGTCCGGTATGGATGAAGATCGCTTGCCCGCCGGCGACGAAGGAATTGATCTGATTGTCCTGGATTAGGTAGATGCCGACATCGTTCGGCTCGAGCCCGGCGGCGCGGAAGATCGGCGTCGCCATCGTGTGAATATCGTTCTCGATCTCGGTGTCGCGAATCGACGCGGCGTCGGCGTATGCCGGGCGAGGGGCGCCGATCGCTATAAGCGCCGCGATCACGACAACGCGCAGCAGGCAGGCAACCGGCGCCGCTCTCACCATTCCTCCGCATTGACCGGAGCGCCGACAGCGCCGCAAAAAGAACGTCCCGGTCGATACGCCCGAATTGCGGCGATGCCGCGGCAGCGCTGGCGAGCACAACCGCGGCGCGTCACGTCTCAGGAATTCATCAGGCGCGTCCACCAGCCCCGCCGAGGGTTTGCCGGCTTCTCGGTAATTGTCTGGACATTGTCGTCCGAGTGAGGCTCCGGCTCCGCTTCTGAGACAGCGGTGCCCGGTTGCGCGGACGCACCGACCACCGCACCCTCGAGTTCCCGCTCCGTCTCGGAAGCTTCCGCAGCAGCAGGGCTGTCCAAGTGATCGAGTAGGCGCTCGCTGTCGCTGACAAAGGGCACACCCTCTTCCGATTCCGCTGTCGGTGCCGGGGTTGCCACCGGCTCTTTATGTTGCGTGTGCTCGTGGCCTGACCCGACAACATCGCCGGCGAGCGGGCCCATGGTCGCGGTTTCGAGCCCGGCATCTCCGGGCCAAGGCTCCAGCGGCGGCATCTCGGCCGCCTCGCGCTGGATGCGCTCCTCTTCGGTGGGCGGGACAACTTCGATGGTCTCAGCGGCTACTGGCTCAGCTCCTTCGCGACGACCACGCACACGCCCGCCGCGCCGGCCGCGCCGCCGCCGCCGCCGTTCCGCATCGCTGTCGCGATCCTCGCCGTTGCGCGCCGGGCCGCCACCGGGCCCGCCGGTCTCCTCGGCTGTGGCGGTGGCCGGGGCCGGAGCAGCACGGGTTTCGCGTGCCTCGTCCGGCCGTCGCCGTCGCCGTCGCCGACGCTTCCGGCCCCGCTCTTCCTCCGCGTCTTCCCGGTCGGC
>Ga0209380_10003038_pt1 | contig 10532 bp, 7 predicted proteins | sample HubBroMetageWFT6_FD_188347 | JGI IMG/M metagenome (GOLD analysis project Ga0209380, IMG submission 188347) | Warmed and freeze-thawed soil microbial communities from the Hubbard Brook experimental Forest, New Hampshire - Hubbard Brook CCASE Soil... | ecosystem: Environmental > Terrestrial > Soil...
GTGAGCCAATTGATTACCGAAAGCTTACTGCTGGCCTTCCTGGCAGGTCTTTCGGGGCTTATCTTCGCGTATCTGGGATCGAAAATACTAGTGGCGCTGGCTCCTGCGGACGTGCCGCGGCTAGCCGAAGCGGGTATCGATCGATGGGTACTCGGATTCACTCTTGGAATGTCAATGATCACTAGCCTGCTATTCGGATTGGTTCCTGCACTGTATGTGTCAAAAGTAGAGTTGAGCGACGCGCTGAAGCAGGGGGGAGCGCGCATTACGACTGGCGGCGGGATTATCGGCATTCGCGGTGTACTTGTAGTGGCTGAAGTCGCTCTAGCCGTGACGCTTGTCTCCGCAGCGGGTCTGCTGATCAAGAGCTTTGTAGCCCTGCACAACGTAGCGTTGGGTTTTCGGCCGGAAAACGTGCTCGTCATGCGAGCAACGGTCGCCGCGCCTTTCTCCGTTGGCATCCCACGCACACGCCAATTCTTCAGGGATATGCTTGCTCGAGTTAGCACCTTACCCGGTGTGTTGGCGGCCGGAGCGACCATGGCGCCACCTGCCTATGTGGATTCGACGGGGGGATATATTATCGATCAGTTGCCAGGGCAACCGGATTGGAGTCGAGCGCCTAGCGTGGTGCTTTCCGTTGTTGCGCCTGGCACGTTCAGGACGCTCGGAATTCCGCTGAAGAGCGGACGCGACTTCAGCGACAACGATACGTCGGACAGACCCTTCGTTGCGGTGGTGAATGAAGCGCTCGTCCGACAATCGTTTCCCAGTCAGGACCCGCTCGGCAGGACCATCTTCTGTTCCTTCGATTCGTCGAACGGCATGGAGATCATTGGTGTCGTTGGTGACGTGAGGCAACGGGGCCCGGAGCGGGAACCGATGCCGGAGTGCTACATGCCGTATCTGCAGCATGGGTTCAATGGATCGACTTTGAGCTTCGTCGTGCGGACCGCAGGCGACCCAAGCGCGCTTGCGGAAACATTGCGGCGGCTCGCGCGCGAGAGGTCACCGGACATCCCGATGAAGTTCACGACTATGGAAGCCATGGTTTCGGAGAATGTGGCTGTTCCCCGGTTTCGCACTCTGTTGTTCGGAGTCTTCGCGGGCCTGGCGCTATGTCTTGCTTTGGCTGGCGTCTATGGCGTAATGGCTTACGCTGTGGGCCAACGATCGAACGAGATCGGCGTGAGGATCGCCTTAGGCGCCAGCACAGGTTCCGTGCTTCGGCTGGTCATCAGCCAGGGGCTGGCGCTCGCAGGTCTCGGTCTAGCTTTAGGTTTGGGCGCTGCGGTTGCCGGCACACGATTGCTTACGAACATGCTATTCCACGTGCAGCCGAACGATCCCGTGGTGTATTTGGCCGTCGCGGTTCTGTTGGGTATGGTGGCACTTGTTGCCAGCTATGTTCCGGCAAGACGCGCATCCGAAATCGATCCGCTGACTGCAATACGACAGGAATAACCGCACCGGAGCCAACTTCGTCTCTATAGCAAACAGGGCACGTGGGTTCCCAAACCGCTGCGTTCAGCCTCTCCTGCTCTGCCTTCCCTGCTACTACTCTTGCTACGCGGACCGGCGATAGTGGCGCCCATACTGCTTTCCTGCTTCAAAGAAAATGGGAATGCAACGCTTCAGTAGCCCTTCCTTACCAATGGTGCACTTTTCCCTCGGCGGCGCGAAGCTGATAGACTCCTGTCCACTGACATCCTGATTTTCCAGTTTTGAGAGGTGCTCCCATGAGTGTTTCGCGTCGTGCTGGCCGTTTGTTCCTTATGCTTGCCGTTTCCTGGTTCTTAAATTCCACGGCGAAGCCGCAGACCTCCGCGCCGACGGCGAAGAAGTTGAAGATTTACATTTCCGTGGATATGGAAGGCGTGGCTGGGGTGGTGACTGCCGACCAGCTCGGACCAACTGGATTCGAATACGAGCGCTTCCGGCAATTCATGACGAAGGAAACGCTGGCGGCGGTGCGGTCGGCCAAGGAGTCTGGGGCAACGGAGATCGTGGTGAGCGATTCGCATGGAAATGGCGAGAATCTGCTGATCGAGGAGTTTCCGAAAGATGTTCACATCATCCGTTCCTGGCCGCGACATGGGAGCATGATGGCGGGCGTCGATGCGAGCTTTGACGCGGCACTTTTCATCGGCTATCACGCGTCGACAACGAACCCGCGGGGCGTACGAGCGCATACGTTTTCGAGCGCGCACTTTACGCGCGTGGCGCTGAACGGAAATGCGGTCACGGAAGGGGAGTTCAACGCGGCGTTTGCAGGTGCGCTGGGGGTGCCGGTGATTTTCGCGTCGGGAGATGACGCTGCCGTGGAGGAACTGAAGTCAAAGCTGGGAAGCATAGAAACGGCGGAGACGAAAAAGAGCTTGAGCTTTCATTCCGCGGAGACGCTGACTCCGGAAGCATCGTGCGAAAGAATCGCGGCGGGCGTCAAGTCGGCGCTGGAGCGCCTGCACGATTTCAAGCCGTATACGGTCAGGACGCCGGTGACGCTCGAGATCAGCTTCAAAAATTATACGCCGGCCCAGATGCTCAGTTATCTGAGATCGGTGCAGCGAGTGGATTCGCATACCATCCGGTTTGTCGGGAAAGACATGGCGGAGGTGTCGGACTTTGTGGACATGGTGGACGGTTATAGCCCAGACTTAGCACCTTGACCAGGGTCAGTTCGAGGCGTGTGGCTCTGCAAATGGACAACAACAAAGAATATTCGGAAGGAAGCCTGACAGATCTGGGCGCATTTAGGGTGCGATAAGAGTTCCCGACGATTACTTAAGGCGCCAAGGGTGGCGATCGGTGCCGTTAGATTACCATCAGTTACCTCTGGCTGCCCGACGGTCACGGCAGAGGCCGCGGGTTCTCCTAATCGGAGCTGAACCGGAGACGGTCCTCCGATTGGTTCCGCTCGGCTGACTGCGTGAAGTATGCCGTGGCGCGGAAGACGGACGGAAGTAATGTTGGGGACATCCTGGCTGGTGCTTTGGGAACTTCGCGGGAAAGTGCCGCTGTCCTGATGGTAGGCGCATTCGTTATGCAGGCGCCGGGCTTCAGCCCGCCGCTCGTGAGTCCACAAAGAAGGCGCCTCACTCGTAACGCAACGTCTGCATGGGATCCACGCGCGTCGCGCGTCGCGCCGGGATATAACACGCCGCCAACGCTACCACAGCCAGCACCGCTGTTACGCTGGCGAACGTGGCCGCGTCGGTTGGCGCAATGGCGAACAACAAGCTGGCCATCAATCGGGTTAACAACAACGCTGTTATCAGACCTGCCGTCAGACCGATCAACACCATCAGGGCGCCCTGCTTCATCACTAATGCCAGCACATCGCCGCCCTGCGCGCCCAACACCATGCGCAACCCAAACTCCTTGGTGCGCCGCGCCACCGAATACGACACCACGCCATAAATCCCCACAGTAGCAATCGCCAGCGCTGTAACCGAAAACAAGCTCAACAGTAGAGTCAAAAATCGCGGCCGTGCCTGGGCCCGCTCCATTACGTCATCCATCATCCGCACATCCGACAGCGGTAGCGACGCATCCATCACATTCAATCGCTCCCGCACCGTCCGCACCAGATTTCGCGGATCCCCCGACTGCCCTCGCATCACCACATACATATCGGTCAACCCAAAATTCTCCGCCTGCCCGTACGGCAAATACAGTTCCGTACCCGCGGGTCGATCCAATCCGGCGTTCTTGACGTCGTCCACCACGCCCACTACAGTGCTCCAGGGATCCTTCGATCCGCTATTCGGCCGCACATGTTTCCCAATCGCGCTTTGATTCGGCCAAAACGTCCGAGCCATCGTGTTGTTGACAATCACCACCGGCGTCCCCGCTGCTGTATCGCGATCATCAAACAGCCGCCCTTCCATCAACCGAATCCCCATCGTCGAGAAATAATCTTTAGTCACCACCTGATCGAAATCCACATTCTCAATCGGCCCACCTTCGCGCTTAACGAATCCCTCGAAGTCCGTATCATTCATATTTGGAGCCCGCATGGGCGGCATCCCGTAAACCAGCGCCGCGGATTGCATCCCCGGCAAGCTGGTAATTTGCTCCTCAAACCGCTCCCAAAATCCTGCAATCTTCTTGTTATCCGTATACGTTCCGCTAGGCAGAGACACCCGCATGGTGATCACGTTGTCGGGCGCCATCCCGGTATGCACTTCCTGTAACTTCCAAAACGCTCGCAACATCAACCCGCAACCAATCAGCAAAACCAAAGCCATCGCCAACTCACCGACGACCAGCGCACGCCGAAACATTTGCGCCCCGCCTGCAGCCGTCGTGCTGCCCGCCGCATCTTTCAACGACCCAGAAATTCCGCTGACCAACAATGGCACCAACGGAGCCAATCCAAAAATCGCCCCAGTAATTAAGCTAGTCCCTAAAGTGAAAACCAACACCCGCCAGTCCATAACAATCTCGTCGGCTCGTGGAATCCCTCCAGCATTCGTCAACTGCACCAACCGCACCCCGCCATAAGCCAATCCCAAGCCTAAAATCGCCCCGCACAGCGCCAGCAAAACTCCCTCGGTAACAAACTGCCGCGCCAACCGCCCCAGCCCCGCCCCCAGAGCCTCGCGGATCGCGATCTCTCTGCGCCGAGCCTCCGCCCGCGCCAGCAACAAATTCGCCACATTGACGCTAGCGATTAACAAAACAAACGCCACCGCTCCGAGCAATACGAGCAGTGCCGGCCGTACACTGGAGACCACTTCGGCGTGCAACGGATAGCTAACAATGGTGTGATTCTTCGGATCGAAACTGTGTGTATCGGGCGACTTATGCTCCCCATAAGCCTGCACCAGCGCCGCCAACTCTCCCTGCGCCGCAGCCGGAGACACCCCCGGTTTCAGCCGCCCCAACAGGTAGTAGTTATGCCCGCCGCGATTTTTGCTCGCAGGATCAAGCTGCAGCGGCGTCCAAACCTTTGGCGGGTCACTCTCCCCTGGGGGGAATTGAAACGCCGCCGGCATCACCCCGACAATCGTGCACTTCTTCCCGTCAACGCGCGTCTCTCGCCCAATAATCTCCGGATCGCCGCCAAACACAGTTTTCCAAGTCCCATAAGAAATGTCCGCCACTAGCGGCGCCCCAAGCACATCGTCCGCCGCCGAAATCAACCGCCCCGAAACAGGCGCAACTCCCAAAGTCTCCAACAACTGACCGCTAACGCCAGCCGCCGTAACGCGCACCGGCTGACTCTTCCCGCCCAGATTAGTCCCGCCCGTCTGCCAAGCATCCAGCGAAGCCCAGGAGTGCGTATCCCGCCGCAAATCAAAAAATTCCGGCGCCGAGGTCCAAAACCGCGGCAAACCGCCATTAGGAAACGTAGGAAACTCGGTATACACCCGCACCAACTGCTCGGGATGCGAGTAGGGAAGTGGCCGCAACAAGACCGCATTCACGACCGTAAAAATCCCAGTAGTGGCCCCAATTCCCAACATCAGGCAAAGCACCGCCGCCGCCGTAAACCCCAAATTCTTCCGCATCATTCGCAGCGCAAAAATCAAATCCTGTCCAAAACTTCCCATAGTTCCCCCACACCAGTAATTACGCGCCTTAACCCAACAAAGTTCCCCCAACCCCTACTTTCAGTGTTCCGACCTCCGTGAACTCTATGGCAAATCCGTTCCGCCTCAAACTCACGGAATCTCTGGCGTCTCCCCGTCTCTTCACCCTGAGCCTCGAATGCGATCGTAGTCCCAGCTGGGTTTTACCAATCTCCTGAATAGGAACTCTCTTGAGTTCGCCAGCTGCATTCTCAGCGTCTCAGCGAAGCACACGGCAACCGATCCGAGTTCCGCGTGGAAACCCACCAATGGGCGTGCCCGTCCTGGATTGGCCGGGATCAATCCCGAGAAGACGATGGTGCTCACAATCGACAACATTGTGCGCGGTCTGCTGTTTGGAAGCGCGAACAATGCGCCCATAGCGATGAGATGCATGACGATCTCGAGTTTACAGCACGGTCCCCTTTTCATGCGGCCTGCGCGTAGTAGTGCCTGAGACCAAAGACCAAAGTGCTGAACGGCATGCTGAGCGCTGCGTAGACTGCCTCGGCTTCCGGTGCCGCGTTGTCAGCCAAAATCTCAATAGGAACGTTGGAATAGCCCACTGGGACGACACCGGCTTGCTGCATGCGCAAGATTCCCATATCGACCTGCGTTTGACTGAACCCGCCGGAGGCGTCGATCACTGCATAACTCTGGAAACCATCGGCAAGCGCCGCAATGGCCGGGAAAGCAAGGCAAGTGTCCGTTGAGATGCCCGTCACAATGAGTTTCTTTCGCCCAGTCGCCTTAACGGCATCGACGACGCGTTTATCGTCCCAGGCGTTGACCGTCGTGCGTTCAATGGTCGGTACGCCGTGCAGGGCATCGGCGAGTTCGGGAATGAGCGGTCCCCACATTTTCTCCGTCGTCGTGGTCACGACAACGGGCACTTTGAGTGCGAGCAACGATCGTGTCAGAGCAACGATGTTGTGCTTCAGTTGAAGGATGTCGATGTCGCGAACGCCGGTATACAAGCCGACCTGGTGATCTACCAGGAGTAGCACGACGTTGTTGCGCGTCAGACGTTCGGTGTATTGCGTGGAACCAGTGGTCATATCTGCCTCCTCTGTCTTGTGCGCCCTCTTTGTGGCGCCTTTGATCAAACACAGGAATATAGATGTCCTGGGAGACGCGAGGATCTACCCGATAAAGCAAAGCAGCTTTGCATGAATGCAAAGCCGTCGTGGGCCGGTGGTCAGACCCATCGACTCATTTCGCGAGAGTGGGACTGCCTCGTGTGGGCTCGGTAAAGCAATCTCTCGCCCTGGCGCCTCGCAGCCGCGGATCCAGATCGGTTCCCAGGTATTTTTGGATAAAGTCCAAAAAGACCTTGACCTTAGGGATCAAACGAGAGCTCTCGGAGTACAGAGCGCACGGCACGACCGGTCTTGGCTGCCATCCAGGCAAAATGGGTACAAGCCGCTTGGTGATGGCGGGGTCGAGAGCAATATACAGAGGCAAAATTGCGATCCCGGCGTCGTCCAGCACGAGCTGCCGATGCACAAGGGGGTCGTCTGTCACAACTCGGGGCGCGACATCGGGCGTAAAGGTTTTTCCTCCCTTTGAAAGCGTCCATCTACCGGAACCGATGCAACGGTGCGAAGTAAGGTCTGCTGGTTCGGCAGGCATCGCGGCATTGTGTACGTACCTATGGCTCGCGAACAGGCCGCGAGCGGTACCCGGGTAGGACCGGACGCGGCGCGACGAATCTTTGGGAGCGCGAACCTTGAAGAAAACGTCGATCTCTTCCTTCGGTTCCTGGTCGAAACCGGATGAATACGTTTCGAGCTCTACTCTAAGATCAGGGAAAGCCTCCATGAATTTGCTCAACAAAGGCGCGATCAGGTCCCTCGCCATTGTAATGGGGCAGGCGACATGCAAAAGACCTGAAGGGCTGGCACGATGTATATCGAGAAGCTCGCGTCCTTCGCGCAAGAGCCGCAGCGCTCTTTTACAAGATATTAGATATTCCTTGCCGGCGTCAGTAAGTGCAAGCCCTCGCTGACTCCGATGAACAAGCAACAAATCCAGGTGTTTTTCGAGGCGGGTCAGCGACCTGCTTATCGTCGAAGCAGGGAGCGTGAGATTGGTGGCCGCGGCGCTAAATGTTCCCGCCTCCGCGACGGCAACGAATATGCTGATGTCATCGAGATTGGTCGTTTTGCGCATGCGCAACCACAGTTCTCCAGCACTGATCATAGCCCTGAGGAGCAGTATCTGGGACAAGAGAGAATTCGCCATTCCGGAGATTCACGGCAACCTGGAGACCCTGGGCACCGCGCAGCAAAAACCGGTGTCGGTAAACGTCCTTTTCGACTTAACTCCCGAGTCGTCGATTATTAGCGGCCAGACTCAGTTCAGACCCGCGCCTAGGCACAAACCTGCGCAAGTCCAAAGATCTGGCTACGCGCTTCGACGACTGCATCTCGGAGCCGGCTCTCAAGGCCATCCGTCGTGAACATCTCGCCCGAAACAATCCTCATTTTGTCCAGTTGAGGTTGCAGCATCCAGAAATAATGAAGGCAGTGGCTCCAAATCCGGCATCACAGTACAAGTACTCCGAGACCGTGGAATTGCGCGCAGAGGGCACAGTGGCGAGCTCCGGATATGTTTCGCCAGGTATTGCGAGTCGGCAGGCGGCAGATCACTCGCGGATGTCGAGAATCAAGTCTTTGTCCGCTCGTGGGCTCGCCGATCCGCGACTCGACGCTTGCGGGACAAGACCGCCAAGCCCTTGGCAACTTTGAGAGGTGCACGTTCCTGGGTGAGAAATCGGAGTTGGCTATCCATTCCATCCGGTTGCCCGCTCGTGGTGCTTCTGACGTAATGTCCGTCACTTTGCAGATAGTTGGATTTCCTTACGTCGGCCAACTGAACGTCAAGGATGTCCTTCAAGCGATGAACCAACTTGGGATTGCCGACCGGAAATAGGATTTCGACTCGGTGACTCAAGTTGCGCCGCATGAGGTCCGCGCTGCCGAGATAAATTTTCTCGGCTCCTCCGTTCCGGAAATAGTAGACGCGGCTATGCTCTAAGAACCGGCCCACAATACTCGTGACGCGGATATTGTCACTGAATCCACTGACCGAAGGCCGCAAGCAACAAAGTCCCCGTACCAGCAGTTCAACCTTCACACCCGCTTGCGAGGCCCGATAGAGCAGCCTGATCATTTGCGGATCTTCCAGTGCGTTCATTTTGAAGATCAGATGGCCACGCTCGCCCTTCTTCTGAAGCGTAATTTCTCCGAGGATCAATTCTTCGAGCCGCTGCCTTAGATTGACGGGCGCCACGAGGAGCTCGTGCGGCTCATTTCTTCGGGAATACCCTGTCAGCGCGTTAAAAAAGTAAGTGGCATCATCTGCGATTTGTTCATTGCACGTCAAAAAGCCGAAGTCGGTGTAGACGCGTGCGGTCGCCGGATTGTAGTTGCCGGTTCCTAGGTGCACGTACCGGCGAATGTCTTCGCCCTCGCGGCGGACTACCAAGGCGACCTTGGAATGGACCTTCATGCCGACCAACCCGTAGACGACGTGCACGCCAGCATCTTCCAGGGTTCGCGCCCACTCAATGTTGCTTTCCTCGTCGAACCGTGCTTTGAGTTCGACCAGGACCGACACCTGCTTTCCCTGCTCGACGGCCTCGAGGAGGGCAGCCACAATCGGCGAGTTGCGGCCAACACGATACAAGGTCACCTTGATCGCCAACACGTGTGGGTCGTGCGCTGCCTCCTGGAGGAATTCCACAACCGGTTGAAACGACTCGTAGGGGTGATGCAGTAGAAGATCTTCGCGGCGAATGGCAGAGAATACGTCTCCGTCGGAATCGGCGGCAAGGTTCGAGGGAATGGATGGCAAAAAGGGCTTGTCCTTCAAGTCTGGGCGGTCCAGCGCATGCAGTTCGATCAGCCGTCCGAGGCCGATCGAGCCTCTGATCCGGTACACATCCTGTTTGTCGATCGGCAGATTGCTGGCCAGGATCTCCAGAACTCTCTCGGACACGTTGGTATCCACCTGCAGACGGACGACGGAGGAAAACCGTCGCTGTTTCACGGCCTCTTCGACGCTTTCCAATAAGTCGTCGCTCTCCAGTTCCTGAATGGCAACTTCCGCATCGCGAGTTACCCGGAACGGGTATGCCTCCAGGATTTCCATTCCCGGAAACAGCAACTGAAGATTGGCGGTGATCAACTGCTCTAACCACACGAACGTCCTTTCGGGCTTTGACGTTTTGGAGATCTTCCCTTTGCGCGAACTGGAGACTACCGGAACCAGCCGGGGGAGGGAGTCCGGCACTTTTACCCGAGCGAAGTTTTCCGTGCCCTGGTTGTCTCCTACGACCACGGCTAGATTCAAACTGCCGCTTGAGATATGGGGGAATGGGCGGCCGGGATCGAATGCCAACGGCGTGAGGACTGGGAACACGTTTTGAAGGAAATACGAGTCCATCGCGGAGCGTTCCGCTCGTGGTAAAGAGGCAATGTCTGAGATTTGGATTCCTTCGCGCTCAAGGGCTGGCAGGAGCGTGTCGCGTAAAAGATCCTGGATCGCTTCAACCAGTCGCCGGACCTAATCGCGAATGAGTTGCAATTGAATCGCCGCAGGCAGGCCATCAACGCTCGTTTCTTGAGCGCCGCTGGCCGCCTGCCCTTGCAGACCAGCGACTCTCACCATGAAGAACTCATCCAAGTTGGAGCTGACGATAGAAAGGAACTTTACTCTCTCAAGAAGAGGATTCTCCGGGTCCTGTGCCTGCTGTAGGACCCTTTTCTGGAACTCCAATAAGCTGAGTTCGCGGTTGATGTATAGCTCGGGAGACTCAGGGGTCAGAGCTGATGGACGAGGTAGTGCTACCGAGGAAGGTATCGTGACGGGCCTTGCGACACCAGAAACCTCCCTGGGTTCGTCCGAATCCAGTTCGCCGACTGAGGAAGTCTGCATAGGCTCCTCATTTTA
>Ga0209380_10003040_pt1 | contig 10530 bp, 9 predicted proteins | sample HubBroMetageWFT6_FD_188347 | JGI IMG/M metagenome (GOLD analysis project Ga0209380, IMG submission 188347) | Warmed and freeze-thawed soil microbial communities from the Hubbard Brook experimental Forest, New Hampshire - Hubbard Brook CCASE Soil... | ecosystem: Environmental > Terrestrial > Soil...
CCGACGAGCCGACAACGGCTTTGGACGTCACCATCCAGGCGCAGATCCTGGAGTTGATGAAGTCGCTGACGATCCGGCTCAACGTCGCGCTGATCGTCATCACCCACAATCTCGGCGTGGTCGCCCGCTATGCCAGCCGCGTGAACGTCATGTACGCCGGCCGGATCGTCGAGGCCGGCAGTGCCGATTCCGTCTACCACAATCCCCGGCATCCCTACACCGTGGCGCTGCTGCGCTCCGTGCCGCGGCTCGATCTGCCGCGACGGGCGCGCCTCGATCCGGTCGACGGCCAGCCGCCCGACCTGACCAGGCTCGACGGCGGCTGCGCCTTCCGTCCGCGCTGCCGCTTCGCCATCGACAAATGCGGCGAGGCTCGCCCGCCGCTGGAGCGGGTCGGCGAGGCGAGCCATTTCGCCGCCTGCTTCAGGAGCGCCGAGCTCCTCGCGGCGCCGGCCGTCGCTGCATGAACGCCGGCGAATCCGCGGTACCGCTCCTCGAGGTGCGCGGCCTTGCCATGCACTTCCCCATCTCCGAGGGGATCGTGCTGGCGCGCAGGATCGGCGACGTGAAGGCGGTGGATGGCGTCGACTTCACCATCAAACGCGGCGAAACCCTCGGTCTCGTTGGCGAAAGCGGCTGCGGCAAGACCACGACCGGCCGCTGCATCCTGCGCCTTGAGCGCCCGACAGCCGGGCAGATCCTGTTCGACGGCCGCGACATCAGCCGCCTCGAACCCAAGGAGATGGTCGCCCTGCGGCGGCGCATGCAGGTGATCTTCCAGGATCCCTACAGCTCGCTCAATCCGCGCATGAAAGTGGGCGACATCGTCGGCGAGCCGATCAAGGTCCATGGCCTCGAGCGCGACGCCGGCCGGCGCCGCGCACGGGTGCGCGAGCTGCTGTCGGTTTGCGGCCTCGATCCCAAGTTCACCGACCGCTATCCGCACGAGATGTCGGGCGGCCAGCGGCAGCGGGTTGGCATCGCCCGCGCGCTGGCGCTCGATCCCGAGTTCATCGTCTGCGACGAGGCGGTGTCGGCCCTCGACGTGTCGATCCAGGCCCAGGTCGTCAATCTGCTGGAGGACCTGCGCGAGCGATTCGGGCTCACCTATCTGTTCATCGCCCACGACCTGTCGGTGGTGCGCCATCTCTGCCAGCGGGTGGCCGTCATGTATCTCGGACGCATCGTCGAGATGGCCGAGTGCGACGAGCTGTTTGACAATCCGCTGCATCCTTACACCCAGGCCCTGCTCTCTGCGGTCCCGGTGCCCGATCCCCGCATCGAGGCGACGCGCAAGTTCCGCCCGGCCAAGGGTGAGGTGCCGAGCCCGATCAATCCGCCTTCGGGCTGCGTCTTTCATCCACGCTGCCCGATCGCGGTCGCGGGCTGCAGCGGCGCGCGACCCACGCTGAGGGAATTGCGGCCGGACCATTGGGTCGCCTGCAGCGAGGTGTCAGGCGGACCGCGGGCCTCCGGCCCGCAGTCCACGTGAGCATAAAGAGTAGCAAGAAGACACAAGAAGAAAAACGAACAGGAGGAGGCGATGTACGTTCGAACGGGATTATGGGCCGCCGGCCTCGGCCTGGCGATTGCGATCGCTGCGGGCCCGGCCGGAGCGCAGACGCCGAAGCGCGGCGGAACGCTTACCTATCTCATACCGGCGGATGCGCCGCCGAGCTTCGACGGCCATCGCGAGACGACCTACGCCACCGTGCATGCGGCGGCGCCGTATTACAGCGTCCTCATCAGGGTCCCGCCGGACAATCCGGCCTCGACCACCGAGTTCGTCTGCGACCTCTGCACCGAGATGCCGACGCCGACCGACGGCGGCAAGACCTACACCTTCAAGATCCGCGAGGGCGTGAAGTTTCACGACGGATCGAAGCTCACCGCCCAGGACGTGGCGCTGAGCTGGAACTACATCGTGTTCCCGCCCAAGGGCGTGAGCAGCGCCCGCGTCAGCTACTACGAGATGATCGACAAGATCGAGGCGCCGGACGACACGACCGTGGTGTTTCACCTGAAGCACGCCACGAATGCCTTTCTGCCGGCCCTCGCCGACCCCTATACCTGGATCTACAAGAAGGAGATCCTCGAAAAGGATCCGCACTGGTTCGAGAAGAACATCATGGGCTCCGGCCCGTTCAAGTTCGTTGCCTACGAAGTCGGCCAGTCGATCAAGGGCGAGCGCAACCCCGACTACTATCACAAGGGGCAGCCGTACCTTGACGCCATCGTCGGCATCTTCGCCGACAAGCAGTCGGTTCGCGTCGACGCGCTGCGCGCCGACCGGGCGGCGATCGAGTTCCGCGGCCTGCCGCCGTCGGCGCGCGACCAGCTCGTCAAGGAAGCGGGCTCCGACATCGTGGTGCAGGACAGCGACTGGAACTGCGGCAATATCCTGACGCCCAACCACAAGAAGAAGCCATTCGACGACGTGCGCGTGCGCCGCGCGCTGGCGCTTGCCATCGACCAGTGGAAGGGCGCGCCGGCGCTGGCCAAGATCGCCAATGTCCGGACGGTGGGCGGCATCGTCTTCCCGGGCTCGCCGCTGGCGGCGACCAAGGAGGAGCTGCAGCAGATGCCCGGCTACTGGCCGGACATCGAGAAGTCGCGCGCCGAAGCCAAGCGTCTGCTGAAGGAGGCCGGCGCCGAGGGGCTGAAGTTCGAGCTGCTGAACCGCAACGTCGATCAGCCCTACAAGTTCGTCGGCACCTGGGCGATCGGCGAATGGAAGAAGATCGGCCTCAATGTCGAGCAGAAGGTCGTGCCGACCGGCCCGTGGTTCCAGAACATGCGAGCGGGCACCTTCGACGTGGTGATGGAGGCCAACTGCGCGAGCGTCGTCAATCCGGTGCTCGACACCGGCAAGTACCTGCCGGCCAAGGTCTATCCGGAGAACTACGGCCAGTACGACGACGACAAGTCGGTCGAACTCTACGAGAAGATGCAGACCGAGACCGATCCCAAGAAGCAGCGCGACGACATGCGCGCCTTCGAGAAGCACACGCTCGACACGATGGTGCACGAGATCGTCCTGCCGTACTGGTACCGGATCATCCTGGAGCGGTCGTACGTCAAGGGCTGGAAGATCAGCCCCAGCCACTACCTGAACCAGGATCTCGCCAACATCTGGCTGGACAAGTAGGCCGCCGGAGGGGGAGCGGGGCGGATGTATCGCTATATCGTCAAACGGCTCCTGCTGGCGGTTCCCACGCTGGTGGGAGCCGCCGCGCTGGTCTTCATCCTGATGCGCCTGATCCCGGGCGACGTCTGCGTCATCCGGATGGGCTCGGGCGGCAGCCACGTCGATGCGGCGGCCGTCGCTCTCTGCCGTCAGCAGCTCGGCCTGGATAATTCCCTGTTCGTCCAGTTCCTCGACTTCCTGTGGAGCTATGTCACCTTCGACTTCGGCAATTCCATGTGGTCGGGCAATCCCGTGGCGCAGGAGATTGCGCTCCGCCTGCCGGTGTCGCTCGAGGTCGCGGTCCTGGCGACGGTGATCGCCATCCTGATCGCCATACCGCTCGGCACGATCTCCGCCTTGAAGGAGAATACCTGGCTCGACCATGTCGTACGCGTGGCGGCGATCGCCGGCATCGCGACACCCTCGTTCTGGCTCGGCATCATGTCGCTGATCCTTGTGATGAATATCTCGGCGATGGCGACCGGCAAGCCGTGGCTGCCGCCGATCGACTACGTGCCGCTCTGGCAGGACCCGCTTCGCAATCTCTCGATCGTCCTGCTGCCGGCGATCACGGTCGGCTACCGCTATTCGGCGGTGACCATGCGATTGACGCGCTCGGCCATGCTCGAGGTCCTGCGCGAGGACTACATCCGCACGGCGCGGGCCAAGGGCCTGCTCGAACAGATCATCATCAACCGCCACGCGCTCAAGAACGCGCTCCTGCCGGTGGTGACCCTGATCGGCATCGAGTTCGCGTTCCTGATCGGCGGCCTGGTGATCACCGAGCAGGTGTTCAATCTGAACGGCATCGGCCGGCTGCTCGTCCAGGCGGTGCAGAACCAGGACAACGTTCTTGCCCAGGCCCTGGTGATGCTGGTGGTCATCATCTTCGTCGTGGTCAACCTCGTGATCGACGTGCTGTACGCCTGGCTCGATCCGCGCATCCGCTTCTCGTGATGGACCCGGGATGACCGCCATCGCCCCCAACCCGGACGTGCTGAGCGACGAGGCGCTGTTGCGCAGGCGCACGCCGTGGCGCCTCGCGCTCAACTTCTGCCGCCGCAAGCCGCTCGGCACCCTGGGCCTGGCGATCGTGCTGGTCATCATCGCGGCCGGCCTATGTGCCGACTGGATCGCGCCGTTCGATCCCGAGGAAAACGACTTCAATGCAATGATGCAGGCGCCCAACTTCGTGCACCTGTTCGGCACCGATCAGTTCGGCCGGGACATCTTCTCGCGCCTGGTGTTCGGCGCGCGTACCGCCATGCTGGTCGGCTTCGGCGCCGCCGTCGGCGGCGGCCTGATCGGCCTGGTGCTGGGGGTCGCCAGCGCCTATTTCGGCGGCTGGTTCGACCTGGTCTTCCAGCGAGTGCTCGATGTGCTGATGGCGTTTCCGCTGATCATCCTGGCGCTGGCGGTGGTGTCGGTGTTCGGCACTGGCGTCTTCCACGTCATGATCGCCATCACCATCCCGCTCATTCCCCGCTGCGGCCGCGTGGTGCGGGCAAGCGCCCTTGCCGTGCGCGAAGTGCCCTATGTCGATGCCGCCCGCGCCCTGGGCTTCAGCCACGCCCGCATCATCCTGCGCCACATGGTGCCCAATGTCGTGGCGCCGTTCCTGATCCTGCTCTCGGCCTTCGTCGGCCAGGCGATCCTGGCCGAGGCCGGCTTGTCCTACCTCGGGCTCGGCGTGCAGGAGCCGGTGGCGGCGTGGGGCCTGATGCTGCAGGGCAGCGCCGAGGACTACGCGACCACGGCGCCGTGGATCGCCATCTTCCCCGGCCTCGCCATCGTGCTGACGGTGCTCGGGATCAGCCTGTTCGGCGACGCGCTGCGCGACGCCATCGACCCCAAGCTGCGCGACAGGTAGTCGGCTCGGCGGCTTCATGTCCGTCCGCTAGCGCGCAGCGTTGCTGCGGATGAATCCGAGAACCGCCGCATTGAACGCCTCGGGCCGTTCCCACTGGATGGCGTGACCGGCATCCGACACGATCACGACCGTGCTGCCGGGGATCTTTTCGCCGACCTCGCGCAGCAGGAAGGGCGGGATCCAGAGATCGGCGTCGCCGGTCATGAGCAGGGTCGGCACCTTGAGCTTGCCGAGCGTCTCCCAGGTGAACTTGTTCCTGAGGCGCGCCGGCGCGCGCTTGCCGGAGCGGTCGTGCCGCGCCTTCCATTCGGCCAGCCCCTCGGGATTGGCGACGCGGTAGGACGGCCCGACTTCCTGGACCTCGATCGGCAATTCACCGAACGGCTTGGGACGCAGCGCCTCCAGCCTCTTCTGGTAGTCGGCCTCGGCGATGCCCATCATGCTCGAGGCCAGCACGAGGCTCTGCAGCCGTTCGGGCTGTGAGAGCGCGACGTCGAGGCCGATATAGCCGCCCAGCGCACTGCCCACGGCGTGGAACCTGCCGACCTTGAGGTGATCCATGAGGGCCAGCAGGTCGTCGGCGGCGAAGAACTTGTCGGTGTCGCTGCCCATTTCCGACTTGAACTGGCCACGCCGCGAGTAGGAGATCACGCGATAGCCCGCCTTGGCGAAGGCGGGTTGCTGGTAGGGAAAGAATTCGGCGCTGCCCGAGCCCGGATGGAGGAACACCACGACCTCGCCCAATCCGCCGGTGAGACCGCCGGTGTCCCAGTACCAGAGCTTCACGTTGCCGAGATCGGCCAGGGCCTCGGTCATCGGGACCTGCGCCGGCAGCTTTGTCCTGAGGCCCATGTCCGGCTCGGCCGCCACGGCCGATCGGCTGGCGGCGAGGCCTGAGGCGAAGGCGGTCGCTCCCGCCATGACGGAACGGCGTCGAGAGATCATGGCTGGCCTTGGTTGGCCGGCGCGAAGGTGCCGTGCAGTGGGAACGGCACGTGATGCTTGAGCGGCGCCACGAACAGCGGTCGTGCCGCCAGGTCGCGCGCGTCGAGGCCGACGATGTCGGTGCGCTGACGGCGGGCGTCGAAGACCAGGGTCACGACGACACCTTCATCCTCCGCTCCCCCCGGCCGCGTGGCGATGAAGACGGGCTCGCCCGGGTAGCCGCCCGGGCGGAAGTCGTGCCGCGCCACGGCGCCGGTCTCGAGATCGACCTTCGCGAGCTGCTGCTGCAGGCCGGTCATGCGGTCGCCCGGGTTGCAGGCGATGTAGGTGAAGCGCTGGCGCTTGCCCGACCAGGCCGGGTTGATGCGCGGGAACTCGTTGGCCGTGCCGGTATCGTAGGTCCGGCTCTCGACCTTCCCGCTCGCCAGTTCGATGCGCATCCGCGTAAGGTTGGCCATGCCGTGGCTGGGCCATTTCGACTTCCAGTAGTCGCGCAGCGCCTGGCCGATCGTGAGGTAGTCGGGATAGCGCGCCAGGTCGAGCACCACCCCATCGTCGTCCTCGAAGCCGTTGGCGAAGTGGAACTGGAAAAAGGGGTCGGTCTCGATGATGCGCGGCTTGCCGCTGCCATCGCGCGGCACGAGCAGGATCAAGGTCGGTAGCGTGGTATCCCAGCACAGGGCACGGTCGAAGCTCTTAAGCCCCAACACGAAGGGCCGCATCAACAGGACGATCGGCCCGAGGCAGAACACCAGGTGGCGGGTCGTGAGCACGAAGTCATGGTTCATGAGCGGCCGGGGCAGCATCACCGGCGGCAGGCGCGTGGCAATTCCCTTGGCGATGCGATAGGGGGTGAGCGTGGTCTTGGCACCGTAGTCGATGCCGAAATTGAACATTTCGCCGCTGTCGGGATCGATCTTGGGATGGGCCGAGAAGGCCTTCACCGTGCCGCCGAACGTTTCGATGCCGCGTGTGTCGAGCGTGACCGGATCGAGTGCGAAGGGCGGACCGCCTTCCCACAGCGACAGCAGCCGGTCGCCCTGCATGACGACGGAGGTGTTGGAGACGTTGGCCGGCTGGCGGAAAGCGTTGCCCAGCATGCCGTGTGGGCGCTGCTTGCCGAAGCCGCGGTTGACGATGTGGCCGGCGCGCGTCTCGTCGCGGTAGTTCGGGGTGGCGACGTAGCGGTTGCGGTAGTGGATGCCGCTGTCGTCGAAGCGGATCGCCGAGATCATGCCGTCGCCGTCGAACCAGTGGGGAAACCACTGGCCGCCGAGATCGTTGCGGCCCGAGCCGTTGCGATAGAGCGTGCCGCGCAGGCCCGCCGGCACCTGGCCGTCGATCTCGTCGATCCGGTAGTCGTGTTCCGCGGCGAGCGTGCGAAAACCGCCACTCCACGGATACGCATCTCCCTCTACTTTGTTCACAAACCAGCCTTTCCCCAAAGACGACGCAACCCTATCACATCTTTCAAGAGGACCGCGGGCGGGACGCCCGCGGTCCGGATGACTCATGACTTCTTGTTGAGAACCGCGAAGCGGTCCTTCGGGGCCTTTTCGCGGGCCTTGGGGCCGTAGGTTCCCATCTCGATGCGGTGCGGGATGGTCAGCATGTAGTTCTTGAAGGCGTTCTCCATCGCCTGACGCCAACCCTGCGCGTCCTGGGTCTCGTTGACCGACGCCTTGGCGAGTTTCAGCGCATAGGGATCGCGCTCGGCGATCTTCTGGGCAAGCGCCATCGTCTCTTCCTCGAGCTTTGCCCGCGGTACCACGCGGTTCACCAGGCCGGCCCGCTCGGCCTGGGCAGCGCTGATGAAATCGCCGGTGAACAGATATTCCTTGGTCTTGCGCGGCCCGAAGTCCCACGGCATCGAGAAATACTGCACATGCGCGCCGCCCCACTTCACGGCGCGGTCGGCGAACTGGGCATCGTCGCTGGCCATGATGAGGTCGCAGGCCGACGCGATCATCAGGCCGCCCATGATGCAGTAGCCCTGGACCTGGGCGATGGTGGGCTTGGGCAGGTCGCGCCAGCGCATGGTGTTCTCGAAGAAGCGCTCCCACAGCCGGCGATACTCGCCCTTGAAGCCGGGCTCGAGCGGCGTCTTCTTCTGGTCCGCCATCTCCTGCGGGCTGCCGAGGTCGTGGCCGGCCGAGAAATGCTTGCCGGCGCCGGCCAGGATGATCACCCGCACCGCCTCGTCGTCGACGGCGCGCAGAAAAGCATCGTCGAGCTCCTCCAGCAGGATGCGGCTTTGCGCGTTCAAAACCTCGGGCCGGTTGGTCGTGATCTTCAGCACCGGCCCGGTGCGCTCGGTGAGCAGCGTCGTGTAACCGCTCATGCCGCGGCCCGGAGCTCGGGCGCCAGGCCCGCGCCCATCAGGTCGATGAAATTGTCGCAATAGAAGCCCTGCTTCTGGTGCTCGCTGATGCCGGCCGCCAACATCGACGCCTCGAAGCGCTTGATGGGATTGCGTCCGCCCTCGACATGCGGGTAGTCCGACGAGAACAGGCAGACTCCGTCGCCCGAGTTGGCGATGATCCAGCCGGCATCCTCGTGCGGATAGGGCGTGACGCGGACCTGGCGGGCCACGAACTCGCTGGGCTTGAGCGACATCTTCTGCAGCCGTTCCTCGTTCTTGTAGAAGGCGGTGTGCGCCGAATCCATGTTGCGCATCCAGCCCGGCAGCCACGACGCACCCTGCTCGATGACGCCGAATTTCAGCCGCGGGAAGCGGTCGAGCACGCGATCGACGATCAGCGCGGTCAGCGCCTTCATCGGCGGATAGGCGATGGCCATGTAGTCGATCGACTTGAAATTGTCGTCGCCGCCATGGAAGTCCGGCACCGGCGGCAGGCCGTTGTTAAAGTAGGCTTCTTCCAGGAGCTTGCCGCCGCCACCCACGTGAAACACGATCGGCAGGCCGGCTTCCTGGGCTGTGGCCCACAAGGGATCGAAGCCGATATGGCTGGGCGAATGGCCGTCCGGGCAGCGCGACGGGATGAGCAGCGCCTTGGCGCCGAGCGCGATCGCCTCGCGCGCCGCCCGCGCCGTGCGCTCGAAATCGGCCAGCGGCACATAGCCGGTCGGCAGCAGGCGTTTGTCGACCGAGCAGAAATCGACCATGTGGCGGGTATGCGCGCGCGCCACGGCGTAGATGAGATCGACGTCGCCTTTACCCTCGAGCAGCGAGGAGAAATTGAGCAGCGCCGTGGTGAACATGAGCTGGCTGGCGAAGCCCAGGAGATCGATGGAATGCGGGCGGTCCTGCCTGGCGTAGGAGCCGAGCGCATCCCAGTTCTTTCGCAGCATGATCTGCGATTCGTCGAAGTCGACTTTGTTGTCCGCGCCGGCCTTGCGGTCCTGCGGCCGCAGCCGGTGCAGGCCACGGCCGCGATCGTCCGGAAACAGCACCGCGTCGGTCACTTGAGCGTGATACCTGGCCTCGAGATGCTCCTCGAGGAAGCCCGGCACTTCCATGATATGCGCATCGGCGTCATGAATGACGCGTCCGCTGGCATAGGGCATTGTCCCTCCGGTTCCTTCGCCGTTTGTGAAAGCTTAGCATGACCGCCGATATTTCCCACGCTGTGCAGAGCCTGCTGGAGGCGCGCCGTTCCGGCCGACAGGTGGCGCCACCCTTCGCGTTGCCCGACCGCGATGCGGTCTATGCCATCCAGGACGGCGTGGCGCGTGCCACCGGGCCGGTCGCCGGCTGGAAGGTCGGTGCGCGCACGCCCACCGCCGAGCCCAATCCGGCGCCGCTGCTGGCCGGCGCGCTGGTCAAGTCGCCGGCGCGCTTCGACGGCAAGGCGATGCACATGATTGGTGTCGAGATCGAGATCTCCTTCCACATCGTGCGCGATATCGCGGCGCGCGATAAGCCCGTGGACCGCGAGGAGGCGCTGGCCGCGGTGGGCGATGCCTTCGTCGGCATGGAGGTGGTCGACACGCGGCTGGCCGATTTCAAGCAGGTCGATCCGGAATGGCTTTTGGCCGACAACCAGATGAACCATGCGCTGGTGGTGGGCGAGAAGGTGACGGACTGGTTGGGCCTCGATTGGCCGGACCTGCAGGTGAGGCTGGTCATCGACGGCGGCACCGTCGTCGACCAGCGCGGCGGGCTGGGCGCCGTCGATCCGGTGCGTCCGCTCGCCTGGATGATCGACCACGCGGTGCGCCGGCGCGGCGGCATCCGCAAGGGCCAGGCGATCACCACCGGTTCGTGGACCGGACTGCGCTACTTCGCGCCGGGCACGCGCGCCCGCGGCGAGTTCGCGGGCCTGGGCGCGGTCGAAGCGACGTTCTAGGGCGAGACACTTCCTCCCCGGCGAGGCCGCTGCGGCGTGGACACATCTGCCCGCGGATGGATATCGCATTGCGAACCCGCAAAAGGGGTTTCCGCAATTCCCGCAATTTCCGCTGGCGATTTGCCAATTGGCGGCGGCAAAACCCTGGAGGCCGAAACCCTGGTCGTCGGCCCGGGGCAGCCAAAAGTTAAGTTTCCGACCTTTCCGACCTTTCCGCC
>Ga0209380_10003043_pt1 | contig 10528 bp, 8 predicted proteins | sample HubBroMetageWFT6_FD_188347 | JGI IMG/M metagenome (GOLD analysis project Ga0209380, IMG submission 188347) | Warmed and freeze-thawed soil microbial communities from the Hubbard Brook experimental Forest, New Hampshire - Hubbard Brook CCASE Soil... | ecosystem: Environmental > Terrestrial > Soil...
AGCTGGCCGACCTTCTCGATGCCGAGGGCCTGCACCACGATGACGTAGCGGTGACGCCCGTCCCCGGGCGGCGGTCCAGCGCCGATGAAGCGAGCCAAGCGGGCATCGTTGGGGAGATGGAAGGCTCCCGTCGGCAGATGCTCGCCGGTGCCGTCCCCTGCTCCGGCCGGGAGTTCGGTCACCGACGCGGGGATATCGGCGACGGCCCAGTGCCAGAAGCCTGACCCGCTGGGCGCATCGGGGTCGTACATGGTCACGGTGTAACTCCTGGTCTCCGCAGGAGCGCCGGACCACGACAGCTGGGGCGACAGGTCCTTGCCACCCGGAACCTCGAAGATGCCAGACATCTGTGCCGGAGGCAGCGGCTGGCCATCGGTGACATCTGTGCTGGTCACACTGAAGCTCGGCACCACCGGCAGCCGCGCGAACGGATCGTTCATGGTTGCCTGCCCTCCACCGTGCGGCTCTCTGGTACAAGGTAATCATCGACCCGAGGGAGCACGATGACCAGCGAAGACGATCGGCGCAGGTCATCCAACGAGACCGCGACCATGTGCACTGCGGAGCTGACGACCCTTGGAGACTGCCGGTGACCGCCTACACCGGGCAGGGAATGGCCCGCGTCCGGTCCGGGCAGGCTCGGCCTGGCCCTTGGATTCCGCCCCTGGCTTGCATGCTCCGGAGGGCTGGCGCTTTGTACACACGGTGACAATCGGCCGTCACGCGAGATACGAAATCCGTTACGTGCGGATCGATGTCGTTCCCCGGCGTGGACCGCAGAGCGCGGGAATGGTGATTCTGAGTGCTTTAGAGCGCTATGCCTATCTCATACACGCCTACTGCCGCCGCCGCCTCGGCGACGACAGCAGCCCGGCACTCCTGCCCGGCCCCGAGCCGTCAGGGCTTGCTCGAGCCGAGCTGCCCGGAAAGCGGGCACGGCCGGTTAGGGGGGAGGCGGCGCGGCAACGCGCCGCCGCTACCCGACAAAACGGCCGCTCGAGATCAGAAACTGAAACGGATGAAACGGCTCATATAGCCTAAGTAAGGCAGCCGGTAGCGGATTCGGGAGAACGGAGACCGATGTCCTGTTCAGGCGAATGTTGCGATGCCCGCGTGAACCTTGCCAGCGACTTCCCTTTGGTCGCTGACCTCGCGAAGGGCTCCGTAGATTTGTGGCTTAGCGTCTTAGGTGTACTGCCGCGGATGGGCCGGGCGCTTCCCACCCCGTCTGGGTGACGCTCTAGCCAGAGGGGTTCTCGGATGAGAATGTTCCCGGTGCTGACCGAGGCCCCGGCGACGACGGTCCTGCGCTTCCCCGACCGAGCGCTCGACGCACGGGAGCTCGCGGACCATGCCAGCCAGCTCGCCCGAGGGCTGGCCGGCACGCGCCGCGTCGCCGTCTGGGCCGAGCGGCGGATCAAGACGTGCGTCGGCGTCGTCGCCGGGTTGCTGGCCGGCGTGCCAGTCGTCCCGGTCGACCCGAAGTCGGGCGAGCGTGAGCTCGAGCACACCGTCGGCGACAGCGATCCGGAGATCGTGCTCGCGGGCCACGAGGCGCGGCTTACTCGGCAACTCGCTGGACGCCGGCTGCTCACCGTCGACCTCGACACCAACACCGGCGCTGCTGCGGCGCTCCCGACCGAGCCGGACCCTGAGACGTCGGCGCTGATCGTCTACACGTCAGGTACCACCGGCCCGCCGAAAGGCGCGATGCTGCCGCGGCGTGCGATCACGTCGAACCTCGACGCTCTAGCCGACGCGTGGGCGTGGACCGCCGGGGATGTCGTGGCCAGCGCCTTGCCCCTCTTCCACGTCCACGGACTGGTCCTCGGCATCCTCGGTCCGCTGCGGCGCGGCGGGTGCGCTCGCTATGTCGGACGGTTCAGCCCCGACGCGATCGCAACCGCGCTGCGCCAGGACGCGACCATGCTCTTCGGCGTCCCCACGATGTACCGGCGCCTGGCCGACGCGGCCGAGCAGGACGCGCAGGTCGCCGCGGCGCTCGGGCGTGCACGGCTGCTCGTCTCCGGCTCGAACGCCCTGCCGCCCGCCGAGCACGCACGGATCGAGGCCCTGACCGGGCAGCGCATCGTCGAGCGGTACGGCATGACCGAGACGCTCATGAACGCCTCAACGCGCGCCGACGGTGACCGCCGCGCCGGCACCGTCCGCCCGCCGCTGCATGGCGTGCAGGTACGGCTCGTCGATGATGGCGGCCGCACGCTCGACACGACCGATGGCCAGACGATGGGCGAGATCCATGTACGGGGCCCGAACGTCTTCCTCGAGTACCTCAACCTGCCGGACGCCACGGCCGGGGCCTTCCACGAGGGATGGTTCGCGACGGACGACGTGGCGACACGCTCGGCCGACGGCTATCTGCATATCGTCGGCCGCCGCGCGACGGATCTCATCGAGAGCGGCGGGTACAAGATCGGCGCCGGCGAGATCGAGGACGTGCTGCGCGAGCACCCCGCCGTGGAAGACGCCGCGGTAACCGGTGAACCCGACGACGACCTGGGCGAGCGTATCGTCGCATGGGTCGTGCGCCGCCCCGGCAAGCAGGTCAGCGGCGACGAGCTCGTCAGCTACGTCGCACGCATGCTCGACCCGCACAAGCGCCCGCGGGTCGTCCGCTTCGTCGACGAGCTGCCGCACGACGCTCTCGGCAAGGTGCAGAAGAACCGCCTACCCCGATGACGGTAGGCGAGGGATACGCCCCGCCGACGACGACAGACACAGCCGCCTGCGGAACGACACCGAGATGAGCGGGCGCAGACGGCAACTGGAGCCGCCGCAGGGCCGGTAAGGCCGACCGCCTGAAGGAAGGGGTGGCGGCGTTGGCCAAAGACGGTGTCGTCGACACGGGCGACGTCGTCGCTGTCTGCAGGCGGTCATCCGGCCGGGCAACCGGGTCGCGCTCGAGGTGACAACCAGAAGCAGGCCGGCTTCCTGTCAAAGAGCCTTTGCGCCCGCGATCCGGCCGTCCTGGACGATGTCATATGCCCTGCGCCGCCTCTGCCGGCCTCATGCTGCCAGCTCGCAGAGAGCAGCCAGGAGATTCCTAGCCCGGCTGCTGGCACGCAGTACCCGCAGGCGCTGGTGTGCCCGTCTACGCAGCACGCCGCTGCTTGCATATGTGCCGTCTGTGGCGCATGGTTGTAACAGACGTCAGCCCGTTGTCCTGGCTCACGTCGGAGACGTTCTCATCGGTCCTGACACGGCCCAGCTTGCTGAGCCCATGGTTCTCTCACAGCACACGGTTCGGACACGGGCGCGGTCACCGGCCTTCCGCTGAATGGCGGCGGCCCGCCAGGCAGCCGCCCGGGTTGTTGCCGGGCCGGGTGGCGGGAGAGGAGCGTTGATGACGACTGGGGCAGCGGCGGGTGATCGCGTCTGGGACACGCGGCGGACAGCCAAGCGTGAGCGTCTGGCCGGAGCTCGCCCGTACGCGGATGGCAAGCTGATCAGGCCTGAGGCGCTCGGGCAGGTGCTGGAGGCCATCATCCGTCCGGGCGACAAGGTGGCGCTTGAGGGCGATAACCAGAAGCAGGCGGACTTCCTGTCCCGGACCTTGGCTGCCTGCGACCCGGGGAAGCTGCACGACCTGCACATGCTGATCGGGTCAGTGTCTCGTAGCGAGCACCTCGACCTGTTCGAGCAGGGCATCGCCACCAAACTCGACCTCGCCTACGCGGGACCGCAGAGCGTGCGGATCGCGCAGCTCGTCGCTGACGGCACCGTGTCGATCGGCGCGATACATACCTACGTCGAGCTGTACGCCCGGATGGTGATCGACCTGCGGCCCGATGTCGCGCTGCTGTGCGCATCGGCCGCCGATGAGCAGGGCAACCTGTATACCGGCCCGAACACCGAGGACACCCCGACCATCGCCGAGGCGGCCGCCTTCCACGACGCCATCGTCGTCGTGCAGGCCGACGAGATCGTCGGGCCGGGCAAGCTGCCCCGCGTCGATATTCCCGGCAACTGGGTGGACCTGGTGGTGCAAGCCGACCGGCCGTTCTTCCTCGAGCCGCTGTTTACCCGCGATCCCAAGGGCATCGGGCCGGTGCAGATCTTGCAGGCGATGATCGCGCTGCGCGGCATTTACGAGCGTCACCAGGTCATCTCCCTGAACCACGGTGTCGGGTTCAGCACGGCCGCCATTGAACTGATCCTGCCGACCTACGGTGAGCAACTGGGCCTGAAGGGGAAGATCTGCCGCCACTGGGCGCTGAACCCGCACCCGACGCTGATACCCGCGATCGAGTCCGGGTGGGTCGAGACCGTCCACAGCTTCGGCGGCGAGTCGGGCATGAACGGCTACGTCGCGGCCCGCCCGGACGTCTTCTTCGACGGCGCGGACGGGTCGCTGCGGTCGAACCGGGTGCTGTGCCAGCTTGCGGGGCAGTACGCGATCGACATGTTCATCGGCTCCACCTTGCAGATGGACTACGAGGCGAACTCCTCGACGGTCACCGAGGGTCGGCTGTCCGGGTTCGGGGGTGCCCCGAACATGGGCCACGACCCGCACGGCCGGCGGCACGCGACTCCGGCGTGGCTCGACCTGCGCTACGGCGAGGGCGCCGCGATGCGGGGACGCAAACTCGTCGTCCAGATCGTGGAGACCTTCCAGTCCAGCGGCACGCCCACCTTCGTCGAATCGCTCGATGCGATCAAGGTCGGCCAGGACGCCGGGATGCCGCTGCCTCCCGTGATGATCTACGGCGACGACGTCAGCCACGTGGTCACCGAGGAAGGCGTCGCCTACCTCTATAAGGCGGCATCGCTGGCGGACCGGAAAGCCGCGCTGGCCGCGATCGCCGGCGTCACGCCGCTGGGCCGCAGCGCGGACCCGTCCGCGCTGGAAGGGCTGCGCCGGGATGGCCTGGTCGCGTTGCCCTCCGACCTGAAGGTTGACACGTCCATGGCGAGCCGGTCGCTGCTCGCGGCGCGCAGCATCGGTGACCTCGTCGCCTGGTCCGGGGGCCTGTACGAGCCGCCGGCCCAGTTCCGGGACTGGTGAATACGGGCTTATGACAGACATGGCTGCCCTGTCCGGCACGCTGGCCGACTCGCACGTCACGGCCGCGCCGGGCACGCTCGGCCGGCTGGCGGCACAGGCGCTGCGCGATGAGGCGACCCTGACTCCCAAACCCGGCCTCGTCGACATGCGCGGCGGCGGGTCGCATGACGACATGGACGTCACCATGCTGCTGGTATCCGCCGACGCGCTCGCCGTGCCCATCGCCCGCTGCGCTGAGGCTGCCGCGTGTCTGCCGCTGGGCCGCGACCTGCGCGCCGAGATCGGAGCGATCGGCCGGGCCGGCGAACAGCGGATGCTGCGCGCCACCGGCGGGGTGAATACTCACCGCGGAGCGCTGTGGGTGCTCGGGCTGCTCGCGGCGGGCCTGGCCGCCACCGGCACGCCCGCAAAGGCCGCAGGTTTCGCCGCGCGGCTGGCCGGTATCGAGGACCCGGCCCTGCCGGTCCGCGCGCCGTCACACGGCGCCATGGCTCGCCTGCGTTACGGCGCGGCCGGCGCCGTGGGCGAGGCCCAGGCGGGCTTTCCGCACACAATGCACGTCGCGTTGCCGGCGCTGCGCGCCGCGCGCGCGGCCGGCCATGATGAGCACACCGCGCGCACCGACGCTCTCCTGGCGTCGATGGCGAGGCTCGAAGACACGTGCCTGCTGCACCGGTCCGGACCCGGAGGTCTGCAGGTCGTGCGCCAGCGGGCGGCCGCGATCCTGCGCGCGGGCGGATCGGGCACCGAGCGGGGCGGCATCCTGCTCGATGATCTCGACCGTATCGCACGCCGCCTGCGCCTGTCGGCCGGCGGCAGCGGCGACGTGCTGGCCGCAGCGCTGTTCGTGGACTCGGTCAGCGCCCTGTCCCGCCCGAACGGAAAGGAGTAGCTGCCGTGCGTACCCAGTACTACCAGTTTCCGGCCTCCCGGGACCCGGCCCGGCGGGCACACGTCGGCGTCGTCGGCTCCGGTGACCTTGAAGTCCTCCTCGAGCCGGGCACGGCCGACGGCAGCGGCGGGGCCGCCGGCCAAGCCCAGGTCAGGGTCCGCACCAGCGTCGAGGGCTTCGACGAGGTGTGGCAGGCCACCCTGGAGCGCTTCTTCGCCCGCACCCCCGTGCTGGGTAACTGGGAGCTGAACGACGCCGGCGCCACGCCGGCCCTGGTCACCCTGCGCCTGCAGCAGGCCGCCGAAGCAGCCGGGTCAGCGGACACGGCAGACACTGAGGAGGCCTCATGACGCCACCCACGAACGCCACGCGGGACGAAGCCGCCCGCGCGCTCGGAGCTATCGCCGGCGGGCAGAGCATCGACTGGGAGCATGTTCTGCACCGGCGCAGCTTCCTCGAACTCGATGCCCTCGCCCGCGCCGAAGCACTGGTCGACGACGGGACGATCCGCGTGCTGTGCGGACCGTTCGAGCGGCTCGAATCGCCCTGGCTGGTGCCGCAGGACGTCACCCCGCAATCCGACGACGGAGTAGTCATCGCCCAGGGCACCATCGGCGGCACCGCTGTCGTGATTGCCTCGATCGAGCAGAAGTTCCAGGGCGGCGGCGTCGGCGAGGTGTCCGGAGCCAAGATCACCCAAGCGCTGCGCCTGGCCGCCGCCAGCAGCCGTCACGGCACGCCCATCCCGGCGGTCCTGCTGCTGGAGACCGGCGGTGTCCGTCTCCAGGAGGCCAATCTCGGGCTCAACGCGTGCGCCGAGATCTGCTCTGCGCTGCTCGAGCTGCGCGCTCTCGCCCCCGTGATCGGCGTTGTTGCCGGCTCGGTAGGGTCATTCGGCGGTGTCAGCATCGCCACCGGCCTGTGCACGCACGTCATCATTACCCCCGAAGGCAGGATCGGGCTCAACGGTGCCGCGGTCATCGAGCAAGAGGCAGGCGCCGAGGAATTCGACTCCTCCGACCGCAGCCTGATCTGGGCCGTCGACGGCGGCGAGCAACGCCGCTCCACTGGCCTGGCTGACACGCTGGTGGTCGACGACGTCGGCGAGCTACGCGACGCGGTCCGGGAAGCGGTCGCGGCCGGGCCCGCGTCGCCGGGCTCGCACCGCAGCGAGCGACTCGACGTCCTCGACGCCCGCCTGGCCACCATCGACCCGGCTAACCCGCCCGAGCCGCGGCAGCTACGCGAAATGTGGGGCGACACCTACGGCACGCCGCCGGCCAAGCCGGCCGCGCCGACAGCGAGCAGCGGCGCCGAGCCCCGCCCGGGTGCCGCCCGCTCCCGCTCTTCGATGCAGCCGAGCAGACGCGGCCGCACCTGGATCACCGCGCTGGCCGCCGGTACCACACCCCGGCCGGTCATCCGCTCGGTGCTACGCGCGGACACCGACGGCACCACCTACCTGGCCGTCGTCCCCGACCCGGGCAACCCGTTCTACCGCGCCCGGCAAGGGCAGGTCGGCCTCACCGAATGCGCCGCGCTGGCCAGGCAGTTCCGCGAGATCGCCGCCGACGACGCCCACCGTGCCGAGCGCCGCGCCATCGTCGCTGTCGTCGACCTGCCCAGCCAGGCTTACGGCCGCATCGAGGAGATGGCCGGGCTGCACCAGGCGATCGCTGCGGCGGTCGATGCCACCGAAGCCGCCCGCGTCGCCGGGCACCCGATCGTCGCCCTCGTCGTCGGGCAAGCACTATCGGGCGGATTCCTGGCCCACGGACTGCAGTCATCGCAGCTCCTGGCGCTTGACGACCCGGGCGTGGAGATACACGCCATACACAGGCAAGCCGCCGCCCGTATCACCTTGCGTACCGTTGCCCAGCTCGACGAGCTGGCCAAGACAATCCCGCCGCTGTCCTACGACGTCCGTGTCTGGGCCACCCTCGGCTTCTGCGACGGCCTGCTCAAGGTCTCCAGCGCCGAGTCCCCGACCCCCGACGACGTGCAGACGGTCGCACAGGCTATCAGCGGCGCCGTCGCGCGCGCCCGCTCCGGACCCGCCGACCTGTCCAACCGGCTCGAATCCGCTGACGCCAGGAGAAACCGGAAGGCCTCCAGAGCCGTCCGCGACACGCTGAACCGGCAGTGGACCGAGCACTCCGGCCACTGATCCGGGCCCGGCCGCACGATCTCGTCCGGCTCGCCGACCCGGACGAAATCCTGACCGGCACCGAGCCGGCCTGGGTCGGCGCCGCGCTCGCTGCGGCACCCTGGATTGTCATCCGGCGCGCCCGCGCGCCGGCCGGGCACCTAGCCGCGGGAGTGCGGGGCCCCGCCCGGCACCAACGGCACGCGATGCTGATACCAGCCGGGGCCGCCGCCGGCATCGCCCGGCCCGAAGACCTCCGGCCGGCGGCGAGCGTCATCGCCCCAGAGACACCGGCGCTCGCCGCGCTGCGCGAGTGCCGCCCGATCCTCGACGGCCTGGGACGTCCCTGGGGGCCGACGGGCAGCGCGGGATTCGAGCTGGCGACCGGGTACCCGGCCACCACCCAGGACAGTGATCTCGACCTGCTCATCCGCCTGGGCGCGCTGTCCGGCTTCACCCGTGCCGCCGCCCTGGCCAGCAAGCTGTCCGGGCTGCCGGCCAGGGTGGACTGCTACCTCGAGACCGGGCACGGCGCGGTCGCCCTAGCCGAGCTCGCGACCCACCCGGACAAGATCGTGCTGCGTACCAGCGACGGCCCACGGCTCGTCACGCTCGAGCAGGCGATGATGCCGTGATCGCAGCCCCGCACGTGCCGCCCGCGCATCACCCCAGCACCGAGCCGCCAGAGGCCGGCGGCCAGCCATGAGTACCGTGATCCTTTTCCCCGGACAGGGTTCCCAGCGCGCCGGGATGCTCCAGGACCTGCCCGGCACCCCCGCCGCCGGACAGGCCCACCGCGAAGCACGGCGGGTGCTGGAATCCCTCGAAGGCCTCCCGGCCTGCCTCGACACCGAGGACGCGCTGCAATCCACCACCAACGCGCAACTCGCGCTGCTTGTCGCCGGGGTCGTAACGGCGCGCGCGCTCGTCGACGACCACGGCCTGCGGGCCGATTTCGTGGCCGGGCACTCCGTCGGCGCGTTCGCGGCCGCGGTCCTGGCCGGGGTGCTCACTCTCGGCGACGCTGTTCGCGTGGTCAAGGTCCGCGGAGATGAGATGGAACGCGCCTGCGCCGGCGGCACCTGGGGCATGGCCGCGCTTCGCGGCCTGGATCTGGCATCCGTGCGGTCACTGCTCGGCTCACTGGCGACCGAGAACGACCCGCTCTGGATCGCCAACATCAACTCAGCCGACCAGATCGTCGTCAGCGGCACCCGCGCGGCGCTCGACACGCTACGCCGCCACGCCCCGGCGGCCGGTGCCCGTGATCTGAAGATTCTCGATGTCACCGTCGCATCACACTGCCCGTTGCAGGTCGGCACCGCACGAGCCGTGGCAGCCGCGCTCGCCCAGGTCCAACACGGTGACCAGCAACGCGCCTACTTCGCCAACACCACCGGCCGGCGGCTCGCCCACGCCACCGAAAAGGTCATCGACGACCTCGCCCAGGCCGTCCAGCACCCGGTCCGCTGGCTCGACGCCGTAAGGCTGATGCCAGAACTCGGCGTGACCGCCGCCATCCAGACCCCACCCGGACACGTCCTCGCCGCCATCACCGCCCGCGAAACCCCCGGCGTCACCAGCATCGCCGTCGACGACGTCGGCCTCGACACCGCGCTGCGCCGTACCGCGGGCCGCGACCGGAAAAATGACGGTGTTCGCCTCCAGCGGCAAGGCGAGGACCTTTGACTACCAGGCCGGCGACGTGGGCTACGTCCCGTTCGCGATGGGCCACTACATCCGCAACACCGGGGATGAGCCGCTGGTGTTCCTGGAGATGTTCCGCAGCGACCGCTTCGCCGACATCTCGCTGAATCAGTGGCTCGCGCTGAGACCCCCCGAACTCGTGCAGGCGCACCTGAACCTAGCCGATGCGACCACCACCGCGGTCACCGCGTACAAGGGGAAGCCGATCATCGTCAAGTAGGCGTCGGACCTAGGCGCCGCGCTGGCTCTCCTGGCTGGGGCCCCGCGCGTTGGGCGGGGCTCCCAGCCCTAGCCGTACCTCTCGAGGACCAGGACAACGCAGGCCCGGGGGCGGCAGCCGGGCCTTCAGGCATGCATCCGGAAGAAACCGACAACGCGGCCACTTCGGGAGGACAAATGTCCATACCCCAGATCGTGGAGAAAGACCGGGGCCCAAAGCGGCACAGGTTCCCGGGTCGGCGGGTTCCGCCGAGTCTGTTCGCCATCGCCTTGGGCATCGCGGGGCTCGCGCAGGCATGGGATGCGGCCGTGCCGTTGCTCGGGACTCCGCAAGCGATCCCCGACGCGCTCAGCATCCTGGACGCCGCCCTATGGCTGGTCCTGGTCGGCGCGTACCTGGTCCAGGGTCCTCGGATCATCATGGCTGACCTGCGTGACCCTGTTCTCTCGCCGTTCGTTTCGGCATCCGCCCTCACGGCGATGCTCTTGTCCGCCGCGCTGGCCAGAGAAGCCTTTGCGGCCGGGCGCGTGCTGGTGA
>Ga0209380_10003046_pt1 | contig 10519 bp, 7 predicted proteins | sample HubBroMetageWFT6_FD_188347 | JGI IMG/M metagenome (GOLD analysis project Ga0209380, IMG submission 188347) | Warmed and freeze-thawed soil microbial communities from the Hubbard Brook experimental Forest, New Hampshire - Hubbard Brook CCASE Soil... | ecosystem: Environmental > Terrestrial > Soil...
TCCCGCCGCAACTGCGCCGACATTTCCAAATGATTCGCGATCAGAAACAGCACCTCCGCCCGCTCACCCGGATCAACGTCCAGCCGGTCCATGCAGCGGCCGGCGATCTCCAGACTCGCTTCCACATGATTGCGGTCCGGCACTCCCTTTCCTGTGTCATGCAGCAACAATGCAAGGTAGAGCAATTCCGGATCTTCCAGCTCTCCCAGCAATTCCGCATAGCGTTTGTCCCACTCCGATTGTGACCGACTCAACCGGTGCAAGCTCTCGATGGCAAGAATCGAGTGCTCGTCCACAGTAAAGCGATGGTAGAAGTCCCGCACCACCAGCGAATCGATGGGTTGCAGCTCCGGCAGCAGCAGAGTGAGCAGGCGCAACGAATGCATGGCCCGCAGCGCGTCAGCGGCATGGGGCTCCAGAAGCGTCTCTTGCAGATAAAGCCAAAGTTCCGCCCCGCGCGGCGGAGTCACCGCCAGCGCCGGAAGCTCCTGCTCGATACGGTGTTCCGTGGTCGTACTCAGTTTGAGCCCGTGCTGCGCCATGAAATGAAACAACCGCAACAGCATTTCGGGATCGCGCAGCGACGAAGACTGCTGCAGAAATATCAGCCCATCCACTACCGAGAAATCCGGGCTCGAGGGCCGCGACCGCCAGCCCTGGACCTGCCGCCGCAACGACGACCACGCCTCCGGAATCTCTTCCAGCAGCTGCATGACGGTGCGCTGCACCGCGCGCGCATGACCGAAGTAAATCCGCATCCAATCCGCGGCCGTGATTTCTTCCGCTTCCGAGGTTCCGATCTTCCGGGCGGCCGCTTCGTCCTGCGCTTCCCAACTCAGAGCGTTGTCATCGCGCCCATAGCGGAAGTGCAGAAAACACCGCGCCGCCATCAGGAACTCCAAAGCCGCATCCAGCTGCTTTCGAACCGGCGCTCGCAATGAACTCGCATCGGGCCAGTCGCGCAGTTTGTCCATGGCCGGAATCAGCGCCAGCCAGCAGGCCACGTTGTAATCCCGCAGGCCGCCCGGCGTCTCCTTTATGTTTGGCTCGAGATGAAACACGGTGTTCCCGAATTTTCCATGCCGCTCTCGCGTCACTTCTGCCAGCCCCTGCAGCAGCGGCTTCGATTCCCGCATCACCAGCTTCGGAATCGTTTTGTCATGGAGCCGCGCAAACAGCTCCCGGTCGCCCGCCACGTAGCGGCAATCCAGAAGTGAAATTGTGAACTCAGTATTGTTGGGATCGTAGCGGTCGCATTCCGCCAGCGTCCGCGAGGCAGGACTCAGCCTGAGCTTTAAGTCCCAGAGTTCCTGAGACAACTGTCGCACCGCTTCCTTATGAGTTTCTTCGCGCCCGCGATCGGCAAACAGAAATAGCAAGTCGACGTCGGAATAAGGAAACAGCCAGCTGCGCCCGAAGCCTCCCGTCGCCACTAGCGCGAAGCCGGGCAGTCCGCTTTCCTCTGGCGATAGCATTCCTCGCCACAACCGTTTGAGAATGTCTTCGATGAGCCGGGTACGTTGTGCGACCGCGGCGCGGCCGTCTCCCGTCGCCTCGAAATCGCGCGCCATTCGCGCCGACTCCTCAGCCAGAGAGCTGCGCAGTTCACTGATCAGTGAAGACGCTGCCGTCATGACGATGGGGCAACAAAGACGACGGGGCAACAAATCGGCAATTGGTGATGCACGATGAATAAGTCGGCAATGACGGAAAGAATGTTTCCCAATCTGTCTTGTTGCGATCCGCGCCCGAGATCGCTCCCCTACAACGCCCCCTCGCCCCGCTCATCATTGCGGATGCGAATCGCGTCATTCACGCGCGTCAGAAAAATTTTACCGTCGCCGATCTTGCCCGTGCGCGCCGCAGCCACTATCGCCTGCACCGCCTTCTCCACCATGGCATCCGCCAGCACGACCTCCAGCTTGGTTTTCGGAATCAGATCCACGCTGTATTCGCGACCGCGGTAAACCTCCGTATGGCCTTTCTGCCGCCCGTGGCCGCGCACTTCAATCACCGTCATACCCTCCACGCCAATCTCCTGCAGCGCAGTCTTCACCGCTTCCAGCTTGGAGTTTTGAATAACCGCTTCCACTTTCGTCATGATCTTGGTCTCATACTCTTACCAACTCGGATTACAAGCTCTGCGCCTGATCTTTCCAGTATTATCCTTCCTCACGGTTTGCGCCAGAGGTGTTTGCTACAGAAGAAATTAAGAAGGAAAACCGGCAAGACGATGTTGGGAATCGGCGATTTTCCCATCAAGGGTAAGCTTGCTCCCGCTCATTTCGGTTCGGACAAAATACCGCTCGCGCTCACTCTATCGCCCGCGGCACCCTCACGGAAATCGAAACTATTTATCGTTCTTATCAGGATTTGTTATCAGCCCCAGCGGTTCTCACTTTGGTCCCTTTTGCCCCTCCGGAGGCGCCGGCGGCTTGGCGAACTTCGCGTCATCCACCGGAACGTTGTCCTTGACCTCGCTCACCTGAATCGTGAACAGCCCGCTCGGCCGCGCCAGCGTCCAGCGGAACGGAATCCTCTCCCCGTCTACTTGGCGGTAATCCGTGTAATCGATCTGCGTGGGCAGGCGGCCCAGTGGCGTCTCTCCGAACCTCACCAGCCGCACCAGCAAACCTGATTGCTCGTCAAAATATAATCGCAGAGGTGTTTTTCCTTCGCGCTGCCCAACCACCAGGTAGGCATCGTGATCGCCAACTTTTTCTTTTCCTCGCACCTTCGCTTCGCTGAACATCTGCTTCAAGTGCACCGCAAAATGAAGGTCCGCATCCATTGCCGCCGCCTCGATTTCCGGCCCGTGCATCTCCCGCGGCGGGTGCCCCGGGGCTCCCAACCATCCCTCGTGTCCGTCGAATGCGGTCACACTGTCTCCGTCAGGCGTGTGCGTGAACGATATCCTCTTCTCCGGATCCTTCGAGAAAATATCAATCGGAATATTCCGGTCCCCAAATGTAATCGTCCCTTTCATCACCCGGCTCGTGACCTTGTCTACAGCGGCCGCCCCACCCACAGCTTTCAAATACTTGTCGAACAGCTGATCGGCCTGCGGTCCGCTCACTTCCGCGTCTTCGCTTCCGCTCGCTCCCATCGCAGTTCCGGCCACTACAGGCTGGGGCGTCGCCGTCGCCACCAAGGGCGTCGCCTCCGGACGCGGGCTGCCGCGGTGGCAGGAATAGCATGTCACTTTGCGATGTCCGTCGAAGTTATCCTTATCGATCGCGAACATCATCGTGATCATCTTCCGAGCTGTTTGCTTGGTCTTCTTGTCGTCCTTCTCAAAGGCGCCCTGCACGTGGCAGAATTCACACTCGACGCCCAGCGATGCCGTGATGAACTGCATCGCGGGAATCAGCTGATCGGCGGGCAGCCCCTTGAATACCTGAATATTCTTGAACTGCTCCTCCGCCTTCTTCGGGCCGCCAGTCTCTGCCGGTGCCGTAGCTCCGCCCGACTGCGCCCTGGCTCTGCCCAGCGCAACTCCCCCGGCCGCTAAGAATGCAATAACTACCACAACTGCAACCAACGTCTGCTTCCCGTTCATCGATTGTCGCCTCAGTAAGAAAATGTACAGCTTCTTGTCTGCAATCTCTGCCGAATTTCCCTGCCTTGCTACCGCCCCACCCCAGCCGCTCCAGCACAAGCATGGCGATCTTACGGCCGATTACTATAAACGTACTTGCCCGAAAGCTCCGCCACGACAAACTTTTCTGGCAAAAGCCCGTCGACTCTCGCTTTCTCGTAAGGCGGCACAAACAAGAATACTCGACCGCTTCCCGCCCAGTCCCGCTGCAAATCCGCATCACTGAAGTAAATCTTAGGAGCATCTACGAAAGTCGAACCGAACCACATCGAAGTCGTCCGACCCTCCACCAGATCGATGGGCCGGTGCAGATAAAAGAGCAACGACGATCCGAACGCCTGGTCCCGGTAAATCATCACTTTGTCTTCCGGACGCGCCCGCACCGCGATTTCCTGCGCTAGTTCCTTCGATGAAAGATACGGTCCAAAGCGCACCAACGCAATGTGCGCCGCCACCAGGAACACCGCCATACCACCCGCCAGCACCCACGTCGCAGAATAATGTCGCCTGAACAACCGCAGAACGAACGACGCCAGCGGAGCTCCCAACAGCACAACCGCCGCCAGCGCCGCCGGAAGGCGCAGGGCCGCAAACGATGCATAGCTCAAATCCAGCATGTGCGACATTGAAAGCGTGTACGCACTCAGATCCTGCTTGGCCAGCACATTCCCAATGTCCGCTTCAAACGGCAGGCTCCGCGACTGCCACAGTCCCACGGCCAGCATTGTGCTGGCCGCAATTCCAATCAAAGCCAACGCGCCTGCAGATCTCGTCAGCCAGCCCGCGCGTACTCCGCATTCACACTCCATCCACTCACACCGCGCCACGCCATCCGCCAGCAGGATAAGAAGCGGCAGGTACGCCGGAAAGGTGTAGTACTCCTGGTTGGTGGAGAACGCAAAAAAAATCAGCACAACCGCCGCCCAAATCCAGTAGAGCAGCCGCGTTCGAGAAGCAAACTCACTCTGCAGCGCGTCACTCGGGCCAACTGAACGTTCGCGTCCGCCTCGCCACTCCCTCACCGCAACCGTTACCGCCGCGGGCAAATACAGGCTCCAGGGAAACAACCAAACCAGATGCAGTGACCAGTACAGCGAGGCGGGAAGCTTGCTGTAGTCCATCGGATAGCGCCTTCCCAGAAACCTCAGGAAGTGCTCATTCACAAAATAAAACCACAAGAAACCATGATGCTCGGCCGTTCCTGGATTTCGCAGCCCGGCCAGAATATGCCACGGCGCCGCAATCGCCAGAAATAAGACCAATCCTGAAATCAGCCGAAACTCCCGCCAGCGCCGCCACTCGCCCGTAGCCAGCAAAAATAGAAGCGCCGCGCCGCAAGGAAACACCAGTGCGATCAGCCCTTTGGTCAGTACGCCGAGCGCCATCATCCCGTATCCCGCGTACCATCGCCATCCCGCGTCGCCGGGCTCCAGCGCTGTCAGAAAAAGATACATCGCCGCCGCAATCAGCAAACTCAGCAGCACATCCGGAATCAAGACCCGCGTAAACAGATACACCCCCGCGCACGTGTACACGAAGAGTGCCGCATAGATCCCGGTCCGCTCTCCAAAGGCGCGACAGCCCCAGCAAAGCGCCAGCACTCCCAACAGCATCACCGACAGCACCATCGGCAATCGCGTGCTGAATTCGTTGACTCCGAAGATCCTGTAACTGAACGCCACCAGCCAATAAGGCAGTGGCGGCTTTTCGAGGTACCGGACCCCATTGATGTGCAGCGTGACGTAGTCTCCCGACACGAACATCTCGCGCGCCGCCTCCGCATGCGTGCTGTCTGCATCGTCGAGCAATGCCGGAGTGAACATCGACCCTGCATAAACCGCCAGAAACACCACCGCCAGCGCCCAGTACGCCACTCTGGACCCGCGTCCGCCCTGCCTTGCACCCGCTGAACTCGAAACCGGATCTGCGATCAAATCGATGAGCCCAACACAGTCTTACAAATACCAGTCTGGTCGGCAATAGCGGCAGGCCGGGGCTCATGTGGGGGCAGCCGCCTCGGCTGCCTGCCCTGAGCAAAGCCGAAGGGGCCCGGCCAACACAGCGAGCCGATCACTGCTTTCGTGCCTCCCCGTGCCGCACAAAGTAGCGCCACTTATCCATCCCCGCCGGCACCGCTACATCAAAAAATCCCACCATCATTTCCTCCGACGTCTGGTCGCCCCACGTTACCGTCTTCTCCGGGTCAGGATTATGCGGATTGTTCTTCGAGTTGTCATACCAGGCCACCGCCCGCAGCCTTGTCCCCGCCTTCAATTCCCGTGGCTCCGCCAGCTTATAACTCAGCTGCCAGTGAAAGTGATAGTTCACCCGCAACAGCGTCTCCACGCTTCCGTCGTCGTGCACAATGTCATATTCAAAGCGCTTCCCGCGCAAATGCATATGCGGGAAGAAACTCAGCAAAGTCGCATCGTTCGGTAGCGTCCCCTCCACTTCCACTCGAAAGTCTTCCGCCTCTGGCGGGATGATCAACGCATGATTGTTCAATTGCAGCGTGATCACCTGTCGTTTCGGCGGCGCCTTCGCGAACACCAGTCCCACGCTCGTCTCATCGCTCGCCGCCTCGCCGTTCGTGGTGTAGTGGATCTGAAACACCACGTCCGATCCCGCCGGAACGAACTTCGCCATTCCGTCCTCCCACCCGTCCGGCGCGCTCCCCGGTGCATATACCAGCAGCAGGTCGCTCGTGGTCTCGTGCGCCTGCCGCCGTTCCTCCGGATCGCTCAACATCGATGCCGTAAACGGCTCGCCCACCGGCGCATGCCGCAGCCAGGTCGAATCCGGAGGCCGAATGTACACCACGGCGTGGTGAACATGCGCCGGGCTCGAAGGCCGCACCTCCACCATCTGCACCCACTGGTCCTCCGCGAAGTGGGTGCTGACAATCTCGTACGTGTATTCCACATCTCCGTGCAGGGGAATCTGCACCGGCTTCGGCATCTTCACGACGACGTCCGGCTCTGGAATATTCCAGCCCGCGCTCCACTTGCGCGGTGCAGGTGCGGTGCGCTCGTCCCCCGCAGGCGCTCCCGCGTTTGCCCACGCCGCAATCGTCGCAATCTCCTCCACTCTCAGCGAGGGATCGTTGGCAAAATGTCCGAACCGTGGATCGGCGAACCACGGCGGCATCATCCTCATCTCAACTGCAGCCGCAATTTTCCCTGCCCACGGCCGCGTCTGCTCATAACTCACCAGCGCCATCGGAGCGGGTTCTCCAGTTCGGTGGCAACTCTGGCATTTATCCTGCAGAATCGGAAGCACATCCTTATAGAAGGTAGGCTGGGCCGCAACTCGAAAAGCCTTGCCGCCCTCCGTCGAAGCGGGCTTGGTCATCTGCCCTGCCGTTCCCAGTGCAAGTAGAGAAATAGCTCCCACGAAAAGAATCGCCAACTTGTTCACGAGCGCAGAAACTCCAGCGTCAACGCCCACGCCTGCCGCGCCGAGTGCGGCTCATACGCCGCCCGCTCATCGCAGAAGAATCCATGATCGGCCCGCGAAAATTCGGCATTCACATAAATCTTCTGCTGCGCGCTCAAAGCCTCCGTCACTGCCTTCCTGTGCTCCGGCTTGATATGCTTGTCCAGTCCACCCCATATAAACAACGCTGGCGCCGCTAGCTTGGCCGCCCGATGCAGCAGTCCCGGAGCGATTCCCGCTCCGTAAAACGAAACCGCGGCGCGCAACGCGACCACGCTATTCGCAATGAATGAAACGCGTCCTCCCAGGCAGAATCCCACGCTCGAAATCTCTTTCGCTTTCACCTGCGCATTCGAACTCAGCCACTCATACGCCGCTTGCACATCGAACTCCGCTGACTCCGTCGTCACCGCCTGCACGTGAGGCATCACTGCGGCAAAGTCAGTGTAGCTGCCCTCAAAACCCGCTGGAGCCGTGCGATGAAACAACTCCGGAGCGATTACCACGTACCCTTCGGCGGCAAACCGCTCACTCAGACTGCGGATGTGATGATTAACCCCAAACGCCTCCTGAAACAACAGCAGCCCCGGATGCGGTCCGTCTCGCTCCGGACGCGCCACGTAGGCCGTCATCCGCGTCCCATCCGCAACCGCCAACTCCACTTTTTCTTTTCTTATTGCTGCTTCGGTCATACCCGTTCCTTTGCTTTGAGCACTTCAACATAGCGAACGTCTTTCCTGATCTCGCACAAACTAGTCTCGCACAAATTGCTCTGGCATGAACAAGCTCCGCGGTGCGCACTCTGCTCCACAAAAATGCTACAGTGATCGGTTCATGTCCGCGCCCGATTCCATCTTCGTTCGCGCCTGTAAATCCCAGCGCGTCGAGCGCACTCCCGTCTGGTTCATGCGCCAGGCTGGACGTTACATGCCCGAGTATCGCGCCGTTCGCAAGCAACATTCACTGCTCGAAATCTGCAAGAAGCCGGCGCTCGCCGCCGAAGTCACCATCACGGCTGCTGAGATTCTTCAGGTCGATGCCGCCATTATTTTTGCCGATCTCCTGCTCCCTCTCGAAGTCATGGGCCTGCCTTTTCATTTCTCCGCCGGAGAAGGCCCCGTGATCGAGAAGCCCGTCCGCTCCGCCGAAGACGTTGCCCGGCTCCGCACCGACCGTGCCGCCGATCTCGGCTATGTCTCCGAAGCGGTAGACCTGGTCGCAAAACATTTCGCCGGAAAACTCCCCGTGATTGGTTTCTGCGGAGCTCCCTTCACCCTCGCCAGCTACATGATCGAAGGCGGGAGCTCGCGCCACTACCTCCACGCTAAGAAGATGATGTACAACTCGCGCGCCGACTGGCATGACTTGATGACCAAGCTCGTCGCGGTTACCGCCGAGTATTCCGCCGCGCAGGTGCGCGCCGGCGCCGATGTCATCCAGATTTTCGACAGTTGGGTCGGCTGCCTCAGCGTGGAAGACTATCGCCGCGACGTTCTGCCGCACGCAACAGAATTGGTAAAGCGCCTCCAGAACACCGGGGTGCCCGTAATTTATTTTGGAACCGATAGCGCCGCACTGCTTTCTGCGATGAATGAAACCGGAGCCGATGTCATCGGCCTGGATTGGCGCATCCCGCTCGACAAGGGGTGGAGAGACCTCAACCATCGCTGTGCCGTGCAGGGCAATCTCGATCCGGTTCTGCTCTTCGCCGATTGGAAAGAACTAAAATCCCGCGCCGAACAGATTCTGCATCTCGCCGCCGGACGCCCCGGCCACGTCTTCAATCTAGGCCACGGTATCCTGCCCGAAACTCCGGTCGAGAACGTGAAGAATCTGGCCCGCCTGGTGCAAGAATATTCGGCGTCTCTCATCTCTTCCGGGAGCCGAAAGCCGAAAGCCGAAAGCCGAGTCCCATGATTCGCGTCGCCATCATCGGCGGCGGCATCTCCGGACTCGCCGCCGCTTTCGCGCTGGAAGAACCCCGTCGCACCGGCGCAGTCGGCTACACACTCTACGAATCCTCGCCCCATCTCGGCGGCGTCCTCCGCACCGAACACATCGAAGGCTGCATCGTCGAAGCCGGACCCGATTCCTTCCTCACCGAAAAGCCCTGGGCCTCCGATCTCTGTCGCACCCTCGGCCTCGGCGACCAGCTAATCGGCTCGAACGACGCCGACCGCAAAACCTACATCCTCGTTCGCCGCCGCCTCATCCCGATGCCCGACGGTTTGATGTTTATGGTCCCAACGAAAATCCTGCCGACGGGATTCTCCCCTCTTTTTTCCTGGGGCACCAAGCTGCACATCGCGCGAGAATTGTTTCATCCGCCGACAACCTCCACATCCGACGAAAGCGTCGCCTCTTTCGTAGAGCGCCACTACGGTAAAGAAATGGTTGACCGCCTCGCCGACCCACTCCTCTCCGGCGTCTACGGAGGAGAAGCCGCCAGCCTCAGCGTGCGCGCCGTCCTGCCCCGCTTCGCCGATATGGAGCGCGCTCACGGCAGCCTTGGCCGCGCGATGCTGGCCGCAAGAAAAAAAGTGCGGCGAATCGCAAACAAACCTGCGCCGCTCTTCACCTCGCTCAAGAACGGCATGCAGCAGCTCATCGAGGCTCTAGTGGCCCAGCTTGACCAACCCTCGCTGCTGAGCGGCAATCCTGTGCATTCAATTCACCCGGAAGCTGGAGGCTGGACTGTCTCGGCGGGATGGAAGTCCGATCATTTCGACGCAGTAATTCTTGCCGTTCCCACTCACGCTGCCGCGCAGCTTCTGGCGGCCAGCAGCTCCGATCTCTCCGCCGAACTCGCTGCCATCGGTTACAGTTCTTCCATCACCGTCGGCCTCGGCTATGATCGCGGCGTTCGGCAGTCACTCCCTCCCGGCTTCGGGTTTCTCGTTCCCCGCAGCGAAGGCAAACGCATGCTGGCCGCAACTTTTGTCCACAACAAGTTCCCCCACCGCGCCCCCGCCGACCGCGCTCTGCTGCGCTGCTTCTTCGCTGGATCGACCGCTGAAAGCATCTGGCAGCTTTCCGACGAAGCCGTCGTAGCCGTCGTCCGCAACGAATTAGAGCAGATCCTCGGCCTTCGCGCCGCACCGCTCTTCGCCCGCGTCTACAAATGGAAATCTGCCATGGCCCAGTATGGCGTCGGCCATCTCGAACGCCTCGACCGCATCGAGCGGCTACGGCAGCAATTGCCGAAGCTCGCGCTAGCCGGTAACGGCTACCGCGGTATTGGCGTCCCCGATTGCATCCGCTCCGGCCAGGACGCTGCCAGACAAGCTCTAAATCCCTAGAGGAAGGTTGGGCGATTGAATCAGGGCTTTGCGGATGCGAGTCGTATCGACCCTCGGTATGCATTTGTGAAGCGCACTCGGGCTAGCCAGAAAATCAGCATAATCAGTGGGAGTACGCTGAGGACCAAATACAACGTCGTACTGAACAGAGCCGGGGACAGGTGTTGCCCCAGCCCCACTGCCGACA
>Ga0209380_10003047_pt1 | contig 10515 bp, 7 predicted proteins | sample HubBroMetageWFT6_FD_188347 | JGI IMG/M metagenome (GOLD analysis project Ga0209380, IMG submission 188347) | Warmed and freeze-thawed soil microbial communities from the Hubbard Brook experimental Forest, New Hampshire - Hubbard Brook CCASE Soil... | ecosystem: Environmental > Terrestrial > Soil...
GCCAACGCGGCGTTTCCGCAGGACTCCACCAATTTGCGGGCGGAGAAGGGCCCATCCACATTTGATACGCGGCATCGGTGGACCACGGCGATCAATTACGTAGTACCGGAGGCACACTTTCTGCCGCACGTTCTTGCCGCGGGGTGGCAACTTAATTCCATCATCACCGTGCAATCCGGGCGGCCGATCAACATCATCACGAATGCAGGCGGCGTGAATTCCAATTTCGTCGAGCGCCCGGACATTGTTCCGGGAGTGAACCCGATTCTGCCGCACTGGACACCAACGACGGGCTATCTGAACCCGAACGCGTTCGCGTATCCGGCGATCACGGCGAGCGATCCGAACGGCTACTTCGGCAACCTGGGCCGCGATGAGATTTTTGGCCCGGGCTTCTGGAATTACGACTTTTCCATGAGCAAGAATTTCCAGTTGTGGGAACGTTTGCAACTTCAGTTCCGCTCGGAATTCTTCAACATCTTCAACCACCCGAATTTTGCGCTGCCGACCAACGTAGTTTCTCCGGGATCGACCTCAGCAGGGTTGATCACGCAGACGCCAGACGTGGCGCAGGGGAATCCGGGGCTGGGCGGCGGCGGACCGCGCGTGGTGCAGTTCGGCCTGCGCTTGCAGTTCTAGCGGATAACTTCGCGGTTCGATCCTTCATCAAACAGGCGCGGGGATCCGCGCCTGTTTTTTTGCCGATTTGCTTTTTGGGGCGCAGGGGCCGACAATCGGGGGAATTACGCAGGAAAGAGGCTTGCCATGGCTGATGCCGTTATCGTTTCTTCCGTTCGAACTCCCGTGGGACGCGGTTTCAAAGGTTCGTTGCGTACCACGCGGCCCGACGATCTTGCCGCGCTGGTGATTAAGGAAGCGCTGGCGCGAGTGCCGGGGCTCGATCCCAAGGATATTGACGATGTGATTCTGGGCTGCGCCATGCCGGAAGGCGAACAGGGTATGAATGTTGCGCGCATCGCAGCGTTGCGCGCGGGGCTTCCTGTCGAGACTTCCGCGATGACCGTGAACCGCTTCTGCTCCAGCGGGCTGCAGGCCATTGCCCTGGGCGCGGAGCGTATCCGCGGCGGCGGGGCGCAAGTGATTGTCGCGGGCGGCACGGAATCGATGTCGCTGGTGCCGATGGGCGGGAACAAGGTTTCACCGAATCCGTGGCTGGTGGACCATTATCCGGACACATACATCAATATGGGCTTGGGCACGGAGAACATTGCGCGGAAATTTGGAATATCGCGCGAGCAGGCGGACAAGTTCGCGGTGGATTCGCACCGGAAAGCCGTGGCGGCGCTCGCGGCGGACAAGTTCAAGGATGAAACGGTCGCAGTGGAAGTGAAGATTACTTCCCTGCCGAACGGCAACGGCACGAAGAGTAAAGGGCAGGCGAAAACGACGACACAATCTTTTTCGTTCGAGAGAGATGAAATGCCGCGGCCGGAAACTTCGATGGAAGTGCTGGCGGGGCTGAAGCCCGCGTTTCACGTGAAGGGCACGGTGACGGCGGGGAACAGTTCGCCGATGAGCGACGGCGCGGCGGCGGTGGTGATCATGAGCGATGCGAAGGCTGCGCAACTTGGTTTGAAGCCACAGGTGCGTTTTATAGCCTACGCTACCGCCGGATGCCCGCCGGAGGAGTTTGGCATCGGGCCGGTGTATGCGATTCCAAAGGCGCTGAAGCTGGCGGGATTGTCGCTGGGTGACGTGGCGGTGATCGAATTAAATGAGGCGTTCGCAGCGCAATCGCTGGCGGTGATTCAGCAGGCGAATCTCGATCCCGCTCGGGTAAATCCGAATGGCGGGGCGATTGCGCTCGGCCATCCCCTCGGCTGCACTGGCGCGAAGCTCACCGCTTCTCTCGTGCGTGAACTCGGACGCCGCAACGCTCGCTACGGCATGGTGACGATGTGCATCGGCGGCGGCATGGGCGCCGCTGGCATTTTCGAACGCATATAATTTTTTAGGTTCCCGACTTCCAGAGGCCGACGGTGTTGCCTTCGGGATCCTGCATCCAGGCGAAGGTGCCGGTGGGGATTTTCACGGGCGGGACGAGGGTTTTGCCTCCCAGCGCTTCCGCTTTTTCCAGGTACGCGGCCACGTCGTCCACTTCCACATAAAAAATCGTGTAATGATGCGGCTCATGGCCCAGCGCGGACATGTGGCCGCCGATGCCCCCGGTTTCGGCGGCGATCATCACCGCCGGCCCCATGGGCTGCGGTTTCCAATCGAACATCTGGGCGTAAAACTCCTGCGTCTTCTGTAAGTTGCGACAGCCGATTTCGAAATGCACAACGGGACGTCCCATTGTTCCTCCTCCTGCGCAATCAGCAATCGAAGCAGTGGCCCGGAGTCTGCCACAAGTACCCGTCAGGCGTCGCCCAGTTTCTTTCCATCTTAGGCAGGACCTCCCCGGGTTGGAAGCCCTGCCAAAACTGCCATGCCGGGACAAAGGACTATTGCGAAAACCACGGCGGTTTGGGTAAAATTTCGTGTCTGGAATTTTCAAACGGTTGTTTGAATTTTACAAGCGGCCCCGCGCCGGCAAGGAGTATCACCAATGGCCACCTCCGTTCTGACCAAACCCGCAGCAAAGGGCGGCAGCTTTCTGCTGGAGTCCCCGGCGCCGTCGGACATCTTCACGCCTGCGGATCTTTCGGACGATCAGAAGCTCATCGGACAGACTGCGGAAGAGTTTGTGATCAAGGAAGTCCTGCCGCTGGCGAAGGACTTGGAGAACAAGAAACCGGGGCTGATGGCGGAGCTTGTGCGCAAGGCGGCCGAACTCGGGCTGATGAGCGGGGGCACGCCGGAAGAATACGGCGGCGCGGGCCTGGATAAGATTGCCACCACGTTGCTCACGGAAAAAATTTCCATTTACGGCGGCTTTGCGGTGACTCACGGCGCGCACGCCGGCATCGGGACGCTGCCGATCGTATATTTCGGAACGGATGAGCAGAAGAAAAAATATCTGCCCAGGCTGGCCAGCGGCGAAATGATTGGGGCGTATTGCTTATCGGAGCCGCAGGCCGGCAGCGACTCGCAGAATTCACTGACGCGCGCGGAGCTGAACAAGGAAGGCACGCACTACATCCTGAACGGGCAGAAGATGTGGATCACCAACGGGGGCTTCGCGGATCTTTACGTGGTGTTCGCCAAGGTGGATGGCGAGAAGTTCACCGCGTTCATCGTGGAGCGCAAATTCCCCGGCTGCAAGCCCGGCAATGAAGAGCACAAGATGGGGATTCACGGCAGCTCGACGACGCCGGTATTCCTGGAAAACTGCGCGGTGCCGAAGGAAAACGTGCTGCACGAAATCGGGCGTGGGCACATTGTCGCGTTCAATGTGCTGAATGCGGGGCGGTTTACGCTGGGCGCATCTGGCGTGGGCGGATCGAAGTACGTGCTGATGACGGCTTCGAAATATTCGAAGGAGCGCAAGGCGTTCGGCAAGCAGATCGGCGAGTTCGGACTGATGCGCGAGAAACTGGCGGAGATGGCGATCCAGATTTTCGCGGTGGAATCGATGGTTTACCGCACGGCGGGCAATCTCGAAGCAGCGATGCATGCTGCCTCGGGTTCGGGCGACAAGGCGCAGAACACGATGAAGGTGCTGGAGGAATACGCGATCGAGAGCTCCATTTCGAAGGTTTACGGCAGCGAAATGCTGGATTTCGTGGTGGACGAGGGCGTGCAGATTTTCGGCGGCTACGGCTTCCACGAAGACTATCCCGTCTGCCGCGCGTACCGCGATTCGCGCGTGAATCGCATCTTTGAAGGCACCAACGAAATCAACCGCATGCTGATCATCCAGATGCTGATGAAACGTGCGATGGGCGGGCAACTGGCGCTGATCCCCGCGGCGATGAAGTTGGCCGACGAAATTCTCGCCGGGCCTTCGTTCGAAGAAGCGCCGGAAGGCGTGCTTGCCGAGGAGGCGCGCAATATCGCCAACTGCAAAAAGATGTTCCTGCAGGCGGCCGGCGGCGCGGTGCAGAAATTCCGCGAAAAGCTGGCCGATGAGCAGGAACTGATCGGCGCGCTGGCCAATATCGTGATGGAGATTTACGCGATGGAATCGACGCTGCTTCGCGCGCAGAAGGCGGCCGCAAGCAAGGGCGAAGCGGCCACTTCCGTGATGATTGACGCCGCGCGCGTTTTCATAGCCGATGCCGCCGAGCGCGTGGATCACGAAGCGAAGCGCGCCATCGCGGCCGTCCACGAGGGCGACATGCTGACCACACAGATGGCCGTGCTGAAGCGGTTTGGCAAGCGCCCGGCCGTGGACACGATCGCGCTGCGCCGCCGCGTCGCCGCCGCCGTGCAGTCGCAGGACCGCTACCCGTTCGAGGGCCGCTGAGGAATCCGGGAGCGCCCGTGCTTCTAAACTGAACCGGATGCGGGGTATCGGAAAGACTTCCCCGATCCGTTTCAAATTGGGAATGACCAACCGAGCACAGTTATAGCGATCGAACTCTTCCCAAAGCAAAACTCCCCTAAACTGGTTATCAGGACAGTACTAGGACTGACAATTGAATTTCCGCCCGTTTCCCCGGTTTCTGGCCGCGGTGGCCTTTTCCGTGGTAGTTCTCCACGTGTTGAGCGTTGTGTTTCTTGGCTCATCCTCCTTCAGTTCCCTGATTGGCAATGCGCTGCAAATATTCTCCAGCTTCCTTGCTGCCGCGATGTGCTTTCAGGCGGCGAGGCGAGGGGTGGGCTTCGCCCGCTCGTTCTGGACCCTGGTGGGATTCGGCATGGGTGTGTGGGGAGTGGCGGACTTTGGTTGGGCCTACTATGAACTTTTTCTTCACATAGAGCCGCCGCCCGGATCGCTGATCCGTTTTCTGTTCGACACGCATGGCATGTTCTTCGTGATGGCCATTTTCCTGAATCAGGATAAAAAGGACTCGCGAGTGGATGTGGCCGAAACACTGGACTTCATTCAAATCGGCATTCTGTTTTTTCTGGTTTATTTCGGCGCCTACTACCTGCCGGCAATCGACTTGGGATATCGGGAAGCCCTCGAGCGGGAATTTCTGGTGATGACGGTCGGAACCACCGGGATACTCCTTCTCGCTCTTCTGCAGTGGAGGCGAAGCACCACCCGCGAGGCTCAGAGGCTCTTTGGCGGACTCGCTTCCTATCTTCTGGTGTACGGAATTCTTGCGACCGTCGTTTCGTGGCTCCAGGTGGCCCATGAGATGCCGACCGGCACCTGGTTTGATCTGGGCTGGACAATCCCGCTGCTTTTTGGGGCGTTCTGGGCAGTTACGTGGCAGCCAGCGTCCGAACCAGAAACTCAGGTAAAAAAGCGAAACCATTCGATGGCTGAAATCCTGCTCAACAATGCAATGTTTTTCTTTGCGCCCATGGTCATTCTGATCCAGGTGGCGCAACTGGGTCCTGGCCTGAGGGCGATCCGATTCGGTTTGTTGGGAATTTCGTTCACCTGCTATGCGGTGCGCATCGGCTTGACGCAGTACCGCCAGCAGCAGGACGAAGAAACCGTGCGGCGGCAGAGTCTGGCGATGGATTCCTCCATCGAGGGGATAGGAATACTGGATGAAAAAGGCGTGCACAGCTACGCCAATTCCGCCCTGGCTTCGATTCTGGGATTTGATTCTCCCCTCTGCATTGTGGGCCAACCATGGAAAGTAGTCTACGCGTTCCAGCCGATTGCGGAAATCGAATCCCAGGTTCGCAAAGGCCTGCAGGAAACCGGCAAGTGGTCCGGCAATTTACAACTGCGGCGGCCCGACGGTAGCCGCATTCCCGTTGAGTTTCACGTTGGGCGGATGCCTGACGGCGGCACGGTGTACGTCTGCCGCGACCTTTCGCAGCACCAACAGGCAGAGAAAGCGCGGGCGGAGGCGGAAACCAAGTACCGCATGCTGGTGGAGCACGTAAACGCGATTACCTATATTGCGGAAATCGGCATCAACGGGAAATGGTTTTACATCAGCCCGCAGGTGGAAAACATTCTGGGTTACACGCCGGAAGAATAGCTGGCGATTGCCTCTGATTGGGCTGAACACATCCACCCGGACGACCTGCCCATCGTTATCGCCGCGGAAGAGCAGAGCCGGAATGGATTTCCATTCCAGGCGGAATTCCGCGTGCGCCGAAAAGACGGGCGCGAAGTGTGGCTAAGCGATACGGCGGTGATCGTGCAAGGCAGCGATGCCCACCCGGTGATGGAAGGCATCATGGTGGACATCACCGAGCGAAAGGCACTGGAGACGCAACTGCAGCAATCGCGCAAGATGGAAGCGGTGGGGCGCCTGGCCGGAGGAATCGCCCACGACTTCAACAATCTCCTAACCATTGTTTCGGGTTACACCGAGCTTGCGTTGAGCCGGCCGGGCCTTCCGAGCGAAGCGCACGCCGACATCGAGCGGATCGAGAATGCGTCGGGGCGCGCAGCGGCGCTGGTGCGGCAGTTGCTGGCGTTCAGCCGCAAGCAGGTGTTGCAGCCAAAGATTCTGGACCTGAACAAAATTGTGCTGAACCTGGATTCGCTGCTGCGGCGCTTGATGGACGAGCGGATCGAGATGGTCACGCGGGTGAAGGATGACCTCGGCAAAGTGAAGGCCGACCCTGCGCAGGTGGAGCAGGTGATCATGAACCTGGTGGTGAATGCGCGCGACGCGATGCCCGAGGGCGGGCGCCTGGTGGTGGAAACCTGCAACGCGGACCTCGATGCAAACTACGCCGTGGACCACGTTTCCGTAAGGCCCGGGCGCTACGTGATGCTGGCTGTTTCGGATACGGGCGTGGGCATGGATCGCCAGACAGTGGCGCACATTTTCGAACCATTTTTCACGACGAAGGAAAGCGGCCGTGGGACAGGGCTTGGCCTTTCGACCGTGTACGGCATCGTGAAGCAAAGCGGCGGCTACATCTGGGTCTACAGCGAGCCGGGCAAGGGCAGCACGTTTAAAGTTTATCTGCCTCGAGTGGATGAGGGTCCCGAAGCGCCTTCCGCCGCACAGGCCGCGCCCAGGGCGCAACGCGGCTCGGAGACGATTTTGATTGTCGAGGACGAGGAAGCCGTGCGGGAACTGATTCAGACAGTGCTGACGGAGAAAGGTTACGACGTCATTCCGTCACTCGACCCGCAGCACGCGGAACAGATTGCTGGGCGCTTCCCCGGGGAGATTCACCTGCTCCTGACAGACATGGTCATGCCCGGCACCAGCGGGCGTGAGCTGGCGGAGCGCATTTCCGCGAAACGCAGGGACATTCGGGTGCTCTTCATGTCCGGATACACCGATAACGTGATTACGAGCGGAGGCATGCTGGAAGAGGGATTGGCGTTCCTGCAGAAGCCGTTTTCACCTGCGGCACTGGTGCAGAAAGTGCGCGAAGTGCTCAGCCAGACTCCCGCGGTCTAGTTTTTCTTCTCGAAATCTTTGCCAGAGAGAATTGGACTCACTGCGGATTTGCCGGGGTGGGTGCTAAATTCGGCGCCGGAGCGGGGCTTGGCGTTGTGCTCGGTGTTGTTGCCGGTGGAGCTTCCTTCGGCTTGCCGATACTGTTCAGAGTTTCAACATTGAACCGCTTGTAGTCTGAATAGCGGGTGATGGCGTTTAGCTTGAATCCCTTCACCAGGAGCACTCGCGCTCCGACGTGCGCCTCCTCATACGTCGGCAGCCAAACTTCATTGTTCAGGTAAGCCTGTTCGAAGACAAAGCTGGTGCCTTTCTGAATACTGGCCAGGATTCCACCGCCGAGATGGAAGTCGCCCACGAAATAGGCTTCAAGCCGCGCCACGTCGTTGGCCTTCTCGTCCACCCAGACAACGCCGGCCAATTCCTTCACCAAGCGTTCGACCATGTTTTTGGGTTTGTATTCGGGATTGGGCTCGAAATCGAAAACCAGCACGTCCTGGCCGCGGAATCGTTCACGGCGCGGATTCACAAACTGGGAAGTCCGAAGGAAGACTTCGATGCCGGGTTCGTCTTTCTCTTTCTCGTCTTTTCCCTGTTCCTTAGCCTTCTCGGCTTTTTCTTCTTTTTTCTTGTTCTGTTTTTGCACTTCTTCAATGCGCTTCTGCGTCTGCTCGTTTTCCTTTTTCTGTTCGCTCTCGCTGAGCTCTTTGCCGTCCTTCTTCACCTGCGTGGAGATTTCTTCGCCGTCAAGATAGAAAAAGGTGTATTCCTTCGCTTCTTTCTTCGTCACTTTGCCGGATTTGTCGTACTCGGTTTCTTCCTCCAAGCGCGAGCCGGCATAGTTTTCCTTGATTTTGTCGATCTGCTTCTGGTTCGCGTCGAGTTGTTCGAAGAGTTTCTTCAGGTCGGGCAGTTTCACTTGCGACTTCATCGGGAAATCGAAGACGCGCTCGCCGATGGTTTCGTTGACGCCGACTCGGGTGACGCTGATTGAGTAGCTGTCACTGCCTCGCTTCAGTTCGATTTTATAGGGAACTCTGACGCCGTTTACTTCTCGATAGTCTTCGTAATAAATTTCCCGCGGAGTGCCCGCGATCTGCGCCTTCTCTTCCAAGATCAGGTGGGTCTGCGAATCGAAAAAGACGTGCCACTGCACGCCTGCCGGATACGTCAATTCCACTTCCTGGGCGGCGCGGCCATGCACTTGCGCTTCTCCCTTGTACGTGGCGCCAACCTTGCGCTTGGCCAGCGATTCCAGGCGCGCGTTGTAATATTGCGCGGCAATCTCCATTTCCACCGCATCGTGGCCAAGCAGCGTGCCGATTTCCCCGTCGGCCGCCTGATGCCAAGCGGACTTGCCGTTGTAGGACTCGATCAAAGTGTCGCCGTTCGCACGTAGTTCGGTATAAAACCGGTTGGGCCGTTTTATTCTGAACGTGTAGGTCCCCGGGGCCGCGTCTCCGATCACGGCGACGCTCCCATCAATGGAAACGGTCTGCAAGCGGGAGACGGCCTTGCTTCCACCGACAGCCCTCAGATACTGGTCAATTATTTTTTGCGCTTCGTCGGCGCGCGCCGGGACACCAAACAGGGTTCCGAAAACAATAGGAAGAGCAATAAGGATGGATTTGCGCATGGCTTTCCACTGTTAGATACGCGGAACCAAGCAAAAAGTTGCGGTTCCCGTTGCTAATTTCTTGTCGCATCGCGCGCGGCCCGGTCAGCGGGCGGCCTTCGGACGGTTCAGGTATTTATCATACAAGGCCTTTTGTTTGTTATCCGTGGATGTAAGCTGGCCCTTTATGAAGAGATAGCGCACGTCGGTGGTCACCTCGAGCGGGTCACCGTTGGTGACAATGAGGTTGGCGATCTTCCCTGTTTCCACGGTGCCCAACTGTGCCTCGAGGCCGAACATTTGCGCAGGATAGAGCGTGACGGCCTTCAGACCCTCCTCGTACGGCAGGCTGTGTGCCACGGCGTTCGCGGCGTTTTGGCCAAGGCGGCGTGCGAAGCTGTTGTCAAAGCTGCCGAACGCGATTTTGATGCCGGCGGCGCGAAGCTCTTCGGGCTGAGTGAGCAATCGGTCGTAGGGGTCGTCTTCTTCAGGAGGTTCGCCGAGCGTCGGACGCAGAATCACCGGCACGCTTTTTGAGCGCAGCAGGTCTTTCTCTTTCCACGCTTCGGTGGCTCCCGCAAGAACGATTTTCAACTTCTGTTTGTCGCAGAACTCGATGGCGTCGCGGATTTGCCGCGCTTTGTCCGCAAAAACAAGCAGTGGCATTTCCCCGCGGATCACCGGTGCCATCGCTTCAAGCTTGACGTCGCGCTGAAAGTTGACGTTGGCGGTGTCTTGCAGAGCTTGCGTGTAGTGCCGCGCCTGCTCGATATAGTCGGCTAGCTCGTTGACTTGTTTGTCGTACTCTTTCTTCGCGTCCTCAAACGGCTTCTCTTTGATCGAGAAGGTCGAGAAATCGAAGGAGCGCGTCTCGAGGTCCGGCCAATCGACGACCATGGCGGCGCGCTTGTTGATGAGCATCTCTTCGACCGTCCATCCGGCAAGGTGAATCGCCGAGGCCTGGCCGCCTACCAGATTCTTCGCCCCACGGCTGTCAAAGCCGCCGCTCGCCGGCGCCGCGATCACTTCCGTAATGCCCGATGCGCGGGTGACGGGAATGTGCGCGCTGGAGGGAAGAATCGCTGTCGCCGCGGTCACGTCGGGATTGAAGGAACCGGTCTCGGTTGTGTCCACGGTGGCGTTCACGGCGCCGATTTCGCTTAAGCCCATTTGCGTGACGGGATCGAAGAGGCCGGGATATACCTGCAAGCTCTTCGCATCGATCACCTGCGCTCCGGCAGGAATCGGGATGCCCGCGCCGACGGCAGCAATTTTCCCCTCATGAATCACAACCGTGCCGTCTTCGATTGGTGGGCCCGCAAGTGTAAAGATTTTTGCGTGCGCAATCGCGTAGTCGGTGCTTGAAGTAGTTTGTGCATTGGCTGCGAGCGCGCCGAACGATAACCGGGCCAAACACTCCGTCGCGCGCTACCGAGTCATCCACTCGCCGCGCAATCGGGCGCTCCCCAATCAGGAACGCATCGGCAATGCCAGAAAGAC
>Ga0209380_10003051_pt1 | contig 10507 bp, 5 predicted proteins | sample HubBroMetageWFT6_FD_188347 | JGI IMG/M metagenome (GOLD analysis project Ga0209380, IMG submission 188347) | Warmed and freeze-thawed soil microbial communities from the Hubbard Brook experimental Forest, New Hampshire - Hubbard Brook CCASE Soil... | ecosystem: Environmental > Terrestrial > Soil...
GGCAACGTATTTACCGTGACGCCCGGTCCTTCCGGTAACTTGGCACCGCTCCCGGGTGCTCCGCCCGGTAGCAACGCTACCTTTGCCGCGGTTTCTTCAAGTTCGGTAACCGGCAAACCGACACTTTCCAATTTCACATATGGTGCACTCAATGAATGCGCCGCGGGAGCCGGTAATGCGCTTATCCCAGCTACGCAGCGACTGGGGTTATTTGTGCACGGCAACTACGATTTGTCTTCCACAGTTGAGGTGTTTACAGAGCTGATGTACTCACATGTAGATCAACGGGCCGGAGGCGCTGGTGCTGAGCTATTCGGAGAGGATGGCTTTCAGTCATTCACGGTTTCAGCGGCCAATCCTTTCAATCCATTTGGGACCACTGTTGGTATCGCGACGCTGTTGTCGACGGTCCCAACATATCAGATCGTTGACACAGCGTTCGTTAGAGCACTTGTTGGTGCGCGCGGCACTTTGGGTGGCGAGTGGCATTGGGAAGTGGCAGCTTGGGACTCCAGTGACTTTTCGACCCAGACCAACGCCAACTCGACCGTCGATACGACGGGAATGCAGAATGCGCTGAATTCTACCAATCCTGCCACCGCGTTGAATCCATTCGTCGTGGGATCTCCGGGCACACAAACGCTCCTTCAATCCTTCTTTTCGGGTCAGTACTTCAAGTATTCCGGTCGCGACGTTTCCGCAAACGCCTTCGCGCAAGGCCCGCTGCTGACACTGCCCTCCGGCCCCATCCAATTAGTCATTGGCAGCGAATACGATCGTAGTACTTACTACGAGGACGACATCTTCACCGGGTACGAGGCTCCCAATACGAGGTTTGATTTTCAGCGAAACAACTACGCCGTGTTTGGCGAAATGCGGGTCCCTATTCTGGGCAGTCGCACGACCTCTCAGGCTGGTGACGTCCTGGCTGTAACGTTGGCTGGCCGATATGACCACTACAACGATTTCGGCGGTCATGGCACCCCCCAATACGGGGTCGAATGGCGACCACTAGAGACGCTGCTACTGCGCGCGACCTATGCAGAGGCATTCGAGGCTCCGGCTTTGCTCGAACTTCACGTTCCGCAGGTAGCATTTCCTAACATACCGATTATAGATCCGCTGACGGGGCAGGCCTACACGACCACGGAAACCTACGGTGGCAATCCGCACCTGCAACCGGACAGCGGTCGGTCTTATACGTTTGGCTTCGTCTATAAGAGTGCGGCTATCCCGGACTTGCAGGTCTCCGTAACGAATTGGTACATCGACGAGAATAACTATATTCAACAGCTACCCGCCACAGCCATCTTAGAGAACGAGAATCTCTTTCCGGCCGATGTAATTCGTGCGCCACCCGAGAACGGACAGCCGGGGCGCATTACGAATCTATTCGTTACGTACCTAAACTTTGGTCGGATACAGATCGCTGGCCTCGACTACCAAGCTAACTACCGGCGCGAGACAGCGGCAGGCACATGGACGCCATCACTTGGCGTAACCCAAACGTATCGATATACGCAGGCGTTGCTGCCCGGGTCTTCGCCCGTTAATGCGACCAGTGAAGCGCAGGACTCCGGAGATTGGGCTCCGCGCTGGAAGGGCACGGCAGCACTAGGCTGGAAACTGGGGTCGTACAGCGCGAGCGTTGACGGTCGTTATATAGGGCGCTACCAAGACTATGACAGCATTCGGGAAATAGGCAATTTCTGGCTATTCGATGCGAACCTGCGCTACGCGATCGGGCAGGTCGTTGCGTCTTCCAGTCCTCGTTTGCGCGGAGCCTACATCGAGGTCGGCGGGGTTAACATCTTCAACAGGCTGCCCCAATACTCGAACTTCGAGCAATCGTTCCTAGGATATGACCCGACGCAGGCCGATATTCGCGGGCGCTTTCTATACGCGCAAGTGGGCCTGAGATGGTAGTAACGCCTGCCGGTATCAATCCCTGCTGCAAAATGTTGATGAAACCATCCGCGTGCTTATCCGCTGGGCTTGCGGTGCTGTTAGGCTTTTGTACGCCGATACAGGCGAAAAAGCCATTCGCGGTCTCCGATGAGATCGGGCTCGCTATTTTTGACCGCCAAGTAGTGCCTGAGAAACAGGTAATCCGCTTCTCACCAGACAGAAGATATTTTGCCGTGTACAGCGAGCGCGGGCGCTTGGACGTAGATCGCGTTGAGGATTCTCTGCGATTTTATCGCGTGCAAGAGGTCAGAAACTTTTTGCAGAACGCAAAGCAAACCGAACCTCCCTCTCCATATTGGGTGGTGCAGCTTGCCACCTCCAAAGAGGGTCCCGTCATTCTAAAATGGCGTTGGCTCGCCGATTCCAGTGGCGTCGCATTTTTGCAGCACGAGGAGAATCGCAATGTGCGCCTCGTTTTGGCCGATCTGGGAAGAAAGGAAATCGAAAGCGTCACGCCGGAGACTGAAAGCATTGAAGCGTTTGATTTTCGTGACCGGCGGCACTATGTGTACGCCACTACTGTAGTGACCGAAGACGGTCCGCCCCTCTCACGTCCGTTTGTTGTTGGAACTGCACGATCCCTGTATGAGTTGCTGTTCCCAAACAATCCTATCCACGCGATGGTGAGCGGAAAGCCGATTTTGACCAATCTGTGGGCGTTGGTTGACGGCCATCGTTTCGAGGTAAGAAACGGGAACTCGCGACTAGCGATAGCCCTCGAACATCCCTATGGCTGGTTAGAGGGTGGCGATGTGTCACTATCGCCAGACGGACACTCTGTGCTGGCGGCGGTGGAAGTCCCTCAAGTTCCACGAGATTGGGAAAGACTATATCCCGGCCCGTCTGCATCCGATGCTTATCGCATACAGACCGGGACAATCGTGCATTGGTACGTTGTGATCGATTTACGAACGGGCGACCTTCAATCGTTAACTGGCGCTCCAATTGCTTCCGATGCGGGACTTTGGGCTCCTGTGTTCGCTCACGCGAGTTGGTCAAATGACGGTCAAGCGGTCTTACTGCCAGCTACTTTTCTCGAATCTAAGAACAATCAACCCTCTCGGCCTTGTGTGGCCGTAGTCGAACTGGCTTCGAAATCGCGTACCTGTTTGCGAGAGCTGGGAGCAATGTGGCCGCAACCAGGTGTTGAGCGAGGACCTACTATTGCAAACGTCGCGTTCGTGAATGGGGACCGTAACCATGTTGCGGTGAGTTTCGCCCGTTCAGTCGTTAGCTCATTGGACGATTCGTCGAAGGAAACAGCTGAATTCCGACGAACGGCGCAGAACGAATGGCGCGTGGTCGGGCGGACCAAGGATCGGGCCGACGCTGGACGTGGAACGGTGGAAGTAACAATTAAGCAGGGACTGAACGAGCCCCCGTTGCTCATTGCCACAAATGCTCATGCATCCCGGGCGATTTGGGACCCCAATCCACAACTGAAAGACTTCGATTTAGGTGACGCAACCGTTTACACGTGGAAGGACAAACACGGGAAGCTCTGGAAAGGCGGTCTTTACAAGCCTGTGCATTACAATTCGCGGCAGCGATATCCATTGGTAATTCAAACACATGGATTTTCAGACGCGGAATTTCGACCCTCCGGAGTATATCCGTCAGGGTTTGCCGCAAGAGCGCTCGCGGCGGCAGATATTGTTGTATTGCAATCAGAGGATGCCGCTAATTGTGATTACGGAACACCTCAGGAAGGCGCCTGCGCCGTCGCTGGCTACGAGGCTGCCGTACAGCAACTGGTAGTTGACGGGTTTGTTGACGCAGAAAAAATTGGCATCATCGGTTTCAGTCACAGTGGTGGCTATGTCTTGGAGGAGCTGACGAAAGGTTCTCTTCGTATTGCAGCGGCATTGAATGAAGATACGGACCTCGTGGACTATTTTCGCTACATGACGTACGTCGACTATGGTTTGAGTGCGGACTATGCTACAGACCCGATACTAGGAGAATTTGATTCAACAATCGGCGCAAAGCCGTTCGGCGAAGGTCTACAATTGTGGTTGAAGAACAGTCCAAGCTTCAATCTTGAAAAGGTAAACGCGCCGCTAAGAATAGTCGCTCACGGTCCGGAGAGTTTTCTGCTTGATAACTGGCAAACGTATGCGAGCCTGCGATTTCTTCATAAACCAGTGGATCTGATTTTAATGAATCCCGACAGCGTCAATCTCAAGCATAAGCATGTCCCTGAACACGTCCTATCTAATCCCGTATTGCGCTTAGCCTCGCAAGGGGGATCGGTCGATTGGTTTCGGTTTTGGCTGCAGGGATATGAGGGTAGAGCGCCAAAATGGGATCCTGATCAGTACAGGCGGTGGGAAAAGCTCTGCGACATGCAGATCGCCGAGAATCCCGATCATCCCACATTCTGCGTAGGCACGAAGCACTAGCCGACTTGATATTTCGCGACGGCGTCGCCGCGCTGCTAGTGTTGGTTCTCGGCAGCCGAGCCCGACGATCGTCCTGAGCCGTGCTCAGTCGTCCGCGAGTTCAAACTCCAGCGTGATTCCCAGCTCGCCGAATATCCGACCCGCGTCGGGGGCAAGACTAAAGCTGCTTACAAGGGCGGGAGTGAGCGCAATGAGGAGCTCACCAGACCCCCCTCGGCGTTGAGGCGATCGAGGAACGCCGCGTGTAAGCGACGCAGATGTATAGCGGTGACGGACAGCGCGCAGCCGAGACGCTCGGAAAGTGCAGCTCCCGTGCGCACATGAGCGAATCGTAAGCCCGGCTGTTCTGCAAAGGACGGGTCGGCGAGCCACGCCGCGGGACTTAAAGTCGCGAGCCAGTAGCTTTCCGAATAAAGAGCCGGCGGAGCGAGGCCGCTGCGCGACGGGCGCGGTGCGCCACCCCGAAGGCGTCCTCGGGGTCGATCTTAAATTCACGGGAGAGTACCGCCGGATCGACTGATGGGTGACGGATCCGCAGTGACAGCTGAAAAGAAGCGGGCTCGGACTTGAGGAGCTTTCGGGCTTCCACGAAGCGTCCATTAGGAACCGATGATGAAGGTCGCGAATGAGATCACGGGGTGCGGGGGGTCTCGCAATCGGTTAGTCGCACCCTATTAAAATTAAGACGAACGAATCCAGTCTGTCCACTCCTCCACCTCTCGAATTTCCCGACTCCCGATGGCGCGCACTTGGGCCGCTTGTTGCGCTGTTCCTACCACGTCAAATAGCTGTAATGTCGCAGCCAATGGATGAGCCGCTGGAGGCCTGGTTTGCGCGCGAGATCCTCGCCCACGAGGATGCGCTCGTGCGGTACCTGCGCCGCATGTGGTCCGATCGGGATGAAATCCATGACCTGCGCCAGGAGACCTACATCCGAGTGTACGAGGCGGCAGGAAAATCGAGGCCCCATTCGCCCAAGGCCTTTCTCTTCACGACTGCTCGGCACCTCCTGGCCGACCGGATCCGCCGCGAGCGCGTCGTGTCGATCGAGGCGCGGGGGGATATCGAGGCTCTGGACGTCCTGATTGACGAGATTTCTCCGGAAGAGCGCGCGAGCGCCCATGAGGAGCTGCGCACCATCGCCCATGCCTTTGAGCGTCTGCCGCCGCGCTGCCGGGAGGTCTTGTGGTTGCGACGGGTCGAGGAGCTCTCGCAGAAGGAGGTCGCGGCCCGCTTAAAGATCCGTGAGGGCATGGTGGAGAAGCACGTGGCGAAGGCCATGCGCCGCTTTGCGGATGCCCTGTTCCGGGGGCGCAGGGTGCGCTCCCGGAAGAAGTCTAAGAGAGCGATTGACGGCGAAGACGAGCATGTCGACCAGCAGACAGATTGAGGCGCAGGCGGCGAGCTGGCTCGCGCGGCGCGATGCGCCCGGCTGGCTGCCCGCGGATGAGGCGGCGCTGAATGCCTGGCTCGCCGAATCCACCGCTCACAAGGTGGCCTTCGTTCGCCTCGAGGCTGCGTGGAATGCGAGCAGCAAGCTCAAGGCGCTCGGCGCCGGCTTCCCCAAAGGTGTTATCCCCGCGCCCGGACTGTGGCGGCGCTCGCAGTTCTTACGTTCCCGGGGCGGTTCGGCGGTCGAGTCAGCACGAGCCGGGACGGGTCCGCGGATCGGATCCAGTCGAAGGCGAGGGCGCTTGGCGCTCTATGGTCTCGCTGCCAGTCTACTGGTCGCAGCCGTTGTGGCAGGTGTCTGGCTCTTGTGGCCTGAAGGCTCGGTATACCGTACGGCCGTGGGCGGTCTTGAGGCCGTGCCGCTCACGGACGGGTCGAAGGTGACGCTCAACACCGAGACCGATATTCGCGTTCAGCTCAGCCCTTCCGAGCGACGGGTGGATCTGGAGCACGGGGAAGCCTTCTTCGAGGTGGCGCACGATGCGAAGCGCCCCTTTGTCGTCCGTGCGGGGGACAGGCGCGTGGTGGCTGTGGGAACTAAGTTCTCGGTGCGGCGCGACGGGAATGAGGTATGGGTGGTGGTGACGGAAGGCAAGGTGCGCATGGAGAACCGTGCAGCGCAATCCAGGGCAGCACCGACCCAATCCCCGACCTCATCTTCAGGTTCCGCCTCCCCCGAAGTGGTTTTCCTCCCCGCAGGCTCCGTGGCGCACGCGGCCGACGCCGGCGTCCTGGTGAAAGAGGAGACGGCTGCGGAGGCGGAAGCCGCGTTGAGCTGGCGTCAGGGCTACGTCGTGCTACACGACACACCGATCGCAGACGCGGCGGCCGAGTTCAACCGCTACAACACTCGGAAGATCGTGATTCGTGACGCGGAAGTGGGCCAAATTCGCATCGGCGGCAACTTCCGCTCCACGAGTACCGATGCCTTCGTGCGGCTGCTCGCCGACGGGTTCCCCATCCGCGTGGATGAGCGCGAAGAGGAGATCGTGCTTACGAAGAAGTGAGCGAACCCGTAGCGCCCGCGCGACATCAAGGGGGGATACCTCGAGTCTCTTCGTCCCGTTTCTCAAGGGCCATTCATCAGAGCCCCATGGGAGACGGATTCATGTTGAAGGAAGTTCTGGTGCGCTTAAGCGTCATCTTGCTCGTATGTGGTCTATCGATGACCGCCCATGCGATAGCGGATCAAAAGACTCATGTGAACGTGCCGGCGGGTGACCTCACCGCGGGCCTTGAGCTCCTCGCCAAGCAATCAGGCGCCGAGTTCGTCTACAGCGCCGATCAGCTCAAGGGACTCCGCACCCACGGCGTTGCGGGAGAGCTCTCCGCAAAAGACGCCGTCACCAAGCTGCTCGACGGCACTAAGCTTCAGGTGCGGATGGACGCCACCGGCGCCATGCTCATCGCTCCCCCCACGGCCTCAGCCACCGCGCAAGCATCCCCGGCACCGGGTGACAACACCACCCAGGAGGGGAAGAGCAAGTCTTCCGGCAACTTTCTTCTGGCTCAGTCGATTCCGGGACAGGGTTCGGGCGATGTTTCGGTAGGACCGGAAGACCATCAAAGCTCGGAAAAGAAGCCGAAGGAGCAGCTTGAGCAAGTCGTTGTCACGGGATCGCGCATTCCCACCGTTGAAGGACGGCAGGCTCTGCCGTTGATGAGCTACAGCAAGGAGGATATCGAGCAGAGCGGCCAGACAACAATTACAGATTTCCTCAACACCTTGCCCGATGTCTCGATTTCTAACGTTGAAAGTGGGCTCTCCGATTTGACTGTTGGTAAGACCACAGTGCAACTTCATGGTTTACCGGTGGGCACCACCCTTGTCTTGCTCAACGGTTATCGCTTGGAGACGAGTTCCGAGGGGTATTTCGATCTTGGCAATATCCCGGCATCGGCCGTTGAGCGAATTGAAATACTGCCAGTGGGTGCCTCGGCTATTTATGGGGCGGATGCTCTGGGCGGCGCTGTGAACATCATTCTTCGCAAAGATCTGAACGGTTTCGAAGTAAACGGCAACCTTGGTCACGCAGCCAACGAGAACGACGGCGGTGGCAATCTCAGCTGGGGTAAGAACTGGGGACAGGGTTCAGTTTCACTGATTGGCACTTTTCAGGACCGAGGGAAATTACTCGGAAGCGACCGAACATTGACGTCAACGACACAATTCCCAACCAACGCTCCTACGTTCATCTACCTCACGGATGCCTGCGCTCCAGGCAACGTATATTCGTTGACCGGAGCGAATCTGCCGGGGCTCTCTTCATCACAGGCGGGCATCCCGGCGGGCATTTCCGGAACTCCAACGCTGGCGCAATTTGTTGCAACAGCGGGAAAGCTGAATCGATGCAGTACGGATTACACTGAAGACCTCATTCCCTTCGCACGACGTGAGGGCGCGCTCCTCTCCGCCCATAACGAGTTTTCTGAGGCAATCGACCTTTTCACGGAAGTCATACTCACGCATGAGGAACTGGAGGCGCCGCAATTATTCGGCATCAACGCGAGTCACGCGACTCTCAGCGCCACCAACCCCTACAACCCCTTCGGTGAAACGGTCGGCGTTAGCTTCGCCGATCCCAGCTCGCTCGTGGGGTATAGCGAATCGGCGACTATGTTTCAGCCGCGCGTCGGGGTGCGCGGCTCTCTGTATTCAGACTGGCACTACGAAGCCACTGCATATCTCTCACGAGACCGTTTCCAGGCGGAAGTTCCGAATGGCAACGGGGGAGCGATCCAGGCCGCACTCAGTTCCTCTGACCCTGCCACAGCACTGAATCCGTTTACGACTGGCACTCCTGGTCCAACTCAGCTTCTATCCTCTTTGATTGCTCCGGGGGTGCATGAGGGTTTCGATAGCCGCCTGGTAGACGCGCAAGTGGTGCTCCGCGGTCCGTTGTTCCAACTTCCGGCGGGGCCGCTCGAAACAGTGCTCGGCAGCGAATACGGCCATGAGACTCAGGAAACACAAGTTTTGGATAATGGGGTGCCGTTAGGCAGCTTACTGAACCTTCACCGGACTACCTACGCGGCGTTCATGGAAGGGCGGGTACCGCTGTTGGCCGATACTTCCGCGCTCAGCCGCTTGAGTGACCGGTTGACGTTGACTGTCGCGGGTCGTTACGACCATAGCGATGACTTCGGCGGCAAGGCGACCTGGCAGAGCGGGCTTCTGTGGCGACCGACCGAGGCAATCTCGGTAAACGCCAGCTATGGCGTGTCTTACAAAGCACCGACGCTATCGGAACTCGGTGGAGGGGTCGCGTACACGACTAATGCCTACATTGTCAGTGATCCTCTGCGCGGCGGCCAAACCGTCAACCCCCTCGTCGAAAACGGGTCGAACGCGAACCTAAAGCCGGAAACAGGCAACTCGCGTACGGTCGGCTTGTTGTATGCGCCTCAAACACAACATGGTCTTCGAGCGTCACTTACCTACTTTGATATCAAGATCTCGGACTACATTGGGCAACCGAGTGTACCGACAATTGTAAATAATCAGAGTTTTTATCCTGGTTTGATCGTCCGTGCTCCTCCTACGGCTGAGGACCTGCAGCTCGGCTATCCCGGGATAATTACGCAGATCAATCAGATCTACGTAAATTTCGGCGACCTTGACGTGGCAGGTCTCGACGCGGATTTGCGCTACGGTATTGGCACGGCTCTCGGTGAGATCACACCGTCATTGGCAATTGCCAACATTGACAAATGGCAAAGTGCGCTAATACCTGGCGCTGCTCCCGTCAGCGGTGTCAGCCAAGCTATTGGCTACACCGGGATTGGATGGGCACCGCGCTGGAAGGGCGTGGCCGCGATGGCCTGGAAATCTGGTTCACTTTCGGCGAACCTCGCGGGGCGGTATACGGGGCGCTATAGAGACTATCAGGACTTCGCTCCGAACTCGAACGAGCTGGGTAATTTCTGGCTTTTTGACCTCAACATTCGATGCGACTTGGGTAAGACGCTGATCAGTGGCAATTCGCCCCTAGAGAGCGCGTACGTTGCCTTGGGAGCTGTCAACTTGTTTGATAAAGCGCCCCGCTTTTCGTATGACTTCGTTCCCTACGATCCGACGCAGTATGACATTCGCGGGCGATTTGTGTACACGCAATTTGGAATACGGTGGTAGCCCAAGGATATGGAAAGAAGTGTCGCGTGCCTCATTGTTGCCGTCTTCTCTATCGCGTGCGTCACCGGAATTGATACAGACTCCGACAGTCCGGCTATCCGGGGCCGCCCGAATGTTTCTTCTAAGGAAATAAGGTCACTAGGGTTTACGCGGCGCTCTCCTATCGCGCGCCATCCTTTCACGGTAGCTGACGGAATTGGCCTGACTTACTTTGGCGGACCGGAGGCGTGGACGCTGGATGAGGTGTTAGGAGACGGGGTTGTACGTTTTTCGCCGGACCGTAGCTACTTCACTGTCCGCACCGATCGTGGTGACCTGGGCCGAAACCGCGTCGAAGAGACACTACGGTTTTATCGTAGTCGAGACGTGGAGCACTTTCTCGCGACCTCTGATGCTGCGCCACGGCCGGCGCCGGTGTGGATCGCTACCGTGCATGGAAGAACTCGTGTCATCGCCGAATGGCGCTGGTTATCGGATTCCACAGGCGTAGCGTTCTTAGAACTCACAGCTGATGGCAACCGTCGCCTGATGATCGCTGACGTTGGAAAGAAGA
>Ga0209380_10003052_pt1 | contig 10503 bp, 9 predicted proteins | sample HubBroMetageWFT6_FD_188347 | JGI IMG/M metagenome (GOLD analysis project Ga0209380, IMG submission 188347) | Warmed and freeze-thawed soil microbial communities from the Hubbard Brook experimental Forest, New Hampshire - Hubbard Brook CCASE Soil... | ecosystem: Environmental > Terrestrial > Soil...
GCCACCCCGTCTTTGCCGGTTTTCGATATCAACCAGTCGTGATCATTTCTGATTGTGGGGGCCGTAGAGATTGCGACCCTGCGCCCTCTGGCTGGATGGCCGGTTCTATAGTCCAGTACGCGCACCATAACGGTCACCTGAGACCCTCCCTTCGAGAAGGAGAGGCCACAGCTCGCGGCAACAATTATCAAACTCATTAATGCTCGGCTCATATCGCGAATACATCAGGACGCACTCTCTCAAGCAATTCACTGAAGGTAAATTGTTTATCAATTCTCAAGTGCCTAAAATCCTGTAAATTGCAGTCGGATGTCATCAGGAGAAGAAATCGTCGATCCTTCTCCGTTCGTACTAAATCCCTAGGAGACGGGCAGCCTTGTCTTGACTGACTACTGGCCACTAACCACTGTTGTATGATTCGATGCATCCGCACGTCGCGGAGCGAGCATCGTGACCCTAGCCGCCATCGGAAAGGCCGCCCTGGAACACAGCGCATCGTGTGCGCCAGAATTGGCCGACCTTCAGCCGGGACGGCCCATCTCACGCGAACTGGCGTTGCGTTTGATTCGATCCAGTGACGCCGATCTCCCAGCCCTGCTTGCTGCCGCCCGCGCCGCAAAAGAAAACTTCAAGCCCGGCGTCATTACGTACTCGCGCAAAGTATTCCTGCCGCTGACGAATCTTTGCCGCGACTATTGCGGCTACTGCATCTTCCGTCGCGATCCGGGAGAACCCGGCGCGCACACCATGACTCCGGAAGAAATCCTCGCCGTCGCCCGCGCCGGCGAAAAACTCGGATGCACCGAAGCCCTCTTCAGCCTCGGCGACAAGCCCGAACTGCTCTTCCCCGAGATGCGCGATACCCTGCACCAACTGCGCTACAAGTCCACGCTCCATTATCTGGAAGCCATGTGCGAACTCGTACTGCGCGAGACCACCCTGCTTCCTCATCCCAACCCCGGCCTGCTCAGCGCCGAATGGATTGCCCGGCTCTCCGCCGTCTCGCCCAGCATGGGCTTGATGGTCGAAACCACCAGCCGTGCCCTGCTCGCCCCCGGCGCAGCTCACGACAACGCCCCCGACAAAGTTCCGGCCAGGCGTCTGCGCACCATCGAAGAAGCGGGAAAGCAGCGCGTTCCCTTCACCACAGGCCTGCTGATCGGCATCGGCGAGACCCTCGAAGACCGCGTCGATACCCTGCTCGCCATCCGCGACCTGCACCAGCGTTACGGCCACATCCAGGAAGTGATCGTCCAGAACTTCCGCGCCAAGCCAACGATTCCCATGGCCCACGTGCCCGAACCCGGCCAGGGCGAGATGCTCCGCGCCGTGGCGGTAGCTCGCTTGTTAATGCCTGAAGTCAATATTCAGGCGCCTCCCAACCTCAATGCGCCGTATTATGAGGAGTTGCTGGAAGCCGGCATCAATGACTGGGGAGGAATTTCGCCGCTGACCCCCGACTACATCAATCCCGAAAAGCCCTGGCCGCATCTCGAGCAACTGCGCCTGCGTACCGAAAGTAAGGGACTCCAGTTGCGCCAGCGCTTGCCCGTCTATCCTGAATTCCTGCCCGCGCTCATGTCCAGAAGAGAATTGTCCAAACCTGAGTTGTCCAAATCTGGATTGCTTTCCGAAAAACTTCAAGCCGCCTGCGACCGCGAAGGCTTAGCCAAATTAGCCAAAGATGAAGCGAGGTCGGCGGCATGATCTGCGTCCTTAGCGGCGGCACCGGCGGAGCCAAGTTCGTCGACGGTTTGCGCCAGGTCATCCCGCCCGAAGAAATCACCCTGATCGTGAATACCGGCGACGACCTGCTCTGGTGGGGACTCTACGTTTCACCCGACATCGACTCCATCACTTACGTTCTCTCCGGCCTGCTCAGCCGCGAACGCGGCTGGGGCGTGAAGGGCGACACTTTTCTCTGCCTGCAGGCAATGGGGCAACTCGGCGAGCCTACCTGGTTTCACACCGGCGACCGCGACCTTGCCATGCACCTGCTGCGCTCGCGCCATTTGGCGGAAGGCAAAACGCTTTCCGAGGCCACGTCGATCATTTGCGACAAGCTCGGAGTGAAGGCGAGAATTCTTCCCATGAGCGATTCGCGGGTCGAAACGCGCGTGAATACCCCTTCCGGCGAGCTCAGTTTCGAAGAGTATTTCGTGCAGCGCTGGTATCAGGATCCCGTAATCTCTGTGCGTTTCGCCGGAGCTTCCGATGCCGAACCCGCGCCCGGAGTCATCGAGGCCATCCTCGCTGCGGACGCCGTGCTGATCGCCCCCAGCAATCCCATCACTAGCATCGGACCGATTCTCGCCGTACCTGGAGTTCGCGAGGCGCTGTGCAGCGCCCGCGGAAAAATTGCCGCCGTAAGTCCGATCGTCGGAAACGCCCCCGTGGCCGGACCCGCAGGCATTCTCATGACCGCGCAGGGGCTGCCTTGCTCGATCGCCGGCGTCGCCCAGGCTTACGAAGATTTTATCGATCTCCTCATTTGTGACACTCGCGATGCCCGCGCCGCCGAAGCCCTTCGCCAGACCGGCGTGCGCGTGCAGTGCGCGCAAACCATCATGCGTTCTGCCGAAGACAAGGCCGCGCTCGCGCGAATCGCTCTCTCGCACACGATCGGCGCAATGCCTGCCCAGGAAGCCACTCCCGAACAATCAGCAGCCCGCACTGCCTCCGACCAGCCGTGATCCTTATTCCTGTCAAGAATCTCTCGGCAGCCAAACAGCGGCTCGCCGCCGTGCTGGATCAACCCACGCGCACCGAGTTGGCGCAAGCCATGCTCCATGACATTGTGGCCGCGCTCGCCGCCTGGCCAGCCTGTCCCGCCTGCGCGCTCGTGACTAGTGATCCCTTCGCGCTGGAACTCGCACAGCAGTACGACCTCGAAGTCATTCCCGACCCCGCAAATCCCGGCGAAACCGGAGCCATCGAGATGGCTACACAGATCTGCGTATCCCGTGGCATCGACAATACGCTCGTCATCCCCGCGGATATTCCGCTCATTCAAGCCAGCGAACTGGCTCAGATTCTTGCGCACGCGCCCAACCCCGGCTCAGTTCTCGTTCCCGCTGCCGACGGACGCGGAACCAACGCCGCCTTTCGCCGCCCTGCGAATCTCTTCCCTTTGCGCTTCGGTAACGATAGCTTCAAACCTCATCTCGCCGCCGCACAGGCCACGGGCAAAGCGTGCGAGGTCCTGCAACTTCCGGGCATCGCACTCGACGTAGACAATCCCGAAGACCTGCAGAGGCTTCTCGCGCACCCCGGCGAAACCCGCACCCAGAGCCTGATGCGCCGGTGGATTATCTCTGAGCGTGTGGGGACGGGCGACTCGCCCGTCCAGCCGCGAAGCGGCGGCATGTGAAAGCCCGGCACGGCAGTGCCGGGCGAGTGCCGTTAGAATGATCGAGTCCCGGCAGGGACGGCACCACTTATGCCGCGCACGAAGCCGAATCGCGAAACGAACATCGCAAATACTCGCTTGGGACTGGGTATTATTCCGATTCCGCTCACCGATGAAATCAGCCCCGGCGATTCCCTGGCCGACAAACTTCTGCAATCGCTGCGCCAGGCCAAACTCCAATTCGAACCCGGCGACATTCTCATCGTCAAACACAAGATCATCTCGAAAGCAGAGAACCGCCTCGTCGACCTCGCGACGATCAAACCCTCAGCGCGATCCATCGCCTGGGCGAAAAAATACAACCTGGACGCCCGCGTCGTTGAACTTGCCCTGCGCGAGAGCCGCGCGATTATCCGTCGTAAAAACGGCGTGCTCATCACCGAAACGCATCACGGCTTCATCTGCGCCAACAGCGGCGTCGACCTCTCCAATGTCGATGGCGGCCACCATGCTTTGCTTCTGCCCGTCGATCCCGATCGTTCTGCCGGCAATCTTCATCGCGAGCTCAAGAAGCGTACCGGCTTCGCTATCCCGGTTCTTATCACCGACACATTTGGTCGTCCTTGGCGCGAGGGTCTCGTTGATTTCTGCATCGGCATTGCCGGAATGAAAGCGGTGCGCGACGATCGCGGCCGCCGCGATCCCCACGGCTATACCCTGCACGCCAGCCTTGAAGCGGTCGCCGACGAACTGGCCTGCGCCGCCGCCCTGGTTTGCGGCAAACTCAACCGAACCCCAGCGTGCATCATTCGCGGATTTCCTTACGAACCCTCCCGCAGCCGCAGCCGCGCCCGCGACCTGCTTCGCCCCAAGGCCTACGACCTTTTCCGCTAGGCTTATTGCGCTCACCCCTCGCCAAATAGCAGCCTCTAGGAGTAATTTGGAAACCAACGGCTTTGGAGGACTCGTGCCCCGCGAACTCTCGATATCGGAACTGGAAAACTTCCCTGCTCTCGATTGGTTCGACGTTGCATCGGCCGTCACGCCGGCGGTGCGCTCTTCGATCGAGAAAATTCTCGAAGCTCAAAATGGCGCGGCCATCTCGCTCGAAGAGGCTTACGCACTAGCTCACGCCGAAGGCGATGACCTGCTGGGCCTGCTCGCGTCCGCAAACCTGCTGCGCGCCGAACTCGCCGGCAACCTCGTCACCTACGTCGTGAATCGCAATATCAACTTCACCAACATCTGTTTTGTGGGATGCAAGTTCTGCGCCTTCAGCCGCGGTCCGCGCGAGTCTGACACATACTTCCTTGCGCCAGACCAGGTCGGGCAAAAAGCCATCGAAGCCTGGCAACTCGGCGCTACCGAAGTTTGCATTCAGGGCGGATTGCCGCACGGCCTGCCTCCTTTTTACTATCGCGATATTTTGCGCGCGGTGAAGTGCGCCGTGCCCGCCATGCACATTCATGCCTTCTCGCCCATGGAAATTGTCTACGGCATCGAACTCACGGGCATGAACCTCGCCGACTATCTTTCGATGCTGCGCGACAACGGACTGGGCACACTTCCGGGCACAGCAGCGGAGATTCTCGACGACGAAATCCGGCACATACTTTCCGCCAACAAGCTCTCCACTGCGCAGTGGATCGAAGTCATTCGCACCGCGCACCGCATCGGAATCCGTTCCACTTCCACCATGATGTACGGTCACACCGAGACGCCTGAGCACTGGGTCCGCCAGATGCTCCTGCTGCGCGAAATTCAGGACGAAACCGGCGGCTTCACCGAATTCGTCCCCCTCGGCTTCGTCCATCAGAACACGCTGCTCTTCCATCAAGGCCTCGCGCGCTCCGGACCGACGCTGGCCGAGCATCTGAAGGTGCACGCCCTGGCGCGGCTTCTGCTCGCCGGTTCTATCAACAACATTCAAGTCTCGTGGGTGAAGCTAAACAAGCGCCTGTCGCAACTCTGTCTGCACGCCGGTGCCAACGATTACGGTGGCACGCTGATGGAAGAAAACATTTCGCGCGAAGCCGGAGCCACTGCCGGCCAGTACACCCGCCCGGAGGATTTTCAGGCGCTGATCCTCGAAATGGGACGCATCCCCGCCGAGCGCAACACGACCTACACGCGCATCAGCATCAAATTGCCGTTGGAGAATTTCACCGCGGAAGAAGAGCTGGAGCCGCAATTTGCATGAGCGACGCCTCGCGTCCAATCGCCATTCTCGGCGGCACCGGACCCGCGGGCACAGGTCTAGCCCTGCGTTGGGCGCGTGCCGGGGAAACCATCATCATCGGCTCGCGCGACGCTCAACGCGCGCAAGAAGCCGCCGAAAAGATTAAACAGAAAGCCGGAAACCAGGCCCGCATCTCCGGCATGGAGAATTCAGCCGCCTGCGCCGCCACCGATCTTCTCGTACTCACCGTGCCCTTCGAAGGCCAGGCCGCGCTCCTAAAGCAACTCAAGCCCGCGATCCGACCCGGCAGCATTCTTATCGACGCCACTGTCGCGCTCGCCGCTGGAGTCGGCGGCCGCGCCTCGCGCACCCTCGGCGTCTGGCAAGGCTCCGCCGCGCAGCAAGCCGCCGAACTCGTACCCAAAGGAGTGAGTGTAGCCGCTGCGTTCCATAACCTCTCTGCCGAACTGCTGAATGGAGACGAAGCTCTCGACTGCGACGTCATCGTCTGCAGTGACGATGCCAACGCCGGTGAACTCGCACGCTCGCTCGCCTCGAAGATTCCCGGCGTCCGCGCTATCGATGGCGGCAAACTAGAGAACGCCCGCATCCTCGAGCAGATCACCGCTCTACTCGTCGGCCTGAACATCCGCCACAAAGGCCACGCCGGCATCCGGATCACTGGCCTGCCGCCGGCAGCGTATCAGAAAAACTAGAGGATGCTTTTCTTCTGAGAGGATGAGAATTGCGTCTCAATCTTCCACCGCCTGCGCCGTCATTTCCGAAGGTTCGCCTCCAACCACCGCCTGAGCTACCATCAAGCGCCGCGCTTCCACGCGAATCTTCGGCAGTTGCAATCCAAACCAGCAAGCGCCCGCCACCGACGCCACCCCGCCAATCGCCACCGTGACCGGCGCGCCCAAACGCTCGGCCAGCGCTCCGCCCAACAACGCTCCAATCGGAGCCATGCCCATGAACATCATCGAATACACCGCCATCACGCGCCCCCGCAGCGCGTCCGGGACCATCACCTGGATCAGCGTGTTCGAACATGCCATCTGCAGCATCATGAAATAACCCACCGGCAGCAGCAGAATCACCGAAACCCAGAACGAGCGCGATATGGTAAACACGATAAGGCTCGCTCCAAAACCGCCGCAGCACCATGCCACCCAGCGCCCCAGTCCCTTCACGCCTTCGCGAAACGCCAGGGTCAAAGCCCCCAGCAGCGCTCCCACCCCAGTAGCGCCCATCAAGATGCCCAGCCCGCGCGCCCCGCCATGCAAAACCTGATCGGCAAAAATCGGCATCAGCACGACATAGGGCATCCCCACCAGACTCACCACGCCCAGCAGCAACAGCAGCGCGCGAATCGGCGCGGTCTGGTTGACGAAGCGAAATCCTTCCATCATGTGCTCAAAGGGAGACGCCATCAGAGCGCGAACCGGCCTCTGCACCCTCATCAACAGCAGGCCAATGATCACGGCGATGTAACTCACCGCGTTGGCAAAAAAGCACCACCCCTCGCCGATTTTCGCCACCAGAATTCCGGCGATCGCCGGACCGATCACCCGCGCCCCGTTGAACATGGAAGAGTTCAGCGCGATCGCATTCATCAGATCTTCCTTGCCGACCATATCCACCAGAAACGACTGCCGCCCCGGAATATCGAATGCATTCACCACGCCCAGCAAGGACGCCAGCACGAACACATGCCACACCTGAACTTTGTGGAACAGCGTCAGCCCCGCCAGAACAAATGCAAGCAGCATGGAGCCCACTTGCGTCGCGATCACAACATGGCGGCGATTGAATCGATCGGCGGCGATCCCACCCAGCGGCGCAAACAAGAACACCGGGATCTGGCTGGCGAATCCTACCGATCCCAACAGCAGCGCCGAACCAGTCAGGCGGTAGACCAGCCACGACTGGGCGACGCTCTGCATCCACGTGCCGATCAGGGAAATAAGCTGCCCGCTGAAAAACAGCTGGAAGTTGCGGTGGCGCAACGCCCGCATTCCCGCCTGCCACCGGGATCCGCGCCCGGAGGCTACTTCGACCCCGCTGTCCCGCGCTTCGATTGGAGTTCTCAATTCCGACACATTCGTCTCTGGATACTCTGAACGCCCCCTAGACCAATATAACTTGAGTCCTGTCTTCGATCAGCCCTGGTTTCGATCAGTCTCGGTCTTGATCAGTCTCGGTCTTGATCAGTCTCGGTCTTGATCAGTCCCGGTCTTGATCAGTCCCGGTTTTGATCAGTCCCGGTCTTGATCTCAAACCAGCCGGTTGCCCCGGGTTCAGAAGGCCTGACACCCTGCGGCTGGCAATGAATTCCACGCATCCTGTTAAAGCGAATTTTTGACTTCCCAGACCGCCCGGATTGCGCTAGAGTGGCTCTTGCTCGCTCCCCGGCGATTCCCCTTAAGGAAGTGACACGACCATGACTACCTCTCCGGTTGGTGTTGAACGCCGCGTTGGACAGCGCTTCGCCTTTAATCTTCCGGTCTGCCTGCGCGACGTTGCAACCGCAGCCGAGGGACTCGGCTTCACCCAGGACCTGAGCTCTCGCGGAGCTTTTCTGGTCACCGACATGGCCCTGGCCGAAGGGGCGGAAATCGAGCTCACGTTGAAAATGCCCTCCGAGATCACCCTCGGTGAAAATATGCGAGTGCGCTGCCGGGGCCGGGTTCTGCGTATTGTCAAACCTGCCGGCAACGGCCGGAAGCCGGCAGTATCTGCGGACGCAGGGAACAAATCCACCATCAAACCCCCCGAGAACAAGATCGGCGTAGCTGTCTGTCTGAAGGGTTACGAATATCTTCCCGAGACCGAGGACACTTCCGCCGACTTCCGCCGCATTTCGGCCCTCCACAGCCCGTGCGAAGAAGAGCATCCCGCTACGGCTGGCCCCCTGACCGCCGTTCCGCGCGCCGAGGCCAACTAGCCCGGACCCACCCCGTGTCCGGGCGAACTTAAGTTCCCTTCGTCCTTCTGAGTCCTTTTCAATCTTCTCGGCTTGGCTTAGAATGCTTGTCACTAGTGCGGATTCGTTGGGGGAGTCATCCTGCAGTGCGCCTCACACCCAGTTTTTCTGTCATGCACATAGCGGTTATTGCGGTCCTGCACGAATTGTGCACGAGCTTGCGCTCAGGCGGTTACTTCAGTCACTTGGCGAGGGGCAGCGTCTCTTTCTAACATGCAAACACCGAGAGAAATCAGCGAGAACCGCGCCATGCATGGGATCGCCGTAGCGCTCCTGACCGAAGACCGCGAACATTTGTCTGAATTGCAAAGCCGGGTCGAGGCTACGCGGTTAGCTCGCGTTGTTTTCAGCAATGTCGGCTTTCCCGCCGGACCCACGGATTCCACCCTGCGCCAGATTCAGGACCTGCACGCCGAGATAGTCATCGTCGATATCCCTGCCGAAAACCCTCAGCGCGCCATCAAGACGATCGAACTGATTCAAGCCAACACCCTGCAGCTCGCCATCTTTGCCAACGGCACCATGCAGCAGCCCACCACCATTGTGGCCAGCATGCGCGCCGGCGCTGGCGAGTTTCTGGATGACAGCTTGGGCTCAGAGGCTCTTCTTGAAGCGCTGACCCGCTTCAGCTCCAATCGCACGCGGACTCGCGGCGGCGCGGGCAAGGCTCGCATCTTTACCTTCCTCAGCGCCAAGGGTGGCGCCGGCGCGACCACGGCCGCAGTCAACACGGCCGTTGCTCTGCAGCAATCTCACGGCAGCGTGGTCCTGGTGGATTTCGCCCCGGTCGGTCACGCCCAACTCCATCTCAACCTGCGTCCCAGCTTTGGAGTGCCCGACGCCCTCGAGAACCTGCATCGCCTCGACGCTTCCCTGCTCGAAGGCCTGATGACTCCTTCTAAAGACGGTTTGCATCTTCTCGCCGGCCCGCAGCAGCCTTACCATGCCGTGCCCACGCCGGCTGAGTTGGCCCGTCTCTTCGACCTGCTGGTGAATCACTACCGCTACGTAGTCGTCGACGCCTCCAGCCGCCTCGATGCCACCACCCGCTTGCTTTCCGATCTCTCGAATGCGGTGCTGATGGTCGCTCAAACCGACGTCGTCACGCTGTGGAGCGCCGGACGCATCCACGCCTTTCTGGAAGAAGGCGCCGGACGCAACCGCCTGCGCATGGTTCTGAATCGCTATAAGAAAATTCCCGGCTTCACCGACGAAGACATCGAACAAGCCACTCATTGCAAGGTATTGTGGAAGGTTCCGAACGCGTTCCAGGCCATCTCGCCCGCCATCGATCACGGCACGCCGGTCGTATTGCAGGAAGGCCAGGAAGTGAGCCGCTCCTACCGCGCCCTCGCCGCGGCTTTGGCCGAGGCTTCCACCACCCCCGAAGGCGGACTCGACCTGGTCTACGCCCAGGAAAAGCCCGACCTCAAAAAGAAAATCTCCGCCCGCCTGGTCGTCTCCCCCGCCCGCGCCGGCCAGTAAGCTCAGTAGAGAGTCGCAGTACCGACACGCCCGCGCTTGCCTGCGGGCGGGTGGCCCATCCTTTCGCGTTTTCTGCGAAAGGGTGGGACTGCGGCCATCGGATCACCGCTTCAAGAATTTCCACACCCCACTGTGACATCCAACCTTGCCCTCACAATTCAAATCAGCCATCATCATCGAGGCCGTGACAGTTTGCTCCAGAGCAAACCAGCGCGCGCTAAGTCCTTTGTTTCACGGATTTTAGCACCTAAGCTCTTTAGACCTTCGGATTTGCAGGAAATTTCGCGGTAGTGTGGTGATTCCATTACCCGCCGAGCCGTAGGGGTACGCCCGGTTTTCCTGCATAAGAGGCCAGGCATCGGTCGCCTCAGCTCGGTTGCAGCAAACTTTATTTGCGTGAGGAATCCACAGTTTGAAACTTCGAGGCAGCGCCTACGCCTTCGCGCCTTTCTTCTTTTCCAGCGCGGCGTAGATGGCGGGATCGGTGCAGATTTCGTAGTAGCT
>Ga0209380_10003053_pt1 | contig 10503 bp, 4 predicted proteins | sample HubBroMetageWFT6_FD_188347 | JGI IMG/M metagenome (GOLD analysis project Ga0209380, IMG submission 188347) | Warmed and freeze-thawed soil microbial communities from the Hubbard Brook experimental Forest, New Hampshire - Hubbard Brook CCASE Soil... | ecosystem: Environmental > Terrestrial > Soil...
CGACGCCGAGTTTGATCTGGTCATTCTTATCTCGGTCTTTACCCATATGCTGCCTTCCGATATGGATCACTATCTCTCAGAGATTTCGCGTGTTCTTAAGCCCGGCGGTAAATGCCTGATCACATTCTTTATGAATGACGAGGAAGCCCGGCGCAGAGTCGTCGCCGGCACCGCTGCTGTGCCGTTTGATCATAAGCTGGACGGTTGTTGGACCAGCGACCCCGTCACGCCCGAGACGGCAGTGGGCTACGATCCGGCAAATGTGGTGCCTGTATTCCAAAAGCATTCCCTCCAGCCCGATCCCACCTACTTTGGCGCATGGAGCGGAAGAAGCAACTACCTCAGTTACCAGGACATCGTGATCGCGACCAAGTCTGGGATGGCCAAACAGTAACTGTTGCTACGGCGATCGTCGCCCCCTTTGCTGGCTCTCTGCAAAAGCACCCAATAGAGGCTTTGGTCTCTAAGAAGTTGGACTACTTGCAGGGCCTTGCACGATCGCGTAGCATCGGTTCACTTCGTCGCAGGTCTTGAACTCCCCCTCTTTTTCGTTAGCATATTTCCTATTGCGCCATAGGTGTGACTCAGAGGGCGGAGCTGTGACCACAGTGTGTCCGACAACGTGTTTTGATCCAGAGTTGGCCGTCCCTTCGAGCTTCATAAGGCGTTGATGCGCAGGAAGTCACTCCAGCCGTGACCAGAGGTATCCATGACCGTCAATTGCCTGCGATGTAATCAGAAATTAGAGCAATATGGATTCACGGGCTTGAACTTCGTCCCGGAGGGTGCAGGGACGGTTGTGTTGGAGTGCCCCAAGTGCGGGCATTTGGAATTTCTTTCCCGCACCAGTCCCTTGTTGGCTGACCTGCAAGCATCCCCAACCTTCGCAGGGGACGGCGACTGATCCATTAGCGTCCGCTCCGGCAGTATCCGGTCGAAGATCCTCGAAACCAATGCGAATACTCGGACTATCGTCGTTCCGCCATGACACCTCGGCGGCGCTGCTTGTGGATGGCAAGTTTGTCGCCGCCATTGAAGATGCCAAGATGGCGCGCACTGCGACCCGTGGTCTGCCCGAGGCGGCCATCAAATTCTGCCTGGATTCGGCGGGGCTCACATGGCACGATCTGGATGCGGTCGCCGTTGCCACACTCCCTGTACGGGGTTGGGCTCGGCGCTCCTGGGGAGCGGCCAGCACTTCTCCTTTTTCCCCGGTCGCAGGGGCCTACTACGAAGCCAACGAGCTGGGCAGTCTGGCACGCGATCTCAGCAATCTCAGAATTCTGCGCCACAAGAACGGCACTTCTCCCTGCCGCTTTCTCAACTTCGAGCATCACCTCTGCCATGCCGGCAGCAGCTTCTACCTCTCACCCTTCGATCGCGCGCTCGTTCTCACTTTGGATGAAGAAGGCGACGGACGCTCGGGAATGCTCGCGCTTGGTGAGGGCACGCGCCTCCGGCCGCTGCAAACCATTTCGTTTCCACACTCACCCGGTTGGGTTTATTCGCGGATTACCGAGCTGCTCGGTTTCGTTCCGCAGAAAGAAGAGCATAAGACCCAATGGTTGAGCATGGAAGGGGAGCCGGTTTTCAAACAGCTGTTTCTCGAGATGCTCCGGGCCGGGAAAGGTCCAACGCCCTGTTTGGATTCCAGCTTCGTCCACCGAGGAGTAACCGGTCGTCTGGCGCTGTCCAGCAAGTTTTACCGGCGTCTCGGCATTCCCGAAGGCGAAGTTTCACTCGATGACGATCAACGGCGCGCCATTGCCAGCAGCGTTCAACATGCTTGCACCGAAATCGTAGCCGACCTGATCGAGCAGCATCGCAAGCGCGAGCGTGTCGAACAGGTTTGCCTGGGTGGAGGCATGTTCCAGAATGTCCTTCTGGTTTCGGACCTGGAAAAAAGACTGGGGCTGGGCCAGGTCTTTGTCCCGCCCGCGCCCGCCAATTCAGGCAGCGCATTGGGAGCGGCGATTCTGGTCTGGCAGCAAAACAACCCTGTGCGCTTTGCTCCGGACTCTGGCAACTACTGGGGACCCGGATGGGGAGCGCACGAGATCAAGGATGTGCTGGACAATTCCAAAGCTCGCTATCAGATCCAGAGCACGTGGGATCGGAAGTTTGATTCCACCATCCAACTGCTGCAGACGGGCAAAATTGTGGGCTGGTTTCAAGGCCGCACGGAATTCGGGCCGCGGGCGCTTGGCAATCGCAGTTTGCTGGCTTCTCCATGGGCTCCGTATGTCAAAGAGAACCTCAACGACTTCGTGAAGCACCGCGAGTGGTTCCGTCCGTTTGCTATTTCTGTCCCCGAGGAAGATTGCGCCCGCTTCTTTGAGTCATCTCCGCTCTGCGCTTCCATGAATTCGCTGGCCTGGGTGCGACCCTCGGCAAATGCTCTTCCGCTGGATTTTTGCCTGCCCGGCAACCGCATCCGGCTGCATGCGGTGTCGCGGAAGACCAACCCTCTTTTTTGGGATCTGTTGAAGCGATTCGGCAAACACGCGCACGCTCCCATGTTGTTGAATACCTCTTTCAATTTGTCCGGGGAACCGCTGGTGGCGCGTCCTCAGGATGCAGTGAGAAGCTATTTTTGCTCCGGCATTGATGCTCTCGTGATGGAAAATTTCTTGCTGACCAAGGCTACAGCAGCGCACGTCCTCGCCGGTCAAACGCGCGCCAGCTGACAAAACTATGGTGCTATACCGGCTCCCCCAAGACCCCAGGAACGACTACCCAGGCGAATCGAAAAAAACCGGAGTCGGCGATATAGAGCCGGCATTGCGGTCACGAATTGGAGAGGATTAATTATGAACATCAGTACTGCCAAGAAGCTCGCTACAATTCTTCGCGACACTCTGGCCGCTTTGCGGAGCGCTCAGGTCCCCACCGTTCTCCTCACCCTGATGGCGTTATCTCCGTTGCCGGCAATGGCGCAGAATCCCGTGCCGCTGGTTTATCAACCGACAGTACCGACGGCGGCAGCGCCCGGTGGAAAGACGTTTACGCTGACCGTGGCCGGAAGCGGATTTGTTTCGGGATCGGTCATCAACTGGAATGGAACTGCGCAGACGACCACTTACGTAAGCAGCGAGTCGCTCACTGCTTCCATTCCGGCTTCTGCCATAACCACGGCTTCGACCGCCACGATTACGGTCACCAGTCCCACGCCTGGCGGAGGCACGTCCAACCCGGTTTATTTCACGGTGAACAAGAGCTACACCACTGTGTCGCTGCTGCGCAACGACACAACTGCAGGCGCCCCCGACGGCATCGCCGCAGGCAATTTGTCGGGAAACGGCATTTTGGATCTGGTGGTGGCAAACAATCCCACGGCGGATGGCACGGGTAATGACGTGGCCGTTTACCTCGGGAACGGGAATGGTACGTTCCAGTCTCCCGTGACTTATCCGGTTGGTCACCCTGGGGCTCTGGTACTCGGCGATTTCCGCGGCAACGGGAAGCTGGACATTGCTGTCCTCCAGCCGGTCGCAGGCAAGGTTGCCATTCTGCTGGGCAACGGCGATGGAACGTTTGGCAGTGAAGTGGGCTACTCCACCGGCATGAACCCAGTGGCCCTCGCGGCCGCTGATGTCAACGGTGATGGCCACCTGGATCTAGTGGTCGTCAATTTCAACAGCAACACGGTCTCCGTTTTGCTTGGCAATGGGGACGGGACCTTTCAGGCCCACCTGGATTATGCGACCGGGGTCAAGCCGGTTTCAGTCGCGGTGGCCGATTTTAACCGAGACGGCAAACTTGATTTGGCGGTTGCCAACAATAATGACAACACGGTTTCCATCCTGCTAAACAACGGCAGCGGAGCCTTCCCGACGCAAGCCACCTACGCGACGGCCTCGGCTCCGACTGGCTTGGTGGCAGCGGATTTCGGAAACGGAAATATGGACCTCGCGCTTTCGACTGCCTCCCAGAGCGCTTCGGTTCTGCTGGGCAACGGTGACGGAACCTTCCAGCCGGCAAACTCGAATTATCCCATCGGCGTGAACTCCCAGGCGATCGCCACAGCGGATATGAACTCCGACGGCTTTCTGGATCTGGTGGTCGCAAACTACACAGACAATACCTTGTCAGTGATGCTGGGAAATGGCAATGGAACGTTCAAAGTGCAAAGCGTGTATCCCACCAACCTGGGCCCCGGCTTCATGGCGATCGGGGATTTCAGCGATGTCGGCAAGCTCGACGTGGCCGTGGTCGACGTCACGGCAGACGTGGTGAGTATCATGTCCCAATCCTTGATTTCTATTTCTCCAACACCCGCGAAGTTTGCCATCGAGGAACTGAACACTCCCAGTGCTGCTATGCAAATCACACTGAAGAATAGTACAGCGCTGCCGTATGGCATTTCCGGGGTCACTATCGGCGGAACCAATGCAACTGATTTCGCCCTGGGTACCAATACCTGCGGCACTTCATTGGCTGCCAATGCAACCTGCTCGATCGCGGTGACCTTCGATCCTCAGGAACTCGGCACGTACTGGTGGCTGCAGCCGCAAGATCGCAGTGCCGAGCTTTTGGTGAACGGAAGCACCGGCGGTTCCACAGGCGCAGGCCTGGCGGGCAATGGCCAGGTTGGCATCACCCTCGGACCCACGCGTCACGCCATTTTCAAAACCCAACTGATCAACACTTCCAGCGCGGCGAATACGTCTACCTTTACGAATGACAGCGGCGTGCCGATCACATTCACCGGGCAGTACTACAATCAACCGTCTGGCATCGTCATCTATGGTGCAAATGCCGGCGACTTCCTGCTGACCACTACTTGTCCGGTTGCTCCTGCCACCCTGGCGGCGGGGGCGAGTTGCACGGCCAGCGTGGTTTATCACCCGACCATCGTCGGCAATGAAACTGCAACTTTGGCTTTCTTCGGTACGTTTTCTCCGGGCAATGGCCAGCAGGCCGTGGAGTTTACGGCGTCGAGCACTGCGGTTTCCGTTGCGCCCATCACTCTGACCTTCCCGGCAACCACGGTTGGCACCTCCAGCGCGGCCAAAGCGACGGTGTTCAAGAACGCCGGAAGCACGGCCATGCCAATCACCAGCGTTACAATTCAGGGGGCCGATCCGAAGGACTTTATCGTATCGAGCAACACCTGCAGTCCCAGCGTCGCCGCTGGGGCCAGCTGTAAAATCGGCGTTACCTTCACGCCCACAGCGACCGGGACCCGCACAGCAACCTTGAATATCGGAGACCCCGATCCAACCGGACCGCAGATCGTTACGTTGACCGGAACCGGACAGTAAATCTCGACGCCACCGTCGTACTGGCCGGGCGGCGGTGGCGCCCCACATACACGTTGAAATCCGCTGTAACCTACAACAACTTCACCCCGGGTGGCGCAAAAGCTGCCGGATCTGATTAGGAGATTGCGATGAGAATGAACCCGCGTTTTTTTATGGCTGCGGTAGCCGCCGCGCTGTTGCTGATTGTGTCGGCTCCGTTGGCTGCCGCCCAGACCCTCCAAACCATCACTATCGTCCAGATCTATGACCCGAGTGAGCCCCTCACCCTCGGGGTGGGCGCGCTGCGGCAATTCACCGCATATGGGAACTACTCCGACGGCAGCCAGCAGTATCTGACCCAGCAGGCCACCTGGAGTTCGGCCAAGACCAGCGTTGCAACCGTCACGGCGACCATGGGCCTGGTTACGGCCGTGGCTCCCGGAACGGTGAACATCAGCGCGACCTTGGACGGCATTACCGGGACGGAGAGCCTCACCGTCCAGGCGGTGTCTCTTACGGCCATAGCCATCACTCCGTCGTCGAGTTGGTCGCTGCAGGTTGGTAAAACGCTGCAGTTCAGCGCGACGGCCGAGTACGGGGACGCAACCATAGCGAACGTCAGTTCGACCGCGACCTGGGCTTCCTCTGCGACAGCAGTTGCCACGGTCAGCTCCACGGGTTTGGTGACGGCAGTTGCAGCCGGCACAGCGACCATCTCCGCGGCATTCGGCGGTGGGACCGGTAAGATGACGCTCACGGTCACCACCACCGCGCCTGCCAACGTTGGAATGTGGAGCGCCCCGCAAAGTTTGGGCATGCTCGCGATCCACGCCGCCATGCTCAATACGGGGAACGTCCTGCTCTGGGGCTACCCGGTCGGGCGCGTCGGGGGGCCGTCGCCTGCTCGCATTCTCAATCCAACCACTGGTTCGCTCACCGATGTGACTGTGCCGTGGCCGATCGACATCTTCTGTTCAGCCCATTCGTTCCTGCCCAACGGGACGCTGCTGGTTGACGGCGGTACCGATGACGCGCAATATCCGTCGGATTCCGGCATCACCAATACGACGTTTTTCACTCCCAGCACCAATGCCTGGTCAACCGGGCCGGCAATGAATTATGCGCGTTGGTATCCAAGCACGCTGGCCATGCCCAATGGCACCATTCTCGCGGTGTCTGGAGCGGCCCAGAACGGAACGACAATCGAGACAGAGTTGGAATCCTACAACCCCACCACCAATGCCTGGACGGTGTTACCAACCTCCGCCAATATTGCTCCGCCGGTTGATCTTTATCCATTGATGCTTGTGCTCGGCAACGGAAATGTCTTCTACGCCGGTGCGCGACCCAACAGCACAGAGTTCAATCCCACGACCAACACCTGGTCCGCTGTTGCCACCATGAACTTCGGGACGCGTGACCATGCGGCCGCAGTTCTTGAGCCTGGCGAACAGAAGGTCATGATTGTCGGCGGAGCGGGCAACGACGTCGGCGGCGGCGGCGATCCGACGAATACTACGGAAGTCATCAACCTCACCGCCGCTACCCCGGCATGGACCTACGGCACTCCTTTGAATATTGCGCGCTTTAACTTCAACCTGCTTTACCTGCCGGACGGCACCTTGATGATCATTGGAGGCGACCAGAGTCAGCATTACAGCTCCCCGGTATTTCAACCTGAGTTGTACAGTTTTAGCACCAACAAATGGACACTGCTCCCCCCGCAGAATGCGGTGCGAGCCTATCATGCAACCGCTCTGCTCCTGCCCGATGGCCGCGTGTTGTCGGCGGGCTCTGACAGCGGTACGCAGCTCGAGAACACGTACGAGTTCTACTCTCCGGCGTACTTGTCCAAGGGCGCGCGGCCGACGATTACCTCTGCGCCCAGCACCATCACCTACGGCAAGAAATTCACGATCACCACACCCAATGCGGCAGGCATCGCCAAGGTCGCATTGCTGCGTGCTGGCACAACCACCCACACCGTCCCCATGGACGATAATCGCTATCTGACTCTGACATTCACCGCCGGAACCGGTGAGCTCACCGTAACCCCGCCGGCCAACGCCAACCTGGCTCCTCCCGGCTATTACATGCTGGCTATCCTCAACACCGCGGGGGTTCCTTCGGTGATGCCGTTTGTGAACGTGCAGTGAATTGTTGGGTCCGCCGGTACAGGTGGCGATCGCTGCCATCCTGCCGGCGGACGCCGCGCATCATCCGGTTCCCCGAGGGTTACATCGGTCTCGACTTCTTCATATCCCTCGCAAACGGCCGCCATCGTCGCTCGGGACGCCTTCCTCGACCGAAGTCCTATCAATTGCGCAGAGTTTTTCCCTGCGGCCTCAACTTGGCGACATTAAGCTTCAAAGATTAATTGCGGTTATTCGTACTTGCGCCGGATCTGAATTCGGGCGGCAAAAAACGCGCAGCAAAGAAAACGACAATCCCAATGAGATCCAAATTGTTCTTGGTGTTGTTTGTTTTGGCCGCCGCGTCCGTGGGGCTGGCGCAAACCATGACCACAGTCACGGGACTGAACACCGTCCAGTTCGGCAACATTGGAGCCACGGCCGCTCCCGATCCCTCCATCGCCGTGGGAACCATCGAATTCTGCGAGCACGTCAACAGCGCGTACCAGTGCTGGTACAAAAACGGCCCCAACGCCTTACAACCTGTCAACTTCATGGGCAATACGAATCCCAAGATTGACACCGTCATCTGGAGCCAGAACGGGAACAATAGCGGAAACACTCCCAACTGTCCTACGGCCGACAGTCCGAACGCCCAACTCCGGCACGACAATGTATATAACCGCTGGATTATGCAAAAGCGAATTCATTCCGCCACTACAGGTCATGACTACATGTGTGTAGCGATGAGCAATGTGGAGGATGTGAGTTCGACCAATCCCGCGTTCGGCTGGTTTGCGTCTGAATTCGACTTAGACACGGTCATACCCACGATCTCGCCCGGGGTTTATTACTATCCAGACTATCCGCAAGCTGGATTGTGGCAGACTTCACAAACCACGACGCCGCCCTATACGCCGGCCCAAGATCAGGCGATGTGGATCACCTACGACCTGCAGAATACTGAGTCCGACAACAACACCAGCGGAATTCTGATCTGCGCCGTGGATATCGCCGGCCTTCGCGCCAGCACCATCAGTCCCTGGGTCAATAACTCGCATACTCCGGCCTGTGCCGTCGCTTACCCCCTGACATCGTACTATCCGCGGGATAACTGGATTCCTGCAGACAATTCAGACACAACCCCTCCGCTATCGTCGGATGGTGAGATGTTCACCTACATGGTGGAACCGCCGCACAATGGTGTTACGTATCTCACGGCTCCGACAGATACCCAGGGTGTCGAACAGTGGAACATCAACTGGACCGCCGCGACCCCGACCGTCACTTTCGTAAACAGCTGGAATCTGCCTTCGACCGAAGCCGGTGGCGATCAATTAGCGTGTTTCCTTGCCAACAACTATTACGACACGGTTTGCATTCCGCAGCCGTCCACCGCCGTGTCTGGAGTCTACATCGATTCGGTGGGAGACCGAATGCAGCAACTCTTCCACTACACTTCGAATGGCGGGAAGGGCGGAATCTGGACTTCGGCCCACACTATCCAAATCATCCCCAGCACGACTTTAGGTCAAACCGAAGCCGATCTGCGGGTTCTGCAATGGAGTACCGCTAATCCTCCCGCCATTGAGATCGCACAGGATTTTCCAGTTACCGATCCGAACGATGCGAACGCATATGTTTTTCTGCCGAGCTTCGCGCGCGATCAGGTGGGGAATCTGCAAGGGATTATCGGCGTATCGGGCCCGGGATCAAGCGAGCATCCCGGCCTCGACGGCGTTTATTTGACCGCCGGTTCTTCCGCGTTGGCCAGCTACGGATATATCGCAAATCCGAGCACCGATGGCGATGCCGAGGGCACGAACTCGTCGAATTATCGCTGGGGAGACTGGTATAACGCGGTTCTCGATCCGAGCGATTCCTGCACGGTGTGGGTGGTGGGAGAGTACCTGCCGGCCAACCGCACGACCGAGCCCTACTGGTATACAGAAATTGCCGAACTTCCACCCATCAACACCTGCTCCGCGGCGAACGCAACCGTCACACTCTCTCCGACGAGCGCGGCCTTTGGCTCCCAGCAGATAGGGGTCAGGAGCGGCGCACAAACGTTTACGCTGACGAATAATCAATCCAGCTCGCTCAGCATCAGCAGCGTCGGCACGAGCGGCGATTTTGCCCAGACGAACAATTGCGGAAGTAGTCTTGCATCCGCGACGAGTTGCACGATCCAGGTGACTTTCACTCCCACAACCACGGGTACTCGCCAGGGTACGCTCACAGTTTCGGATAATGCCAGCAACAGTCCACAGACTGCCAGCCTCTCTGGCACGGGAGTCACCTCTGTACTGACCTTCACGCCGAGCAGTCTTACGTTCTCCGCCCAGACCGCAGGTACGACCAGCACAGCGCAAAGCACAACGGTCAACAACATCGGATCGACTCCGTTCACCATAAACACGGTTATGGCCAGTGGAGACTATGCACAGACCAACACCTGTGCCGGCGCGACGCTGCAACCGAGCGGCAGTTGTATGATCAACGTGACTTTCAGCCCTCCCCTGACAGGTTCTGTCCCCGGCGAAATAACTGTCAACAGCTCTCTGCCCACCACTCCGTCGCTACTAAATCTTAGCGGAACTGGAGTGCCGGCGCTTTCCCCTTCGATATCCGCGATTGCCTTCGGCAACGTTGCCGTCGGGACCACCAGCGCCTCCCGAACTGTGACGCTAAGAAACAATGGCTCCTCCTCGCTTAGCCTGACGCTGCTTGCCAGCGGCGATTTCAGCGCGGTAGGAAGCGGGACAACCCCTTGCGGCGCTACGCTCCCAGGGGCTTCCAGGTGCACTTTCAGCGTCTCATTCACGCCGACAGCCCCCGGAACAGTACGAGGCGGCGTGACTGTGACGTACAACGGCATATTCAGCCCGCAGGTGGTGAGTCTTTCCGGGACCGGCACTGGCGGGGCTGCCGGACCTCTCACGTTCTCACTCAAGACCCTTGATATTCCTGCGACGGTGATTAATACGACGAGTGCTGCACACTCAGTCATCGTTACGAACTCCAGCGGCACAGCTGTCAATATCACGAGCATAGTTGCGAGTGGCGATTATTCCCTGTCAACCACCAAAACCCCATGCGGCGGAACGCTGGCGGCGGCCGCGAGTTGT
>Ga0209380_10003057_pt1 | contig 10499 bp, 8 predicted proteins | sample HubBroMetageWFT6_FD_188347 | JGI IMG/M metagenome (GOLD analysis project Ga0209380, IMG submission 188347) | Warmed and freeze-thawed soil microbial communities from the Hubbard Brook experimental Forest, New Hampshire - Hubbard Brook CCASE Soil... | ecosystem: Environmental > Terrestrial > Soil...
TTGATCCGTAAGCCCCGTACACCCGTTTCACACGGCAGGGGCCACTGGTTCGATCCCAGTACCGCCCACCATTCAGAAACGTCGGCGGAACAAGGGATCTAGGAAGTTTCCTGGATCGCTGTGAGGTTGAGCGGCCGCCCAGAAGGGCCGATCAAGCGCCGCGGGCGCATTGTGTTCCCGCGCCCGCGGCGCGTAACTGCCCACCGTTCACGGACCCTCCCAACACTTGTTATAGATGACACTAGACGCTCTGCAGCGTTCATTTGAGAGGAGTTCGGCGAAACGCCAGCTCGAGATCATTTGGTTTGTACGGCTGAATCGCGCCGCCAGGAGAATACTCAAAAACAAAGCTTGCACGGAAACGCTGCGCGGCGCCCCCGCTCGCAACCCAGTTTGCGGGAACCTCACAATGCATATTCGCCAACGCGCCGAGAGCTGCGTTCTGGAAGAGTTCTTCTGGCTCCGCGGCCATCACTTTAGTGGCGTCTATGCGGCCGCTCGCAGTCACGTTGAACTCCACCAGTACGCGCCCTTGCATGTGTTGGGCCAGCGCCGCCTGCGGAAAATACGATTGTTTAGAGAGAAACACGCAGGTAGGGAACTCCATGTGCTGCGTGCCGTGATCCTCCGCCACTGCGTCAACACCAGTTATGTTTACGTTGGAGAAGTGTATGTGCGCGGTAGAAGCAAGCACGCGCACGCGCGTCATCGCGAATCCACGGGCTGAATATATCTTGCCCACCTTACCGCCGATGGATATTTGTACCTCCCCCGACCTAAGCAACCGAAGTTCGAAGGGAAATGGGTTGTTGGTGAAGTCCGCTCGTGCAAACGGCGCATCCCATAGATCGTGTAGCCCGTCTCGTACGGCGAATTGAAGCTTGCCGGGTTCGTTGGAGTGTACAAATGCCTCAAGCCCGACGTTATAAGACTCCTTGGGTCCCATGAGTTCGATCGCCGCCAAAGGTGCCCACTTCCTATCCTTGCTGACGGTAATGAACTGGATGAATCCCTGTAGCGTGAATGCGCCGTCGGGGACCTGGATAAATCGTTCCTCGTAACGTCCTGGCCCGGCGTCCAAGTCAATGTTATATGGGCCAGGACCGACTTCGAACTTGGGTGACTCGGCTGGTGCTGTGGCGGCGGCGCGTGGTGGCTGTGTTGACGCGCATCCAAGAAAGGCGAGGAGCAAGACCCAGATGCGTTTGGTCATAGTAGATGGACCCCGCTACCGCTGAAGATCGCGTAGTTCTTGAAGCAGTGTACAACCCAATCCCACATACCCCGCCCCTTTGGTTCATCTACGCACGGTTCCTCGGCACTGATAGACTGTGTATCAGTTCGCTATCTCAATCGATCCGCCGTGCGCTTTGACGAGCCGCTCCAGAGCTGTTTTATCGGCTCGATTCTGGCGCCAGATGGCATTTGCCCTGTCGACAGACTGTCGCGTCAGCTGATTAGTCTTGGCCTGGAATTTTCTGAGTACCTCGAAATAAGCCTGCCTGTCGGTCGTACTATTCGGGAGCGCCGCTTCGGCAGCAACGAATTGCTGGCAGCTCTGGTTGTAGTCCTCGAGCAATTCGTCGCGCACGAGCATGCTCAAAACGACGTGTCCTTTGCTGTCCTGACACGAGAAGCGCACCCGCGCTGAACGATTCGACATCGTCGCCTCGTAAGACTTCGTCATCCGCTCGCATGCCTGGTTGATTTCGCCGTCAACCTTGTCGGAGCTCAGGCGGTAAATCGCGTCCCCGCATCTGAGCTGGGCCGGCTGGCTTACATTGCTCCCATTCTCAGCGCCGCCGGCATTCCTGTTGCCAGCGCCTGTGCTTGCGCCGCGACCGCAGCCAGACAAGCAGCAGCCCGTGAGAAGCAGCAGCGCGACGAGCGCAGCGCTACAAATGGTTCGGTTCATGACAAGTTCTCCGGACCGACTCGGCTGCCGGCCGTCCCAGCGCATTCTATGCTGTACCCGCGTGAGTTCGATTTTCCCGATAGCGGTCACTGACTTCGTACGTGAGTCTCACACAGAACCTGGCTCTCACACGGTTCGGAAGCGATTTGACTGGCGCGCCGCTGCGCGCGGTAACATTGACCGAACAGGGGTAGGCGACGCTCTCAGAAGGCGCCCCCCGCGTGCATGCCAACGAATAAGACCGGGGTTATTTACCCGTGATGACGGTTAAGTTGTGCGTGGGTCACTTAGTGCGCCGCACGTACCGCGATTGATGGTGACCGTTCCAATTGGGTTACCTTGCTTCCCGCTGTACTCCAGAACTACAACGACGCCCTGGTCGATCAGCGGCCGCAAGTCAGGGTTTGCGCAGCTGCCTTCCTTTATCGTCGGAGTCAATTTCGCCTCGAATGTCGTACTGTCGACGCCATTCGAATCGGCGTTCACGAGCGTGTACATGACGGTCAGTCTCAGTCCTGGCCCGGCCCTCGCGCCATCCAATCTGGTATCCGGATCGACTGCAGCGGGGGCGGCGCCGTTAGCCTGGCCGGCGACCTCCGCGACCCTTCTTTGAAGCATCAGAGCGGCCTTGAATTGCGCGGAATCCTTCGTGTCGCAGGCCGTCACCGTGGCGCACACCATTGCCAAGCACCCCACCTTCATTCTGAATTTCACGCGAGGTTTCTCCGGTACCGCTGTCACTCACGCGCCTGTCGTACCGCCGTGCAAATGTGCGTTCGGCAATTGAGCGCGAGCGAGCGCGGTACCGAATGAGTGTATTTCGCCGAGCGCGCTGGCACAAATTGGCGGGGCGTGCTTCGGCTGGCGTTCCGCCATGCGGTGGCGCATTCCGGTCAGCACCGGAAGTAGAACCTACTCCGGCAGCAGGTAGCCAACAGCGGCCGGTCACTCTGCGATTGCAATTTTCCTGAAAGCATCCGTTCACACCTGCGAGCTGCGGGCGTGAGAACTTCTGGCAGAGTCTGAGTCAGGCGGGAGGTGCGATTTGGCTGCCGCGTCGCTGCACGGGGTAACATTGAGCGAACTGGGGTAGGTGACCCTCTCAGATCGAGGAGGATGCCGGTGGCTCCGCCTACCAGATCGCGGAAATCTACGCGCTGCGCAACGACGAGAACGCGACCTTCGAGTGGCTCGATCGGGCCTGGAGCAACCGCGATGCGGGTATCCACCACCTCCTCTACTCCCCCTTATTACTTCGCTACAAGGACGATCCGCGCTTTGCGGCCTTCTGCCGTAAGGTTGGTTTGCCGGTGCCGGGGGAGGCTTCAGCGCGCACGTTGCCGTGACGTCATGCCTCGGCGTGCGTCCGCTCTGCGCAATCTCGATGTCAGCTTCCAAGAGGAGTGACCGGCTGCTCGGGTCGGTAGCGGACAGTAACGCTCCCTGCTCGCAGACCTATTTGTGGGAAATTGGCGCCCGCGCTTCGCGTCCGGGGTAGACACCCTCAACAAGCTGACCGTCTTTCACCACCAGGACGCCGTTTACAAGCACGAACATTATCCCCTCTGAGTATTGAAGAGGCTCCTCGAACGTCGCCTTGTCGATAACGCGACTCGGGTCGAACACCGTAACGTCCGCATCGGCGCCGACGCGAATCCGCCCCTTATTCTTAAACGATGGCGCGCGCTTCTCGAGCAGCTGCGCTGGTAGCAAGGTCATCTTGCGCAGCGCAGTCATCAAGTCCAGCGTCTTTTCCTCGCGCACGTAGTGCCCCAGTACGCGCGAAAAGGTCCCCTGTCCCCGCGGGTGGATCTTAGGTCCGGTAATAGGTAGTCCATCGCTCGCGATCATGATGCTCGGATCCGCCACTGCGGCTTGCACGGCGGCTTCGGGAATCTCATGGATCACCACCAGACCACCTTGTTGGCGATAGCGCGCGAAGCTTTCCGGGGTCAGACGTTCACCGGTTTCCGCCCACTGCAGGTCCTTGTATGTGATGTCGTACCTCTGCTGCCAGCCCTCGTCGAAGACGGCCGAATTGAGATTGGTGCTGCTTGCAGCGTAGGGATAACACTCCGTGGTGATGTCAATCCCCTGCCTTCGAGCCCCCGCGATCATCTCGATGAACTGCGGGGTGTACCTCAGTCCCATGCTGGTGATGTGGGCGACGTGCAACTGCGCTCCGGTGACAGCCGCAGCCGCGATCACTTCCTCGAGCGCGGCCGCTCCGGATTGCGGTTCAAGCAACGACGAGTAGCGCAGGTGGACCTGTAGCGGGGCATGGTACTTCACCGCTAGGCGGAACATTTCCAGGATCTCCCAGTGGGAGGCTCCGGGCGTGTAATTGATTCCCATGCCCTCAGCCAGCGCGCCCTCCTGCAGACCCTCCTCGATGGCGGCACGTAACCTGCCGAGTTCTTCCGCGGTGAGTTCACGGTGGTTTGCAGCTTCCGCTACCGGGGTGTTCATAGCGCTGAGTGAAGGCACCTCCTGGCCGGTCATGGCGCGGATCCGCATGGGGATATGGCCGGCGCTGACCCCGAAATTGATCAGCGACTTACCCTCACGCGCCGCATACCACTTGCTGACATCGTCAGTTCCCAACTCGAGCTCCAGGGAAGTAGCGACTCCATCATGGGCCTGAAATTGGTAATTTCTCGGCTCCTGCCCATGCTCGTGCACGTCGATAAAGCCCGGCGCCACCACCAGCCCGCGTGCGTCGATGTTCCGTTTGCCGGTGAGAGAAGCCGTGGATATTGCGCGAATCCTGCCATTGCTTATGCCCACGTCGCGGACCGCATCCAGTCCCGACTCGGGATCCATTACAACGCCCCGAGAGATCACCACGTCATACGGTTGGCCGTGGGCAGGGGCGCACGCCAGCGCTCCCAGCAAGGCCAAGACAGCGAGCACCTCACCGACGCTACCCAAACCTGCTGCGTGCAAGCGTCTTGACTTCATCCTGCGCCTCTTCTTGGCTGTGCTTTGGACCGGTGAACCCACGTCGGGGCTCGGCTGGCCGCTAGCCTGCGCCAGGGCCGTCCCGCGGGTCTACTGAATCTGAGCTGTGCGAAGCGTACCTCTCGGCCAGGAGCCGACAGTCAGTGCCTGGGCTTCCAGTAAGCAAACCCTCGGCAATGGTCGAGGCAGTGCTATTGCGAAGTGCCGTCAATGTGCACGAACATGAGCGACGAACTTGGAATGGGGAAGGAGCTGATGTCCATCAATCGGCGAAACATGCTAACGGCGAGTTTGGCGAGCGCCGCCGCGGTCGGACTTTCCGCCAAGGATGCCGCGTCGGCGCAAGCCGATACTCCGGCGGAGCGCGACCATACGGACACCCCCCTTCCACCCGTCAGTCTGTACGACTACGAAGTCGCCGCCAAACGGATACTGTCCGGGCCCGCCTGGGAGTATTTCAACGGCGGTTCCGCCGACGAGATTACCTTGAGGCGAAACCGCCAGGCCCTGGACCTCCTGCAGCTCAAGCCGAAAGTGCTCGTCGACGTTACCAGCATTGATACGAGTCGCACACTGCTTGGGCACAACATGGCACATCCGATCATCTTGGCCCCCACATCGTCACACCTATTGGCTCATCCGGACGCCGAAGTGGCCACCGCACGCGGTGCGGCATCGGCGAAAGCGATCATGGTGGCGAGTACCGTATCGAACCGCAGTGTCGAAGACATTTGCCATGTTGCTTCCGAGCCGGTCTGGTTCCAACTGTACGTCGAAGATGATCGCAGTGCGGTCAAAGCGCTGATCGAGCGAGCGGAGACCGCTGGGTGTAAGGCGCTGTGCATCACAGTGGATAATCCACTTGCGTATGCGAGAAATCGCGAGGAGCGCGTGCGTGCTCAGGCCCCCATGCTGCCCTTCCCCAATCTCGGTATCACGGCCGCGCCTGGCGGCCGTGGTCGCTCCCGCAGGCATTTCAATTGGAAAGATCTTGGGTGGATCCAATCCTTTGCGAAGACGCCGATCGTACTCAAGGGAATCATGAACCCGGACGACGCTGATGAGGCTGTTCGACACGGCGTCGCTGCCATCATCGTCTCCAACCATGGGGGACGGGTCCTTGATACAGAACCGGCTACGATCGAAGTGCTGCCTGCGGTGGTCGATCGTGTCGCCGGTCGCATCCCTGTCCTGTTCGATAGTGGCATACGCCGAGGCACCGACATTGTGAAGGGCTTGGCGTACGGCGCTTCTGCCGTATTGATCGGACGCCCGTATATCTACGGACTCAGCGTTTCCGGTGCCGACGGCGTGCGTAGCGTCATAGACATCTTACGGGCCGAGCTCGAGGGCGCTATGGCAATGACGGGTAGAACGCGACTCGATGACATCGATCGCTCAGTGTTCTGGAAAGTTCACGAGTACCGAGAGTGATCGCTCAGTCACTCGCTTGTTCCGTAGCGACCGGTCGCGACCGGCAGCAAAGGGGCCGAAAGCGTCCGACCGCTCGCTCTAGGGGTTGAGGACGACTCAAGACCGTGAGCGGCAATTCAAACGCCGTTTTCCTTAGTTACGCGTCGCAGGACGCGGGGCCAGCCAGTCGTATCTGCGACGCCCTCCGGGCGGTGGGCATTGAAGTCTGGTTCGACCAAAGCGAGCTCCGGGGCGGCGATGCCTGGGACGCGACGATCCGGCGTCAGATCAAATCCTGCGCGCTGTTCGTGCCGATCATTTCCAACAACACGCACTCGCGCGGCGAGGGCTATTTCCGGCTCGAGTGAAAACTCGCCGTGGACCGCTCGCACCTGATGGCGGCCGACCAGCCGTTCCTGGTGCCGGTGGTCGTCGACGACGTGCCAGACACCGATCCCAGGGTGCCGGAGCGGTTCCGCGAGGTGCAGTGGACCAAGCTGCCAGGCGGTGAGACGCCATTGGCGTTCGTCGAGCGTGTGCAACGCCTGCTCGAGTGGGGTTCGGCGCCAAGCCGCAGTGTTGCAGCAGCCCCGCGCGGGGTCGCGCCCTCAACGATGCCGCCCCCCGGCATCGTGCCAACGGCGTCAAGCCCGCCATTGACGCCCGTGGCGGCCAAGCCTCGCAAGGCGGTGCTGCTGTTTGCGCTGCTGGCGGGCGCTGCCGCGTTGGCCGCCGGGGCCTGGGTGTTCAGGCACGGTACGGCGCGGGTCGCCGCCGTCGCGCCGTACTCGATCGCGGACCGTCGAATGACGTTCGCGGTATTGCCGTTCCAATCACCCGCAGACGATACGATCGGTGCTCAGACGGCCAAAGCGCTGACCTACGCGACCGACGCGCTGCAGGCGGAGCGCAGCACCTGGGTGCACTCAGCGCCTCGCGCGAGTGTCGACCACGCCGCGAGTCGCATGTCCGGCAGCAAGGAACTGGCCGAAGCACTCAACGTGCACTTCCTGATCACCGGTTTGCTCGCTGCCGACGTCCCCCGCTACAAGGTCACGCTGTCAGTCATCGACGGAGCTACCGAGCACGTACTTGCGACGAAGGAGATCGACGTCGGGACCGGGCCCGTGACCGCGAGCGTGCGCAGGCAAATCGACGATGTCCTCGGTACGCTCGTATTCGCGGGTCTGACATCTGAGGTGGAGCGCGTGCGGGCCAAGCCGGTCGACGAACTCGACGTGCGCGACCTGTCGTTTAGGGCCTACGTCGACTGGTTTCAGCACCACGACGAAGATGGCAAGGGCGCTTACACGCGGGCCACCGATCTGCTCAAGCGGGCACTGACGCTCGCGCCCAACGACCGTCTGGCGCTGTGGCTGACTGCGCAGGTCAATCTGTGCAACTGCGTCTATGGCTGGTCGAGCAACCCGGCCGAGCAGCAAGCAATCGGTGCCGCGGCGCTCGACAAGGCGCTTGAATTCGATCCGACCGACCTGCATTTGCTCGCGGCGAAGTCGCTGTTGTTTGAGTTGCGCGGGCGTTACGAGGAGTCGCTGCTGCTTGCGGATGCCATCCTCAAGCGCGATCCAGAGCAGACGAACCCACTGGTCATCAAGGCCCGGGACCTGCTTAAGCTCGGCCGGCCCGCCGAAGCGCTGCCGTTCGCAATCGAGGCGCGTGAGCGCATCCCGACCGGCCGCCCGACGTGGGTCGCCTTGCTCGCGAGTATCCACTACGCGCTCGGTGAGTACGCGCCAGCGGCTGAGCTTGCTCAGAAGGCAGCGATCGAATACGACGCGCGTGAACTGAGCAACGGACTGACCGGACCCGTGCGCCTGACACTCGCGGCGGCACAGGCGAAACTCGGCGACCTGACGCGCGCCAAGGCCGCGATCGCCGATTTCAGGGCATCCGTGCCCGGCGTGCAGACGATCGCTCAGATAAAGAAGTGGATTCAGCCGGCAGCGGACCTGTCCGGCTACGAGCCGCTGTATGACGGCCTGCGCCAGGCCGGCGTGCCGGACTGACCCGAACGACGCCGTCAGTAACTCTGTTCCGTGCGCGTTACCGGCACCAACCTGACATCGGGCTGGCGGGTCGTGAGCCGCCCGTTGCCGAAGCGGGCGGTGGGACGATTTTGGGACAGTCAGATCCATAGACTGCACGCGGGCGTCTGCTCCCGGCCCAAGAAGCGGACACACCGGGGCTCCAGAATTCCTGCCAGATAGCGGTCACTCGCGGCGAACCGATAGCGCGGCACGGTGTTAAAGGTCCGGTAAGTTGCGGGGCAGATGCCCCCGGCGCATCCTGCGGCGGACAATCGGAGGCTAGGTCGCGAGACGGGCAGGCGCCGCGGTTGGCCGCAGGTCCAGCGGGGACGAGCGGCGGTGCACCGTCGACCTTCGAGATCTCAAGCAGGAACGGCAAGATGGTAATCAAGCCGGTGGGTTTACTGGCGCGACCTTTCTATTTCGTCTTATCGGATTATCGCGGGCGTGATAGTTGCCGGCTTCAGCCATACGGTCGGTACACGCCTCATCCACCCGCCATCCCCGCGTCCTGTCATCCTTTATGTGCACGCCGCCTTATCTGCCGGTTGGATCGTCCTCTTCATCACTCAGACGGCGCTGATCTGCACGCGAAACGTGAAGTACCACCGCAAGCTTGGTTTGTGTGCGATCCCACTTGGCGTTGCAATCCCCATTGTGGGAGTTTCAACAGCGCTCTCTATTGGAAGATTGCATGTGCAACGCGGTGACGCGGGAGATACCGATGCCGCGGAGGCTCTGATTCTTTCGCTTTACGACATGGTCGCGTTTACCGTTGCTTTTCTAGGCGCGATTTATTGACGCACGAAACCGGAGTTCCACCGCCGTTTAATTTTGATCGCCACATGCGCTCTTACTAGCGCAGCAATCGGACGTCTAATTCCGGCAGCGGCGTCGGACGAGTGGATTTACGTCGGTGTTGATTCGTTGATCCTGCTTGCCGTGGCGCGTGATCTGATTACCACGAAGCGCATCCACCCGGTCTATCTGTACGGGCTGCCGGTCTTATTCCTCGGTCAAACGATCATCCTCTACCTCGATCTAAGCCGTTCGCAGGAGTGGCTGGCGATTGCTCATCGGCTGATCGGGTAGCGTGCCGGTCCGCCGGAGCGAGGAACGCCGTGGACCTGCTGCATTAACTGGTGATGCGCCGAGGTCGCAGCCAGCGGACGCGGGGCTTTCAGCCCACCGGCATCAGGCAGCACGCGGTATGGGCGACGGTGAGAAACACGCCGCTCAGCAGCAGCACGCCGAAGGCGACGACCATCAGCGCGTTGAGCAGGCGGGTCCCGGCGGGCACCGCGGGCGCCAGCAGGCGGTTGAGGCGATGACTGACCAGTGAGACTGCCGCCGAGCGCAGCACGAAGGAACTTTCAGGTCTAGCCAGCTTGGCCAGCGCCGAAACCAGAAATCGGCCGCGATTCATGCTGAGTACCGACTCGTCGCAGGAGAGCTCGCGATACAGTGCCAGACGGGCACCGGTGAGCCACAACAGCGGATGAAACCACAGCAAGCACAAGGCGAATTCGTGGATCAGCCGCAGCAGGTTGTCGCGGCGCTTGGCGTGAGTAACCTCGTGCAGGAGCACGGCATCCAGTTCGCGTCCGCTCAGCAGCCGCTCGATGCCGCGCGGCAGGCAGATGTGTGTGCGGACCATGCCGCCAACTGCAGGGCTGCAGCGCCCGGCAGTAAAGTGCACTGGGACGCCGTGCACGTAGAAATCCGGCACGCGGCGCCGATCCCGGTCGCGTTCCTCGCGGCGTTCGCCGACGATGCGCACCCAGAGTCGCAGCAGCATCAGGACGGCGCCGCTCAGCCACAGCGCGCACAGTAGCGCGGCGAGCGGCAGATGCTGCGCCAACGCCTGGTCGAAAGCCGCCAGCGGCCCGAGCTGGTGTGCACCTGGCAGATCCGTAGCCCCGAAGCGGTCGATGAAGCCACCAACCGGAAGCGCGAAATTGAGAGACGCAGCAGTCCATATCTGGAATTTCGCAGTGACGCTTGCGCTGCGCAGTGAGGTGAGCGCCCAGGCGCCCAAGCCCACTAGCGTGGCGTACAGTAGATGGACCTGCAGGAAGTACAGGGCGGGCGCGAGATGCTCACGCACGCTCCTTGCTCCCCGGGCCGCGCTTGCCGGCCGCATTCTGCAGAACCTTGAGATC
>Ga0209380_10003058_pt1 | contig 10496 bp, 6 predicted proteins | sample HubBroMetageWFT6_FD_188347 | JGI IMG/M metagenome (GOLD analysis project Ga0209380, IMG submission 188347) | Warmed and freeze-thawed soil microbial communities from the Hubbard Brook experimental Forest, New Hampshire - Hubbard Brook CCASE Soil... | ecosystem: Environmental > Terrestrial > Soil...
GCGATCAAGGAGGAAGGAATCGACGCACAGTTTACGCTGATGAACGCCTGGCCGGAACGTTGCGAGTGCTTGTGTATGGCGCGAGCAATCAATTCTTTTCCGGTGCCGGTTTCGCCGGTGATCAGCACCGTGGAGTTGGTGGGCGCCACTTTCGCAATGCTGGAGAGCACGGTTTGCAGGGCCGGTGACGAGCCCACAATGTCCTCAAACATGAAAGCCTGATCGATGTGCTCCCTCAGCGCAAGGTTTTCGTCACGCATCCTCTCCTCGGCCTGCTTGCGATCCTCGATATCGGTCCCAGTTGCATACCAACGAATAATGTGCCCCTGGTCGTCGCGAAGAGGATTGTAGCGGACAAGAAACCACCGATAGTTACCGTCTTTTCCAAGCGCTCGTTGCTCAAGTTCAAAAGGCTTACCGCGCGCGAGCGCCTCTTGGCGCTCCTCGCGCAGCCTTTCCACGTCCTCGGGGTGGAAGACCCGTGCGCGCTGCTCTTCTCTCTGCACGTCTTCCAAAGTGAGACCGATGTAATCGAGCACTGCCTGATTTGCATAAAGGGCTGTCCCATCCGGGCGGAACACGTAAATATAACTGGCGATGGCGTCGGTCATCCGCCGAAGCTCTTCGGGAAGGGAACGGGCAGCTGCCAGGTTGGTCGAACCTGCGTCGATAAAGAGGAGTTGACCGGATCGCACCATCGGAGCCATCTCTTTCCCCCGAGCGAGCTTCCGCTCGGCGGACTCCTTCCTTCGCTCAAGTGCGGAACCTGAGGCTGCAGACATGGCTAGGGCGCCCCCATAGACACGCGTGCATCGTCCCTGAGCTGCCAGATCGCGTAGAGCACGGCGAATCGTGTCTTCGGAGGTTTGAAACTCTTGAGCCAGGTCGGTTGCCAGAACCCGACCATCCTTTTGGATACGCTGCAGGATCTCCTTCTGCCGTTCCGCGGGCATAAGAGTCTTTGCGGACATGATCACCTCGACTCGAAAACACCCGGACATTATGCAACAACAATTACAAACATGCAATATCGTGTATCATGTGGGCAGATTCGTGCAACAACCGGCCTTGTTGTGCACGTTTATTCGTGATAGTTCTTGTTTATGAAAGATTCGTTATTGCCGACATCCAGAAGAGGAGTGATCGCAGACAGACTCGATGCGGGACTCTCTGTTATCGCCTCCGAGTTGGCGGAAGAGTTCCAGATTTCTGAAGATGCGATACGGCGTGATCTGCGTGCGCTCGCCGCAGAAGGTCGCTGTAAGCGGGTGTACGGGGGCGCCCTTCCTGAGTCATCTGCCTCTGGATCGCTGGCAGAACGCGTGCTGGTTCAACCAAGAGAAAAGATTCTGCTCGCGCGCACCGGTGCGCGCCTGATTCAACCGCGAGGGTTAATCTTTCTGGACGGGGGCAGCACGAATCTGGCACTCGTAGCAGAATTGCCCGAGAACAAGTTCCTGACCGTCGCGACTAATTCAGTTCCGGTGGCGAATGCTGTCCTTAACCGGAAGGGGCTCAAACTCTTTATGGTCGGCGGCGCAGTAGAAGCTGATCTAGCCGCGTGCGTCGATGCCGAGGCTGTTCTCGCCGTGCAGAAAATGAATATCGATCACTGCTTTCTTGGCGCCTGCGCAGTTTCTTCGAAATTAGGGCTTGGAGGATTCAATCCTGCAGATACGCTTTTCAAACGGGTTCTGCTATCCCGCAGCCAGAAAGTAACTGCGCTCGTGACGCTCGACAAGCTTGAGACCCGAGCACCACACGTCATCGGCCCGCTAGAGTTCGTCCATGAGTTGGTTGTTCCACACGATACCCCCTCCCATCTTTTAGCGACACTCGGAAAGGCCGGTACCACCGTTCTGACTGCCGACGAGCCACCTCAACCCGCCGCGATGGAAGTATGACCTGTCACCCGTCGCTGATCACTCAAAATCGGGTCGATCTCCTTAACTATAACTATTGTGATTGCACCTTTGAGTGCGCCGATCGCTGGTAGCTCAACGCCATCCGTGTTCGGGGATCGACCTTCTCATCCCATCGATTGCCTGGGTTTTTCGATAATCGGATTCGCGCCAGCGAGGCCCCAAGGCCACCAATTCCAGTCACCAGCCAGAGCGAGAAGGGCAGGGCCGATCACTATCCGGACCAGCGTTGCGTCAATCAAGACGGCGACTGCCAGGGTGAAGCCGAGCATTTTAATCACCAGGAAGTCTCCCAAGGTAAAGCCCGTGAACACCACAATCATGATCGCCGCGGCGCTTGTGATCAACCCCGCGGTTTTTGCCAGAGCCTCGGTGATCGCTTCGTTTTCGCATAGGCCGGTCCTCCGGGCTTCGAGGACTCGTGCGACCAGGAACACTTCGTAGTCCATGCTCAAACCGAACACGATCGCGAAGGCAAGGATGGGTACGATGGGAAAGACGCCAACTGTTCCTTCAGGCACGCCCAGGAAACGGCATCCGTGCCCCTCCTGAAAAACCAGAACTAAGGCGCCGAATGCGGCGCCGACGGAAATCAGGTTCAGCGCGACGGCCTTCGCGGCGGCGAACAAGGACCGGAAACCGACAAAAAGCGCCAGGAATGTCGTTGTTACGACCAGTGCGATCACCCGAGGCAGCCGGTCTGCGACCGCATTCGCGTAGTCGGCATTCAAGGCGGGAATGCCGCCGATGCTGATCTTCGCACCGGGCACGCCGATCAGATCGGCGACTGGGAGTCGGCGGAGTTCCCCTACCCAGCGAATCTGTTCCGCCGGCAGTACCCCTGACGCAGGTAAGATCTCCACGAGCGTAGCCCTTCCGTCGGCCCTGAGAAAGCTCCTGCGAGTCTCCGAAGATAGAGACCCAATGAAGTTACGACGGCCCTCGGTGAGCGTTGCCAGCGATATCACGCGATCGGCCCGTGGGTCGCTGGCTAATCGAGCCGAAAGGAGGGTAGCCGCGTTCCACCCGGAATCGGTTTGCGAAATCGAATCCGACGGAAGCTCCAGTATTACACGGAGCGATTGGACAATGCCGCCGCGCCCCATTCTCTCGAGCGAATGGAATCCCCTTACCGATTCCGCGGAGGGCGGGAGCCAATCCCCTCGAGGGAGTTCGGTGTTTAAGTGCGCGGCTTGCGACGCCAAAAGCAGTAGCGGAACCCCAGCGAGAAAGAGTGCGATCCAGGGATGTGACGTGACCGCCCGGCCCCAGCGTTTCCATCCGTCACGCGCATCGATGCAAGAGTCTTGATTCAACTTTCGCCTTCTGAATGGGAGGGCGCCGGCATCGACTCTCGTACCAAGAAGTGCCAAGCCTGCGGGAAGCAGAGTATTGGCGAGCAAGACACTCGTGCCTGCGACGACGAATCCTGCCGCTCCGATGGAGCGAATCTCACTGATGGGAACGGTCAGGAGCGCCACAAATCCGATCGCAACGGTCGATGCCGAGACCAGCAAAGTGTGGCCGGCCTGACGGGCGGCTATATCCGACGCTTGGGAAGAACCGTGCCCGGCGGATAGAGCTTCACGGAAGCGGCCCACCATGAGGAGAGCGTAATCAATCCCGAGGCTAAGCCCGAGCATTGCCGCCAGATTGTGAACCAGGATGGAGAGGTGCCAACGCATAGCCAAAATCGACACGAGACCCAGCGCCATCGCGATGGCGAGTTGACCAACGGCCAACGGGATCAGCGCTGCGACCACGCTGCCAAAGGCCAGCAGCAGCAGTCCAAGCGTAGCTGGAAGGACCAGAGCCTCTCCCCTGCGCACGTCATGCGAACTGGCCTCGCGGAGATCGAAGTTCAGCGGCAGCTCACCCGTCAATTCCAGTTTCACGGCTGGATAGCGGCTACGGAACTGATCCTCGAGCATCCGCGCCTGCTCACGAATCTTGGGGACCAGCAATTCGGGCGAGCCGTTCACTGGCGCGAGTCCGATGATGACAAAGGTACCGTGTCCGCGTCCGAGGAAAATCGGATCGGGCTGGTCGAGGCGACTGACGATCGCGGACACGTCAGGGCCGTTCAGTGCATGGACGATCGTCGCCAATGCTTGCGTTCCTTCGTCGGAGTCGGCGGGCGGCAACCCCTGGATCACGAGGACGACACGGTCCACGAACGGCGAGTGGAAGCGCGTAGCCAGTTGTTGGGCAACATACTCCGCCTCGCTTCCTTTCACGTGCACGGCGGTATCGAGGCGGCGCTCAACATGGAAAGATAATGGAGTGAGCGCCAGCGCCAGCGCGGCGGTTAAAGCGGCGACCCAATAACGGGGTCGCACTGGACCGGCAGTGTTCAAGTCACGCGCCCTGTTCATCTGGCTCCCTGTCCGGGACGACTTGTTCTTCGTGACGTACCGGAAGCGGGCCGGATGTCTGGAAGCGCCGTAGCCAGGCCGTTTCAAGCGGCTGGGGTGGACGCCACTGTTCGAGGTATATCGCCAGATAAGCACGCGTGGGTGGCTCAGCCGCGATCTTCGGAAGATCGATCCACGGAACCCAGGCGGTCACATGACGGGTTAGGTGATAGTCGAAATGTAAATAGAGCAGTTCGAACGGGGGCCAAAGATGGAGGTCTACCGCTCGTCCTTGCGCTACCGCGTCGCGGAACACGAGTCGATCGGGATTGTGTGGATCCGCTATCTTACCGTTCATTACTGTTTCCGAAAAACCAGGGTTTCCTTTATTCGTTCTCCAGTGCCTAACAACCCAGTCGTGGTCAGTGTCATCTGCTGTCCATCTGCGGAGACGACCCAGCGATCTTGATCGGCGATTTCATCCCCTCGTTTGTAGGTCGAGCCAACGGTGTGGGGATCAATGAGAGCTAAGGCGACGGTATCGTCACGCGAGTCTTTCAGTGGATAATCCCGGCCGTCGAAGTTTGCCGTATAGCTGAACTCGCCGGCGAAACGAACTCCGCCCTTTCCGTCCGGTTCGATCTTGATCGCGAGCCCTTGCCGTAATCGAGTCTTACTGAAATCCTGCGTCCACTCGCCGATGAATGGGTTGCGAGCGTCGTGCGTGCCTCCGCTTCGCTCCCACACGGTGATCTGGTCTTCGCGTCCTGGTTGGACCGTGGTGGTGGTCAACTCCTTGCGGTCGCTCGAAACCTTGTCGTGAAGCGTCGCTACTAGTGCGCCATTCTTCTTTTCCTTAATTTCAGCCTGGTTCTTATTAATTCTGCGCATCACGATCTGATTAAACGCTGGAATATTTCGAACGTGGTTGTCGTGCCCATCCCAGCTCGAGGTAAACTCGACGTTAACCCCCGAAATTACTACATGCACCCCCTTGCCTGCATGGGTAATGGAAAGCACTCTCGGGGGATCCAAAGCAGAATCCGCCGAAACAAGCTTCCAGTTGCCGATGCGCGGATCGGCGGCGAAGAGCCTGGCAGAGACAGCCACGATCCACATTAGTTTCAGCATCGACAATTGGCGGATCATTGTGGTCCTCATAATATTTCAGCACAGACTCCCGGCAAATCAAGGCCACATCTTACAACAGGTGCTGTTAACCAGCTTTGCGCACCGGATGTCACAATTTCGATTCGATCCAGCTGCGCCCGCGCGATAGGCAGATTTTCTCTCAGCAGGGTTGCTCCAGACCTCCTTGTGAATTTGCATGAGCCATGTGGCGATGTAAAGGGCTGTCCCCTGAGTGGATTAGTGCCGACTCGTCCACAGGTTAGACGATAGTGATCCCTGGCATGATCGGTCCGGCTCTGGGCATTAAATGGTTGACGATACGCAGCATTCTTGAGGGAAAAATGGTCAAATGTGCCCATGCGAACTTGGGCAGTTGCTGATATATCGCCATTATAGTCATTGACGAAATGAGTCAAATGAGTCACATGGGTAGGACGGTGACGCGAACATGTCCCCTGTTTGGCTCTCACCTGCGCTGCGACCGTTTTTCTTGCTGCTTTCCTCAAATCCTTCCGTGCGGGCTTCGTCTTTGGGTAAGGAGTTGATGTCGAAATGGTTGAGATGAAATCGTGACCTGAGTCCGACTGATCGGCAGCCGAGCTGAAGAACCGGTGGACGCGAGTTCGGTAGCAGAGGAAAGTCAAGTTCCCTTCGCGAGGCATTTGGTGATTTCGCGGAGTTTGCCAGAAGTGACGGCGGGGTGCGCGCACCGCTCTTTACCGCTTGTCGCCTGGTGGGGTCTTCGAAATCAGTTCTGGCTGCGAAGGGAGCTGAGTGCTACTCCAGGTCCCGCCCAGCGCCTCGATGAGCTGAACGCTCGCCGTCATCTGCTGCATTCGCAGATTGACGGCCGTCTGCTGATTGCTCAATAACGTGGTCTGAGCCGTGATCACGTTGAGGTAAGGGTCGATCCCCAGTTTGTATCGGTCGGTCGCGACGGTGACATTTCTCTGGGCCGATCTTACGGCGGCGTCTTGCTGCCGAATTTCCTGCGAAAGGATTCTCAGGGCGGCCAGATTGTCTTCGACCTGCTGAAATGCCGTCAACACGGTTTGCCGGTAGTTGGCGACCGCCTGATCAAAAGCGGCTTGAAACTGCTGAACTGTCGCCCTCCGCAGACCCGCGTCGAACAGTGTTTCTGCCAGAGTTGGTCCGGCGGACCAGACGCGAGCTGGCCAGCTCAGCCAGCTTGCGATCGAGTCGCTCGCGAATCCTGCCGTCCCACTCAGCGTCACGGTGGGGAAATAAGCGGCCTTGGCGATGCCGATCTGCGCATTCGCCTGGGCCATGAGCCGCTCATTCGCAGCTATGTCGGGACGCCGCTCCAGCAATTGCGACGGAACCCCAAAAGGAATGGCCGGCGGCTTGGCTTTCAAGGGCTCGACAGGAATCGAAAAGGTCGATGCCGGTTGACCCACGAGAAGGGCAATTGCATGCTCGAACTGAGCCCGTGCGATGCCCAGATTCGTATCCTGGGCCTCGGTGGCTTCCAACTGAGTCTCGGCCTGGGCGACGGCTTCGTCGGAATCGATGCCGGTGTCGTAGAGAGCCTGCGTAAGTTTCAGGGACTCCCGAAAAGCCACCACGGTTGATTCCAGAAGTTCCTTGAGGGCATCCTGGGTGCGGAGCTCGTAGTAATCCACGGCCACTTCCGCCTGCGCTGTCAATCGCGTGTTTTCCAAATCTGCGGCACTGGCTTGGGCGGAGGCCACGTTGCTTCTCACCGTGTTCCGAATACGGCCAAACAGGTCCGGTGTCCACGAGGCATCGAAGGGAAGGGAATATTCCGTGAATTGGACGGCCGATATCCTGGAGGAACTCGAAGAAGAGGACGACGAAGACGAGGACGACGATGCGCTGAACGTGCGGCTCCCTGTAATGCTGGGATTCGTCGTCACTGTGGGAAAGTATTGTGTGCGCGCCTGCCGCACCAGAGAGCGCGCTTGAAGAAAGCTGGCGAACGACGCTGCGATATTCTGGTTTGAAATGTTGACTTGCTCCTCAAGCGCGTTCAGTTCGGGGTCGCCAAACATTTCCCACCACTTGCCATGAAGCGCCGCGTCCTGCGGCTGAGCCTCCTTCCAGCCGTCGGTTTCTTTGAAGCTTTCAGGGGTCAGCTCCCTGTAGGCTGGCGGAGCCGGAGTTGGAGGCAGGTGATACTTTGGACCAACCATGCATCCACAACTCAGCAAGAAAAAAAGAAGAGAGGCAGCGAGTGTGGATGCCCTTCTCGCTCGCGCTCCAGAATTCGCCCGTCTAGAAACTAAAGTGTTCACATTTGCTCCGGCTGTCATCCCACGGTCTCCTGCGGAGCACCGCTTGAGTGTCTCTGGCCGGACTGCTCCCACCAGAGACGCAATCGATCGAGATACAGATAGACCACAGGCGTCGTGTAGAGGGTAAGCATCTGACTCATAATCAAGCCACCGATGATGGTGATACCGAGGGGCCGTCTTAGTTCCGATCCGGTTCCGGTTCCGAAGGCTAGCGGGACAGCGCCCAGCAAGGCGGCCATCGTAGTCATCAGAATCGGCCGAAACCGAAGCAGGCAGGCCTGGAAGATGGCGTCTTTGGGACTCTTCCCTTCCGTGCGCTCCGCCGCAAGTGCGAAGTCAATCATCAGAATCGCATTCTTCTTAACAATGCCGATGAGCAAGATAATGCCGATCAGCGCCACAATGCTCAGATCGGTGCGAAAGATGATCAGTGCCAGAACCGCACCCACGCCGGCAGAGGGCAGCGTCGACAGGATCGTGATCGGGTGGATGTAGCTCTCATAGAGAATGCCGAGCACGATATAAACTGCCAGCAGAGCCGTAACAATCAGCATGGGTTGGGTCGAAAGCGAGGACTGAAAAGCCTGCATCGTTCCCGAAAACATTCCATGAATCGTGTCGGGCATGCCAATCTTGTCTTCCATCTGAACTATGGAGCGGGTAGCATCACTCAGCGCGACACCGGGAGCGAGATTGAATGAAACGGTCACCGACGGAAATTGGCCTTGATGATTCACGGCGAGCGGAGCCGTCTTGGGCTCAAAGTGCGTAATGGTGCTCAGGGGGACGACTCCGCCAGTCGGTGAGTTGATATAGACATCGTTCAGACCTTGCGGGCTTTGCCAGTACCGCGGGGCCACTTCCATCACGACGTAATACTGGTTTAGCGGCGTATACATGGTAGAGACCAATGCCTGCCCGAACGCATCGTAGAGACTGTTGTCGATTAATTGCGGCGAAATCTGCATCCTGGCCGCCGTCGCGCGGTCGTAAACCAGAGAAGCTTCAAGACCGCTGTTCTGCTGATCCGTATTGACATCGGTGAGCGAGGGCAGCTTGCGCATCTGCTGCAAGAGAACCGGCCCCCACTTCACCAGTTCCTCCACGTTGTCGCTCTGGAGGGTGTATTGGAACTGCGCATTGCTCTGCCTTCCACCAATACGCAAGTCCTGTCCGGCTTGCAGGAAAACGGTTGCACCGGGCAGCGAGGTGAGTTTCGGTCGCAGGCGATCGATGACCGCACTGGCGTTGATGTGTCGTTGCTCAAGCGGCTTCAGCCCGATGTAGACAAAACCGCTATTCACGGCGCCATTGCCACCCGTGAACGCCATGGCGTTTTGCACGGCAGGATCGGTCTTGATCAGATTCACAAATCTCCGAGTCAGCGAATCCATCGCCTGATACGAGATATCTTGTGCTCCCTGTATGCCACCAAAGATGGTGCCGTTGTCCTGCTGGGGAAAGAAACCTTTTGGCACAATGACAAGAAGATAGATGTTGACGGCAATGGTGAGAAGCAGGACGCACAGGGTAAAGGCCGGATGGCGCAGCACCACGGCCAGACTGGTTTCATACGTCTTGAGTACCAAGTCAAAAAATTTTTCGCTGGCCCGGTAGAGTCGGCCATGTTCTTCGGCACGCTCGTGTTTCAGCAGCCATGAGCACAGCATGGGTGTTGTGGTCAGGGAAACGGCCAAGGACATGGCGATAGCGACCGATAGAGTAACGGCAAACTCGCGGAACAAACGCCCCACAATCCCGCCCATCATGAGGATCGGGATGAACACGGCAATCAGCGACACACTGATGGAAAGCACGGTAAAACCAATTTCTTTCGCGCCGCGCAGCGCGGCTTCCATCGGCCGCACACCCAGCTCGAGATACCGCGAAATGTTTTCGATGACCACGATCGCATCGTCGACCACAAAGCCGGTCGAGATGGTGAGAGCCATCAGCGACAGGTTGTCCAGGCTGTAGCCCAGCAGGTACATCACCCCGAACGTTCCGATGAGAGAAACCGGAACGGCCACGCTCGGAATAAATGTCGCACGCGCGTTGCGCAGGAAAAAAAACACAACCAGAATGACCAGAACAATCGATATGATCAGCGTTCGCTCGACATCCCGTACCGATGCCCGGATCGTCGTTGTACGATCAAGCACCAAGGTGAGATCAATGGCAGTGGGGATCGAGGCTTTCAACGAAGGTAAGGCGTCCTGAATGCGGTCGACCGTATCGATGATGTTTGCGCCCGGCGTTCGATAAACGATCACCAGGACGGCGGGATTGCCATTGACATATCCGGTTGCCCGTATATTTTGCGTCGAGTCCTTAACGTCGGCGATGTCGGACAGCTGGATAGCCGCGCCGTTGTGGTAGCCCACAATCAACGGCTTGTAGTATTCGGCCTTCAGCAGTTGATCGTTGGTCGTGATGTCGGCCGTGGTCTGGTCGTTGGCAATCGTGCCCTTGGCCTGGTTGGCATTCTGTGCATTCAACATTCTGGCCACGGTTTGCAAGCCGAGCCCGTAGCTGTTTAACTGCGTCGGATTTAACTCGACACGCACCGCCGGCAAAGAGCTGCCCCCGACGTTGACCTGTCCCACGCCCTGAATCTGCGAGAGTCTTTGCTGCATGATGGTGGACGCAGCGTCATAGAGAGTTCCGCGATCATAGACGGTCGAGGTGAGCGCCAGAATCATGATCGGCGCATCCGCGGGATTCACCTTGCGATACGTCGGGTTGGCTGGCAGGTTGGTAGGTAGATAACTGCGCGCGGCGTTGATGGCCGCCTGAACGTCTCGTGCGGCGCC
>Ga0209380_10003066_pt1 | contig 10482 bp, 9 predicted proteins | sample HubBroMetageWFT6_FD_188347 | JGI IMG/M metagenome (GOLD analysis project Ga0209380, IMG submission 188347) | Warmed and freeze-thawed soil microbial communities from the Hubbard Brook experimental Forest, New Hampshire - Hubbard Brook CCASE Soil... | ecosystem: Environmental > Terrestrial > Soil...
ACCGACCACGCCGTGCCGAACAAGGACTGGGCGAATCACCAGCGGCTGCACCAGTACGCGGGCCCGCACAACGAGACGTGGGGCGGCGCCACCGTGAACATGGACAGCGACGCGGCCGACGGGCTGGTGGCCGGCCTGCCCGCCGTCCCGGTGCTCCACGGACCTAACGAGAATGCCGCGCCGAGCGAGCTGCGGGTGGCGCCAGGACAGACCGCCAGCGTGCGGCTGACCTTGCAGGGTGTGCCGAACACGCCGGTCACCGTCCGCTGGCAGGCCGCCGCGCCCAAGGGCCTGACGGTGTCGCCGAGCGCCGGCAACGTGGACCTCTGGCCCAGCATGGGCCTCTCGGTCGGGCTGACCCTGGCGCCGTCTAAGTCGCTAGCCGCCAGGCGGTACAGCCTGCCGATCACGGTGACCGCGGGCGGCAAGCCCGTCGCCGACTCGTTCGTCCTGGTCAGCGTGGTGCCAGCGGGCCGAACGCTGCCGACCGTCCACCCGCTCGTGCTGTACGCGGCCGACAAGACGAGCATGAGCGCCGCGGTGGCGATCGCTCGGGCTCTCGCGCTGCCGCTCAGCGACGTGACCGGCTCCTACAGCCGGGCGTGGACCGCCACGGCCGCCGGCAAGGCCCTGGTGCTCGCCGTGGGGCAGCCGGCGGCGGACGGGCTGTACTTCAACGTCTGCGGCTGGGCGAATCCGGCGAAGAGGAAAGCCGGGTCCACCCCCTTCTACTATCCGGGGGCACCGCAGCGGCAGTCGCCGGGCCGCAATTACTTCGAACTGTCGGACACGCCCAACGCGGCAGGCACGGCACAGCTGACCACCCAGCTCACCCAGTACGCCCTGGGCGGGACGCTGCCCGAGCACCAGACCGTGCCCGCCGCGCCCACGCTCGCCTGCCTGGGATCGCCGAACGTTCCCGTGCGGTGACCGCGGCACGGGAACGTCGCCGGCCCCGTTAGCGCAGCGCCGGGATGATCTCCTCGGCGTAGGCGTCGAGGGTGTTCTCCTCGTCGTCGTGCATCAGGTAGAGCGCGAACTGGTCCGCCCCGATCGACGCGAGCTCCGCCAGCCGCTCGATGTGCGCCGCCGCGGGCCCCACCAGGCAGAACCGGTCGACAATCGAATCGGGCACGAACTCCGCCGACGGGTTCCCCGCCTGGCCGTGATGGCTGTAGTCGTACCCGGACCTGCCCTCGATGTACTCGGTCAGGGCGTGCGGCACCGGCCCTTCGGTGCCGTAGCGGGCGACCAGGTCGGCGACGTGGTTGCCCACCATCGCGCCGAACCAGCGCAGCTGGTCCCGCTGGTGCGCGAGATCCGTGCCCACGTAGGCCGGCGCCGCCACGCACATCGTGATCGACGCCGGGTCGCGCCCGGCGTCCCGCGCCGCCGCGCGGACCGCGCCGAACGTCCAGCGCGCGATGTCCGGGTCGGCGGTCTGCAGGATGAACCCGTCGGCTTGCTCGCCGACCAGCCGCAGCGCCTTAGGGCCGTAGGCCGCCATCCATATGGGCAGCGAGCCGGATCTGACCCACGGGATCCGCAGCGGCTGCCCGTGGTGCTCGACTTCACGCCCCTCGGCGAGCTCCTTGATCACCGTCATCGCCGACGACAGGGTGGACAGTGACACCGGCGGCAGCCCGATGTACCGGCGGGCCGAGTCGCCGCGGCCGATGCCGCAGATCGTGCGGTTGCCGAAGCTGTCGTTCAGCGTGGCGAACATCGACGCGATCACCGACCAGTCCCGCGTCCCCGGGTTGGTGACCATCGGCCCGACGATCATCGTCGACGTCGACTCCAGGATGCGGGGATACAGGACGAACGTCTCCTGCCACAGCACGTGGGAGTCGAACGTCCACCCGTAGCCGAAGCCGCTGGCCTCGGCGCGCTTCATCATGGCGATCAGCCCGCTAGCGGGCGGGTTTGGCTGCAGTACTACCCCGAACTCCATGGCCCCCCCTCACCGTTCAGAGCAGGTATTGGTTGAGATCGCGCGGCAGGAAGGTGCCCTGCCCGGCTGCGCCGCGGAACTCCCCGTCCGCCACGACCACGCGGCCGCGGGAGATGGTGACGTCGACCTTGCCGGTGATCTCCATCCCCTCGTAGGCCGAGTAGTCCACGTTCATGTGGTGGGTGGCGGCCGAGAGGGTCTGTTTCGCGGCCGGGTCGTAGACCACGACGTCGGCGTCCGCTCCGGCCGCGATGACGCCCTTCCGCGGGTACAGGCCGAACATCCTGGCCGGCGTCGTGGCGCACGTCTCCACCCAGCGCGACAGGGTGATCTCCCCGGCGACCACGCCTTGGTGCAGCAGGTCCATCCGGTGCTCGACGCCCGGCATGCCGTTGGGGATCTTGGAGAAGTCGCCGCGGCCGAGTTCCTTCTGCTCCTTGAAGCAGAACGGGCAGTGGTCGGTGGACACGATCGACAGGTCGTTGGTCCGCAGCCCGCGCCACAGCGCGGCCGAATGGTCCGGGGTGCGCAGCGGCGGCGAGGCGACGAACTTCGCGCCCTCGAAGTCCGGCCGCGCGAGGTCGTCGAGCGACAGGTAGAGGTACTGCGGACAGGTCTCGGCGAAGACGTTCTGCCCGGCGTCCCGCGCCGCGGCGACCGCCGCCAGCGCGTGCGCCGCGGACAGGTGCACGATGTACAGCGGGCAGTCGGCGACCCGCGCCAGGGTGATCGCCCGGCTGGTGGCCTCGCCCTCGAGCTCGGGCGGCCTGGTCAGGCCGTGGTACACCGGGTCGGTGTGGCCCGCGGCGATGGCCTGGGCGACCAGCTGGTCGATCGCGATGCCGTTTTCCGCGTGCATCATGATCGTGGCCCCGGTGCGGGACGCCTGCTGCATCGCCAGCAGGATCTCGCCGTCGGTCGCGTAGAACACGCCCGGGTAGGCCATGAACATCTTGAAGCTCGTCACCCCGGCGCCGATGCACGACTCCATCTCTTTCAGCGTCGCGTCGTTGACGTCGGAGACGATCATGTGGAAGCCGTAGTCGATGGCGCAGTTGCCGTCGGCTTTCTCGTGCCACTTGTCCAGGGTCGCCAGCAGGCTGGTGCCCTTCGCCTGCACGGCGAAGTCGATGATCGTGGTGGTGCCGCCCCAGGCCGCCGCCTTGGTGCCGGTCTCGAAGGTGTCGACGGAGAACGTGCCGCCGAACGGCATCTCCATGTGCGTGTGCCCGTCGATCCCGCCAGGGATCACGTACTTCCCGATGGCATCGATAAGCACGTCCGCGTCCGGCTCCGCGTCAGCCGCCGCGCCAGCGGCGGCGAACGTCGCCGCGTCGGTCGCCGAGCCGCGGGCGAGCACCGCCGCGATCTTCTCGCCGACGATCAGCACGTCCGCGTCCAGCGTCCCCTCGGCGGTCACCACCGTGCCGCCCCTGATCAGGATGCTCATCAGGGGTTCACCAGGCTGTCGTAGGAGTCGGGGCGGCGGTCCCGGTAGAACTGCCAGAGGTCCCTGACCTCGGTCAGCTTGTCCATGTCCAGGTCGCGGACGATCACCTCGTCGGCGTCGTCGGCCGCGGCCGCGCCGACCAGCTGCCCGCGCGGGTCGACGAAGTAGGACCCGCCGTAGAAGTCGTTGTCCCCGAGGGGCTCGACGCCGACCCGGTTGATCGCCCCGATGTAGTACTCGTTGGCGACCGCGGCGGCCGGCTGCTCGAGCCGCCACAGGTACGAGGACAGTCCCCGGGACGTCGCCGACGGGTTGAAGACGATCCGCGCGCCGGCCAGGCCGAGCGCCCGCCACCCTTCAGGGAAGTGCCGGTCGTAGCAGATGTAGACGCCGATCCGGCCGACCGCCGTGTCGAATATCGGGTAGCCGAGGTTGCCTGGCCGGAAGTAGAACTTCTCCCAGAAGCCCTTCACCTGCGGAATATGGTTCTTCCTGTACTTGCCCAGGTACGTGCCGTCGGCGTCGATGACCGCCGCGGTGTTGTAGTACACCCCGGCCTGTTCCGCCTCGTACATCGGGATCACGAGCACGACCCCGTGCCGGCGCGCGACGTCCTGCATCAGGGCCGTCGTGGGCCCGTCAGGGATCGCCTCGGTATAGGAGTAGTAGTCCGCGTCCTGCACCTGGCAGAAGTACGGTCCGTAGAACAGCTCCTGCAGGCACACCACCTGCGCCCCGGCCGAGGCGGCGGTGGCGATGTGCGCGACCGCGGCCGCGGTCATCGAATCCTTGTCCCCGGTCCACGCCTGCTGGACGAGGCCTGCCCGCACGATCTCCGGCATCCCAGCCTCCTGGTCTACGCTGACTTACGCTGTCGTTGCCGTTGCACAGCAAGATCTTCCCCCGTGATGCCCCCGTTTGTAACCGCCCGGGCCGTTGTCCGTTGGTACGAATCTTGCCGGGCATAACTGGTAGTGCCAACGGGGTTGGTGGTGATCGGCAGAGAAACGACTGGAGGCGGCGATGAAGGCAGTACGTTTCGACGAGTACGGCGACGTGGATGTCCTCACGGTGGCCGACGTACCGGTGCCCGACCCCGGCGCCGGGCAGGTGCTGGTCCGGGTCAAAGCCGCGGGCATCAATCCCGGAGAGGCGAAGATCCGCGAGGGCCTGCTGCACGCGCTGTGGCCGGCCACGTTCCCGAGCGGGCAGGGCAGCGACCTGGCCGGCGTCGTCGACCGGCTGGGCCCCGGCGTCACGACGGTGGCGGCGGGCGACGAGGTGATCGGCTGGGTCGACACCCGGTCCGCCCAGGCCGAGTACGCCGTGGTCGACGCGGACAACTTGGCAGGCAAGCCCGCGGACGTGCCCTGGGAGGTAGCCGGAGCGCTGGGCGTCGCCGGCTTCACCGCGTGGGCCGCGATCCGTGCCGTGAACCTCAAGGCCGGCGACACGGTAGCCGTCTCCGGCGCGGCGGGCGGCGTCGGCTCGCTCACCGTCCAGCTCGCCAGGCGGGCCGGCGCCACGGTGGTCGGCATCGCCGGGCAGCACAACCAGGAATGGCTCCGCGAGCACGGCGCGATCCCGGTGCGCTACGGCGAGGACCTCGTCGGCCGCATCTTCGACGCCCTGCTGACCACGCCGCAGGTGGACGCGTTCATCGACACCCACGGCGGCGACTACGTGGAGTTCGCGATCAACGAGCTCGGCGTCGAGCCGTCCCGCGTCGACACGATCGCCAACTTCGACGCGGTGCGGGAGTACGGCGTCAAGTCGGAGGGCAACGCCGCCGGCGCCAGCGCCGCGAACCTCGCGGAGCTCGCCAGGCTCATCGCCGCCGGCGAGCTCGAGGTGCCGATCGCGGCGACGTACCCGCTGGACCAGGTCCGCGAGGCCTACGAGAGGCTGGCCACGGGCCACGTCAGGGGCAAGATCGTCCTGCTCGTGTAGGCACTTCATTATCCCGAACGGGCCCGTGGCGACTCCCCAGCCGCACCGTTAATCGCGCCCGGGCAGGACCAGGGCGGCCGCCGCCACGACCGCGGCGGCGGCGAGGACGCGGAGCAGGGCGGAGCCCGCGCCAGGGCCGGCGGCGGGCAGCATCGCGAAACCCGCGCCGAGCGCGAGCAGGCAGGCGCCCGCCAGCAGCAGCTTCGCCTGGCGGCGCAGCAGCCGCCCCGCGGGCGCGCCCGACTCGGCGATGTGCACCGCGAGCAGGTACGCGACCAGGCCGAAGCCGAGCGCGGCGGTGTGCCAGGGCGACCACGACGTCCTGGCCGAGTGCTGCACCTCGAGCCACAACAGTGCGACGACCGCGATCTCCTCCCAGGGCAGTCCCCTGAGCACCGCGAGGAACGTCAGCCAGGCGCGGACCGGCGCGGACGGGAAGAACCCCTCCTCCGGCTGCGGCACGTCGGCGAGCGCCAGCCGCAGCGCGCCCGCGACGACCGCGATGATCGACACGACCAGCGCGAGGGTGGCCAGGCCGGTGTGCCGCGGCGGGACCGCCGTCCAGGCGACGCACGCCGCGCCGAGCAGCACGGCCGCCAGCCGGGGCGCGGCCGCGGTGAGCACCCTTAGCGCGCTCACCGGTGCACCACCAGCGGGCGGCGGGTGTACGGGGCGAGCGGCAGGTCGAGCGGTGCCGCCCCGTCCCAGTGCACCACGGGGACGCCGAGCTCGCGCAGCGCGAACCTGATGGCCTGCTGCTCCATCCGCCAGATCCGCCTGGTCATCGCGTCGCTGAACGTGCGCCGGGGAGGCGGGACGGTGTTCAGCACGTCGACAACGAACAGGCCGAAACCGCGCTCGCGCATATCCCGCAGCGTCTCGACGAACCGCTGGTCAAGCAGCGGGCTGAACACCACGACGAGCGCGCCAGGCGGCAGCGCCGCGCGCGGCAGCCGGCTGAACGTCTCGCCGCGCCCCCACCCGGCGTCCGCCGACAGCATCGTGTCGATGATCTTGTAGAACTGCCGCCTGCCGAGCGACGGGGCGAGCCAGCGCGCGCCGCCCCACTGGTAGCAGATCACGCCCACCCGGTCCCGGCCGTCCAGGTAGGCTCGCGCCGCGCCCGCCGCGCCGCGCAGCCCCAGGTCGAGCGCCGAGGTACCCGGCGGGCCGACGTCCGACGTCGCGTCCACGACCAGCACGATGTCCTGCGAGCGCTCGGCGGCGAACGTGTTCACCTGGAGGCGGCCGAGCCGGGTCGACGCCGGCCAGTTGATCGCGCGCTGCCGGTCGCCTGGCACGTACTCGCGCACGCCGGCGAACTCGGTTCCCTCGCCAGGCGCCCGCGCCGCGTGCTCGCCGAGCCGGTTCGGCAGCCTGCTGAGCACCACCCTGGTGCGCTCCACCGCGGGCTGCGGGTAACAGTCCACGGCGGGCAGCGCGACCTCGGCCCGGCCCTCCGTCAGCCGCCAGGGATCGTGCAGCACCAGCGCGGCCGAACCGAGCTGCCGCCTGCCCCAGCGCGGCACGGTGAACTCGAAGCGGGCCGCCGCGCCGTTCACCGCGGTCGCGCTGGCCGGCTCCACGCCGCGGCCGGCCTCGAGCAGCCACCGGGTGTCGAACCTGGTGTCGTCGACGGCCAGGTCCACCGCGGCCAGTTCTCCCTCATACAGCCGGCTGCTGGCCAGCCCGACCCGGACGGCGAGCCGCGCCGGCCGCCCAGGACGCCCCGGGCGGCCGGGGAGCGCGACGCCGAGCAGCAGCAGCGCCGGCGCCGCGACACCCACCAGCTCGGGACGCCTGGTCAGCGTGGCGAGCAGCAGGCCGGCGAGCGCCAGCGTGAGCAGGCGGCGGGCATGCCGCGACGGCCGCCAGCGGACCTCGACCTGCTGCACGGGACCGGCCATTAGCCGGTGACCGCCGCGGCCGGGGCGGCAGGGTCGGTGCGGGGGGTCGGCACGGCGCCGAGCAGCCGGGCCACGACGTCGTCGGCGGAGACCCGCCGCACCCACAGCTCGGGGCGCAGCGTGATCCGGTGCGCCAGCGCTGGCACGGCCACCTGCTTGATGTCGTCGGGGACCACGTAGTCACGCTGGTGCAGCAGCGCCTGGCCGCGGGCCAGCTGGATGAGCGCTAGGCCGCCGCGCGGCGACGCGCCCACCTGGACCTGCTGGTCGCGGCGGGTGGCGGCGACGATCGCGACCACGTAGTCGAGCAGGTCCTCGCTGATCTCCACCCGCTCCAGCGACTCGCGCATCTCCAGCAGCCCGGCCGCGGTCGTGACGGCGGTCAGCGTGACGTTCTCGGCGGCCCGCGTTACCCGGCGGCGCAGCATGTCCGTCTCGTCCGCGGCGGACAGGTACCCGAGCCGCAGCCGCATCAGGAACCGGTCGAGCTGCGCCTCGGGCAGCTCGTAGGTGCCCTCGTACTCGATCGGGTTGTCGGTCGCCAGCACCACGAACGGCGCCGGCAGCCGCCTGGTCTGGCCGTCCACGCTCACCTGGCTCTCGCCCATCGCCTCGAGCAGCGCGGCCTGCGTCTTCGGCGGCGTCCTGTTGATCTCGTCGGCCAGCAGCAGCTGGGTGAACACCGGGCCGGGACGGAACACCATCTCGCCGTTGCGCTGGTCGTACAGCGGCGCGCCGATCACGTCGGACGGCAGCAGGTCGGGGGTGAACTGGATGCGCGCGAAGTCGAGCCCGAGCACCCGCGCGAACGACCGGGCGATCAGCGTCTTGCCCAGTCCCGGCAGGTCCTCGAGCAGCACGTGGCCGCCGGCCAGGATGCCGATCAGGACCAGTTCCAGGGTCCGGCGGCGGCCGACCACGGCCTTCTCGAGTTCGTCGAGGATGGCCGCCGCCTGCCGCGCGGTCTCTTCCGGTGTCACAGTTGCTCCAATCGGTTGACCAGCCGGGCTAGCGTGCGGCGCGAGATGCCGTGCCGCCGCCTGTCGCGCTCCGCCCTCGACAGGGTCTGCTGCGGGTCGACCAGGCTCCACAGGGCTTCGTCGCCGCGGGCGCGGCAGAAGGCACGGCGGGCGGCGGCCGGCTCGGTGTACAGGTTGATGCCGTGGTTCTCGGCGAGCCGGGCGGCGAGCAGGTGCTCGAGAACCGGCCGCAGGTCAGCCTCGTACGCCCCCGGGGCGGACAGGCTCGAGGCGACGACGAACCTGCGCTGCGCGTAGCCGAAGATCGGGCGCGCTACCTGCTTGTCCCTTGCGCGCCGGACCGAGTGGGCCGCCGCCTGCGGAAGCAGGGCGCGCAGCACGACCATGCTGACCGCGGCGGCGGCTATCGCCACCACCGCCAGGCCGGGCCAGCCGGCGACCGCGGCGCCGGCCAGCGCGGCCGCGGCGACCCCGGCCGCGGCGATCGTCAGTTCAGGTCCGGTGCCGCGCCACGGGCCCACGCCGCCGGTCTCGTCCGGTTCCTCGGTCACGTCGCCACCTCAGCGCTCGCTCCGAGCTCAGCGGCCAGTTCGTCGAGCGCCGCGCTCGCGGCGTCCCGCTCGGCGCGGCCGAGCGGATGGGTGGAGAACCGGGCCTCGTAGAACAGGCCGGTCAGCCGCCGCGCCGCGGCGCCGCGGACGATCCCGGCCGAGATGACGCGCGCCAGCAGCTCGTCAGGGGTGTCCGCGGCGCCGCGCGCCGCGCCCTGGTCGGCGAGGCTGCGCTCCATCGCCACGTAGCAGGCAATGATCGCCGCCCGCGCGTCGTCGAGCTCGGCGAACGCCAGCCGCCCGGACTCGACCGCCTCGCGCAGCTCCTCGGCGTCGGCCGCGTCGGGGAGCATGCGCGGCAGCGCCAGGTGGCGCAGCCGCGACGCCCACCAGAGGCTGATCGCCACCGCCGCCACCAGCGCCAGCACCAGCAGCGCGTAGAGGATCGGCCCGACCGGAATGTGCAGCGGAGCGCTGGCTTTGTGCAGCTTCGGCAGCACCACCGGCGGCTGGGGCAAGGTCACGGGCCGCGGGTGCTGCGGCTTGGTCAGGAAGTGCAGATGCAGGTTACTGATCAGCACGGCGGCGACCGCCACCATGCCCCCGCCGAGCAGCCACTTGAGCGCGAACCGCAGCGCGGCGGGCACCCCGATCTCGTCGTCGGCCTCGCTGTAGGGCCGCGTGGCCGCCGCGTGCCGCGCGGCGCGGTCCCGGCGCAGCGTGATAACGAGCAGCACGCCGAGCACGACCTCGAGCGCGATCCCGATCGCCACGCCCTGGGCGCGCAGCGGCCCGTCCCACCGCGGCGCGGGCACGGCGCCGCGCAGGCCGACGATGGCGAGCACGACGAGCAGCGCCAGCGGAAGCAGGCGGGCCAGCTGCTGCCTGGCGATCATGAAATCGGGCTCCCGTACGCATTCCGTCTTATCTGCGCAAAACCCTACCGGTCACCAGCGCGCAGACGGCATGTGCCAAACGCCGAGAGAAGGAACCGCTATTCGTGCGCGGCCAGCACGGTCGCGATCTCGCCGAGCAGCGACTCCTTCGACGCATCGTCGAGGAACGACGCGCGCACGCCGTTCGCCGCCAGCCCCGCGAGCCCGGCGGCGCTCAGCCCGAGCTCGCGGCCGGCCACCAGGTACTCGTTGCTCAGCGTCGTGCCGAACATTGGCGGATCGTCGCTGTTCAGCGTCACGAACAGGCCCGCGTCGAGCATCGACGGCAGCGGATGCGCGGCCAGCGACGGCACGCACCGGGTGCGCACGTTGGAGGTCGGCGACACGTCGACCGGCAGTTGCCGCTCCGCGAGGTACGCGACCAGCCGCGGGTCGTCCATCGACCGGATCCCGTGCCCGATCCGCTCCGCGTGCAGGAAGTCGATCGCCTCCCACACCGTCTCCGCGCCGGTGGTCTCGCCCGCGTGCGGCACGCAGTGCAGCCCCGCCGCGGCCGCGGCGGCGAACACGTCCCTGATCACGTCCCGGTACGGGGCGCGCCCCGCCTCGATCCCGCCGATGCCGAACCCGGTCAGCGCCTCCGGCGGATGCTCGAGCGCGTGCGTCAGCGTCGGCACCGCGTCCTCGTCAGCGGTCTGCCCGGGGAAGTCCCAGATGTACGCGATCCTGAGCCCGTGCTCGGCCAGCGCGTCCCGCGCGCCCACGTCGAGCGCCTCGGTCACCACCGCGTCCGG
>Ga0209380_10003067_pt1 | contig 10482 bp, 9 predicted proteins | sample HubBroMetageWFT6_FD_188347 | JGI IMG/M metagenome (GOLD analysis project Ga0209380, IMG submission 188347) | Warmed and freeze-thawed soil microbial communities from the Hubbard Brook experimental Forest, New Hampshire - Hubbard Brook CCASE Soil... | ecosystem: Environmental > Terrestrial > Soil...
CCTTTCGCTGGGACAACAAATGGAATATCGAAATTCTTATAGTCTGGGGGAGGACCAGCAAAAAGCGATGCCGCTTCGAGGAGCCATATCCTAACCGTGTCACCGGTGTTATTCGTGAAACGGATATTCGGCAGCCGCTTAGGTCCTATACCGATGTGGATTGCAGGGGGATTGACAAAAACTCTGCCTCTGCCCGTTGAGTCCTTGATTGGCGGAGGGAGATCGACCGGCATATGCGAAGGTACTGCTGCTGTTCCGTTTGGCATTTCGCTTCTCCTTTTGTGAGCTGGAATTTGAAGAATCAGGACCTAGGGGCCGAACAAACCTGGGAACTTCGGGTCAAGCCGCAACCGCGTTAGCGCGGGCTCCTTTTCAATCAGATCGCGCGAGAACCCCCCCTTGATCGCCTTGGCAAGCCATTGCAAGGCAAGCTGGCGGTCTCCGAGCTGCTCGTAGATCGCGGACGCCTGGAACATGTTGGGAACGTCATCCGGAGCCAGAGCGAGAGCTTGCCGCAGCAGTTCCCGGGCGCGTTGCGGTTGGTTGAGATTGGAATACGCGTCGGCGAGCCGGAGTAGCAAGACGGGATCGCGAGGATTGACACGCAGTTGCCCGTCGGTCAGCGCCGCAGTTTGTTGGAAGGCAGCCCGTGCCTTCTGCAACTCACCGGACGCCTGGTACGCGCCCGCCAAATTGTGCCAGTCCGTCGAATCGCGACCGTTCAACTGGATCGCTTTTTCATAGTACCCAGCTGCCTCGGCATATTGACCCATGGTGTAATAGACCGCGCCTAGATTGGAGTAGGCCGCAGCGGAGGACTTGATGGCCACCGATTTCTCATACATTTTGGCCGCTTCCTCATAGCGCTTCTGGGAATAAGCAATGACACCCAGATTGCTGTAGCCCCGCGCATTGTCGGGTGTGAGTTCCACGACGCTTCGAAATTCCTTTTCCGCCTCAGCATAGCGGCCCAAGCGATAGTAGAATCCGCCCAAATCATTGTGCGTGCCCCAATAACCTGGGCGGCCGGCAATGGCATTCATGTATGTAGATTCAGCGTCTTTCAATCTCCCCATCTGTTGGTAGGTGTTCGCCAATTCCCTGTAAGCGTCCGAATTGATCGGATCAAGAGCGAGTGCTTTCTGGAGATTTTGAACCGCCTCTTCATAATGTCCTGTCCCCGTATGGATCATCCCCAAGGTCACGTAGACCTGCGGCAGCTTGTCATTAAGCGCGATTGCGGCTGCGGAACTCTTGCTCGCTTCTTCCGCCCAGTGCGTGTCCTTGGTCTGATCGTAACTTCGCCAGTACGCCTCGCCTAACCCAGCCTCCGCAAGTGCATACTTGGGGTCCTGCTCGAGCGCGCGATTAAAAAGCGTAATGGCGGTATCTATATTTTGGGCCACCTCGTACCGTTGCAAATAACCTCTGCCTTGCATGTAATATTCATAGGCGCTGGGAACCGTCGTCCCGCCTACGGCCAGGACTTGTTTGGCCTGGCTGGAAAGTTTCACGTCCAGAAGCTCGGCTACCGCCAGCACGACCCCATCTTGCAGCACCGAAATGTCGCCCGGCTCGGTATCGATTGTTTTCGATTTAAGCTGCAGCAATGTTTGTGGATCGACCAGATTGATGGTTAGCCTCACGCGATTTTCAGTGCGCTGCACGCTCCCGGTGATCGCCAAGGTGGCCCCGAATGTTTGCCGCGCCTCGCGGACGCTTACCATTCCCTCCCGGAGAACATCGGTGGAAGGGACTACTCGGATTGTCCGTTGGAATTGTTCCAATTGGCTGAGCTTGCTGCTCAAAATTTCCACCAACCCGTCGCAAAAGCCCTGATTCTCAGGATTATTACCGATGTTCGTGAAGGGAAGAACCACCAGCTGTTTCTCCGCGATCGGCGAGAGCGACTCGGGCCAGACGCGGGCCTTTTCTAGAAGGCGCGGCACGACCGCGATCAATCCAGCAACAACCAGTGCGGCCGCCAGGGTTAATGGAAGCCATCGCGGGACGCGGCGAAGAACCGGCCTGGAGGTTAAGGGGAGTGAGGTCGTCCCTTCCGCAACAGAGGAATCGCGAATCTCTTTGAGTTTGTTGGCAAGTTCCTGCGTCGATGCGTATCGCTTCCCCGGTTTTTTGGCCATGCATTGGTGAACGATGGTTTCGATGGCGGCAGGAACTTTTGGATTGAGGGAGGTAATGGTTTGTGGTTCATCTTCGATGATTGCGGCCAGCGTTTGGGGTATGGTTTCGCGATGAAATGGCCGCTTTCCCGTGGCCATTTCATAGAGTAGAGAGCCAAAAGAAAACTGATCGGAGTGAAAGTCCGTGGGAAGGCCGCTGGCCTGTTCGGGAGACATATAGTCTATCGTCCCGAGAATGACTCCCTGTTCCGTGGCCGCGGTCTGTTCACCGGATGCCGGCTGTAGAAAACCGGGAGCCGGTTTACTCAACCCGAAATCCAGAATCTTCGTTAAGCCATCCTTCCGGATCATCACATTCTTGGATTTCAAATCGCGGTGGACAATCCCACATTCATGCGCGACCGCTAGCCCGGCGCTTATTTGTATGGCAACGTCGAGCACAACGTGCGGCGGCATTGCTCCCGCAGACAGGATTTCTGCCAGGTCCTTTCCCTCTATGAGTTCCATGGCAATGAATACGGTGCGGCCTTCCTGTCCGACGTCGAAGATCGTGACGATATTGGGGTGGTTGAGAGAAGCCAGCACGTGGGCCTCGCGCCGAAAGCGCATCAGCAGATTGGGGTCGTCCGCAAATGTGGGAGATACAACCTTGACCGCTACATCCCGATTGAGGCGAGTGTCGCGAGCCCGGTACACGTCTCCCATACCGCCCGAGCCCAACGGCGCAAGAATTTCGTAAGAACCCAACACGGCGCCGCACTTCAGAGCGCCACTTTCCATCGCAGCCGGCTCCAGAAAACCGCTGCCCCCCTGTTCGTGCGAGGCGATTAGCGACTCCACTTCCTTTCGCAGCGATTGCTCCGCGCATGCATGATCGAGATACGCGGGACGGTCCCCGGGCTCCCGCTCGAGCGCCCCAGCGAGCACTTCCTTGACTCGTTGCCAGATATCGGGCGTCAATTGCCGGCTTCCTTCCGCTTCGTTTCCCTCTGAAGCTGCGCTCGCGCCGTGGCCCATTCGCGCTTCACAGTTGCCTGCGAAATGCCGGGAAACAGCGCTCCACTCTGAAGTGTGTGATCGAGGCGTTCTTGGCAAAGATAGCGGCGAGCGAAGCGGCGCAACTCGGCGTAAACCAGGGGAATCAGCTCTTCCCGAGCACTTTGATCGCCGTGCCCCCAGTTGTGGAGCAATTCATTAACCCGTTCGGCCGACGCTGGGCACATCGTTGGGCTCCCATCCGGGCCTGATTGCAGGGTTTTGCGCGACCATAGCACTCGGATTACGGAAAGTACAGTGCTTTCCCTAGATATAGCTGTCACGGCCATCCGGAACGCTCGCGGATCCAATCGCCGGGTCAAGCCGCGAAAATTTCACAAAATTGTGACCCAAAGTTCCCTTCGTTTCCGCTTTATTAAGTGAAGGCGCGATGCGGACTCCAACCATGGCAGCCGGAACGCACCGGCCAATCAATAAAGAAAGGAGAATGACAATGAAGGCCAAGACGATTCGACACGCAATAGAGGTAAGATTCATCACTGCGGTTCTGCTTGCAATTTGCGCTTTTGGGGCCGCCGCGAACGCCCAAACTTTTTCAGGCAGATTCACACTGCCGTTTGAAGCCCATTGGGGCAAAACCGTTCTCCCCGCGGGAAACTACACGATTAACTTGGACTCGCGGTACAATGTGGCGCTCCTGCGGACGGCAAACGGAAGAGCAGTCGGCTTTACGCCCATCCCGATCGTGTCCACCAGCGACAAAGGCGCCACCGCACTACTGGTCATGATTCGCGGGAACCACCGGATAATCCGTTCCCTCAATCTGCCGGCAAGTGGTGTCACGCTGGTCTACCCAACGGCCACCGATGCGGAACGCGAAATGCTCGCCAAAGCAGACCAGGTACAAGCTGTTCCCGTAATCTGGGCCGGGAAGTAAATTCTCAGCGCCCGCAGAAGGTGACTGTTCGAGCGAGGGGATGAGCCGCCAGGTCCATCCCCTCCCTATTTGCCCGGCAAACGTGCTCCGCCGTCCGGGGATCAGGCCAGTAGTGACAAGTCGCCCAGCGAACATCGATTTTCAGGCCTGATGGGTTTACAACGAGGTTTCGGCCAGAATGAGCCGGTTGGCTACATTGAGTCAATCGGACGCAGGACCTGACATCGCGCGGGTATTCACTTGCCCTGTCGCCAGCTGTTCCGCGGCGGCGACAATTGCGGGATCGTCGCCGAAGCCGGGGAGCCAGTTCACGAGGGGTTCCTTGCGGAACCAGGTGAGCTGGCGCTTGGCGTAGCGGCGCGTGGCCTGGGCAATGGCTTTGGTGGCCGCAGCGAGGGTGACGGTGCCTTCAAGATGAGCATGCAGTTCGCTGTATCCGATGAAGTCGAAGGGCTTTGAGTTTTGAGGAACGCCTTTGCGGACGAGGCCGGCAACTTCATCCAGCCAGCCGCGATCAAGCATGGTGTGCACTCGCCGCTCGATCCGGTCATACAGCGCTGCACGCGGGGGCTGAAGACCGATCTTGATCGGATGGTAGCCTTTGAGGGGCGTTCGGCCCGCTCGGTGCACCTCCGAGAGTGGACGCCCCGTGAGCAGACAAACTTCGATGGCACGAATTATCTTGGGGCGGTCGCGAGAACCTATCCGCAACGAGGCTTCGGGATCGAGGCGCCTCAAAACCCGGTGCAGATATTGCAAGCCGTGCGCATTGGCTCTGGCTTCGAGGCGCGCGCGCAGATCCTCCGAACGTGCCGGGGCGTCCGCCAGACCCTCGAGCAGGGCACGCAGATAGAGTCCAGTCCCGACGGTGAGAATGGGGAGACGCGCGCGTTGGCGCAAGTCTTCCAGAACTGCCACAGCTCGCGCTCGGTATTCGCCAGCGGTGAATGGGAAGTCCGGGTCGACTAGATCCAATAAGTGGTGCGGAACGCCCCGGCGTTCTTGCGGGGTGGGCTTGGACGTGCCGATATCAAAACCGCGATAGACTTGCGTGGAATCACAGGCCAGGACTTCGCCTTTTAATTTCCGGGCCAGCGCTACGGCCAGAAAGGATTTGCCGGAGGCGGTCGGCCCTACAACCGCGATAAGAGGGAGCGAAGCGCGCCCGGCTATGGCAAGTTCCTCGGCTGAGTCCGGCGTTAGCTTCGGAGCGGCGCTCATCACAGGTATTTCCAGTACCGGAGGACCAGATAAATCAAGCACAGCAGCGCCAGCAGTAGAAACCCCGCCGCTTGTGTGCGGGAGGGCCTCACTGGGCCGTTTGTGAGTTCAGGGGGATATTATACAGGAAAATGAACCTTAGCTCGATATAGGGGCCGCTGAAGGCGGACGGCAGGGGCTCAAACGGCGTCGAAGTCCGTATGGAGGACATGGCGGCACGGTCGAGGGGCTCTTTGCCGGAACTGCCCATCATTACGGGCTCCTGCTCCGGGACGACGCCATTGCGCAAGATGCGAAATTGCAGCACCACCTTTCCCTTATCCCCCAGACGCGCCGATTCCGGCATCACGGAATACCAGTTGCGCTTTACGCTGGCGAGCACGCGGGCAATGTAGGTAGAAAAGTCTACGCCCTCGGTGGGCGTGAGCAGTTCCACCGCATTGCCGGCAAATCCTTGCCCTCCGCCTCCTCCGCCGCCACCACCTCCGGGCGAGATCCTGCCAATCGCCCCTTCTGCGGTGGCGCTTTCCGACCCGCCGCCCTTCATGGCCTCCTGCATGGATTCCTGCAAGGCCTTTCCAGGAGAAAACCGTGGCAACACCAGGCTGGGAGCAGCATCCGGAGGAGGAGTTTGCGGCCGGATGGGGCTCTCCGCAGGGTGCGGCAGCGACATGGGAGCGACCGGCGCGGCGGGCTTCGAGGGCGCCGGAGTCTCCCGCGGCGGCTCTGGTTGTGGCGGAGCCGGCTCAACTTCGCGCGGGGGAGCCAATTTCCGCAGCAAGCGCGGATCGATCTTCATCACCGGGCTCTTTGGCAGCGGGGCCGAGGGCGCCTTCTCGATTCTATTCATGTCGGAAGGCAAATAAAGATTGGTGATGGTCCGCGCGATTTCCGCATCCGAGGGCGGGTGGTACGGGAAAATTTTCGGCGCGAGCAAAACCAGCGAGATCACCACAAAGTGAAACACGATCGAAGCGACCCGCGCCACGGCGTTCCAGGCTTCCTTACTGTCCACGACCGGCTTGGTCATGAGGTTGACTTCGCCGGTGGTGAGGACATCAGGATCGAGCACGTCGGGCAAATCCTGGATGGCCACGATCTGTTTCGGCACGAGTTTGGCCGCGTGCGCATCCTTGGGCACAGCCACTCGTGAATCCAATATCGTCAGCGGAACATAGCTGGGCGTTTTGCTGATCGCATCGAGGGGAGTGTTTGGCATATCGCGAGGAACGACGACGGCATCGCCAAGCACCTCCAGCTTGAAATAGGAGGGAATGGAGGAGTGTGGGTCGAGCACGAATTGCGGAAGATCCCGGGGTACAAGCGTGCGCGCATCAAGATCTGAGCTCAATCGCCGGGGCGGCGCGTCCGAGGAAGCCACGATCGGCCGGGCATTTTTCGGAACTAAAATCCTTGGGATCATGGATTCGCCTGCGGGGCAGCAAAGGCACCCAGTTGGACGCGCCGGCCGTGCTCCAGGATGCCTGCCATAACCTGGTCGGCCAGCGCCAGGGCGCGCCGGCCCGCCGCGCCGTCCACGGCCGGGGCGCGGCGCGTGCGCACGGATTCCAGGAAGGCCCGCAATTCGGCGCGGAGGGGCTCTTCCCGCTCGGCGGGAAGGGCCGCAAAATCGAACTTGGGCTGCGGGCCGGGCTCCGCCACGCGCACGCGGAGCGCCTCCTGGCGCGTGAAATCCACCGAAATATATTCGTGCTGCTGAAAGAAGCGCAATTTGCGCACCCGCTCGGTGGAGACGCGGCTGGCCGTGACATTGGCGACCGCGCCGGTGGCGAAGTCCAGGCGGGCGTGAGCGATGTCCACTTTGTCGGTCAGGACAGGAATCCCGATGGCCTTGATGTCCACGACGGGCGCATCGACCAGCGCGAGCAGGATGTCCAGGTCGTGAATCATGACATCGTAGACCACGTCGATGTCGAGGCTGCGCGGCGTGAACACGCCCAGGCGGTGTACTTCAAAGTATAATGGATAATTCAATACTGGAAGCACCGCCGCAATCGCGGGATTGAACCGCTCGAGGTGCCCGACTTGCAGGATGCGCCCGGCGCTCGCGGCCGCCGAGAGCAAATCATCCGCTTCGGCCAGCGAGGCGGCCATGGGCTTTTCCACCAGCACGTCTATGCCGAGTTCCAGCAAACGGCAGCCCACGCGCGCATGCTCGACGGTGGGCACGGCCACGCTTGCGGCGTCCACGCGCCCGGCGAGCGATTCGATATCCTGGAAAACTTTGGTGGAAAATTCGGCGGCAATCTGCCCGGCGCGCGCCGCGCTCGGATCCACGATGCCGACCAATTCAGCATCGGCAAGTTCGCGATACACGCGCGCATGATTGCGCCCGAAATCTCCGGCGCCTACCACCGCGACGCGAACTTTTTGTCCCAACTGAGTTGCGGAGCTCACAACTTCCCCTGTGCCGCCGGCCGTTCCGCCCCTCCGAAGGCGTCCAGCGGAAATGCTTCGATAGCGATCCCTGCGGCGTCCGCGGCTCCGATGACGCGCGCGCGATCGAACAGCAGCGTGCGGCCCGCGTCCATCCCCAGCGCGGTTACGCGGCAGCGCTGCATCACTTCGACGGTTTTGAGGCCCACGACGGGTACATCAAATCGCATGTCCTGCCGAGGCTTGCTGACCTTGACCACGACCAGCGAACCGCCATCCGCGATTCGGGCGGCGCGCTCGATGGTTTCGTCCGTGCCCTCCATGGCTTCGACGGCCACGCAGGCGCGATCGCGAATCACCACGGTCTGGCCAAGGTCGAGGCCCGCAATCTGGCGCGCGATTTCCCGCCCGTAGGCAAAATCCTCCGCTTCATGCGCATCCGGCGCACGGTGCGTCAACACGCCAGGATCGGGGACCAGCGGCTTCAAGAATGAAGTCGAGTCCACCAGTTGCACGCCTTCCGATTCCAGCACGCGGGCGACCGCCCCGATCAGCGAATCCGTATTTTTCAGCGGCAACGAAAGCAGGAGCTTCGCCAGCTTCCAGTCCGGACGAATGGAGCTGAATATTTTATTGTGCTTCACCTGCCCGGCCATGACGGCGCGGGTGACGCCTTCCTCGTGCAGCAATTCCAGCGTGCGCGAAAGCTCGCCCAGGCTGACCCAATGCAAACGGGCCGCGATTTTTTCGAGATCCGGCGAAGCTTCTTCGCGAATGGCGATCACGGCCATTTCGATTCCCTGTTCGCGCGCCGCTTCCAGAACGAGAAACGGAAATTGCCCGTTGCCGGCAATTAATCCCCATCCGGCGGAAGCATCCGGGACAGGAGAGGAATGCGTAGGCGTCGAGGAAATCACTTGTGCAGGCCGCGCTCGGCCGATTCGATAAATTCCACGAGTTCCCGGACATCGGGCGAACCGTTGAGTTGCGCGCGAATCTGTTCGAGGGCCTGCGTGGTGTTGAGCTTGGAGCGAAGCAGGAGGCGAAAGGCGCTCTCGATGGTATCCAGACGCTGGCGATCGAATCCGCGGCGCTCGAGGCCGATGGTATTCACGCCGTAGCACTTGGTTTCGCGCTCGGTGACCACGCGCGAAAACGGCGGCACGTCCTGCGTGATGACGGTGCAGGCGCCGATATAAGCATAGCGGCCCACGCGGCAAAATTGGTGGACGGGGCTGAACGCACCCACGTTTACATAATCGTCCACCACCACGTGGCCGGCCAGCGTCGCGCCATTGGCAAACACGGTGTTGCTGCCGACGATGCAATCATGGGCCACGTGGGAATAGGCCATGAAGAGATTGTCGTTTCCGATGCGCGTGGCGCCGCCGCCTTGCGCCGTGCCGCGGCTCACGGTGCAGAATTCACGAAAGCGGTTGCCGTCACCGATGATGAGCTCGGTGTGCTCGCCGCCGAATTTCAAATCCTGAGGGTCGCCGCCCACCGAAGAAAACGAATCGAAAATGTTCTTGCGTCCGATGCGCGCGGGACCGCGCACGACGGCATGCGGGTCGAGCACGCAATCGTCACCGAGCTCGACGCCGTCGCCCACGACGGCAAATGCGCCGATGCGGACATTTTGTCCGACGCGCGCGCTCGCGGAAAGGATCGCGCGGGAATCGATTTCACTCATCGCGCACACCAACCGTGTCGTCGGCGGAATCGCCGCTGGGCGCGGCTTCCGGCTCGCGGTCCACCAGCATACAGCGCAGAACGGCCTCCGCCGCGAGATCGCCGTTAACTGTGGCCACGGCCTGCAGCTTGCAAAATTTTACTTTCCACTTGAGCACGGTCACTTCGATCCGTAACTGGTCTCCGGGCACCACCGGCCGTCGAAAGCGCGCCTCGTCCACGGCGGCCAGATAGAACAACTTCTTGTCTCTTTCGGGAATTTCCGAGAGCAGCAGCAAACCGCCGGTCTGCGCCATGCCCTCGATAATCAGGACCCCCGGCATGACGGGTTTTCCCGGGAAGTGCCCGTGAAAAAAACCTTCGTTGATGGAAACATTTTTCAAGGAAACGATGCGCTTGAGCCGCTCGATTTCGAGAACGGTATCCACCAACAGGAATGGATAGCGGTGCGGTAGAATTTTCTGGATACCCGCGTTGTCGAGAATCATTTCATCGCCTCAATTTTCGCTGGGGTCCGCGCGAAAGCATAGCCCACGCCGGTTTTGGCCGGTATCTATGCGCGGCCTGCGGCCAACTTCCGGCAAGGGATAAGTGTAGCCTATTCACTGGAATTATATGCGAAACGCGGCGCGCCGCAAAAGCGGTTCGCCCGCGGCGGTTCGGAAGATTCATTAGGGCGGGCTTCAGCCTGCGGGGGATCGTCCTTGCATGGACTAAAACCCGCAGGCTGAAACCCGCGCTACTGGGACTGGGCAAGGTCTGTATTGCCCTGGGATGCGGATATCATGCCCTGGGCAAATGCTCGAAGGGCCTTGGCCCTGGAGCTGTCCGGGCCGTCCGGGGCAAGGTTGAGATACTCATCCAAATCGCTGACAACCGAGTGGTAATCTCTTTCGCGGCAATGTATGTCAGCGAGCAGAAGATGAGCATTCGGGAAATCTGTCTTTCGCTGCAGAGCATCAAGGACGTTTTTCGCGGCGTCTTCCATGCGGTTCAAGCCGAACAATGCCAAGGCCAAGTAAAAGTGGCCCTGCCAGGAATCGTGATCCAAATCCAAACCCTTGCGGATCACCGACTCGGCCTCGGCGAATTTTT
>Ga0209380_10003071_pt1 | contig 10468 bp, 11 predicted proteins | sample HubBroMetageWFT6_FD_188347 | JGI IMG/M metagenome (GOLD analysis project Ga0209380, IMG submission 188347) | Warmed and freeze-thawed soil microbial communities from the Hubbard Brook experimental Forest, New Hampshire - Hubbard Brook CCASE Soil... | ecosystem: Environmental > Terrestrial >...
TCAGAAATTGGACGTGCGCAACTGCCAGTACGGGTTTATCGGCATGCAGGACCGCACCATGGATCCGCTTTTGCGCCCAGGCTCATTCGTCCAAATTGATAGTCACAGAAAGCGCGTGGCGGTTTCTGGATGGCGAACTGAACTTGATCGGCCGATCTATTTTGTGGAGCTCCGCGAAGGCTACGCATGCTCCTGGTGTGAAGCGCGCGACTCCAATTTGACGCTAATCCCCCATCCCCTTTCGGGATGCGCTCTGAGGCAATTTGCTTACCCCACGGAAGCGGAGATTATCGGGCAGGTTACTGCGGTGGCGATGCGTCTAGTGGCTGCCGGGAACGGTCATGCTGATGAGCCTCCCAAATCGATAGTGCGATCTTGAAGTTGGAGCATAGAAATTCCGCTGCTAGCGGATCGGTCTCCGCCGGAACCGCAACTCGGTACGGTTGCAGGTTCTTCCACGCCGCAATGAAATCACGGGGCGCGGAATTTGTGGATTGAATGTAAGAATCCAGCTGCCGAACCAGATCCTCGATAGAAGACTGCAAAACCTGCTGGTACGCTTCGCGATGGCAATTCGCCAGAGCCTGGCACGCCACCATCTCGGAAAAGCGAGACGCCAGGCCATCGTGGTAATAAAGTCCGGTATTGTAATCGCGCGTGGACCCCAAATAGATCATGCGTTCCAATGGAGCCGCCATGTGCGCCAGCGAACGCCGCCGTAGATCGTCCGCGGCTTGGTCCACATTCGTATAGTTCGTGGAAAAGGCCATGGATCGTTATACCGATGCGCCGTGGCGCGATGGATCGTTTCTCAGTGGATCGATTTGATTCGCCTTCAGAAACACCAGAGATTTTTCTGAAATCGTGCATACTTTTCCCGCCGCGACAGCCACTGTTCGCACCATTCCGGGAGCCGCGTATGGTCCGCGAACATACAACGCAATCTCCAGAAGACGGCAGACCGTCAGAAGACGGACGAAATTAAACGCCAAAAGCAGTTCGGTTGAAAGATTAAGCTGTGCGTATAGCCGTGCATGCCCTCGATGAAACCGCATTAGCCCCAAAATTGCTCCGCGAACCCGGCGCACCCAGGCTAGCGAGATATCTTTGCGTTCTGAAAGAAAGAGTGACTGAACCTGCGACGGCGCCGCTCTGCGAACATACTCCAGGTCTTCTTTTGCAAAAATTCTATGCACCAGATCGTTCGGTAATAAGCTAAACTGCAATGAATCGAGCGTTTGCCTCGCTTCCCGCAGCTGTTGTGCGCTCCCTTCAGCCGAAACTTTGCCTCCGCGCACAAAGAAATAGAGGATTACTAGAAGAGCGAAACCGACCAGCAACGAAAATGTTAACTGAATCATTTAGTTCTCGGCTTATCCAGGTGGTCGCCGATGGAAACAAGAATTTCCTGCGTTTGATCCGCTAGCGCTTGATATCCAGCACTGGACTCGTCATCGCAATCTGACGGCGGTTTTGACGGACGTTCTGGTTCGAAAGACCAAAGTGCCACAGCCCAAATCGCAAGAGCCGCAAAGTAGGCGGAACTCTGAATAATTTGCCATGCCGTGCTGAATCGAGGGCCGATGAAAACGCGTACCGTGAGGGAAAGAACGCTAGCGCCCACATAAACTCCAAAACCTAGAATCATTCCCCTGACATTTTTGCCAATTTCGATGCGGTAGTATCCCGTCAGGAAAATAATCGTCATCAGCACAATGGCTTGCGCTACTCGCAAATCCCTTTCTAGATCCGCTGTGTTCGCAGCCACATTCCACTTCGGCAATAGGAACGCATGGACGGCGACCAGCAAAAAAATCAGGCCAAACGTCGCCAGCATAGTCCAACGGGCCAAACGATCCAAGCTCACACGATGGGCGAACACATGCCGGGATATTTCGAAAATTACTCCGCACCCTAAAGCGAGCGTGATGTATTGTGCCGGCCAATAAACCGCCACATTCACGGAAGGTTTCGCGATATAGATATATATGACCCAAAGCGCCGCCGAAGTGACTAATACCGACGCGATATACACATAGAATAAAGAATATTTTGCAAACGATTTGCCTTGGATCGACCGAATCAGGATGACACCCTCCAGAAAAAGCCCGCCCAACCACACGATTTGAGTGAAAATTGTCATCCCGCTTGGTTAAATCCTAGCACAAAAACTCAGGAGGAGAAGCCGGAACTTCCCCTCCTGCTAATTGTTTAGTTTAGAAATTCTTAGCCTCCCGGCAGGGGAACAGGCGGCTGGGGCGGCTGCGTTCCGTCGATACTCCAACCTGTTTGGGTTATGGCCGAGGCAGGCGAAACCGGAACCGTCAACAAAGCGACCGCAACGAGAAACAACCAAGCAATCTTCTTTTTCATGAAATCTCCTCGAGTGAACTGGCCGTGCGCGTTGAACAACGCGGCCAAATTAACCGAGGGAATCGAAATTCAGATCGCGCTCGGAAATTTGCTCAGCATACGAAGCAGGAAGGATTTCCAATATCGTCTCGCGCAACTGCGCTTACATTTACGTCGGGAAATTCTTTGTCTCAGGAGGGATTTGCCTTGTTCGCTCGCTGAAAAATATCGTCGGCGGGCGCAACAACGCTTTGTCGGGAGTGCCACCAGCGTTACCCGGATGGAAACGGCGCAGAACTTACGTATAGAATTTCGCGCTCGGAACCTGTAATTAATAGGTCAGGGCGATTATTTCCGGCGCGAGGCATCGCTTTCTGAATAATAATGACTACAACTAATGAGCGAACGCTGCACCCCGCCTTCGGCGGCAATGAATACCCGCCCGAACATTTACGCGATAATCTTCGCCACCTGGATCGCCGTCAATGGTGGCTGTGGTCTACCACCTTCGCTTTAATATTGCTTTTGACTATTGCCGTAGCATCGTTTGCCTTCCCGGCTCTCTTAAGTCTCGAGCAAACCACGTATTCTTTCTATCTGAACCAGGCCGTGCGCGCGCTCGTGGGAATCGTTCTGGTATCCAGCGTCTATCTCATCTATCAACAGCACATGATTTCCAAGTTGCGCAATCAGCTAGCCGACCAGATTAATTCGCTGGCCAAAGTCGAAAGCCTGGCCTCGGAGGTTTACAAGCTCGCCGCACTTGATCAATTGACCGGCCTCTACAATCGCCGCTCGGGCGAACAGCGCTTGGCCCAGGAAATGAGCCGCGCTCAGCGCCACGGACGCCCGCTTACCGTCTTATTGATGGATCTGGATGGCTTGAAGCAGGTGAACGACAAGCACGGGCACGCCGCGGGTGATACTTTGCTGAAGGGATTCGCCGATCGTTTGCAGCGCGCGATTCGCGGCTCGGATCTTGCCGTGCGCCTCGGCGGTGACGAATTTATGGCTTTGCTGCCGGAATGCCGCGCGGAAGAAGTTCGGCACGTGCTCGCGCGTATCGAAGGCCTCGAGTTCTATTGCAACGAAGAAAAAATATGTCTGCAATTCTCGCGGGGCTGGACCGACTACAAGCTCGGCGAGACTCCCCAGGAACTTCTCAATCGCGCCGACCAGGAACTCTACGCCAACAAGCGCGCGGGAAAACGTACCAGCGCGCCCTTGCAGTCTTCCCCGGTTCCTCAATCCGTCAGCTAAATCGCATGTTCCTGTCAGGAAACACTACATCGAAAATTGTCTTGCACCAGTCGGAGAGTAACTCGTAAGATACGCCCCAGTTATAGGAAAGATAACAATGCCAAAAGAAAAACCTAAAGTGAATATCGGTGAAGTGATCAAGTCGTATCGCAGCGATCGAGGTCTGTCACAGGGCGATATCGAACGCCGCACGGGACTTCTGCGTTGCTACCTTTCGCGCGTGGAAAACGGCCACACCGTTCCCTCGCTCGAGACGCTGGCGAAAATCGCGGAAGCCATGGAGATTTCGCTGGCCGACTTCTTCCCCGGCAGCGATACGCCTCAAGACCGCGAGACGCGCAAAATGCTGGGAGAACTGTCTGAAGAAGAGATTCGCTTCCTGGCCGACATCAAGAAATACTCCACCACGCTTTCAGACGACGATAAGAAACTGGTCCTGGCCATGATTCGCAAGATGGCAACGATTATTCCGCCGGTGCGCAGCAACAAAGCAAATGGCGTCTCCGCGCGGCGTCCCGAATACTAGGTTTTTGAGGCTGGCAAATCGGCAAGGTCTGCTCACTTAACGTTAATGCCCTTCCCTGGCGGGTCTTTGGGGGCTTCGAACCTCTAATTTTCCAAGAACCGCATCTCGACCCACGCGCTACCCAACTTCCCGCTACTTCGCTACAATAGATACAGAGATGACGCAGAAACGCCACCAAACTGTAGGGGTCAAAGTCGGCAAGATTCAGGTCGGCGGAGGGGCGCCCGTGGTCGTGCAATCCATGACCAACACGGACACCGTTGACATTGCCTCTACTACGCAACAGTGCTTTGAACTAGCGCAGGCTGGCTCCGAACTCGTCCGCATCACGGTAAATATCCCGGAAGCTGCTGCCGCGGTCCCCGAGATCAAGAAACGCTTGCTGGACGCGGGCTGCGACCTACCCATAATCGGTGATTTTCATTACAACGGCCACGTGCTGCTGAAGAAATATCCTGATTGCGCCGCCGCGCTCGACAAGTACCGCATCAATCCCGGCAACGTCGGCCACGGCCAGCGCCGCGACGAGCAATTTTCCACCATCTGCAAAGTGGCGCGCGATCACAACAAGCCTGTACGCATCGGCGTGAATGGCGGCTCGCTGAATCAAGAACTCGTGATGCGCAAGATGCAGGAAAACACCGACCTCGACCTGGGCAAAACTTCCGAAGAAATTATCAACCAGTGCATGGTCCTGTCCGCGCTCGAGTCCACGGAATTAGCCCTCGAATCCGGGTTGCGCAAAGACCAGATTATTATTTCGTGCAAAGTTTCGCGTCCTCATGACCTAGTCGAAATTTACCGCGATCTCGCGCAAAAAACCGATCAGCCTCTGCACCTCGGCCTCACCGAAGCCGGAATGGGCGCAAAAGGCTTGGTCTGGTCCGCCGCGTCCATGGGAATCCTGCTGGGCGAAGGAATCGGCGACACCGTACGTATTTCGTTGACCCCGCGCCCCGGCGGAGATCGCCGCGAGGAAGTTTATGCCGCCTGCGAACTGTTGCAATCGCTAGGCCTGCGCACCTTTGCGCCTAGCGTGACCGCCTGCCCCGGCTGCGGACGTACCACCAGCACGACCTTCCAGGAGCTGGCGGAAAGCATCCAGCGTTATATTCGCGACAAGATGCCGGAGTGGAAGCGCTATTACGAAGGTGTCGAGGAATTGAAACTGGCAATCATGGGCTGCATTGTGAACGGCCCCGGGGAATCGAAAGCAGCCAATATTGGAATCAGCTTGCCCGGCACAGGCGAGTCACCGCGTTGTCCCGTTTACATCGACGGCCAGCATTTCACCACGCTGGAAGGAAATTACGACGAGCTTTCCGCGGCCTTTCAAACGTTGCTCGACGATTACGTCGAAACCAAATATCACAAGCGCGAAACGCCTCTGCCCGCCACGACAACGCCGTTTCCGCCCGAACCCGTTAAGCCCGCCCTCCGCGTCCTCGCTTAGCAGAATCACCATTACTTGTTAGTTCCATCCCCTCATTCCTGACGCAGCGCGCCCAACATATCCACGCCCGCCGCCCGACACGCAGGAATATAGCTAGCCGCCCTCGCCACCAGAAATAACCACGCAATCACGCTCAAAAACGTTAGAGCGTTCCATCGCTTGTACCTCAAAAAGCAGGCTCAGCAGATTCACGGTTAATGACCGCTACCGGGACTGTGCGTGGCATTGCCGCACATAGTTGCAGAGTTCAAATACCCGGGGAATTCGTTAGTACCACGCGCCAGCCGTCCGGGTCTTCAATCGTAATCCCTCTTTCTTTCCAATGGGGATTTTCGGGTTCCACGGCAGGATAGCCGAGCCCGGAAAGCCGAGCAGCAATCTGGCCAATAGACTCTTTGTCGCGAATATAAAACACCAGCAAATTGTCTCGGCTTGGTGCCGGGCACGGACTCCCCGCAGCATGTTGCGTGAATTCCAAATGGTGGTCGGTTCCCGGTAGACCCAGCATGTAGCCCGTATATCCTTCGTGCTCCTTAAACGAGCCAACAATCTTCAGTCCCAGGCCTTCCGAATAAAAACGCAGAACTTCTCCGAGTTTGTCGGTCGGACGGGCGATTCGCACTTGCCTTACGGGCATGTCTTTCGGCCATTCATCTGTCATGGACAAACTCTCTAACACACTTCCGTTCCGTCTTGCCAGCCAGCAGCGCGCTAGTTAGACTGGCACGGCTTCCACATTTGCTATCAACAGAGCTGCACGGTTTCTCTCACCGCCCTCATGACGAAAGAACCGAAAACCAAAGTCGGACGCGCCTGGCGAGCTGGCTTTTGGAGCCTGATCGCCACCCAGTTTCAAACCGCCTTTAACGACAACGCCGTCAAGTTCCTGGTCATTTACATCATCGTGGCCATGAATTTCCCCAGTCAGTTTCGCGACCGCTTGATCCTAATCGTGGGCGCCCTGTTTGCAATTCCCTTTATTTTATTTTCCATGACGGGCGGATACTTTGCCGACCGCTACAGCAAGCGCAGCGTCACCGTCGGCACAAAACTGCTCGAACTCGTGGTGATGGCTTTCACCATCCTCGCCTTGTATCTCCACAATTTGCCCATGGAATGCGCTTCCGTTTTTCTGATTAGCATGGAAGCGGCTCTGTTCGGCCCCTCGAAATACGGTCTGCTGCCTGAGCTGCTTCCCGAAAATCACCTGTCATGGGGAAACGGCGTCATCGAACTGGGGACCTTCGTGGCCAGCGTCTCCGCCACCATGGCCGCGGGCATCATGGCAGAACGATATAGAGGCCATGAGTCCATCGCCGGATGGCTGCTCTTTGGATTCACCTGCTTTGGCTTGCTCACGAGCTTTGGAATCTCTCACCTGCCCGCCGCAGACCCGCACAGAACATTTCGCTGGGACCCCGTCGGCGAACTTTTTGCGCAGCTGAAAATAATTTATGCCGATGCTGTGCTTTTCTGGTCCGTAATCGGCAACACGTATTTGTGGTTTCTCGCCGCGTTGCTGCAATTCACCATCGTGGTGTACGGCCATGACGTCCTGCACATTGACGACACCCGCACCAGCTATCTCCAAGCCGCCGTCGGTATCGGTATAGGACTCGGCAGCTTGGCCGCTGGCTATCTCTCGCGCGGCAAAATCGAACTGGGTTTAATTCCTATCGGCGCGCTGGGCATGACGATTTTCGGAGCCTTACTTTATTTCAGCCAGCCTGCCGCGCTCCTTGCGCACTGGCTCAGCACCGCGGCGTTCCATCAAGGCAGCGCCGCAGCCGCAAAATCCGGCAACCTCATCGTGTCCGCAGTTCGACTGCGCATTCCAGACCTGAGCCTCCTCGGCTTTTTCGGCGGCTTCTTCGCCGTTCCCCTGAACGCCTTGATCCAGCATCGTCCGCGCCCCGAACAAAAAGGAGGAGTAATCGCCGCCGCGAACCTGCTTTCTTTTGTCGGCATTTTCTTCGCCGCAGGCGCCTATTATTTTTTCTCGACAGTCTTCCACCAGACGCCCGCAGGAGTTTTCCTGGACGGCGCCGTCCTCACCCTAGTCACAACGGCCGCGTCGATTTACCTGCTGCGCGATTCCCTGTTCAGCTTCTTCCGCAAAGCACAAGTTTGAGAAGCTAAAAATGGCGCCGATCGCCGTCTCTGGATTCCCTTTCGCGCGCGCCTAGCGCCATTGGCTAACGAATATTCCCCATTCAAGCGTTTCCGGTTGTCCAAAACGCCTTTCCCCCGGAAAATGTAACCATCGGGAGAGAATCGGAAATGTTGAAGCAAGACCCCAATTCGATGCAGTTAGCTGAGGACGCGGAACTACGCCGCAGTCTGGGGTTCGCTCTCATCCCAACCTGCGCGTAACTTCCTGAATCCCAGCTTTTGAATTCTAGACCAAGGCAATAGCGGCGGATTTGTCCGCTTAGGCCGCTTCCGTGCTGCAGTTTCTTTTCGGAATCGCTCCCGTGCTTGTGTTTCTGTTCGTCCGTCTCGCGCCGGTATTGCTGAAATCTTGGCTTACCGGAAAAGGAGGACCAAAACTGATCACACTGAATCTTCCGCGGTTGCGTCGTGCGGAGCCGCCCCAGGCACCTGTCGTGTCTCAGGCGATCGCTCCGGCCGCGCTGCGCAACAGTCTCTGTGCTGCATGCGTTTACGCGCACGTAGTACGGGGTTACGAACCGTTCGAAGTCCTGATCGCTTGCGGCTATGCATTTCCGCCGCGAGAGGTCCCCTTCCCGGTTAGTGAATGCAGTGACCACAAACCGAAGCGCAAACGCAGCGGCGTGGAAATCGCGAGCGAGGGAGTGGTGAGTTTCCCGCCCCTCGATAATTAGGCAGCAGGTTTCCACGCCGTCGCTGCCAAATGGCTTCGGCAAGGAGTGAATCATCAGACAGAAACCAACATCCCGGCAGGGGCCGCGCCGTTTACCAAAAATGACGCGGCCTCCACCGGCTATCTAAGAAGCAACGCGTCAACTGCTGATAAACGTATAAATCAGCAACGTAAGCACGACCAAGGTAATCCCGACGTACATCCAATCCTTCTCCCATGCGAAACCGATTACCGAAAACGCCACGCGCGCGATGGGCGTCGCGATCAACAACAACAGTCCAAACTGGATTACCGCTCGCGCATTCAACTCCAAGGCTTCGTGAACGATTTCGTGCGCATATCGCAGATCTGCCGGCTCGCCGTGAAACGCTCGGTAATCCGGCTTGGCGCCCCGGTATTGAACCAAATATCGAATTCCGCCCGCCAGCACCCAAGCGGCCGCAAGAATTACTCCGAAGCGCAGTAATCTCCCGATGATTACTTCAAATTCCTTGTCGCCCCAGGTTGTGCCCAACCCCATAAAATTAAAACGTTCCCTTTACGCCCTTGAGAATCATTTCCACCGCGAGCGCCGCAATCACGATGCTGAACACCAATCTCAGTGTGCGCACTTTCGTCCCTGGCAGAATACGCGCGCCGATGAGCGCCCCGGTCAAAACACCGAGCATCACCGGCATGGCAATCCCCGGATCGATATAGCCACGATGTAAATAAATTCCCGCGCTGGCCGCCGCCGTTACGCCGATCATAAAATTACTGGTGGTAGTAGAGACCTTGAACGGAATGCGCATGGCCTGGTCCATGGCTAGCACCTTCACCGCGCCCGAACCAATTCCCAGCAGTCCTGAAAGCACGCCCGCGATGTACATCAGTCCGAATCCCACTGGCACGTGACGAACGTGGTAGGACTTTTCGCCGCGCGCCGTCGGATATTTCCCATCCAATTTCAACAAGGTTGCCCAACGATCCGGCGGGTCGTCCGTTTGTGAATCCTTCGGAGGTTTATTCGCGGAGTATGCGGAATACAACAGCACCACTCCAAAAATGATCGCGATGGCTTTGGTTGGAGTGCTCACTGCCAGGTACGCGCCCGTCACCGCGCCAATCGTGGTAGCCACTTCCAAAAACATCCCTACGCGAATATTTGAGTAACCTTCTTTCAGATACGCTGCCGCTGCCCCGGACGAAGTCGCAATCACGGAGACCAGCGACGCACCAATCGCGTAGCGAATGTCCACGCCAAACGCCAGCGTCAGCAGCGGGACAATCACCACTCCGCCACCCAACCCCGTTAGCGCGCCCAGCAGCCCAGCCACCAGCGATCCCATGGCAATCAGTATGGTGAATTCGAAGGTTGTCACAGTGAGCTGAAGCTTTTGGCGAGATTCATCAACGATTCGATTCTAACGTTCGATTACGCTTTCCCCCACGCAATTTCAGCGCAGACTTCCACGCGAGCCGGTGGTCGCCCAGCTTCAGGACTCGCTTTAGAACACGGCCAGTTTCACGTGCAAGAATTTCTTCGGGTTTTGCCTGAAATCATTGACCATCAGTCGTAGATCGCTGGTTAGCGCCGTCATGTTGTCGTAAAGTTTCGGATCGTTAAACAGTTTCCCCGCAGTGCCGTCATTGGCATTCAACTTCGCCGTGGCATCGCGTACGTTCGCGGAAGCGTCGCGCAAGTTGTTATAAAGTGTCTGGTCGTAAAGCGCTTTCCCGATCGTTCCTTTACCAGAGCGCACGTCGTCCAGCACTCCGTTTCCTTTATCCATAAAATTCTTAGCGCTGTCGTATATCGCCGGATCGTAAACCAGCTTGCCAATCGCGCCTTTCTGCTGCTGTACTGCGCTCACCACATCGTCCACTTTGGTGTACAGCTCGTCGGAAGCAGTCAGCTTGCCGAGAGTTCCTTCCCCTCTTTGAATCGAGCCGGCCACAGCATCCAGACGAGCCGCCGTAGAATTCAAATGGTTATAGAAAGCTGGATCGTTCATGAACAATCCGACGGAGCCTTGCCCGTTTTGCACCTTGT
>Ga0209380_10003072_pt1 | contig 10463 bp, 10 predicted proteins | sample HubBroMetageWFT6_FD_188347 | JGI IMG/M metagenome (GOLD analysis project Ga0209380, IMG submission 188347) | Warmed and freeze-thawed soil microbial communities from the Hubbard Brook experimental Forest, New Hampshire - Hubbard Brook CCASE Soil... | ecosystem: Environmental > Terrestrial >...
GCAGTCGGTGGTGCCGATGGCGGATTGGGCTGCCGACAACGGCATCAAAAAAGTCGTGACCATGATCTCCGACTACGGCCCGGGCATCGACGCTGAGAAGTCGTTTTCGGCCGAATTCAAGAAAAAGGGCGGCGAGATTGTCGAGGCCGTTCGCTTTCCGCTCGCCAGTCCCGATTTCGCACCGTTCCTGCAACGCGCGGCCGACCAGAAACCGGATGCGATTTTCGTCTTTGTTCCGTCCGGACAAGGCGGCGCTTTCGTCAAACAATTCATCGAGCGCGGCCTCGACAAGGCCGGCATCAAGATCATCGGCCCCGGCGACGTCGTCGATGACGATCTTCTCAACGGCATGGGCGATGCGGTGCTCGGAACCGTCACCGCACACATCTACTCGGCCGATCACAATTCGCCGGCCAATAAGGCTTTCGTCGACGCGTTTGAGAAAGCCAATAACATGCGGCCAAACTTCATGGCCGTTGGCGGCTATGACGGCATGCACCTGATCTACGAAGCGTTGAAGAAAACCGGCGGTAAGACCGACGGCGACTCGCTGATCGAGGCCATAAAAGGCATGGCGTGGGAAAGTCCGCGCGGACCGGTTTCGATCGATCCGCAAACGCGCGACATCATCCAGAACGTTTACATCCGCAAAGTCGAGAAGAAGAACGGCCAGCTTTACAATGTCGAATTCGCGACCTTTCCGGCGGTAAAAGATCCGGTCAAGGCGGAACAGAAGTAAGGGACGGCCTGCGGCTTCGAGATTAAACTTGGCCTTGCGGAGCGGGCGGCGGTCACGCGGTCCGACGGCCTGATCGCGGCCGTGACACCGCGCATGAGAATTGACGGACCATGCTGACCATCCTGTTCGATGGCGTCGCCTACGGCATGCTCCTTTTCGTGCTGGCCTGCGGACTTTCGGTCACGCTCGGCCTGATGAACTTTATCAACCTGGCGCACGGCGCCTTTGCCATGGCCGGCGGCTATTGCACCGTCGTCCTGGTTAATCGCCTCGGCGTACCGTTTGTGCTCGGCTTGCCGCTGGCCTTTGTGGCGACCGCGGCGATCGGCGCGCTCCTTGAACGCACGCTCTACGCGCATGTTTACCGGCGGAGCCACCTCGATCAGGTGCTGTTCACCATCGGGCTCGTCTTCATGTCGGTGGCGACCGTCGATTACTTCGCCGGCTCCTCACAGCAATTCGTCGTCATTCCCGAGGCGCTGCGGGGTCAGTTCATTGTATTCGGCGTTGGTATGAGCAAATACCGGTTGCTCATCATTTTGATTTGCGGCCTGCTGACTGTAGCGCTGCAGTTGTTGATCGCCAAAACCCGGTTCGGCAGCCGGCTCCGCGCGGCGGTCGATGATGCGCGCGTCGCGCGCGGCCTCGGCATCAATGTCGGCGCGGTCTTTACGTTGACATTCGCGTTCGGTTCCGGCTTGGCCGGATTGGGCGGCGCGCTCGGCGCGGAAATTCTTGGTCTCGATCCAAGCTTTCCGCTCAAATACATGATCTACTTTTTGATCGTGGTGACGGTAGGCGGCACTTCGTCCATTACCGGGCCATTTTTCGCTTCAATTCTGCTCGGCGTTGCCGACGTTGCCGGCAAATATTACGTGCCGAAACTCGGCGCCTTCGTCATCTACGCCTTCATGATCCTGGTGCTCATCTGGCGGCCGCAAGGTTTGTTTGCGCGCAACACCGCGCGGTAAGGGTGATGATTCCGGTCTCCGGCCAGATATCGTCTTACTTCAGCCGCCGCGGGCGATGGTCGCCGCTCGAGATCGCGTTCTGGATTTTTGCTTTCGCGTCGATTTGGCTGTTCCCGGGTAAGCACCTCATTCTGACCGAGACGGCGATCCTCGCTTTGTTTGCGCTATCGCTTGATCTCATTCTTGGTTACGCCGGCATCATTTCGCTGGGGCAGGCGGCGTTTTTCGGCCTCGCCGGCTATTTTTCCGGCCTTGTCGCAAAGTACGGACTCATCAACGAGCCGGTGCTTGCGCTGCTTGCCGCGAGCTTGGTTGCCGCGGCGCTCGGGTTCGTCACCAGCTTCCTGGTTTTGCGTGGGTCGGATTTAAGCCGACTAATGGTCACGCTTGGTGTTGCGCTCATGCTTGGCGAGATCGCCAACCGCTTTTCCAACATCACCGGCGGCGCTGACGGGCTACAGGGCGTCACCATCGCGCCGATATTTGGCCGCTTCCGCTTCGATATGTTCGGCCATACCGGCTACATCTACACTCTGGTCGTCCTGTTCATCTGTTTTGTTGTCGCGCGCCGCATCGTCTATTCGCCATTCGGACTGTCGCTGCGCGCGCTCAAGGGCAACACCCTTCGCGCCGCGGCGGTCGGCATCCCGGTGAACCGGCGCCTGGTGGCGATCTATACGGTTTCGGCCGGCATGGCCGGAATGGCCGGCGCGCTGCTCACCCAGACCACGGCGTTTTGCTCGCTGGACGTTTTTTCGTTCGAGCGCTCGGCGGATCTTCTTTTGGTGCTGATCATCGGCGGCACCGGCTATCTGTATGGCGGATTGATCGGCGCCGTGATCTACAAATTCCTGCAAGATTGGATCGCCAGCCTGACGCCGCAATATTGGCAATTCTGGATCGGTTTCGTGCTGGTGGTGATTGTGCTGGCGGGACGCGAGCGGATCGAGGAGTGGAGTGTGACGGTGCGCGCGTGGATTGTCGGCCTTGGCGGTCGCCTGATCGCGCGACCGGTCGCCAGGACATAGGAGGGGCAGACATGTCGCCGCTGCGTACTATCCTTATGGCCATGTGCGCCTTCGCCCTGAGCGGAGGCGCCGCTTCGGCGCAAGCCGAGCAAAAGCTCGGCATTGTCTCATTCGACAATTCATGCGCGGCGTCCGCGCAGCCGGAGTTACAACGCGCCGTGGCGCTGCTGCATTCTTTCTGGTGGAAAGAAGCCGATGATGCCTTCGCCGAAGTGCTGGCGCACGATCCGGGGTGCGCGATCGCGACCTGGGGCATGGCCACGGTCGCGATCGGCAATCCGTTCGGCACGGGCGCGACGCCGGCCGCCGCAGAAAAGGCGCTCGCCGCCATCGGGCAGGGCCGCAAGATCGGCGCCAAGACGGAGCGCGAACGCAGCTATATCGAGGCTATCGCGGCTTATTACGACCGATTCGATCAGCAAAAGCCCGCCCAGCGGCTGCGCGCGCTGGCCGACGCGTTCGCGGTGCTGTCGCAGAAATATCCGGATGATGACGAGACACAGATCTTCTTCGCGCTGTATTTGACCGCGACCCAGCCGCCGACTGACAAGACTCTGTCGCGCGCCATGTCCGCGATTGTGATTCTTAATCAGCAGTTTGCCAAGCACCCGGACCATCCGGGCGTCGCGCATTATCTGATCCACAGCAATGACTTTCCGGCGATCGCCGCGCAGGGGCTGGTTGCGGCGAATTGCTATGCGCAGATTGCGCCGGACGCGCCGCACGCCTTGCATATGCCATCGCACATCTTCACGCGCGTCGGCATGTGGAAGGAATCGGCGGAGACAAACCGCCGTTCGGTCGACGCGGCCCGGCGTGCTGAAGCCGGCACCGACCAGCTGCACGCTTACGACTACATGATCTATGCCGACTTGCAGATGGCGCGCGACCAGGACGCCTCGCGCGTCGTCGAGGCGGTCGGCTCATTCGCGGAAACGAATCGTGCCGCCGATTATGCGAAGTCGGCGATCCCTGCGCGTTTTGCCGTCGAGCGTAGCGCCTGGCGGGACGCGGCGCGCCTTGCCGATCCGGCGATGAGCAAGTTTCCCTATACCGGCGCTATCCGCATTTTTGCCCGCGCGCTCGGCGCCGCGCGCAGCGGCGATGTCGAAAGCGCCGCCAGGGATTTGGCGCGGCTTGATGAAATCGAAGCCGCGTTGAAAGTGGCAAAAGACGATTACTGGGCTGCGGAGGTTCATGTTCAGCAGCTCGCGGCGCACGCCTGGATTGCCCAAGCCAAAGGCGAAGGTGAGCTCGCTTCATCGTTGATGGGCGCTGCCGCCGATGAGGAAGACCGCAGCGACAAATCCAGTGTCAGCCCCGGCCGGCTAATTCCAGCGCACGAATTGTTGGGCGACATGCTGCTCGAAGATGGCCGTGCGGCGGGAGCGCTCACCGAATACGAGGCCGCGTTGCAGCACGATCCGCGGCGGTTCCGCAGCATTTCCGGCGCCGCGCGGGCCGCGGCTGCCGCGGGCAACGCCGACAAGGCGCGCCAATATTACGGCCTCCTGGTCGAGATGGCCGGTGCGGGCGACCCGCGTCCGGAACTGGCGGCGGCGCGGCAATATTTGGCGCGGTGACAGACGGTGGCCATCCTCGAAACCATCGGTCTGGAGAAGCGGTTTGGCGGCATTGTCGCCACCAACGGCGTTTCCATGAAGGTCGACAAAGGCGCCCGTCACGCTTTGATCGGTCCGAATGGCGCCGGCAAGACGACGCTCATTAATCTTTTGACCGGCGTTTTGCGGCCGACCGCCGGCACCATCATTCTCGAAGGCGACGACATCACCGCGCTTGCCCCATACCGGCGCGTGCGCCGCGGCATGTCACGCACGTTCCAGATCAATCAGCTCTTCCTGGACCTATCGCCACTCGAGACTATCGGCCTTGCGGTTTCCGAGCGGCTTGGTTTGGGCAGCGACTGGTGGCGACTCGTCGGCAGCAAGAGCGAAGTCACCGATGAGATCGCCGAGACCGTGGAGCGCTTTCGCCTCGGCGACGTCATGCACCAGCGGACCGCGACTTTGCCGTACGGCAAGCAGCGTCTTTTGGAAATCGCTCTCGCGTTTGCCTGCCGGCCCAAGCTTCTTTTGCTCGACGAGCCGGCGGCGGGCGTGCCCGAAGCGGAACGCCACGAACTGCTCGCCACCATCAGCGCGCTGCCCGCCGACGTAACCGTATTGCTGATCGAGCACGACATGGATCTGGTGTTTTCGTTCGCCGACCGCATTTCGGTTTTGGTCAATGGCGGACTTTTTGTCGAAGGCAAACCAGAGGAAGTGGCGCGCGATGAGCGCGTCAAAAAAGTCTATCTCGGCGAGGAGCTCGATGCCTGATCTGCTTCGCATCGAACATCTCTCCGCCGGTTACGGCGAAGCGGTGGTCCTGTCGGACATTTCGTTGTCGCTGGCGGAGGGCAGGGCGCTCGCCCTGCTCGGGAGGAACGGCACCGGCAAGACGACGCTGATCAATTCCATTGTCGGCGTGACGACGTATTTTTCCGGCGTCATCGCCATCGACGGGACAGATATCACGAGGTTGCGCCCCGATGAGCGCGCGCATGCCGGCATCGGCTGGGTGCCGCAGGAGCGCAATATCTTCAAATCGCTCACCGTGCATGAAAACCTCACCGCCGTCGCGCAGCCGGGCCGCTGGACGACCGACAAAGTCTATGCGCTGTTTCCGCGGCTCGAAGAGCGTCGGCAAAATCTCGGCAATCAACTGTCGGGCGGCGAACAGCAAATGCTCGCCGTGGCGCGCGCCCTTGTGCTCAATCCGCGGGTCATGTTGCTCGACGAGCCGCTGGAAGGCTTGGCGCCGATTATTGTCGAGGAATTGCTGCGCGCTTTGCGGCGGATCATCCGCGATGAGGGCATGTCCGCCATTCTGGTCGAGCAAAACCCGAAAAAAATTCTTGGCGTGACCGATGACGCTATCATCCTTGAACGCGGCGCTATCGTGCATGCGGCCGAGAGCGCAACGCTATCGAGCGATCGCGCAGCGCTCGAAGCTCATCTCGGGGTTACCGATACCGCGCCACGGCGCTTCGGCAGGCCTGCACAGTAAGCTTGCGGATTTGCGTGCCGCGGAATCCTTGCTTCCGCAGGCCGTCTCCTGCTACCGCAACTAACTGAAAGCACATGCAGTTTTTCATTAGTCTAAAGAAAAACTCGTATGTGTCGGAGTTGGGAAGGAAGCCGCATCAAGTGAGAAGGACTTAAAAGATCATGAGGCGCATCCTGACAGCATCGTGCGTCGTCGCGGTAATCGCCGCGATGAGCCTGACTGCCAAAGCTGACGAGTTTTATGTTGGCGATGCCGTGACCAAGAACGATCTTGAAATCGTCCCGCACTACCTCCTCGGCATTGAAATGGCGCCAATGCCGAAAGGCATGGCGATGGGCGCCAACGCCGTTCATATCGAAGTCGACGTCCACGCCGCCAAAGGCGAGAAGCACGGTTTCAAGGACGGCGAGTGGATTCCGTACCTGACGATTTCATACACCATCGAAAAAGTCGGCAGCTCGTTCAAAGCGAGCGGCAAGCTTTCGGCCATGACCGCCGGAGACGGGCCGCATTATGCCAGCAACGTTGCGCTCGCGGGCGACGGCGACTATCGCCTGACCTATCATTTCGAGCCGCCGTCGCAGGCGGGCTTCCTGCGCCACGTGGACAAGGCGACCGGCGTGCCGGATTGGTGGCCGCCCTTCTCGGAGAGCTGGACGTTTCATTTCCCGAGCAAAAAAGCCGCCGACTAAAATCATCGAGCGCCGCGCAAGACTTTAGCCGGGCGATTTGGTCTTGGCGCGCAAATGTTCGACGAACTGCCGCGCGTAGAGTGGCAACTCGCTTAGTTTCCGGACGCAAATTGTCAGATCGCGCACCGCCCAGGCATCGCTGAGCGGCACCGCCGCGATTTGCATGGTCTTGGCGACGCGCCGCGCGGTCGTCTCCGGCACAATGCCGATGCCGACCCGGCATTCCACCAGCCGGCACACCGCGTCGAAGCTGCGCAGCTGTACCCGCAAGCGCAGCGGCCGCCCGATCCGCACCGCCTTGCTGGCAAGAAAGCGCTGCAAGGCGCTGGCGCGGTCCAACCCGACGAAGTCCTGATCGAGCACGTCCGCGAAACTGATTTTCGTCCGCCGCGCCAGCGGGTCGGACTTTGCCACCGCGAGCACGAACCGATCGCGGCGGAATGGATAGGTCTCCAGCGTGCCGGTATCGACCGTGCCGGCGACAATGCCGAGATCGGCGACATCTTCGGCCAAGAGGCCGACGATCTCGTCGCTCAGTCGCTCTTCCAGATCGACGCTGACATTCGGATGCGCGGCGAGAAACGAGCTGAGCGCCTCCGGCAGGAATTCGGTCAAGGCGTTAGTGTTGGACAGCACCCGTATTTGGCCGGCGAGCCCGCCGCCGTAAGCGCTGAGGTCTTCGTGCAGGCGCTCGGCCTGGTGGAGTATGCCGCGCGCATGCTGCAGCAGCGTGCGGCCGGCTTGCGTCGGCACCACGCCCTGGCGTCCGCGCGTCAACAACTTAACGCCGAGAGCATCTTCCATGCGCCGGATGCGGGTCGAGGCGGCGGCGAGCGCGAGATGCGCGCGTTCGGCGCCGCGGGTGATGCTGCCGGCATCGGCGACGTGACGGAAAAGACTTAAGTCGGCGAGGTCGAAGCGCATGTTCGTTATCCTTCGTATTTAGCGAAGGTAGGGTTTAGATAATGCCAATTGTCAGTAGTATAAATAGCACTATCTTTCGCGTTTAGCGAAGCTACAGCAAGATTGCCGCTTTCCGCCCGCTGCATTGCGGCTCATGCATGGATTGGTTAGGAACGTCGCCCGGGCTCGGCGCGTCATCGAGCGGACTGGATGGGTGTAATGGCCGAAACCAACGCTCCCTCGGCGCGGCCGCTGTCGCCGCACCTGCAAATCTACCGGCCGATGCTGACGATGATGATGTCCATCGTCCATCGCATCACCGGCGTGGCGCTCTATTTCGGCATGATCATTGTCGCCTGGTGGTTCCTCGCTGCTGCGTCTGGCCCCGCCGGCTACGCCAAGTTCGAATGGTTCGCCGGCTCGATCATCGGACGGCTCATTCTGTTTGGCTACACTTGGGCGCTCATCCATCACGCGCTTGGCGGCGTGCGCCACCTGATCTGGGATACCGGGCACGGCTTCGGCCCGAACGAGTGCGAGTGGCTCGCCGCCGCCAACCTGATCGGCTCGATCGCAATCACGGTGATCCTGTGGGTCATCGCGCTTTTGGCGCTGGGAGGATCGCGATGAGCGAGGCCCCGGCAAAGCACTTTCGCACGCCGCTGGCGCGCGTGCGCGGCCGTGGCGCAGCGCGTTCGGGGACCGAAAGCTTCCGGCTGCAACGGCTCACCGCGGTCGCCAATATCCCGTTGGTCGTCGCCGGTGTGGTTATCGTCATCATGCTGCTTGGCCGCAACCAGGCCGCCGTCGCCCAGATCCTCGGCCTGCCGCTGGTCGGCATCATCATGCTGCTATTCGTCGTGTCGATTACGGTCCACATGCGGATCGGCATGCAGGTCGTGATCGAGGATTACGTGCACGACGAATTTGCGAAACTGATTATGATCATGGCCAACACGTTTTTCTGCGTCGCCGTGGCGATGGCCTCGATCTATGGTCTTCTCAAACTTTCATTTGGATTGTGAGCATGGCGAATAACGGAGCCAACGGTGGCGGCGCGGCGCCGGCCGTCAACGGCCGCGCTTATCCGATAGAGGACCACGCCTACGACGTGGTGATTGTCGGCGCCGGCGGCGCCGGCTTGCGCGCCGTCGTCGGCTGCAGCGAAGCCGGCCTGCGCACCGCCTGCATCACCAAGGTGTTTCCGACGCGCTCCCACACCGTGGCGGCGCAGGGCGGCATTGCGGCGGCGCTCGGCAATATGGGCGAGGACGATTGGCGCTGGCACATGTACGACACGGTCAAGGGCTCCGACTGGCTCGGCGACCAGGACGCCATCGAATATATGTGCCGCAGTGCGCCGGATGCGGTCTACGAGCTCGAACATTGGGGCCTGCCGTTCTCGCGCCGCGAGGACGGCAAAATCTATCAGCGCCCGTTCGGCGGCATGACCACCCATTACGGCAAAGGCATTGCGCAGCGCACTTGCGCCGCCGCCGACCGCACCGGCCATGCCATGCTGCACACCATGTATGGCCAGGCGCTGCGCCACTCCGCCGAGTTTTTCATCGAATATTTCGCCATTGATCTCATTATGGATGAGGACGGGCGCTGCCGCGGCGTGGTCGCGCTCAACCTCGACGACGGCACCATCCATCGCTTTGCCGCGCAGATGACGGTGCTTGCGACCGGCGGCTACGGCCGCGCTTACGCATCGTGCACGGGCGCCCACACCCAGACCGGCGACGGCAACGCCATGGTGCTGCGCGCCGGCCTGCCGCTGGAAGACATGGAGTTCGTGCAGTTTCATCCGACCGGCGTTTATGGCGCCGGCGTGCTCATCACCGAAGGCGCCCGCGGCGAGGGCGCCTATTTGGTCAATTCCGAAGGCGAGCGCTTCATGGAGCGTTACGCGCCGTCAGCCAAGGACCTCGCCTCGCGCGACGTTGTGTCCCGCGCCATGACCATCGAAATCCGCGAGGGCCGCGGCGTCGGGCCGAAGAAGGACCACATCTTCCTCCACCTCGACCATCTCGATCCGAAAATCCTCGCCGAGCGGCTGCCGGGCATCACCGAGTCGGCGCGGATTTTTGCCGGCGTCGATCTGGCACGAGAGCCGGTGCCGATTGTGCCGACGGTGCACTACAATATGGGCGGCATCGCCACGAACTATCACGGCGAGGCGCTGACCAAGAAAGACGGCAATTCGGATCACATCATTCCCGGCATGATGGCGCTCGGCGAGGCGGCGTGCGTCTCGGTCCACGGCGCCAATCGGCTGGGCTCGAATTCGCTGATCGATCTCGTGGTGTTCGGGCGGGCGGCGGCTTTGCGCTGCGCCGAAATCCTCACCCCCGGCGACAAGCAGCCGGAACTGCCGAAGGATTCCGCAGAGCGCTCGCTGTCGCGGCTCGATAAATTCCGTTACGCCTCCGGCAGCACGCCGACCGCGCAGTTGCGCGCCAAGATGCAGCACGTGATGCAAACCAATTGCGCGGTGTTCCGCACCGGCGAGGTGCTGGCCGAAGGCTCGAAGCTCATTCACGAGGTGTTCGAGGGCGCCCGCGACATCCACGTCAGCGACCGTTCGCTGATCTGGAACTCGGACCTGGTCGAGACGCTCGAGTTCATCAACCTGATCGAGCAGGCGGTGGTGACTGTCGATTCCGCCGCCAACCGCACCGAAAGCCGTGGCGCGCACGCCCGCGAGGATTTCCCCGAGCGCGACGACAAAAATTGGATGAAACACACGTTGTCGTGGCTTGATCCCGCGAGCGGCAAGGTCACCATCGATTATCGGCCGGTCCACACTTACACGCTCACCAACGACGTCGCCTATATCGAGCCCAAGGCGCGGGTGTATTGAGGTTGCAATGGTCCAATTTTCGCTTCCAAAAAATTCCAAGATCGGCCAAGGCAAGACTTGGCCGCATGCGGCGAAAGCCAAGGCGGAACGCGAATTCCGCATCTATCGCTGGAGTCCTGACGACGGCCGTAACCCGCAGGTCGATACTTATTACGTCGACACCGGCGACTGCGGGCCGATGGTGTTGGACGCGCT
>Ga0209380_10003073_pt1 | contig 10462 bp, 8 predicted proteins | sample HubBroMetageWFT6_FD_188347 | JGI IMG/M metagenome (GOLD analysis project Ga0209380, IMG submission 188347) | Warmed and freeze-thawed soil microbial communities from the Hubbard Brook experimental Forest, New Hampshire - Hubbard Brook CCASE Soil... | ecosystem: Environmental > Terrestrial > Soil...
AGCCCAGCCCGGAACCGAGTAAAGGCCCCAATGAACAAATATTCCCAGTTTTGCGTCGGCATACCACTGAGGCAGAGGATGCTGGTTCAGCGATTCAAGGGTCGACTCGTAGTGCGTCGGCGTTTGAGCATGGGCAGCTGAAAAAGGGAGAAAACAAAGCACTAGGACGAGAAAAGTTTGACTAAACCTCGCGGTCAGGGAAAAGGCTGGAATCGATCGACTCTTCATAGTGGCTCCCGTGTGATCTATTTTGAATGCGTTGCGCAGACTATTTCGCGATGGGCGATCTAGGGGGACGTATCCGACAGCAATCCGCTGGATAGTCCACCAGGTTCAAGCGCTACCGCCCATATTTGAGCGCTTAGTTGCGATTGGGGCAACTTTTATGGAGGTGGAACTATAGGAAATTTCTGGGGTTCGGCTGCTACCTTATTATGTGTGCCTTCATATCGTAAGAGCATATTTCAAGAACCCTCCTTTCTTCACTCCGAAGCAAACTCCGATGGACTTGTGCCAGTGGTTAATCGGACTCAGTTCTTCACTCCCGGAACTTTCAAGATGATGCGGTACACACTGGTGCTGGCCGTAATGTAGAGCGTCTTGCCATCTTTGTCGCCCCAGGCCACATTGCTCACAGTCTCGGGGACTTTGATTGTGCCGAGGTGTTTCCCTTCGGGAGAAATAATCCACACCCCGCCAGGACCGGCGCCGTAAAGGTTTCCTTTTTGGTCCACACGGATGCCGTCTGGCCCCCCAGGCGCACTATCGTGGGAGGCATCGAGAAACAATGCGCCGTCCGCAACCGATCCGTCGGGCTGCACCCGATAGCGCATCCAGATCTTCTTGCCGGAGTCCGCGATGTACAAGTACTTCTCGTCCGGCGAAAAACAGATGCCGTTCGGCCGAGGGAGATCTTTAATCACGAGTTGGAGTTGGTTCCGTGCCGGTTCTGTCCCAGGCTTCTGCTGCCGCGCTCCAGGAATGCGATAGACGCCGTTGACCTGCAATTCCTTTTGCGGATCGTTGTCCTGCTGGGTGGGCAGACCGTAAGGAGGATCAGTGAAGTACAGCGAGCCATCAGATTTGTACACCAGATCATTGGGGCTATTGAACTTTTTTCCTTGATAGGAGTCGGCCAGAATCGTGATTTGTGCTTTCGGGTCGAGAGACTCCATGCGCCAAACGTTGCGTCTGGCGTGTCCCGCCACGCTCACTCGACCATCAGGATCCAAGATCATTCCATTTGAGCCTGGCTCCGGCCCTTTGAATGGCTCTGCACCCGTATATCCGCTGGGGTGCATGAAAACGCTAGCGCCCTTACCCGGGACCCACAGGTCGATGTTGTTGGCTGGGATCTCTGCAAACAGGAGAGTTCCTTCGTGCGTCCAAACTGCGCCTTCAGTCCACTTGTTGAAGCCAGTGGCGATGCGCTCCAGCTTAGAATCAGGCCCAACCAACTGCTCGAGGCCTGGGTCGAGCTTCTGAATGTCCTGCGCCAATGCGGACACGGTGAAAGCCGTGACAGTCACGATCAAGAGAAAGAGCCGGTGTATCGCAATACAGTTCATGGTGCGGCGAAAGGCACTGCCCACTGGAAATGTGTTCATGTTTTCCTCTCCAAGACTTCGCAGCTGCATCGAGCTATCGACCTACTGACATACACGACCCTGGCCGGTGAACACCACTTCAGCGCAGCACTGAAGTTCCGCTCCGATCCGACGGCCTTTGCAGCGTGCTTATAGATCAGCGCGAATCTGCGAAAGCCGGGCGAGCTGCCCAATCCACCTGTCGAAGGGCGCCGACAATAAATATCCAGGACAGCGATCCCAGCACGGCGATGACCGCAGTGATGATGAAAGCCCAAAAGAACCGTCCTGTCTTGTCCACGACAAAACCCGTCACCACTGGCGCGATCCACCCAGCGAGATTACCTAAGAAGTTTTGCAGCCCTGTCCACTTGCCAGCTGCTTGCGGTCCCGCAAGCGTTTGAGTAATTGCCCAAGTATTGGAAGCGCTGATTCCCCAGAACGCCGCCGCCAACAGCAGACATACTACCGAGAGCACTGGCCCGCCGGCGACGCAGGCAGCGAGCGAGATCCCAGCCCCCACTTGCCCCACAACCATAAATGTCTTTCGAACCAGGTCTGGAGTTTTTCCTGAGGCGATGCAGCGATCGGAGACCCATCCTGCGGACGTGGCTGCGACAGCCATCAGAAAATAAGCCAATCCAGCGATCTTCCCCATCGCGGCCAAGGAAAAGTGACGTTCGTGCATGAGGTAGAACGGCAGCCAGGTCAGGAGAAAGTACATCAGGTAGTTCATACAGAAGAGACCTACACACGTTCCCCAGGCTGACCGCTGCTCCAAAATCTGCAATATGCCGGGCGCTGAGAGTCCCGATTGCGAGGGGGAATCCCTATGCCCTTTTGGCATCCAACGAAGCCATGGCAGTAGCCATAACAGGCTAGTCAGGCCCACCACGAGAAAGACCGGGCGCCACCCAAAGCGGCTCATCAGAATTCCGCCAGCGAGAGTGCCGACCGCTGGCCCCATGGCCATGCCGGCAATTATGCTCGCATTGGCGAAGCCACGTTTGTGCTCCGGGAAATATCGCGACAAAATGGTCGAGCATGCTGGGTAGGAAACCGATTCTCCTGCGCCCAGCGCCAATCGCGCGAGGAGCACTGTGCCGAATGCATGCGCCGCGCCGGTGGCCGCTGTTGCGACGGACCAAAGGACAAAACCGCTTGCGAGCACCCATTTCACATCGAGGCGATCAACCAGCCAGCCGGAAAGAGGCAGAAAGAATGAGTAGGTCCAAAAGAAGGACGACAGCAGAACTCCGAGCTGCGTTGCCGAAAGTTGGAACTCATTCTTGAGCAGCGGCGCTGCAATCGAGAGGTTGCCGCGGTCCAAGTAATTAATGAAAACGGAAAGCGCGAGCAGGAGCAGCACCCGCGAGAGCCGGCTCTCGTCCACCGCCGGTTTGGCAGTCATAGTGTCACCGTCGGGTGTATAACGCGAGAAATGCTGGTGAGCGTCGATGCGCATGAGCGGTTCACACTGTCTTTGAATAGCCCGGCTCTGAGAAGTTCACGACGCGTTGCTGCGATTTCCCAAGCCCTTCAATCCCCAACTCGACCACATCTCCAGATTTGAGATACTGCGGCGGCTTCAGTCCGAGTTCAAGCCCGGCGGGCGTGCCGGTGCTGATGACGTCTGCGGGGAGCAACGTCATGAATTCGCTCACATAAGACAGGGGGGGCGCAACTTCGAAAATCATATTGGCAGTGGAACTGTTTTGGTGAGTCTCCCCGTCAACTTTGAGCCACATTTTTAGATTCCTCGGATCACGGAGCTCGTCCGGAGAGGCAAGAAACGGACCCAAGGGCGCGAAGGTATCGGCGCTTTTGCCTTTTACCGACTGACCGCCGCGCTCAAGCTGAAAACTGTGTTCAGAATAATTGTTGTGCAGGACATATCCGGGCACGTCGTCGAGCGCCTTCTCTGTCGGAACATAGAGCGCAGTCTTGGCCACCACGAGAGCAAGTTCGACTTCCCAGTCCACCTTGGTGGCATTCCTCGGAATCACTAGCGCATCGTTTGGTCCGACTAAAGATGTTGTCGCTTTGAAGAAAATGACCGGCTCCTTCGGAAGTGCAGCTCCGGTCTCTGCCGCATGGTCACGGTAGTTGAGCCCGATGCAAATGATCTTGCTGGGACGAGAAATCGGCGATCCCAGACGTATGGTGGACGGGACGCGCGGAGCCGAAGAGAAGGGGGAATTCAGCCAGTCGCGAAGAGACTCCATGCCACCTCGCGCGAAAAAGGCCTCGTCACAATCCGGCACGAAATCCGAGACATCCAGACGGGAGCCGTCGTCGAGAAGGACTCCCGGCCGTTCTCTGCCCGCTTCGCCGAATCGAATAAGTTTCAAGGTTTTACTCTCGCAACGTGAGCTTAATGTGCCTCGCAGGCTAAGCTTCGAGCTTGAAAAATACGTTCCATGCGCAGCCATTTCTCGCCAGGTTTTGCTTCCGGCAACGCTTGCTGGAATCTCCACATGAGCTGCTCCCAAGCTTGCACCTTGGGATTTTGCTCGTCGGCCCTAGCTTTCTTTTCGAACGAAAAGCTCTGGTTTACTTCCATGATTATGAACATGCGTTGTGCCGAGCAGGTAAATCTCCAGATCTTCGATACCGGAGTTCCTTAAGCCTTGCGTGATCTCGGGCCAGATTTTCTCGTGGTATTTCCTGTACTCGGCAATCAGAGCGGGATCGCCTTTCAAGTTGAGAGCGAAGCAGAATCGGCGGCTCATTTCAGGGCACTCATTTCAGCAGTTTGGAATTCCGCAACCAGAACAGGCTGATAGCCGCGCAGCGCAAAGTAGAGCACATAGGCGTGGCAGATTAGGGGCACGATGAAAGCCACGCGAATATTGCTGTGGTCAGAAATAAATCCCATTATGGCGGGGAAGATGGCCCCACCGAGGATCGAAGCCACCAGCAAGGACGACCCCAGTTTTGTGTATCGCCCAAGCTGCTTGATGCTTAGGGCAAAGATGGTGGGGAACATGATCGAATGAAAAAACCCGATCAGGACGACCGCCCACAGGGGAGCCACCCCGGAGCCGAGAAGAACCACCAGCAGACAGATCAGAGTCGAGAGCGCAAACAATGAAAGCAGCCTAGCAGCAGGCACGCGCTTCATGATGTAGGAACCAGAGAACCTTCCGAGCATGAATCCAATCAAGTGCAATTTCAAATAGAACGAAGCATCCTTTTGAAGCATTCCAGAAATACTGTGCTGCGCCAGTCTAATGACGAAGCTGCCCACGCCGATTTGAGCGCCAACGTAGAAGAATTGCGCGATAACTCCTTTTACCAGGTGGCCGTAACGCCAGATATCGCGCAGCTCTTCCCTGGTTGACTGTTGGCTCATGGCTCCGTCGGTTGCGCCGACCTCTGGCAATTGGGAAAGAAAAATCACAACAGCGTAGGCGAGAAAAAGTCCGGCTATGACGAGGTATGGGATCCTCACGGTGCTGACCACTGCCGTGCGATAAGCAGCCATCTGTGTGGGCGTCATGGTCGTCAACTTCTCGCGCGAATACTCGAGAGCCGAGAGGATAAAAGCCGCGCCGATAAACGGCGTCACCACTGCGCCCACAGCATTGAACGACTGTGCCAGATTTAATCGCCGCTCTGAGCTCTCTGCCGGCCCCAGCAGTGTCACATAAGGGTTGGCAGCGACTTCAAGGACCCCTTGGCCGCAAGCCATAACAAATGAAGCAAAAAGAAATAATCCATACACCTGAATTGAGGCCGCGGGAATAAACAGCAGCGCGCCCGCCGAGCATGTAACCAAACCAACCACGATCCCATTCTTGTAGCCGATCCTTTCCAGCAGCCGTCCTGCCGGCAACGCGGAAAGGCAATAACCGCCGAAGAATGCCACCTGAATGAGTGCCGATTGAAAGTCGTTCAGATCGAAGACCTTCTTCAAATGCGGGATGAGAACATCATTGAGGTTGACTCCCAGCGCCCATAGAAAAAATAGGGTGGTGACGAGAATGAGTGGGGCAACATACCGCCGCTCGGTGATGGGTGCTGAGGTTGTCATATTTTAAGTCAGCGCTCGATCGAGGTGCACGTAGCCGCCATCCACGAACACATGCTGGCCGGTTATGTGCGCGGCGCGGGCAGAGAGCAGGAATACCACCATTGCCGCGATCTCGTCGGGAGAGGTCATTCTTTTCTCCAGAGGAATCTTGGACAGGACGGACTGAAGCTTCTGTTCGGGATTGGGGAGTGTGTCGAGCCACTGCGAGTAGAGCGGCGTCATGACCTCTGCGGGAATAGCGGCATTCACGCGGATGCCGTAGCCCAGCAGTTCCGCCGCCCATTCCCGGGCCAGAGCCATTATTGCTCCTTTCGATGATGCATATCCTGACGTACCACCTTGACCTGTGACGGCGGTTTTTGAACCGATGTTCACGATGCACCCGTTCGTTTTCTTCAGATATGGAAGCGCGAAATGCGCCATGTTGTAGTAGTGCAGCAGATTTCGACCGAGTGAGTCTAGGTACTGTTCTGGAGTTCCATGCTCCAGACCGACTTTGTCGTTTATCCCCGCGTTGCTCACTAGAGCATCAAGGCGGCCAAACTTCTCGACTGTCGAATCGATCGCATTTTGGCAATTTGCAGAAGACGACAGATCCGCGATGATCACGTGGCTTGTGCGCACCTCGGCATGAAGAGTTTTGCTGGCCTCGGCGTCACGGTCCACCATGACGGGAATCGCAGCCTCCGCAGCGCCGGCCCGCACGATTGCGGCGCCAATGCCTTTGGCCCCGCCGGTGACGAGTGCGACCTTATTGTTAAGTTCCAGGTCCACTGTTCTCTCGCAATCAGCCGTGCAAATTCATGAAACCACCATCGAGAGGATAATCCACTCCAGTGATGAACGAAGCCGCGTCAGAACACAAGAAGAGGGCAAGCGAGGCTACCTCGTCCAGTTCCCCCATTCTGCCGATCGGTTGCATCTTCGCTAGTTTCTCGAACATCTCCTGCTCGCGGCCGGCGTAATTCCTTTTCAGATAATCATCGACGAATGTCGTATGCACCCGGGCCGGGGAAATGCAGTTGCAGCGAATGTTGTGGCCGATATAGTCACGCGCAACGGAATAAGTCATCGCAATCGCCGCGCCTTTGCTGGCCGAATATGCGAAGCGCTCAGCCAGTCCGGCAGATCCGGCCACAGAAGCCATGTTTAGAATGACTCCCCCTCCTGCAGACTTCATCCTTCCGATGACAGCATTGATACAGTTGAAGTAACCTTTTACGTTCACGCGAAGAACGCGGTCGAAGTCGTGCTCGGTCGTGCTTTCGACGGTACCAATGTGCGAGACGCCAGCATTATTTACAAGGATGTGAACCCGACCCTGCTGCAAGATTGTGTCGAATGTCGATTCAATTGAAACCCTATCACTCACATCGCACTCATATGCCGAGGCTGTTCCGCCAGCCCTGGCAATCTCCGCCGCAACCGTTTCTGCTTGTGTCCGACTAATGTCCAAGAGGCACACTGAAGCGCCGTTTGCTGCAAACTTGTGGACAATCTTTCGACCGATGCCAGAGGCAGCACCCGTAACAATTGCCATGCGTCCATCTAACCTGAAGATCTCCGCGTTTAATTCGTGAAGGCTCAGAGATCAGTTCTCCTATTTGACATTTCGCCCCTTCGGAGGTCTTTCGACGCTGCCCGCGATGGAAGCGGAACACCGCTATTTCGAAATACGTTCGCCTATGAGCCTGGCTGCTCGTCCATTTCGGGAAATCGGAAGACTAGCCTGTGCATGATCTCAAAGTAGATTTAGCATATAAAATTATATGTTTGGTAATAAAATTACCTAAGTGATATATCGCCACCGGTCTCTGCTTGTCAAGCAGTTTTACTGGATACTCCATATTTTCAGTTGAGTGTGACGTTAAAGAGTTTGCGTTGCTGGCTTCAGCCAGTTCCTTCATTCGGCGGTTGCTGGCAGGGAGGGCATGGAAGGCACGCCCGCACTGCTCAAAGCGATCACAGTATAGACGTGCTTGGCGCCAGGTTGGGCAGACATGTCAACGTGCCTCATCAGGGGGAGCGGTGGCACTGGCGTGTCGTGATACGAAAGCCCCTGGAAGAGGAGGCGCCCATAGACTGCTTCTGGCGGTTGGGTGGGAAGCTTCGCTATCCCGTGCCCGTCTCGAAGGATAATAAAACCACCGAGTCCACTGACGAAATCAGCCTCGGCTTCCCATATGATCTCATTGCCGTGATTTGCATCAGCGTGCGCTCGGACATTGACTGGAGCGGGGGGTGCACTTGCGTCGCTCACGGTTCCGGTTCTGACATACTCCATCCAGATTTTTGCTGTAGCCTCATTTGGTAACCAGGCGGCCTTGTTAGGATCCCCTTTGAATTCCGCTGCAGGCATGGCGGTGTCCCCGAACGGAGTTGCCAGCCATGCAGAACTCAGGTCCACCGGTCTTAAGATTTTGTTCCATTCCGTTAAGCGCATTTGAAGGCAAGCGTCGAAAAACGGGATCGCGAGATACCGGGAGTCCCCACAGAAGTGTCCTGTACGCGGATCGGGAGCGAACCCAATGGGAGCGCCCTGGGCTCGGTACTCCTGGAAAGTGGCGGTGGAGCCGTCCCAGGGACGGTTTCCTCTTTCTCCTACGCCGAAGTTAACCATCGTGGGAATCTCATAGATTGCAGGCGGAACTTCAGGCTGGATAAACTCGGGCCGCGAACGAAACATCACCGCAGTGCCCGAACGAAGAAAAGCAGCGAGCACTCGGTCTGGGTGAAGAATGCTCATCACATTGGCCCATATCCCTCCTCCAGAGTGTCCCCAGAGACACCAAGGGACCGTAGCGATTTCCGCGTGGCCCGACTTTGTCGCAAACTCGTCCAGGGCCCGAAGGAAAACACGCTCAGAACCCTGTCTCGGGTCGAACCACAGCTCTGCGCCTCCTGGAGTCAGGTCAATCGCATCGTTCAGAACACGATAGGAAGGTCCAAGAAGGACGCAGTTCCATTTCTTTGCAAGTGCTTGCCAGTGCAAATCGTAAGCAGAAGTGGCCCCCGCCTGAGCGGCTGGAATGCTTGCGCCGTGCTGATGAACGATCACCGCCCTCACGGTCTTGATATCGTCAGGGATCCAGAGGGTGTAGACGGCACCAAGCTGCAGCTCCCCTTTGGTTGTGGATGGCGGGTAAACAAGTTGAAGATATCGACCTGCACCGCTCGATGGGGTAAAAGGTCCCCACCCATCCTGGACAGGAGGAACCTGATTGCCAGGGGCCCCCGGCTGATGACTCTGAGTCTGAGCAGCGATAGCCGGAGAGAGCGAGGAAGACGCAAGCGTCGCGCCAAGGCCTGCCATCGCTTTCATAAGTGAGCGTCGCGCCGGCGACTCCAGATTAAGTAGCCTTTGTGAGGCTATCCTCTCGCTTTGGGTAATCTCGTTCATTCTCCCTCCCTTCCTCGTCCGGAAATTATGTCAGTGCACTTCCGCACCTTGGATGTGTGCGGTGGCGGCAAGATGCCCTGCGAATTTCCCTGCGTTGAAGGCTGTGGCACAGATCGACAATTGCGCTTGCGGCGGTACAGACAAAGAACCTTCGATTCATAGCATTTCAGGGTAATCGGGTCCAACGCCACGATGACAGCAGTCCACTACTTCACGACGGCAGCGACTGACAATCCTCTCTTTGAGCTCTGCGGTCGCCTTTTTTCACTCAGGACTGTGCGATCAGCCTTAATCCCTCTCCTTCGGGGTCGTTGCGCACTGCGCATGGTGCGTCAAAGTACATCGTTGCCCGCTGTTCCGAAGTGTACGCTGGCCAATGCGGCAGGCCGTCGTGATTAGGATTGCCGGTTCGGGCAAAATTCACCCAAGCAGTACTGATCTGCTTCGATAGAGCGAATGCCTCGGGAGTGCCCCCACTGTAATGGTCGCAAATCTCAGCGTTGTCGAACGTGAACGCGATTTCGCAGGCGTGGAAGGAACCGGGGCGATTGTCCAGCACGGGCGTCCGCCAAGAATATATGTAAGAGTATGCCGGCGCGCTACCCAAAGCAGCCTTCCTGCTGGCCTGCTCGAAGGCAGGACGCCGAAAAGAAGCGGCAGCAATGATCGCATATAGGTCAAATGAGTTCGCTTTAGGGTAATCGCGCCGGTAGGCGTCGATGATTGTCTGGCTGTGGTCGCCAAATTCTTCCTTAACCAATCGGTTAAGTTCTTCCACTCCCATCGCATTGGCATCGGGACGATCGAGCCCACTTACACCCTCGTGAAGATCTGTGCCGGTTAACAATGGAACGTTCGCAGATATTGGTGGAGCTCCTGGATCGAATGGATGACGAGCCAGTATGAGGCCATCTACTGTCGGCCCCCAATCGTATTCGCCGTACGTTCTGCGAAGGGAAGGTTTGGGCCGAGGCATTTTCTTCATGGCTTCGGTCGCAGCGCCCGTAAGCCGATCAACCGGAATTACCTGAAGCTCGCTCAACTGGGACTTGGATAGTCCCAGCTCAGCAAGCAACAGCTCAGCCAATCGCCCCGAGTAGTCGGGAGAAAGAGCTTTGAGAAAGGGCCCGCTCTGCACGATCGCGCGATGAAACAAGCCTTTAGCCGACGGCATTGCCATAAGGGCAAGGACTTTTCCACCCCCGCCGGACTGACCGAAGATAGTGACGTTGCCCGGATCGCCCCCGAAAGTTGTGATGTTGTCGCGAACCCACTCTAAGACAGCCACCAGGTCAAGCATGCCAACGTTGGCAGAGCCGGCATATTCTTCTCCTCCGAAGTGTCCAAGGTTTAGATAGCCATACACGTTGAGCCGATGATTGTGGTTCACGATCACTGCATCGTGATTGCGGGCAAGACTCTCGCCGTCGTAGGCAAGAA
>Ga0209380_10003074_pt1 | contig 10462 bp, 9 predicted proteins | sample HubBroMetageWFT6_FD_188347 | JGI IMG/M metagenome (GOLD analysis project Ga0209380, IMG submission 188347) | Warmed and freeze-thawed soil microbial communities from the Hubbard Brook experimental Forest, New Hampshire - Hubbard Brook CCASE Soil... | ecosystem: Environmental > Terrestrial > Soil...
GCGGCAGCCTTGTTGCTCCAAGAACAAAACACGCTCACTCCGGATCAAGTAAAAGCCCGGCTCATGAAGACGGCATACAAGATGGGGTTCACTTCGACGTCATCTTATGTGCCGCATCTCTTGAGGTCGTTCCTGAGTTTCTACGATCTGTTCTCCGTAGGATCGGGGCTGCTGAACGTACAAGCGGCCGTTGCGAACAATGACCTGGCTCCGGCGACGATTGGATCGGCCCTTTCGCCGACCGTAACCTACAACCCACAGCTGCATTCAGTTTCGCTGGTGCAGGGAAACTCGAGCATTGCCCCGACATCGGTAGTTTGGGGATCTTCCGTGGTCTGGGGAAGTTCAGTGGTTTGGGGAAGCTCACTCGTCAATGGAATGTCTGTGGTCTGGGGCTCTTCGGTGCCCTGGAACGACAACACTCTGAACGCTTTCAGCGTGGTGTGGGGCTCGAGTACGGGCACGGGCACTTCCGCCACGAGTGTGGTCTGGGGCGCCTCGGTTTCGACGGCCAACAGCGCCTTTACTGATGCCGGTGACGATGAGCAATAAGTCCGTGTGAAGCCAAAAGAAAGGAGACGGAGCATGAACAACACACGGCAAATCAAGATATTCATCGGCGCCATGATCGCAGCGGCAGTCATCACCGGCGGATATGCGGGATTTGTGAGCCATGCCCTGCACACATACTTTGCCCTGGCGGTGCTGGTGCTAGCAGCGTTGACCTCGCGGATGAAAGTGAAGCTGCCGGGAATCAACGGCAACATGTCGGTCAACCTGCCGTTTCTGCTGACCGCAGTTGTGAGCCTGAGCGCTGCAGAGGCAGTGGTGGTCACCTGCGTTTCAACTGCGGTGCAATGCTGGCCGCGGAAGGACGCGAAGTTCAAACCGCAGCAAATGGCGTTCAACCTCAGCATGATGGCATTTGCCAGCTGCATCGCGAGTCTGATGTTCCACGCCCATTGGCTGCGTGGGATGCAGTGGAGTTCCAGTACGCTGGGATTGGCTCTGGCAACAGCGACCTTGTTCCTGGGACAGACGGCTCCGGTGGCTGCCATCGTGGCTGTGAGCGAGGGTAAGGCAGTCGGACAAATCTGGTGGAGTCTGGCGCACCTCTCGTTCCCTTACTACGTAATCAGCGCCGGTGTGACCACGATGGTCCAGGCTGTCAGCTCACACCTGGGCTGGGGACTGGCCCTGGCAGCATTCCCGGTCATGTACGGAATCCACCGTTCCTACCGGCTGTATTTTGGTCGGATGGCGCAAACTCCAAGGCCTGAAGTTCTGGTCAAGGCAGCGGGCGCAGGCGCATAGGCGGTACAACAGAGTTGAATTAGGACAGGGTGGTGCGGCGATTACGGCCGCACCACCCCTTTTTCGTTAGCAGCTCTTGGACGGGATCATGGAACCGTAGCCGGCGCACGGGCTTTTTGATCTGGATCCGTCGGTTGCCATCCGTTGATCTGTTCCTTAAATTGCTGCTGGTTCCCGACGAAAAATTCCTCATACTTCCGCTTGCCGGAAGTCCCTGACGCTTCTCCGTTAATCTTGCCCCAGATGAGTCTCTGAGGGCCTGAGTCGGGAAGTGGGCGAGATCCGGTGCTGGAATAGAAAAAATACTCGTCCTTGGCCCACCCGTATTGCTCCGGCGAAGAGGTTTCCAAAACTCCGGAAGGCGGAATTCTCAGAACGGTTTTTCCGGCCTCGACCGGCAAAGGGGGCGCGCCCGGAACTTCGAACTCAACTCGGACCCACCCGGTATGGCCCTCAGAGATCAAAAACCGGAGCGAACGCGGCGTTGAATTCCGTGGACTGACGCTGAACCATGCGACCCACCCGATTACAAGAAGAAAAGTTACAACGCTGACCGCGATCTTAGACGGACGCCTCGTCGGCTCGGGGAAGATCCAGCTTGGCGCTGCGTCTTCAGGTTTCTGGCGGAAACTCACGATCGCGGAATAGACCGTGGCCAAGGCCAGAAGTGCGGTTGCTAGATACGCCAACATCATCGCGCGTTGGACCCCGCGCTTTCTGGCGCCGTTACAGGCACGTGCGGAGATTTGAATTGCGACGCTGCGGCAGGTTTATGCAGATGCGCCCGGACAATCGTTCGAATCGCAGGAGCATAGAAGCACCACATCGCAAGACAGGCGAGCAGTGCCAGGCGACCCGCGGCACGAGGCCGGAAAAGGCTCAGATAGGCCGCAATGAGCAGGCAGAAAGAACCGAGCAAAGCAAATAATTCCAACGGATTGATCGGGACACCGTACACCACGAACGAAAGCAACATATACACATGAAAGCCGGTGACCACGGCAGTAACGAAATACAGGACGAAAGGCAACATGCTGTACCTCAGACGGCGAGCGCAGATAATCTTTTCGGCGGTCATTGTTCGAGCGGTCATTCGATCGATTTTTGCATGGGCAAAATATACGCGTAGTAGACCAGGAGAAAAACGAGTGCGATGAAAGCGGCGATCGAAACAGACAGCAGCAATCCGCGACGTGTCGTGAAAGAAGAGTCGTTGTTTTTCTTGTTACTTCGTCTCATGAACTACTGCGCCGGCGTCGCTGAAGGTTGTCCGCTCATCCAATCCGCACCGCACTCGGCCGGAATTCAGGGCTCGCCTAGATCCACTTCGTACAATCTCTAGGGCTGCACTCCAATTTCGAAATTCAGGGTTGAGAGAGCTAGCCGATACTGGTATTGCGCGTTGACATATCCGATGGCAGCACCGGTTTGCTGCAGCTGCGCCTGACTGAGCTCGACGATCGAACCCAGACCCAGCTGGTAGCGCCCTTGGGCGAGATTCAAACTCAAGTCGGCCTCCTTAGCGAGTTGTTCGGTCACCGTCACTCTCTGAAATGCCGTATTCGCGGCCAGCCATGCGGTGCGCACGTCGCGAGCCACCTGATTGCGCAGATCTCGGGTATTCTCCGTCGCTGCGTTTGCCCGGTACTTAGCCTCCGATGCTTGCGCGCTGAAAAGGAAACCATTAAAGACGGGGACACTCATATTCACGCCAATGGCGCCGTACCAGCTCGAAATAAAGTAGTTGGGAAAACATCCGCCAACGCAATCGGGGCGCACCGGAGTTACTCCGGCGGTTCCCTGCGCGCTAATGGTGGGAAGGAGCAAGTCGCGTTGCGCGCGGCGAAATTTCTCGGCTGCCTGTTGGTTGTAGGTGAGCGCTTGCAGGTCGGGACGTTGTTGCATCGCGGTGTGGATGAGCACATCCACATCCGGTGGAGGAGACGGCAATTGTGTGTTCTCTTCTCTCAATTCGTAATTGACCAGCTTGTCGAAGCCAAGGACGGCAGAGAGAGCTGCGAGCGTTGAATCGACATTGTTCTGGGCATCGAGTTGCAAGAGCTTCGCTTGGGACAGATTGACATCGGCAAAGGACAAATCCAGGCCAGATTTCAGCTTGCTCTTGGTTAGTTCGTCGATTTGATGTTGCACTGAGCTGCGAGTCGTCACCGTTTGTTGCGCGACCTTGAGAAGGGCCTCGGCCTCGAGCACGTTGTAAAAGGCCTGGTCGGTGGCGAGAACGATGTCCTCGGTGGTGGCCAGCGCATTGGCGTTTTGCGCTTTTTCGACGAGCTTCGAGTACGCCACCAGATTGGTGGTGCGCCCGAAGTCAGTGATGAGTTGACTGAGAGTAACCCCGGCGCCGGCATGTTCAAGCAGGCGGGATGCGGTCAGCGCTCCCGCGCCGATGCGGCTTCCTTCATTGCCATCGACCGCCGTGATTGCGCCGTTAAGACTGGGGAGTTCAGCCGCCCTGGTCTGGCGATACACCTGATGCTGGGCCAAGGCAAGCAGATGCCCCACACTGATCCGAGGATTGTTCTTGATAGCCAACTGTTCGGCCTGCGTCCGGGTCAAAACGGCCGTGTTGCCCGGGGATGCCGTCGGCGGAACCGTTTGAGGTGCGGGGGCAGAACCAGTCTCGGTGGCCGCTCCTTGTGACAGGGCGGCGACCAGCGCGACTTCAGCCCCCGGACCTACCACCATCTGCTTTAGGTTTTGCGTGAATTGCGGCTGCGGGGCGGAAGGCAAATTTTCGTCCGCATCTGATTTGCCCGAGATTTGCGCCCAGCCGCGATGCGGCAGAAGCGCACAAAACATCAGCGCGCAAAGGACGGAAATTGTGCCCCTCACCATCGGGATTGACCCTCGATCTTTGCGAGATCCCGTTTGCGCCTTCGTGAGATTCCAGTATTTGAGATATTTATGCATCATTCCGTCGGCTCCATTGGCTGAGCTGTCACCGTTTGCGGATTCCGCTTCTTTCCGTACACCAAGAGGTAAGCGGCCGGTACGATGAAAATCGTGAGCACCACGGAAGACGTCAAGCCCCCAATGATGGCCTTCGCCATGGGGGCATACTGTTCAGCCCCAGTTCCCATTTTCAATGCCATCGGAATCATTCCGATGATGGTAGCCAGCGAGGTCATCAGAATCGGCCGGAGGCGAACGCGGCACGCGGTTATGACGGCATCCGCGGGCGCCAATCCCTGCCGTTCCAGATTGTGAGCAAAATCGACAATCAGAATGCTGTTCGAATCCGCGATTCCGACCAGCATCAGGACCCCCATCAGCGACATCACGTTCAACGTGCTTCCGGTGAGGGGCAGGATGATCAACACGCCGACAAATCCCATGGGAATCGCGAGCATAATCAGAAACGGGTCGATGAAGGATTTGAATTGAGCGGTCAGAATGAGGAACAGCAATAGAAAGGAGATCAGGAATCCGAAGGCAAAACTCTTAAATGACGCCTCCATTCCCTGCACCATGCCTCGCAGGTTCACGCGCACATCGCTTGGAATCTTTGTCTTGGCAAGAATGTCACGAATCGAACTGGTGACACGTTGCAGATCTTCTCCGCCGGGGGTCACATAGATGTCGACCGCTCGCTGGATCTGATAGTGATCCACCTCGGTTGGGGTCTGGACCTGTTTCACGCTGACGACGCTGTTGAGAACGGTGGTAGGCCTTCCGCCGGGAGCGCACGACCAGGCGCTTTGGGCCCTTCCAGATCCCGATCGTCCGCTGGGACCGCAATTCAGGTCTCCCCCCGCGCTTGGGTCTCGCAAAGGAATCTGGCCGAGGTCCGTCATATTATGAATCGCGGCCTGTCCTTTCTCGAAGAACTGCACAGTCAGGTAGTAGTCATTGCCGCTTTTGCGATCGACCCAATAATTGGGAGCGATCATATAGTTGGAATTGAGGGCGGTGATGACGTTATCAACCACATCTTTCTGCGTCAGTCCCAACTCGCCGGCGTGAACCCGATCTACATTCAGGCGCAGGGCCGGGTAGTTCATGTCTTGTGGAACATATACCTGGCCGACGCCGTGTACCTGACGAAATTCTGACGCAAGGTTCTCGGCGATCCCATAAATTTGTTCGAGATTAGGGCTACTAACCTGGACGTCGATGGGAGCCGGCATACCTGTATTCAGAATTGCGTCGACCATCGAACCACTGGAGAAGAAGGCGCGAATATCGGGAAACTGGCTGGCCATTTTTTTCTGAACGCGGTCCATATATTCGAAGCTGCTCAGATGGTGCGACGAGTTCAGCTGCACCTGAACCGTTGCCGTATAGGGACCGGAATTTGTGGTGTAGAGCGAAGAGAAATCCGGCACTACGCCGAGGTTCGAGACGATCCTCCTCAAATCCTGGCCTTCGATCGTGTTCCGGATCAGGTCTTCCACTTTCGCGACGTATTGATCCGTCACCTCGATGCGCGTGCCCGTCGGAACTTTCAGGTTGATGGTGAACTGGCCAGCATCGGTCTTCGGAAAAAATGCCAACCCGAGCAGCGGATAAATCGCCAGGCTGGCCACGAAGACGCCGCTCAAAACGGCAACCGTAAGCCCGGGACGCAGCACGGCCCGCCTCACCCAGTATTCGTAAGAATCCAGGATCTTGTTGAACATCCGGTTGAAGCGGGCGTTGAACCTGTCCATCCAGGATTGACTGGCGGTCGCAGCCGGCTCAATTTCATATTCCTTGTGCTCATGTCCCGGAGTGTGAGGCACAGCTTTCAAGAACCGCGAACAGAACAAGGGGATCACCGTCATCGCAACCACAAACGAAGCCAGCAGCGAGAGACAGAACGCCAAAGCCAAAGCAGAAAACAAGAACTTGGCAACGCCGTAAAGGAAGACGACCGGAAAGAAATCGACTACATCCACCAGCGTGGCCGCCAGCACCGCCAGACTCACTTCCGAGCCGCCGATCTCGGCGGCCACCATAGGCGTGGCTCCCATCTCGAGATGGCGGTAAATGTTCTCGAGCGAGATCACGGAATTGTCGATCACTCGGGAGAAAGCAAGTGCCATTCCTCCCAGGATCATGGTGTTAATCGTCCCGCCCATCAGGGCTAACACCACAAAGGCGGCCAGCGCAGACAACGGAATTGAAAGCAGCACGGCGGATGTCGCGCGGAAACTGCCCAGGAAAATCAGGATCATCAGGGTCGTAAGAATCAATCCCAGAAGGCCTTCATGCAGAACAGTGTCGATGGCTTCTTTCACGTATACCGACTGATCGAAGACGATACTGGTCTTCATCTGCTGAGGGATGCCATAGAGATGCTTGATGAGTTCGCGAACCCCGTCCACGACTGCGATGGTGTTGGTATCGCCGCCCTGCTTCATGATGGGAATGTAAGCGGATTTCTGGCCGTCAATACGAACGATATTTGTCTGAATTCCGTGCGAATCTTCTGCCTTCCCGACGTCGTTCACCGTCACCCAGGAGTGTCCATTGACTTTGATCGGAACCTTGCCCAACTCGTCCATGTTGTCGACCAGGCTGTTCGAGTAGACGAAGTAGTCGTACGGACCCATTTTTACGTCGCCAGCGGGCAGAATCAGGTTGGAGTTATTGATCGCACCCACCACATCCATCAAGCTAAGCTGGCGCGACGACAATTTGTATGGGTCGACATAGACCATGATCTGGCGATAGGTTCCGCCAAACACGCCGGGAATCTCAGCGCCGGGAACGACCGCGATCTGGTTGCGGATCTCGAACTGCGCGTAATCGTGGAGCTGCGTTTGATTGAGACCTTCACCTTTCACTGTGACCAGAGCAACCGGCAAGCTCGATGCGTCGAATTTCAGAACAACCGGGGGCAGTGTTCCGGGCGGCAGCCGCTTCAGGTCCGCCAGCGCAAGGTTGGATAACTCGGTCACGTCCGCATCTGGACTCGTTCCCGGCTGGAAATACACTTTGATGATGCTCACGCCCAGCAGCGAGCGAGACTCCATGTGGTCGACGCCCGAGGCCAGCGTGAAGAAACGCTCCAGTGGATCTGTGATGTCGGTCTCGACGTCTTCTGGCGGCATGCCGGAGTAAAAAGTCGCCACCACCACCTCTGGCAGATTGATCGGCGGAAATAAATCGACCGGCATCCGCGCCAGGCTGGTTACACCAATGACTACCAGCACCAGGCAGATCACGATAATGAAATACGGGTTGCGAATTGAAAACCCAGCCATAAACTATCCAATCCTGTGCATCACGAACTCGCCCGAATTGTTTCTTTGATTGCGAGTTTCCTCGTGGTATTCCGGTACGACTACTGCTTGCGGGCGAACCTTTTCGCCGGGTTTCAGGCCGCTTTGATCGCTCACGACGACCTGCTCCCCTTCTTTTAGTCCTGAAACAATTTCAGCATCGCTACTGGTTTGGATTCCGACCTGCACTGTGCGTTCTTCGAGCACTCCGTCAGAATTCACTACGAAGACAGTTGTCTTATCGCTTTGGTGGCTCAAAGCCTGAACCGGTACAGAAGGGATGTTCTCTTTGTTGTCGAGTCGAAGGTCGGCTTCGGCGTACACGCCCGGAACGAGGACGTGGTCAGGATTTCGAACGTCAACTTCGGTGTGCATGGTTCGTGTGTCTTCTCGAACTTGCACCGAGAATCGCGACACCTTTCCCAGGAAGGTTCGGCTGAGTGAGGGCACACGGACATTTGCGGGATCGCCAATCCGCATGAATCGAACGTAGGATTCCGGCACCGGAATCACCAGGCGGAACAGATCGTCCTCGGAAAGTCTCACGATAGGAATCGCCTGGCTCGAACTGGTGCCAGCTTGCACCAGGGTGCCGAGATTCGCGATTCGCTCGGTCACGACGCCCGAAAATGGCGCTGTGATTTTGGAATAGTCAAACAGACTCTGATCGCGATCCAGTTTGGCTTTGGATGCGGACAGCTGACTCTGAGCCGCTTCCAGAGCAGCTTGACCGGCGTCAACTTGCGAGGATGCTGCCAAATCTCTTCCTTGCGCGTCGTCCACTTCCTGCTGGGCCACGATTCCAGGCTGGCTCTGAAAAACTGAGTTCAACCGGGTGTATTGGAGATGCAGGGCGTTGAATTGCGCCTGATAACGCTCCAGTTCGTGCCGCGCCCTTGTTACCTGATTAAATGCATTCTTGATTTCTGCCTGATCCTCCTGCAGTTGCGCCTCTAACTCAGGAATCTCGAGAATGGCCATGACCTGTCCCGCCTTCACGTGCGTTCCATAATCGACCATGAGCTTCTTGACGTAGCCGGACTCCTTCGCGTAGACGTCAATCTCTTGAAATGGAACCAACTCTGACGAGAGCGTGAGTTGCCTGCCAAGCGATTTTTTCACGACCTTCGTTACGCCAACCGTGACCGTTGGGCCGCTGGCTTGAACATGGCCGTCTCGGGTTCCCGAACAAGAAGACAGACTGGTGACAGCGGGAATGAGGAGAGCCGCAATCGACAGCGAAATCGTAGCCCTACGCTTGAAAGGTCTCGGGAGAAACATAGCGCGGTTGTGAATCATCGTGTCTTGGACCAGCCTTCCCTACTATTTTCTGAGCTCCGTCTCCGGTTAGCTCCGCTTCACAATAGCTTTGATGACTTCGCTCAGCTTTTTCACGGAAAAATCGCTGGACCGGCAGAGTTCAATTACCCGCTGCTCCGCCTCTCGGATTTCGGCAGCAACCGGTGGAATTGCCGCGGCAATCTGCGCCGGTATCGTGAGAACTCCGTGACGATCACCGTGCAATAAATCTCCTGGGCGAACTTCCATCCCGCCGACACGGATGGGAGCACCGACGTCAAAAATGTGGGCATAAGCGTGCGAAACGGCGACGCTCCCGGCAAACAATTGCAGCCCCATCGCGCGAATAGCGGGCAGTTCCCGCACGGCGCCGTTGGTTACGTAGCCAATGCAGCCCAGCACCTTGAGGACTGCTGCATGCATGTCTCCCACAAAAGCTCCGCGGCCGGGCAGATCGTCCAAGTCTTCCAGTACCAGGATGCGCGGTGACGGAATCTTCAGAATGCTGTTCCAGAAATCACCCCGGTCGTGAAACGTGCTGCCGACCATGGGCGGCTGTCCGCTGCGCAATCGCGCGGTTGCCGCGTAGCCCACCACCGGAGGCGCGTCTTCGAACATGCAGTGAATGGTGGCGTTGGTAAATCCCGTGTTGTGGAGTCGAAGGTTAAAAGTCTCGATCGCGTTCGCCACCATGCAGCTATCGAATTGCCGAAGGGCATCCAGATCTCCCTCAGTCAACACAGGTGCACTCGCCATTTACCATTCCTTTCCGTATTCAATTTCTCATCCAAACAGGACCTAGCCCGTTACTGCTCGGCGATGCAGTAAGCATAACCACCAAGCCCGCGAATTTCGCGCGTCATAGACACTAAATTCTTCGACCCGGTGGCTAGGAATGCGAGCCGCTAAGCCTATGCCAAATCGAACTCTTCCAAATTCCCAAACACACGGAGAACCCAGACTAGGAGGCAGAGTTATATATGTCGATTAGCGATAGGTACGACTGGGGTGTCAGCAGGAAGGCGGAGGACGGTTGTAGAGACTTGGTTCGAGGACGATACCCGGTACGGGGGGTCCCGCAGGGGCGATGCGAGGATATGCTGTTGGCGCCTGGAAGACTCCGGACTGCGCGACCTGAGGAATCCAGTTCGACGCGTTCTTGGTCAGACGCTGCCGGGATTGCTCCGGCAACGAGTGTTTGTGCAAGGTTCTTACAGAATATGAAGAACTCGGAGGAGAACAGTAGCGTGTAGCGACGCTCACGGCAAGCGAAGTCACGGCAAGGAAAACGACGAGCGCACAACAACTCTTGCGCAATGAACCTTCGAGATTTGTCAGATGTAACATTTCCTGACTTTGTCGAGTTCCCCTACCCTCTACCATATTGAACTTAGCGCCCCAAAGCAAGTGTCTCTAGAATAACCGGTAATTGTGGCATCGACTGTAGTTTGGATGGGTCCGCCAGAGCGGTGGTTGCATGATTTTTGCCGATCGGCGTGTCGGCTCGCTGCTCATGCAGGTCGGACGACAAGTACTCGTTCGCTGAGGGCCGGCAAAAGTGCCCGCACCCAGGACAAAGGTCCTGATGGCGGGACTACTGTCATAACCTACTGCTCGGAGTT
>Ga0209380_10003076_pt1 | contig 10461 bp, 8 predicted proteins | sample HubBroMetageWFT6_FD_188347 | JGI IMG/M metagenome (GOLD analysis project Ga0209380, IMG submission 188347) | Warmed and freeze-thawed soil microbial communities from the Hubbard Brook experimental Forest, New Hampshire - Hubbard Brook CCASE Soil... | ecosystem: Environmental > Terrestrial > Soil...
TATACGAATGACGATGTTATCGGCGTCGAACTGGGCGGCGCTCTGAAAAATATCATTGCGATTGCCGCGGGAGTCTGCGACGGACTTGAGCTTGGACACAATTCGGTAGCCGCGCTGATCACGCGCGGCCTCGCCGAGATTGCACGCCTGGTGGTCGCTTGCGGCGGACGCCTCGACACCATGGCCGGCCTCGCGGGGCTGGGCGACCTGGTGCTGACCTGCACGGGCGATCTTTCGCGCAATCGCAGCGTGGGGGTCGAACTCGGCAAAGGCCGCAAGCTCCCGGATATCATTGCGGACATGCATGGAGCGGTGGCGGAAGGCGTTTTTACCACCAAGGCTGCTGTCGGGCTGGCGCGCAATGTTGATGAGGACAGCGGGCTGCTGGTTCGCGGTGACGATGGTGTAGACGGGTTCGGTGGCTGGGACGACATCGGCGACGTCAGCGAGGCGAATGGGCACGCCCGCCGGCGTGGCCTTGACGGAGATTTGCCCGAGTTGCGGCAGATTGTGGGCCTGATCGCCGACTAATCCGAGGATGAGCTGATGATTCTGCTCGTAGAGGCCGGGTGACTGGACCAGGTTGGTCTGCTGAATGGCGTTGACGAGGTCGGAGATGGTGAGCTGCGCAGCCAGTAGCTTCGCGGTGTTGGGAATGACGTGGTATTCGGGAACCTGTCCGCCCTGAACGATGACTGTGCTGACGCCGGGCAGCCGATTGATCGGCGGCTTGAGATCGTAGGTGGCCAATTCCCACAGGCGCGTTTGTGAAACGGTCTTCGACGTGAGGCTATAACCGAGGATGGGAAAGGTCGCGAAGGTGAGGCGGTTGGTGGTGATCTGCGCCGTGGAGGGTAAGCTTTGCTGCACGCGGGCTACGGCTGCGTCGACGAGCTGCAGCGTACGAAACATATCGACGCTCCAGCTGAAATACAGACTCACCTCGGCGGAGCCGCGGCTGGTGATGGAGCGGACGGTGACGAGGCCGGGGACGCTGTTCACCGCATCCTCGATGGGGCGCGTGATGGTGACTTCCATCTGTTCGACGGGCATCACGCCGTTGTCGATGCCGATGACCACGCGCGGGAAATTGGTCTGCGGAAAGACGGCAATGGGGATGTGAAAGGCGAGAAAGACGCCTGCCGCCACCAGAACGACGGTGAAGAAGAAGATGCTGCGCGCCCAGCGCGGCAGCCAGAACGAGTTGTCCGGGGACGACGCGGGCGGTCCGGTCACTGTCCGTCTCCCGCATCTTTGCCGGCAGCGGGCTTGTCGTCATCGCTCTGGGGCGCGCCGATTTTGACGTGGGTGCCGTCGTCGAGATTGGCGGCGCCTGCCGTGACAACCTGCTGGCCGGGGGAGAGGCCGCTGAGTATCTGGATTTGGCCATCGCCGGAGATGCCGGTTTCGACGGGAGTCTGGTGCGCGGCACCGTCGCTGCCGACGACCATCACAACAGCCTTGCCCGAGGTTCCGATGACAATGGCTTCCGATGGCACGGTGAGAGCATTGGGCACGGTGCGGCCTGCCAGTGTGACGTGCACGGCGGTTCCGGGGCGAAGAGTGCCTCTGGAATTCTCGAGGCGGACCCAGACTTCGACGGTGGTGCTGCCCGGATCGGTGGCGGGGCTGACGAGGGTGATCTTGCCGGTGACCGGATCGGGGAGGCCGGGGACGTCGACCGAAGCGGCGTCGCCGGACTTCAGCATCTGTGCCTGCGGCTGCGACAGATGGATTTTCGCAAGCAACGCCGATGTATCCATGACGGTGATGAGCGGCGCGCCGGAGGCGGCAGTTTCTCCGGCATAGAGGGGACGGTCGGTGACAACGCCGGCGATGGGGCTGCGAATTTCGGAGTAATTGAGCTGCGCTTCCGCTCCTTCGTACTTGCCGCGCGCCGATTCCAGCTGGCCTTTAGCGGCCTGTAGCGCGGCTTGGTGGGCAACTGCGTCCATTCCGGCCAGATGCTTCGCGGCGCTGTCATACGCGGCCTGCGCCTGCACCAGCGCGGCTTTGGAGGTATCGAGATCGCGGCCGGAGATGGCGCCTTCGTCGAAGAGCTTTTGGCGGCTGGCAACGATGGACTGATTGAGATCGAGATTGGCTTTCGCCTGGGCGAGATCGAGCTGGGCCTTCTGGTAATCCTCGGGAACCTGAGCTTTGACGGCGGTTTGCCAGGTCGCCTGGGCGGCATCGTAGGAGCCCTGATTGTCGGTGACGGCAGCCGCGAGGTCGTTGTTCTCGAGCGTCGCCAGCAGTTGGCCGGCTTTCACTTTGGCGCCGCGTTGGACGTAGAACTTCTTTACGGGAGCTGTAATTTTGGGCGAGATGGCGGCTTCGGCGATGGGCGAAAGGACAGCGTCGGCGACGATGTGCTCGGTGATGGGCGCGATGCGGGCGGGAGCGGCTTCGACTGCGACCGGCGTGGCCGCCGGCTCTTCTTTCTTTGAGCAGCCAGCCATGGATGCCACGAACGCTGCGGCGATCAGGATGGAAATGGGTGTGCGGCGGAGCGAGGTCGTCATCTAAAGGACTCCGGTGAGGGTCTGCAGATTGGCGCGGGCGACGCGGGCGCGGAGCGTGCCGTCAGCCAGAGCAGCCTCGGCCTGTGCCAGCGAGCCCTGGGCATCGACAACTTCGAGCGCCGTGGCTTCGCCGGCGGAGTATCGCAGGCGCGTGAGGCGCAGACTCTCGCGGGCGGTATCGACGCTGGTCCGCAGGGACGCGACCTGATCGGCGGCCACGCGGGCTTCCTGGTAGAACTCATCGAGCTGCGCGATGAGCTGGCGCTGGGCGTTGGTGAGCGTCGCTTTGGCGGCGTTCTCGCGTAGCTGGGCCTGGCGGACGCGGTCGTGCGTGGCGAACCAGTTCCACACCGGCAGGTCGATCGATGCGGAAGCGGAGTAGCCGAGGTTGCGAACGCGGTCGGGACCATTGACGGCGAGTTGCGGCGCATCGATGCCGTAGGTGTAGTTGAGGCCGATGCTGGGCAGGTAGCCAGCGCGCGCGGCGAGTACCTCATCATGCGCGGCGTGGAGGGCTTCGAGGGCGCTGCGCAGATCGGGATTGTTCTGCGATGCTGCGGTATCGATTGCCGATCGCTCCGGCAGCGTGTCCTGCGCAGGCGCAGCGAGCGTGTACGGTGTGCGCGGATCGGGAAAGAGGAGAACGCCAAGGTCGAGGCGCGCTTTATCGGCCGCGAGCTTCGCATCCTCGCTTTCGCGCTGGCGCTGCTGCTGGTCGAGATCAGCCTTGACGATGTCGGCATGCGCGACTTCCCTGCCCCCTTCCAGTTTTTTCGTCAGGCTTAGGAAGTCGTTGGCTTCGTCCAAAGCGCGCTGCGCGACGGCGGCTTTGTCGGATGAGGCGAGAACGCCAAAATACGCGGCGACCACGCGGACGACCAAATCACGGCGCGCGCTTTCGAGATCGGCGGCCGCCTGCGCGGCCAGGGCGCGGGAGCGGCGGTAATCGGCGATATTGGCGGCGCTGACATTTTCGTTCGCCACGAATTGAGTCGCGTACTCGCGGATCGCGTTGTTTGCGATGAAACGAGGCGCAGCCTGGGAACCGGTCTGCCCAGCCTGATTGCGCAAGCCGTTGGGCTGCGTGTAGAGATATTCGCCGTGCGCATCCGCGTTGGGCAGCAGCGCGCTGCGGCTGATGGCGGCATCGAGCCGAGCGGATCCGCTGGCGGCTTCGGCGGTGCGGTAGGCAGGATCGTTGGAGAGAGCAGCGGCGATGACCTGGTCGAGCGTAAGGGCGGGCGCTGCGGCCGGATTGGCGGCGGCTTGCGGTGCCTGGGGCAGACGGTTGGCTGCGAACACGCGCGGCGCCAGAGCGCACGCAAGCACGAGCGCCACGCCGGCGGGCACGGGAAGCAGGAATCCGCGAACCATTGCCGGACAGAGTAGCAACCGCACCTTAAGCGTGGCTGAAGATGGTGAAAAAGAAGTGGATCGAGGATATCTGGGATCGCGCGCCGTCAGGGTGCGTCAATTGGTGGACGCAGCGAAATCAGTGCGCCTGCTGCTCGGTCATCAGCTGCGTAAAAGCAGGCAACGCGCGCAGCGACGCGAGGGTTTGATCCTCCAGGATCTTCTTCCGATCGTCGAAGCCCTCGTTGAGGGCTTTGCGCAGAAAATCGATGGCGCGGTCGTAGTGACCTGCCTGGGCGAAGACCTCAGCGAGACAGTAGTCCTGCTGGGCTCGCGCGCGCGCCGGCAGCGACTCGGTGACGAGTTGCGGCAGCGAATCTTCGAAGACATGCGGATCGAGTGCGAAGGCGGTGCGATACGCGGCGAGCCCCTGCGCCGCCTTGCGTTCGGCGAAGTAGGCGGTTCCGAGGTTGCTGTAGACAGCGGCAGATTTGTCGCTGAGGCGCAGGGCGCGCGCGTAGTACTTCTCCGCTTTGCGGAAATCGCCTTTGCCGTAGTAAATGGCGCCGAGATTGTTGAGCGCTTCTGGATAGTCATGCCGCAGGCGCAGGGCCCGCTGGTAATCGCGTTTCGCCTCATCCATCGCGAAAAGATGATGGTAGGCCATACCCAGCTTGTTCCAGATCACAGCAGAGTCGGCAGGAGCTTCGCGGTAGGCGTCGATGGCGGCGAGATACTGCTGGCGGGCCATTGCGAGGTCCCCGCGCATCTCGGGGGAAAGACTCGAATGCATGTCAAGGGGAGCGGAAACCCCGGTTTGCGCCCTGGCTGTGGAGAGAGGGAACCCGGTGGCAAGGACTGCGACGAAAACCAACCGCAACTTGGCGGTGTAACAGCGCTGCATAAGCGCCCCCGTACCCGATTCCGCGATGGGCTACATGGCCCTTCGTCAGAAACTACGATAACTACGATGCGGAATCGGCCGGCCACGCGGGGCCGGACTCGCCCATGATCATGCACCTGCCGCTGGGCATCCGACAAGACCAAAAAGGCTGTTTCTGCACGCAGTGGTAACGGATTTGCGTCAGGCGATTGGCGGCGGCTCCGGGGCAGGCGCCAGCGAAGCAAGGAGCGGCGGAGGGCTGACGGACGGCGGCGCACACGGATCCGGCTCGAGGTAGTTGCCCAAAAGCGGATAGTGCGAGCCGTAGAAGTACTGAGCGTAGCTCTGCCGGAAGACCGCGATGGTGCCGTGGAGAAAGATGAGAGTCAGGAAATAGATGAAGGCGACGATCAATGCGGCCACCACGCAATAAAGGACAAAAATCGCAAAGCCACCAGGCCCGGCGTGCGCGAAGGCGTGGTGCAGCACAAAGCCGAATCCGACTCCGCCGGAGACCAGAACCCCCAGGATGATGAAAACGACGATGCCGCCGGCCGCGCTCAGACCGAACTGGAGACCGAAGCGCAGCAGCAGATAGATCAGCGTGACGCCGGTCCTGTTGCGGAGCAGGTGGAAGAAGCGGCCGACGGAATCCTCGACGGGAGCGTCTTCGATCGCCATGGGCGGAAGCAGAAAGTCCTGCAGAATGGCGTCTACAACGGCCACGAGGAGGATGCCACCGAAGAGGAGGCCATACAGCGGGAGGACGTGGCCGATGATTAGAAAGGGATCTGCGTTGATTTGCTGCGGCGTCAGGTGGCGCATCGTCAGGACGAGGTGCAGGACGAACGGTCCCGCGGTCAGGCCCAGCACCAGGAGGAACGCCAGGGTGACGAGGATGGTGAGGCCGAGAAATCGCCAGGCCGGCGCACCATAGCGAGCCCAGGCAACGCCGACTCGTCCGTGACGGAAAAGAACGAGATCGAACAGGCTGAAGCGCAGGCGGCACCACAGCCAGCCAAGGAAGATCCAGATCGCGAGGGCGATGGCCCCGCCAAAAATGCCGGCGAACAGCAGAGCCGTAGTCAGGCCGCGGGAGGTTTCAAAGGCCGGATTACGGAGGCCGCGGCCCAATCCAGTGAACACGGCGAAGGCCAGGCCCTCGAAAAAGAACAGGATGCTGGCGGAGTAGAAACCGGACTCCGTGAACGCCCCGACAAGCGTCATTTTGAAGAAGAACCAGAAGCGGAAGGGGGCTGTCAGCCCGGGTGTGGGGCCGGGCGGCAGCAGGATGCTGCGCATGCGGCTGAAGGACGGAGAAATGGCGTCCAACGGCGACAGCGGTTTCATGGTGAATGGGCCTTTCCGGGGGCGTCGCGATAAAGATACACCAGTGGGCAGCGCTGAGTGGGTGGGATTCAGGAGGGCGGACATGGAGTGCGATGCAACGCCCTTCATATAATCGGGGCTGATGATGACGATTCGACCTGCTACTGCTGCCGACGCTTCCCTGATGATGGCTCTGGTTCGCGACTTGGCGGAATTTGAGCGTGAGCCGCATTCGGTGAAGATCGATGCGGCGCAACTGGAGCGCGACGGGTTTCCCACGGACGGGGGCGAGCGCTATTTCGAATGCCTGATCGCCGAGGAGGGCGGTGAGCCGGCGGGGATGGCATTGTTTTTCCCGGTGTATTCCACGTGGCGGGGGCGCTGCATTCATCTGGAGGACTTGTTTGTACGGCCGGCGTTTCGCGGACGTGGCGTGGGCAAAGCACTGCTGACCAAAGTCGCGGCGATTGCCGTGGAGCGGGGCTGCGCCAAGCTGTTCTGGCACGTTCTGGACTGGAATGAGCCGGCGATCGAGTTCTACAAGTCTTTGGGAGCTGAACCGCTCAGCGAGTGGACGCGGATGCAGTTGGTGGATGAGGCGCTGCGGGCAGTGGCCGCAATGAGCGAAAGCGTCGCATGAAGATTCGTGTGATTGGCGGCGGGTTAGCGGGTCCGGAAGCGGCGCTGGTAGCCGCGCGGATGGGGATGGACGTCGACCTCTGCGAGATGCGTCCGGTACAGATGACTCCGGCGCATCAGACGGCAGACTTTGGCGAATTGGTCTGTTCAAATTCGCTGAAATCGGAGAGTGAGAACACGGCGCCGTGGCTGCTGAAACAGGAGATGCGGCGGGCGGGGTCACCTCTGCTGGCATGCGCCGATGCGAGCGCCGTCCCGGCCGGCCACGCACTGGCAGTGGACCGAGTGGAGTTTTCGCGACGGATTGGAGAGAAGATCGCCGCGGAACCGCGCATTACGGTTCACCGCGAAGAGGTGACGCGGCTGGATCCGGAAGACGGGATCACGATTGTCGCTTCGGGGCCGTTGACCTCGTCGGCTCTGTCGCAGGAGGTTGCACGGCTGACGGGCAGCGAGCATCTGGCGTTCTACGACTCCATCAGTCCGATCGTCGAGGCGGATTCCATCGATCGCGAGAAGGTGTATCTGGCCGCGCGATACGACAAGGGGACCGCGGATTACATCAACTGCCCGATGAATCAGGCGGAATACGATGGCTTTCACGAGGCGCTGCTCACGGCGGAAAGCGTGGAGGCAAAGGAGTGGGAGAAGCTCGAGTATTTTGAAGGCTGTCTGCCCATCGAGGAGCTGGCGAGGCGAGGCAAGGATACTCTGCGCTTCGGGCCGATGAAGCCGGTGGGCCTGCGCGATCCGCGAACGGGCAGGATGCCGTGGGCGGTGGTGCAACTGCGCGTGGAGAATCTGCGGGCTGACTCCTACAACCTGGTGGGGTTTCAAAACCACATGAAGTTTGGGGAACAGGCGCGGATCCTGCGGATGATTCCGGGGCTCGAGAACGCGAAGTTCGTGCGCTACGGGCAGATTCACCGGAATACGTACATCAATGCACCCCGCGTGCTGTCGCCGATGCTGAACCTGCGCGCCCATCCCGGAGTTTATTTTGCCGGGCAGATTTCCGGGGTTGAAGGCTACACGGAATCCATTGCGACCGGGATGCTTGCGGGGATGTATGCAGCCGCCGCGGTATGCGGCGAAGCCGCGAATCCTGTGCCGCGAGGCACGGCGCTGGGATCGCTGGTGCGTTACATTACCGAGGCCGATGCGAAGCGCTTCCAGCCGGCGAATATCACATTTGACCTGCTGGAACCGCTGGAGGAGGAGACGCGGCGGCGGGTGCGCGACAAGCGCGAGCGCCACCGGATGCAGTGCGAGCGGGCGCTTCTGGCGTTTGACGGGTGGCTGGCGGCGGCCGTGAACCAGGGATGAGACTTCAGCAGTGGCTGGCGGGGATCGCCCGGTGAAGTTACTAAAGCAAAATCACTTACAAACGGGGGTGCCGGATTCCTGGGTCACCTGCTAACCTGAATGTATTCCTATGAAATTCGGCGTCGTTGTCTTCCCAGGGTCAAACTGCGATCAGGACACCTTACATGTTGTAGCGGAGGTGGCGCACCGGCCAGCCGTTTATCTCTGGCACGATTCCGCCGACCTGGAGAATTGCGACGCTATTTTGATTCCCGGCGGATTCGCCTACGGCGACTACCTGCGGACGGGCGCAATCGCGAGGTTTTCCCCGGTGATGCAGTCGGTGAAACAGTTTGCCGACGGCGGCGGGCTGGTGCTGGGGATCTGCAACGGCTTCCAGATCCTGTGCGAGGCTGGGCTGCTTCCGGGGGCGCTGATGCGCAATGCGGGCCTGCAATACATCTGCCGGCAGGTTTTTTTGCGTACAGAGACTGAGGATTCCCCTTTTACCCGCACGGTGCGGCGCGGCGAGGTGCTGCAGATGCCCATCGGCCACATGGAAGGCAATTACTTCTGCGATGAGGCGACACTGGCGGCGCTGAAGAAGCAGGATCGCATCGCCTTCCGGTATGCGACGCGAGAGGGAGAGATCACGCGGGAAGCGAACCCCAACGGGTCGCTGGATAACATTGCCGGCATCCTCAGCGAAGGCCGCAACGTGTTGGGGATGATGCCGCATCCGGATCGGTCGAGCGAGGCGCTTCTGGGATCAGCGGACGGGTTTAGAATCTTCGAATCGCTGGTAGACGCTCTGGCGCAACAAGCATGATCGACATCCATCACCATTTGCTGTTCGGCGTAGATGACGGCCCCAAAGATATTGAGAGCTCAGTGGCCCAGGCCGAAGCAGCCTCAGCGGATGGGATTACGCACATTGCCTGCACGCCGCACGCGAACGACCTATACAACTTCAACCCCGAGACTAACCTGGAACGCCTCACGGCGATCCAGGAGCGCGTGGGCGATCGGGTGAAGCTGGGACTCGGCTGCGACTTTCACCTCTCCTACGAAAACATAGAAGACGCGCTGAAGAATCCCACGAAGTACACCATCAATCACGGGAGCTATCTTCTGGTGGAGTTTGCGGAGTTCATGATTCCGCAGACCATCAGCAATACCTTTTACGAATTTACCGTGAAGGGGATGCGGCCGATTGTGACGCATCCGGAGCGGAATCCAATCCTGCAGCGGGAACATGGGCGCATGGTGGAGTGGCTGCGCACGGGTTGTCTGGTGCAGATCACGGCCGCATCCCTGGGGGAGCGGTTTGGCAAGCGGGCCCAGAACCTGGCGTGGTCGCTGATCGAGAAAAACTGGGTGCATGTGGTGGCGACGGACGCTCATAATCTGAACAGTCGCCGGCCCAGCCTGAGTGCGGCGTACGAGGCCATCGCGAAGCGGATCGACGAGGATACGGCACAGCGGCTCTGCGTCACCAATCCCCGTGCCGTATTTGAGAACGAGCCGTTGCCACCGCAGCCGGAGCCGGAAGGCCTGTACATATACGAAGACGGGGCGGTCAGGCGCCCGGGACTGATGGCGCGCCTGTTTGGCAAATAGAAGGACGACCACCGAAGCGACTTCCATTGCCCCGTCCATCCTGATTACGTGACTCAGTCGACTGCGTCCGGCTCTGGAACCGGTTATTTGCTTTCACACAGGTAGCGTTGTGTCCCGTGACCTGTTCTCGGGAGACTTAGCTGAGGGGCGTTTGAGATTACAGGCCCAGGCCGCCGTCGACACTGAGAATCTGTCCAGTGATGAAGTGCGGGCCGGTGGCGAAGAAGAGCACGGCGGCGGCGACATCCTGCGCGGTACCGTTGCGCTGCATCGGCGTGCGGCGCGCGAACGATTCATACTCGGCACCTACTTCGCCATTGACGATCATGCCGGGCGCCACGCAGTTGACGCTGATCTCCGGGGCGAAGGCGCGAGACATGGTCCGCGTGAGCATGTGGAGCGCGGCTTTTGAGGTGGAGTAGTGGCCGTGGGTGGACCAGGGATGCATGCCGCCCAGCGAGCCAATGTTGATGATGCGCCCGTGCTCGGCTTTGAGCCAGGGGTGGGCCGCCTGAGCAGCGAGGAATGGGCCGCGGGTGTTGGTGTCGAACATCGCGTCCCACTGTTCCACCGTGATGGACTCGAGCGCCGCGGTTTCGTAGCGGCCTGCGTTGTTCACGAGAATATCGAGGCGGCCGAAACGCGCAGCGGCTGTATCCACTCCGAAGCGGATTTGCGCCGGATCGCAGAGGTCGACCGGGATGGCCACGGCGTGGACGCCCAGGGCTTCGAGGTCGGAAACCGTCTGGCGGGCTTCGACTTCCGAGGAACGGTAGGTGATCGCCACATCGGCACCGGCCTCGGCCA
>Ga0209380_10003077_pt1 | contig 10454 bp, 6 predicted proteins | sample HubBroMetageWFT6_FD_188347 | JGI IMG/M metagenome (GOLD analysis project Ga0209380, IMG submission 188347) | Warmed and freeze-thawed soil microbial communities from the Hubbard Brook experimental Forest, New Hampshire - Hubbard Brook CCASE Soil... | ecosystem: Environmental > Terrestrial > Soil...
TCTCCAGACTTTCGCAATCGTATCCGTATCTTTGTTTACCAAGCAGCGAGATGGACATCGATCCGGAACTCACGCTGCGGCTTCTTTGAATTGTCCTTTCTTCCAGTCGCGCAGAGCCTGCTGCGCCGCATTCCGCCCAGGCGCGCCGGTAACGCCGCCGCCAGGATGCGCCCCGGCTCCGCAAAGATAAAGTCCGCGAATCGGTGTGCGATATTGCGCCCAGCCCGGCACGGGACGCATAAAGAAAAGTTGCTCCAGCCGCAGATCACCGTGGAAAATGTTGCCCTCGGTCAATCCGTAGATGCGCTCCAAGTCCAGCGGCGTAAGCACTTGACGCGCCACAATCGTGCCCGGAACGTTCGGCGCATACTCGGCGATTTTTTTGACGACTCGATTCCCCAGCAGTTCCCGTTTCTCGTCCCAATTTCCTTCTCGCAGCTTGTAAGGAACGTATTGCACGAAGCAGGTCAGGACGTGCTTGTCCGGAGGGGCGAGCGAACGATCGGCATTTGAGGAAACCACGCAATCGACCCACAGTTCTTCAGGTATCTCGCCAAATTTCGCGGCATCATAGCAGCGCTCGGCAAATTCGAGCGAGGGAACCAGGGTGTAGAAGGTACGCTCCAAAGAAGTTGCTTGCGCCGAGGTTCCCGTGAAACGCGGCTCTTCCGCTAGAACTAAATTGACTTTCGCGCACGGACCATCCATCTTGATGCCACGCACGGCAAAGAGAAAATCTTCCGGCAGTTCGCGCGCCGCAACCATCTTCAAGAAGGTTCGCTTAGGATCGGCGTTCGAGAGGATCATCCTCCCGCGAATTTCGCTTCCGTCTTCCAGAACTACACTGTGGGCTCGCCCATTGCGCATCTCAATCTGTGCCACCGAAGCTGATGTGCGAATCTCTACGCCCAGTTTCTTTCCGGCCGCTGCCAGCGCCAGCGTGATCGATCCCATGCCGCCCATCACGTGCCCGCAAAAGCCCTGCAATTCGTGTTCACCGCCACTTAACAAGTGGAAAAGCATTCCGATTGCTGTACCCGGCTGGTAAGGGCCGCCGTGTTTGCCATACACGTTGTTCGCCAGGAACAGGGTCTTCATCTTTTCGGATTCGTAGTTGCGATCGAGGAACTCGCCCAGGCTTCCGGTGAGAAACGAAATCAATTGCGCAATCTCTCCGCTCGAAATTCCGCGAAATCGTCTCCCGACACGAAACAGATCACTCCAACCGGCCATCGACGACGTATCGATCTCCGGCGGTGGCTCCATGAAAAACGGCTGGAGATAGCGCGCCAGCTTCTTCAGTTGGTCGTCGACCTCGACGAAGCGTGCTGCATCTTTCGGCGAGATGTTTGAGAACTCCGCTTTTGCGCGGTCGCGATCGACCCACCAGGGAACCACCTGTCCGTCGGGAAACGGAACCTGAATCGCTGGATCGCAGGGAATCATGCGCAATCCATGGTCAGCAAGCCGCAACTCGGTGATCACCTCCGGCCGCAACATGCTCGCGACGTAGGAAGTTGTTGAAACCCGGCAACCGGGGGCGATCTCCTCCGTCACACAACATCCGCCCACAATTTCGCGACGCTCCAGCACCAGCGTGGACAGGCCGGCCCGCGCAAGATACGCAGCCGTGGTCAACCCGTTGTGGCCGCCGCCGACGATAATCGCGTCGTAAATGGCGTTTGAGACCTGTTTCATGAAATCTGACTAAAAGTCACGCAGTTCATACCGCGGCACCATACATTATCGTATCAATCAATAAAAATGAAATTGAAAATTGGAGGCGCTTTCTGTATGCTTCCGTGACTTGGAGTCACTCATGAGTGGAATTGGCAGTAATCCCGTTGCTCCTCCGCGTTACATGAGCCAGCGGTCGCCCCGGCCCCGGTCGGAAGCCAAACGCTGCCACATTGTCGAGGCCGCGATGCGACACTTTGCCGAACACGGCTACCACGCGGCGCGCGTCGGAGATATCGCAGCCACACTCGGCATTGCCAAGGGTTCCATCTTCCAGCACTTCGGCAGCAAGGACGGTTTGTTCTTCGAAGTCTACAAACGCGCTGTGCGTTCCTTTTCGAAATATTTGGACGCGCCGGGTGAGGTGCGCGCCGCCGGATTTTTCGACGTTCTTTATTATTGGCTGGTCCGCACCGAACACATGCTGCGCGAAGACTGGATCCCGTACCGCATCGCCCTGCTTGGCAACTATGGCACTGACCTGGTATTGAAGCGCGAAATTAATCGCTTTCTCATCGCCGAAGACCCCTACGGCACGGTCGCTTTCGTGAGATTTGGCCTCGAGCGCGGCGAGTTACGTCTGGATATGGATGTTGAAATGATTGTCTCCATTCTCGATTGGACGATGGAGCGATTTCAGGATGCCTTGCTCACCGCCGAACTCGACCCAGGCCTTTTCCGCAAGCAGGGTGAGATGCCGGAGAAAAAGGAAGCGCGTATACGGCAATTCTTAGCGGTCCTGCAACGTGCTGTGGGCGACTCCGCATCTTCAGTCCGCGGACGCCATGATGTGCGGAAGCTCGCGGCCGCTGATCTGGTCGCAAAGCCAAGAACATCGTAAAGCGCCGCGAGGCGCGATGCGAAGGAGTGTCGAATTTCGCAGTGAGAAAGTCAGACCATGCAATCGTCGATTGAGCAGATCCTCTCCAGTTACGATGACCGCGCGCCCTTGTCGCAAGCTTCAACCATTCCGGCGGCGTGGTATGTGGACCATCGTATCGCCGAACTCGAGCGCCTGAACGTATTCAGCAAGACCTGGCAACTGGTCGCGCGCACCGATCAAGTGGAAGCGCCGGGGCAATTCGTGAGCACGACCGTCGCCGGTGAACCGATCGTGGTTGTGCGCGGCAACGACGGCGCTCTGCGCGCTTTCTACAATGTTTGCCGGCATCACGCCGCTGCCGTTGTAACTCAACCCTGCGGACACGCATCTCTTCTTCACTGCCCCTATCACGGCTGGAATTACGGCCTCGACGGGTCACTGAAAGGCATGCCTGAGTTTGAAGGCGTAGAGAACTTCGACCGGGCGCAGAACGGACTGGTGCCGGTTCGCGTTGAAACCTGGGAGTGCTTCGTCTTCGTGAATCTCGACAACCACGCGGCGCCGCTCACCGGATATCTCGGCGGTCTGGTCAAGCGCGTTGCTCCCCTCGGCATCGGCAAACTGCATTACTTCGACAGCCGGACCTTTAACATACATTGCAACTGGAAGGTCTTTGTCGACAACTACCTCGACGGTGGCTACCACGTGCCTCATCTGCACAAGGGGCTGAATTCTGTCCTCGATTACAAGCAGTACACCATCGAGAACGAAGACCGTTACTGCCTGCAGTCGAGCCCCATGGTCGCTTCCGCGGAAGACTCCGCCACCGGAGCAACCCGCAAGGGTGATCGCGCCTGGTATTTCTGGCAGCATCCCAACCTGATGATCAACTGCTACGAGGGATACATGGACACAAATCTCGTGATCCCAGTCGACGTTGACCATTGCACTGTGATTTTCGATTTTTATTTTGGAGATATCAGCGAGGCGCACCGCGAATATAACGAGCAATCGGTCAACGTCGGGAACCGCGTCCAGGAGGAAGACCTGGGCATCTGTGAAGATGTGCAGCGTGGACTGAAGTCGCGAGCTTACCGCGCTGGCCGCCTGTCTGTGCGCCGCGAAGCCGGAGAACAATTGTTTCACCGTCTTCTGGCAGCCGATCTCAAGCGCGGCCTGGCACGCGAGTCCGTGGCCGCCGGCTAGTAGCAGCTAACGACAAACGAATAGGCCGGGGGGGAAATGGGCGACCGAATCGTGCGCGTGACGCTAAGAATTCTTGGAACCCTGGCCGCGTGCTGCGCGCTGGCCGTTTCCTCCGTGGCGCAAGTTACCGTCATCCGCGCGGGAAAATTGATTGACCCGGACTCCGGCGCGGTTCTCGCCGGCCAAAGCATTTTAATTCGCGACGGCAAAATCGAAGCCGTCGGCGCTAGCGTGACAATTCCTTCCAACGCCAGAGTCGTCGACCTGAGCAAGATGACCGTACTCCCTGGTCTTATCGACTGTCACACTCATCTCGCTGACGGCGCGCACGACTCGGACCCTATCGGCCAGTTCAAGAAAACCGGCGCGCAGGTCGTGCTTGAGTCCGTGCCGAATGCGCGGGTCACGCTTGAATCGGGGTTCACCACGGTACGTGACGTGGGCACATATCGCGCCCTGGGCGATGTTGCCTTGCGGGATGCCATCAATCGTGGCGATATTATCGGCCCCCGCATGTTTGTGGCGGGCGCTTACGTCACGATCTCTGGCGGCGCCGGCGCCGCGACCGGCCTTGCTCCCGACATCACTCTTCCCTGGGATTTGCACTACGGCGAGGCGAATGGTCCTTGGGAAGTGCGCAAAGTCATCCGTCAGCTTGCCCACGATGGAGTCGATCACATCAAAGTTCTATCGAGCGGCGCGGTGCTCGCTCACGGCAGCAATCCTAACTCGCAGGAGTTTACGCCGGAAGAACTGCAGGCTGCGGTGGATGAAGCAAGCCATTTCGGGCTGCGGGTGGAAGCTCACGCGCACTCACCTCAGGGCATCAAGAACGCAATCCGCGCTGGAGTGGCATCGGTGGAGCACGCCAGCCTGATCGACGACGAAGGCATTGCGCTCGCCAAACAACACGGCACGTATCTCGACATGGATATCTATGACGAAGAGTGTATTCAGGCCGACGGGAAGAACGGAAACATGCCCAAGGATTTTCTGCAACATGATGCAGAACTCGGTCAGATCCAACGTGACAATTTTCGTAAAGCCGTTATGGCTGGGGTGAAAATGTCGTTCGGCACCGACGCGGGAGTGTGTCCTTATGGAGAAAGCGGGAAACAATTTGCCTTCATGGTGAAATATGGCATGACCCCGATGCAAGCCATTCAAGCCGCAACCAGCAACGCCGCCGATCTGCTCGGTCACTCTGGTGAAATCGGTTCGATCAAGCCGGGAAAATATGCCGACATCATCGCCGTCACCGGCGATCCGCTCGATAACATTCGATTACTGGAAAATGTGCAGTTCGTGATGAAGGACGGCAAGATCTACAAGCAGTAGTCTGGGTTCCGCTCTCAGCTATCGCTGATGAATGATTCTCGAGAGGCAAGATGAAGCAAGGCTCAGGCTTATATTTCATCGGCGTAGATGTCGGCGGAACGAAAGTCGCCGCCGGTCTGGTGAACTCCGCCGGCGTAATCACGCACCAGACGCGCGTGCCGATGGTGGCAACGGATGCAGCTGCCGGCTTGAGAGCTGTGATCGCTGCGATTGATACCGTTCGGGCCGCCGCCGATCTTGACCAGGAACTGGCGGGCGTAATCTCCGGCATCGGAATTTGCGCGCCCGGTCCGCTCGATCCGCGAACGGGTGTGGTGGTGAATCCTCCGAATCTGCCGGGCTGGCGTAATTTTCCTCTGTCCGCCGAAATTACAAAGGCATATCACTTGCCGGTTCGCGTTGATAACGACGGCAACGCTGCGGCCCTGGCGGAAGCTTTGTGGGGAGCCGGCCGCGGCTATCGGAATATTTTTTACGCGACGATCGGCACCGGCATTGGCACGGGAATTGTTTTCGACGGACGCATCTATCATGGCCGGACCGGCGCCGCGGCAGAGGGCGGGCACGTTACCATCGATTACCGCGGTCCGCGCTGCAAGTGCGGGAAACTAGGCTGCATTGAAATTCTCGCGTCAGGGACCGCGATTGCCCGGCGTGCGTCCGAGAAAATCGCCGCGGGAAGCCGTTCTGCAATTCTCGATGAAGCAGGAGGCCAGTTGGAGAAGATCACCGGCGAGATGGTGGGTCGAGCTTATCTTGCCGGCGATCCGCTGGCTAAGGAACTTCTGGAGGAGACTGCGATGTTTCTCACCGTGTGGCTGGGAACGATCGTGGACCTGCTCGAACCCGACGTTATGATTGTCGGCGGAGGAGTGGCTGCCATGTTGCAGCCGTTCTTTGGAGAGATACACGATCAGTTGCCCAAGTGGTGCGTAAACTCGCATTCTCAGGAAATCCCGCTGGTGAGCGCGCATTACGGCGCCGATGCGGGCATCGCTGGCGGCGCCGCACTCTGCGGCGCGCCTGTTTGAGGATTGTCCGGTGCACCCGGAACTGCCCCATTCTGCCGCTAAATCGAGTAAGATGCTGAGGCCCGCCAATGGCGGGAAGTCATGGACAATTCTTCTTCACCGAGAAAACTGGCAGGCCGCTACGAGGTGCGGCAGATCCTTGGTCAGGGTGGCATGGGCCTCGTCTACCGAGCCTACGATCCTGTCGTGCGCCGCGAGGTTGCCGTCAAGACCATCCTTGATATTCCTGATCCTTCTTCGCTCCAATTGTTCTTCAAAGAATGCGACGTACTTGCCTCCATGAGCCATCCGAATATCGTTGAGATTTTCGACATTGGAGAATTTGAGGAAGAGGGCAAGAAAAAGCCGTACTTCGTGATGCCGCTGCTGCCAGGCACTACGCTCGAACACTTTATCCGTAAGGCGAGCCATCGGCTCACGGTCGAGCGCACGATCGACATCATTTCCCAGACTTGCCGCGGCCTGCAAGCGGCGCACGAGCGCGGCCTCATCCATCGCGACCTGAAGCCGAGCAACATCTTCGTCATGGAAGACGACTCGGTGAAGATTATCGACTTTGGCGTCGCTCACATGTCGGACGCGCACACCACACGAGCGCAAAAAGGCACGTTGCTCTACATGTCTCCGGAGCAGATCGAGCTGAAGCCTTTATCGCCTGCGTCGGATATTTTCTCGCTCAGCGTGGTCTGCTATGAAGCCATGACTGGCCGCAATCCGTTCCAGCGCGCCCGGGCCGATGAAGTAGTCGACGCGATTCTGCGTCAGATTCCGCCACTCGCAGCGGAGTTGAATTCCACCGTGAGCCAACCCGTTAGCCGCGTGCTCCACAAGGGCATGGCGAAGCAGTCATGGCACCGTTTCGCGAGCGCCCGCGATTTTGGCGACACGCTCAATAAAGCGCTGCGCAACGAGCCCATCGAGTTCTTCGATCCGGAGCGCACTCGTCCGCGATTGCAACGCGCAACCAAGGCGCTGGAAGAAGGCGACTTTCAGTTCGCAGGAGAAATCCTGGGCGAACTCGAGGCCGAAGGCCATATGGATGAGGCCATAGGCTCGCTTCGGCGCCGGCTCGATGGCGCTGTGCGGCGCAAGACAATTTCTCAGCTACTCGATGCGGCGCGCGCGCGCTTTGAAGAGGAGGAAGATCCGCTCGCTCTGCAGAAATTGCAGGAAGTTTTGCAAATCGAGCCGGACAACGCCGTTGCTCTTACGCTGAAGAGCCGGATCGAAAACCGGCGCAGCGAGCGGCAGATCGACAACTGGTATCGACTCGCGCGGCAGCACATCGACAATCATGCCTACGCGCATGCTCGCGAGGCTCTACAAAATGTTCTGCAACTCCGGCCCAAGGAGGCTCGCGCGCTGCAGTTGCTGGTGGAAGTTGATCGCCAGGAGCAGGAATACAAAAAGCTGCGCCAGGAAAAAGAGCAACTCCATCGCGCCGCGATGGAGGCCTGGCACAAGGGCGATGTAAGCAATGCTCTCGCCAAGCTGGGAGTGGTGCTGGACCTCGACCGGCGCGCGCCGGATTCCATCAATCGCGAGAGCGGCGCAAACTATCAAGGCTTCTACAACGAGGTACGTTCCGAGCACGACGCGATGAACACGGCGTACGCCGAGGCGCGGAGAAGTCTTGCCGAGCGCAACTTCCGCAAAGCGATGGATGCTTGTGACACGTATTTGACCAAGTATCCCAGCAATGCCATCTTCCAGGCTCTCAAATACGACATCGAGGAGCAACAGCGCCAGGAGCTTTCATCTTTCATCGCGTCGGTCGATCGCCGGGTTGAGGCGGAGCCCGACCTGGACAAGCGCGTGAATATTCTGCGGGAAGCGCTCGATCTGCATCCCGGAGAAACGCATTTCGAGCGCGCCCTGCGGCTGGTACAGGATAAGCGCGATCTTGTGAACTCAATCGTCGCCCGGGCGCATCTGCACGAAGAACAGGCATCTTACACCGATGCATTGAACGACTGGGAAATTCTGCGGACCATCTACAGCCAGTACCCGGGATTGACGTTCGAAGTCGAGCGTTTGCAGAAGCGGCGCGACCAACAGGCGCGCATCGAATCCCGAACGCGGCTGGTCGAGCAGATCGACGCTTGCTTGCATTCCAGCGACTACGCTCGCGCTCTGGATCTGCTCCAAGGTGCGACTCTTGAGTTTCCCAACGATGCGGAACTAGCGGAACTCCAGAAGTTGGCTCAGGACGGGGTGAAGCGCACGACGGAAGCGCAGCGCCTAATCACCGAAGGCCAGGACTTGTTCGCGCAGCAGAAAGCTGACGGCATCAAACTGCTGCGGCAAGCTTACGAGCTCGATGAAAACAATTCGCTGGTGCGTGCGGTTCTGGCCAATGCCCTGGTCGAACAGGCCCACTCCATCGTGGAAAACGATTGGCGGGAAGCCGAGACACTGGCACGGGAAGCTCTCGATTTGAACCCAGGCCATCCGATGGCCAAGACGATACGAGCCCTGATCCTCGACCAGAAACGGGAGACCTTCGTCGAGGAGTGCGTTTCGCAGGCGCGCAAGCTGCAGACGGCCACGGATCTTGCCGGAGCCTTATCTCGCATCGAAGAAGGATTGGCGGTTTATCCGCGCGAGCCCCGGCTGATTCAGATTCAGGAGACGGTGCAGCGCGATCTGCAAGCACAACGCCGCCAAACGCGGCGCCGCGATATGGAAGAGCTTCGCCGTATGGAGAGCGAATTCGATACTGCCGTTGATGCCGCGGCGAAACAGGCTCTGGGGGAACGCGTGCACGCCGTGGCTGAGAAATACGCGACCGACGGAGAACTTCTCTCGGTTGCGAACGGCCTTCTGCACCGCCTCGGCCTTCTCGAAGTTAGCACAAGAATTTCGACGGGTTCGCACGATAGTGAAGCGCAACACTCACCTATAATACGCCGCAGGTCGGCCTCCCTGAGCCTAAGCGCGCTGTGACAAACGGGGCTCCCGCGTCTTCGCGCGCTCCCCAGCCAGCCTCGCCTGCGTTGCCTCGTCCCCAGCCGGTGAAGAGCGTTCCGCCCAAAGCCAAAGCTCCGGCGCCCGCGTCCACAACCAAACCTCCAGCTTCGAGCGGCACGCAGACTGCGAGGTCTCCACAGAGTTATACAACTGCGGCCCTCACTGCGGCGGCGGTGATCATTTTAGCCGGGGCGATTTTTCTTTTCGCGCGCAGACATCGTGCGCCACCAGAGACTCAGATTCCAAAGGCGGCAATAACGGTTTCGACTCCGGCGGCTCCCTTGCCGGAGACAGCGTTGCCGGTGATGAACCTTTCTTCCGACACCAGCGCCGGAAAGGTGATATTTGACGATCAGCCGCCCACCGAATTTCAGGATGGCCAGTGGACTCTCGACAAGATACCGGCAGGAGAACACGAACTGAAATTCGAGGGACCAAAGGGAGACGCGTCCTTTGCCTTCTCGAGCAGTGCTGGGGCGCCGCCGGTGGTCAACGGCTCCATTAGTTCCAAAGGAGTGACGGCGGTGGTGGTGAGCGGCATGGCCAACCATCTTCGCGTCTACTCCAGTGGTTCAGCGGTCAAGATCTCACTCGATGGACAGGCTCCGCTCGACATTCCGCAAGATGGCGTCGAGCTTCCATCTGTCGCGACTGGCGCTCATGAGGTACTCGTAACCAGTGGCGGCGATCAATATAAGCTCGATGTTGAGACAGGAACCACGCCTGTGTTGAGCGTCTTTCTTGAATCCGGCCAGAACCTGGGCACGCTGGTTGTAATTGCTGGCCAAGAAAAAGCAAATGTTTTTCTCAATGGAAAACTTCAGCCGCGGCTCACGCAAAACGGCCAGCTTCGCATTCCGAATCTCGAACTCAAAGATTACGTAGTGCGAGTTTCGAAGAATGGGTTTCAGGATCCTCCCGAACAAAGGATTCGGCTGCGTAAAGGCCAAGGCAAACTGATCTTCGATCTGCAACCGATTCCGCATTTGGCTTCGCTCACGATTCAGGGAGGGGCGCCGGGAACCGCAGTTCTGATTGATCAAACTCCAGTCGGTACTGTGCAACCGGATGGGACGCTTAGCGTTCCTACGATCAATCCCGGAGATCACGTCGTCGAACTGCGCAAAGACCACTTCAAGCCCAGGCAGATGAAGAAACATTTTGCGATTGGAACAGTCGTGTCTCTGGGCGCCGCGGATTTGGCTTTGGAAGCCTCTCCGTCCGAATTGAAAATTACATTCGCGCCCCCGGATGCGCAGGTAACTCTCACCAAACCAGGCGAGGCTCCGACAAAAGTAAGCAGCGGCGGCACTCTAACTTTGCCGGCCGGTTCCTACGCCCTGACGGTG
>Ga0209380_10003078_pt1 | contig 10450 bp, 8 predicted proteins | sample HubBroMetageWFT6_FD_188347 | JGI IMG/M metagenome (GOLD analysis project Ga0209380, IMG submission 188347) | Warmed and freeze-thawed soil microbial communities from the Hubbard Brook experimental Forest, New Hampshire - Hubbard Brook CCASE Soil... | ecosystem: Environmental > Terrestrial > Soil...
GGGCGTGCTGGCACCTTTAGGAGTTCCAGCCGGACTTTGGCGAGCCCGTGCTGATCGAATCCTAACTTACGTGCCACTTCGTAGGAAACATCTAATTCGCGCCCTTCCACGTACGGTCCCCGGTCGTTGATCCGGACCACCTGGCTGCGGTGGTTCCGCATGTTTACAACGCGCACGATGGACCCCAGCGGAAGCGTGGGGTGGGCGGCAGTATCCGCGTACATATCGTAGGTCTCGCCGTTAGCGGTCGGCAAGCCATCGAAATCATCGCCGTACCAGCTGGTGGTGCATTCCCACACGGCTAGCGGCTTCTCCTGGTGATTGGCCTGGTTTAGCGGGTTTGGTACGGCCGGGGTGATGCCAAGCGCGACCTCTGCAGGAGAAGGGTTGCCCGGTTTTCCGGCGTCCGCTGGATTCACGGGCGTGGTAACCGCGAGCAGACCCAATCCTAAAAACACCGACTGCAGAATCACGAATATCTTGCCCTTCATGTTCACCTAACCTTGATTGAAATCAGCCTAAAGTCTACCTGTTCGGGGGTACAGTGGCAATCAGTTTAACGCTGTAGAGATCCCCGTAACTTGCTGATTTCAAATGTATTTTCGTCCCGGCACCACATTTCCAGACCGCTTACGAGCCGTTCAGAAGCCCGTGGGTCTACAAAGTGGGCCGTACCTACTTCCACCGCCGAGGCGCCTGCCAGCACGTACTCAGCGATATCTGCCGGTTTTTCAATGCCTCCGAGTCCGATTACCGGGATCTTTACAACTCGGCAAGCTTCGTAAACCAGCCTCATGGTTATAGGTTTTATGGCCGCGCCCGACAACCCTCCGGTCGTACTACCGAGACGGGACCTCCGGTTGTGGGCATCAATACACAGTGCAGGGTAGGTGTTCGCTATTACTAGGGCATCCGCTCCTTCCGCTTCAGATACCTTCGCGCTAACTCCAATCATATTAACGTTCGGTGAGAGCTTGACCCAGAGCGGGCGCTTCGTCGCGGCCCTCGCAGCTGCCACAACGGCGCTGGTAAGGGCGGGGTCAGTACTATATTCAATGCCCCCGCGCTCCACGTTAGGGCAGGATATGTTCAGCTCGTAGCCGGCCAGCCCGTCGGCGTCCTCCAGAACTCGGATCACCTCCACGTAGTCCATGATCGTATGCCCGAACACGTTGGCAATCACCGCAGTGTTGTAACGACGCAACAGCGGCAGCTTATCGGCGACAAACGCCCGCACCCCGATATTCTGCAGCCCGATGGCGTTCACCATCCCGCTGGCCGTCTCGCAGATCCTGGGGGCCCCCGCGCCTTCCATTGGTTGCGCGGAAAGCCCTTTCACGACGATTCCGCCCAGTCGGTTCAAGTCCACCAGATGCGCGAACTCCACTCCATACGCAAAAGTGCCGCTCGCGGCGATAATGGGGTTTTTCAGGGTAAGGCTACCAATATTGACCCGGAGGTCAACTGAAGCGGGCCGTTGAGGGCTGCGTGCCGGCGCCGACGAACTCACGATGGGCCCAGTCTAACACGCGGGTCAAGGCCTCACCGCGCCGGGTCGTGGGTCAGTCTCCGATTACGCGTGCCAGCTCGACCGGTCGATGCAACACCACCCGGTCGATTGATTCGCCGATGCTTCCGCGGGAGAAACCGTTCGTTTGGCTGTACTCGGCCAAAACCTAGCCAGGGTAGCGTTCCTTCTGATCTAACCCTCGCGAGCGATTTTGGCCTTTGTTTTCAATGACGGGTGGCCTAGAGCTAGGTGTTGCGTCGACCCGTTGAGATCGCCGCTTTTATCGGAGACTGATCGACTTCCGCCCGCGCCGTCTGCGCGGAAGCTGCTTCAACCCGAGAGGAGATAGTTTAGAACATTCGTTCTGCGACTGGCTAAGAACGCGAATCGGTCCCATCCGAATTCTGACGGCGTTCCGGCGCTGCGAACTTCGCGCCGTCTATGCTAGGATGATGCGCCAGATGCGCGTCGTAGAAAAAAGACAGCTCCTCTCCGCGGAAGAAATCAGCCGCACGCTCCAGCGTTTGGCCCATGAAATCGTGGAAAAAAGCGGCGGTACCAAAGACCTCGCGCTGATCGGCGTGCGCCGCCGAGGCGTGCCCCTATCCGAACGTCTGGCGAAAACCGTCAAAGATTTTTCCGGCGTGGATATCCCGGTCGGCACGATTGACATCACTCTGTATCGCGACGACCTCTCCACCGTGGGCCCGCAACCCGTCGTCCACTCGAACGAAATCAGTTTCAGCGTAGACGATCGCGACCTGGTGATCGTGGACGACGTGCTCTATACCGGCCGCACCGTTCGCGCCGCAATGAACGGCCTCTTCGATCTGGGCCGCCCCAAGCGTATCCGCCTCTGCGTGCTGATTGACCGCGGCCATCGCGAAATGCCCATCGAAGCGACATTCATCGGCAATTCCGTGCAAACCAGCGACACCGAAATCGTGGAAGTTCACTTGAAGGAAATTGATGGCGACGAACGCGTCGTGCTCGTTGACCGCGTTCCCTGAACCCTGGCAATCCTCGCGGAGGCCCGGAAACAACCGTATCTAAAGGGAAAAAGTGCTGCAGCGCCTGGAACACCTGCTCGGAATTGAAGACCTCACCCGCGAGCAAATTTCTTTTATTCTCGACCAGGCCAAACCCTTCCAGGAATTTCAGCGTCATCCGCTTAAAAAGTTAGCCACCCTGCGCGGCAAGACCGTCGCGATTGCCTTCTTCGAAAATTCCACACGCACGCGCATCAGCTTCTCTACAGCCGCCGCTCGGCTGGGCGCGGACACCATGAACCTCCAGGCCGAAGCCTCCAGCCTGAAGAAAGGCGAATCTCTGCTGGATACGGTGCGCACGCTCGAAGCCATGCGCCCCGACGGCCTCGTCATTCGCCACAGTTCCTCCGGCGCGCCGGAGTTTGTCGCGGATCGCCTCGGCGTCCCCGTCATAAATGCAGGAGACGGCACGCACGAACATCCTACGCAAGCGCTGCTGGACGCGCTCACGATTCGCGACCGCAAGGGCCATCTCGAAGGCTGGAACCTCACCATCCTCGGCGATGTGCTGCACAGCCGCGTGGCCCGCTCCAACGTTCACTTGCTCAGCAAATTTGGCGTGCGCATCACGCTGTGCGGCCCTGCGATGTGGGTGCCGCGCGAACTGGAAACTCTCGCGCCCAACGTGCGCCGTGTAACGCGCATCGAAGAAGCGCTCGACGGCGCGGACGTAATCATCGCCCTGCGCGTGCAGACCGAACGCCTGCACGAGCCCGCGCTCGCGGCCGAGGAATATATCCTGCGCTATCAACTCACGCCGCAACGCCTGCAACTCGCGCGCCCCGGCGCGCTGGTGTTGCATCCCGGCCCCATGATTCGCGGCCTGGAAATTGATGGCGCGGTTGCCGATGGTCCGCAATCCTGTGTTCTCGAACAGGTCGCCAACGGCCTCGCCATCCGCATGGCCCTGCTTTACCATCTCGTCGGCGGCGCCGCTGTGGAACCACCACCAGCCAAACCTCCGGAAAAGGCGCAATGAGTCCCAACCATGCCAACCACTAACGACCGCTTGCTGCTCATCAAGAACGGCCGCGTGATCGATCCCGCGACGAAAACGGACGCAACGAATGACGTGCTGCTCGATGGCGTTCGCACCGCCAAAATCGGCACTGGTTTATCTGCGCCGGACGCCGAAATTTTCGACGCCAGCGGCATGATCGTCGCGCCCGGCTTCATTGATCTGCACTGCCATCTGCGCGAGCCCGGCCAGGAAATGTCCGAAACCATCGAAACCGGCGCGCGCTCAGCCGCGCGCGGCGGATTCACAGCCGTCTGCTGCATGCCGAACACGCAGCCGGTGAACGACAACGCGTCGGTCACGCGCTCCATCGTCGAACGCGCCGCCGCTGCCGATACGGTGCAGGTCTGGCCGATCGGCGCGGCCTCGGTCGGTAGCAAAGGCGAAGCGCTCGCGGAAATCGCCGCGATGAAAGATGCCGGCATCGTCGCAGTCAGCGACGACGGCAAGCCGGTAGCCACCGCGCGCTTGATGCGACAGGTGATGGATTATTGCAACTCGCTCGATCTGCCGGTGATTGACCATTGCGAGGATCCCTCGCTGTTCGCCGGCGGCGTCATGCGCGAAGGCCCGCGCTCGGTTCGCCTCGGTTTGAAGGGGATTCCCGCGCAGTCCGAATCCATTTGCGCCGGACGCGACGTCGAACTCGCCGTTCTCACGCGCGCTCGCCTGCACATCGCGCATCTGTCCACCACCGGCGCGCTCGAATACGTTCGCCACGCGAAAAAATTAGGCGTGCGCGTCACCTGCGAAGTTGCGCCGCACCATTTCACGCTCTGCGATGAAGACGTCCGCTACGACACGAATTACAAGATGAATCCGCCGCTCGCTTCGCGCGCAGACCGCACCGCGCTGATTGCCGGAATCGCCGATGGCGCCGTGGACGCCATCGCCACCGACCACGCCCCGCATCATCCCGCCAGCAAAGACGTGGAATTCGATCGCGCGCCCTTCGGCATCATCGGCTTCGAAACCGCGCTCGCGCTGACGCTCAGCGAACTATTCCACACCGGCAAGATTTCAATCACGCGCCTGGTCGAACTGTTCACCACCGGCCCCGCGCGCGTCCTCGGCAGCGAACGAAAAATCGCCGTGGGCAGCCCCGCCGACCTCACGATTTTCTCAACCGACCTCGCCTGGACGTACCGCGCATCGGAATCTCCCAGCAAATCCCGCAACACGCCCTTCGACGGCCGCGCCTTCCGCGGCGCACCAGTAGCCACAATTGTAGGCGGGCGAATCGTCTATCGCCGCGAACTCGGCGCCACCGCCTGATCATTCGACCGAGTCTGGCAAACGCTGCGTTTTTATCTTTGGAATTGAACAGTCAGGACCAGGTGCGTTGCGGTGGGTTTCCCGTCCAGGAGCGCAGGTTCAAATATCCACAGCGCCACGGCTCGTTCAGCCTCATGCTGCAACAGCCGCGGACCAGATAGCGCTTTCGTGTACCGCAAGTTTCCCTTCTCATCAATCAGGGCGTCGACTTTCACCACGCCGTCTGTATCCAGTCCCTTCGCCCAGGGCGGTATCGCTGGCGCGGGTTGCGCCACAATTCGTGCCGGAATCGTTTCCCCGCCGTTCGGCCCTTTCGCATGGCGACGTCTCGCCTGCTCCGGCGATTCCTGATCAGCGTAAGGCGCGCTTTCGCGTGCTTCCAACTTGGGTGCGGCCGGGGGCACACTGGACGCTGTGGCATTATTCGCCGCCGAAATATTCGCATTGGGCGCGCCAGTCTGCAGCTGGATCTTCTGCGCTGCTTGCGCTGGCGTGGCTCCGGAGTTGTTACCATGCGCCGGCGCTTCGACCTCGCCACCGGACTTGCCTGCGGTCGCCGGCGTTGGCCGCGGTATCGCAGCCTGCGCGTTTTGTTTTGCCTGAGCGACAGCCGCGGCCGCCAGATTCTTGCCGCGCATCGCAACGTGGTGCGAGTGCCAAGCAAATCCCAGCGCGAGCGCAAGCAAAACCGACGCGGCGATTCCCACACCCATCGCGCCCTTCCCGTACGTAAGCCGGTGCAGCTTGTGAGCCAACGGCGTCAACTTTGCAACGAGTGCCGCCCTGAGCCCGCCCTGAGCCTCTTCCTGCCCTTCGGCGTCTGCATTCGTCTGGCCGTGCTCGGCCCCATCCTCGGAAGTTACCTCTCGTTCAGAGTCGCTCGTTTCAGCAGCGGCTGCATCGCGCTTCGGTTTTCGTTTGGGGTCCCTGGCAATCAGTTTTGCCAGCAGTTCCGCGTCTTTGGTGTCGTTCTGTTCGGCCTCGTTTTCCGCATCATGTTCAGACTCAGCCAGCGCCTCTTCCGCCTCATCCAACTCTTCCGTCGTATGATGCGTAGCTGGTTCGATCACCGCAGTCGCAGCATGAATTTCTTCGTTTGCTGGCGCGCTGGTCGGAGCAGGCGCGGACGCCGGAAGCATATCCAGCGCTTCGGTACGCCTCGGTGCCACAACCGCGACAGCAGGCGCAGACACAACTGCGGGAGCAGCCACCGGAGCAGTCACAGTCTGTGGCGATGGGGCTTCCCAGAATTTTGGGTCGCGCGTCGTGAATTCCAGGTCCGCGTAGCCGGCATCGGCTACTTGCCGCCACTCGAGCACCTTGCACAGGATTTCTCGCCCCGTCTGCTCGTTGCGCAGAAAAACGCATTGCCCCTGCGTCACTTTCGAACTCAGATTTACCACCGCGCCGTTTCCAAAGACGATAGTCGTCTTGGTCGGCTCCGTAAAAATCTGGCGTTGCTCCGATCCCTCGACGTGCTTCGCCCCTTGTACCGTTACCGGGACTTCCAGCACGGTCGCTTGATCGTGTCCTGCTGAATCAGCCATGATTCTTCACACCATTGATTGGAATTCGTTGCATTGCCGCTGTGCCCCCCGGCGTTGGACCGCAGCCGTTGCCCCGCGGAGGTGCGCGCGCCAGTCCCATGTCCGGCGGCCCCGCTTCGGCCAGGCTATGTCCATATGGTGCCGTTCGCCGCCGTCCGCTGCAATAGCCGGGAAGTACCAATGTTACCCATTACTACCGTCGCATCCGCCAGTTACAGGCTTTTTGGCAACACGCCGATACTCGATCATGTATCAATTCGACGCCTGGCGGCCACTGCCGCCCCTAAACCCTATCTCCCCGCGATAAATATAGCGCGCTGACATTTTGTATCGGCCCGCTCAGGGTCTGCACCGTACTCGGAAATAATCGGTCTGCCTGTGAAACTCATTAGCAGGAAGATTGCCTGCGACCAAGCGTCGCGGGTTCCGTCGCTCTCGAGGAAACGAGCTATGATACATTCTTCGACATTAGAAACTCACTCGGAGGACCTGCAAAAATGGAAAAGCGTCCATCGCCGGCCCTTCGTGTATGCGGTTTCCTCATCGTCGCTGTTGCGCTGCTCGCTCTGAGGGCCGCCGTCGCGCAGAAGCCCGCCGGCACTTCGCCGTCCACAGCACCTGCGACCGAGAATCGCACCGCGCGCGAGCTCGATCTGGCGCGCACCGATCCTCTGAATCTCTACGCGTTTCTCGTCCGCATGCCCAAGGGCGCGGACTTGCACAACCACCTCACCGGCGCGGTCTACGCCGAATCCTGGATTCGCTATGCCGCGGAAGACAACCTCTGCGTGGACCTCGCCACCCACTCGTTTTTTCAGTCGCGCGCCATGACGGATAGCCTCCCGCCGCAACCCGTCTGCGGCGACGGCAATATCCCCGCCGCTCACGCCATGTCCGACCAGCATCTCTACGACGCGCTCATTGACGCTTTCTCCATGCGCAGTTTCGTGCCTTCCAGCGGCGTCAGTGGCCACGATCATTTCTTCGACGCCTTCGCCAAATTCCACGGCATTTCGCACGTTCACACCGGCGAATTCCTGGACGAAGTCGCCACCCGCGCCGCCGCGCAAAACGAACAATATCTCGAGCTGATGGAAACTCCTCCCTTCGAGCACACCGCGGCCATCGCCAAAGAACTCGGCTGGGACGCCAATCGCAGCTTCGCCGAATTCCGCGATCAGCTCCTCGCCAAAGGTTTGCGCGACGACGTCGCGGCCGTGCGCGCCTATTTCGATGAAGCCGAATCCACTCGCCGCCAGGCCGAACGCTGCGGCGAAGCGAATCCAGCGCCCGCCTGCGCGGTGCAGCTCCGTTACATTTATCAGGTTCTGCGCGGATTTCCCCCCGAGCAGGTTTTCGCGCAGACTCTGCTCGGTTTTGAAGCCGCCTCCGCGGATCCGCGCATCGTGGGCATCAATCTCGTGATGCCCGAAGATGGCTTCGTCTCCATGTCCGAATACACTTTACAAATGCGCATGGTCGGTTTTCTGCACGGTGTGTACCCCAAGGTTCACATCACTCTGCACGCCGGCGAACTCGCTCCCGGCCTCGTCACCTTCGAAGGGCTCTGCTGCCACGTTCGCCAGGCGATCGAATACGCGCACGCCGAACGCATCGGTCATGGTGTCAGCGTCATGTACGAGGAACGGCCCTACGATCTTCTGAAGGAAATGGCTGCGCAGCACGTAATGGTCGAAATCAATCTCAGCAGTAACGACATGATCCTCGGAATCAGCGGCAAGAATCACCCGTTCCCCATCTACCGCAAATTCGGCGTCCCAGTCGCGCTCTCCACAGACGACGAAGGGGTCTCGCGCATTGACTTGACGCACGAATATGTCCGCGCAGTAGAAACCTACGCGCTCTCCTACGCCGACCTGAAACAAATGGTCCGCACCGGCCTGGAACACAATTTTCTGCCCGGCGCGAGCCTCTGGCGCGAGCAAGATGTTTTCACTCGCCCCGTCGCCGCCTGCTCCAACGAATTCCTAGGCGCGGAAAAACCCTCGGCCAACTGCGCCGCCTTCCTGAAATCCAGCGAAAAAGCCCAGCAGCAATGGGAACTAGAACGCCGCTTCCGCGCCTTCGAATCCACCAATTGAAGCCCGCCGGTAGCATAGGCAATCTTGCCTGTGCTCTCAGGTTTTCTCTGCGCTCCGGCCTCTGCGTCTTCTGCGGTAAATCTTCGAGTTCCAATGCGCGGCAGTTGCTGCTGCAGTGCGAATCCCATGCCCCAGCCCTCACTCGGACCGCCAGGGCGAGCGTTCCGGCCAACGCCGTAACGCTTCTGTGGCCCAAGCGGTAGTCTTATCCGCGTGGCACGTCGTGCAAGGGTTCGGAATCTTGTATTCGTCGGTCATCGCGGGCGTGACGAACGCAAATGTGTGCGCACTCACCTTCACGTCCGCAATGGTCGTCTCGATTTTCGGCATATGGCAGGCGAGACAACTGCTTCCAGCAGACCCCTTTTTGTGATGGGTATGCGCTTCCATGGTTCCAGTGCGCGGGCCGTTCAACGAAAGCGGGCCGTGACAATCCATGCAAAGCTGGTCCGCGGGCTTTCTCAATTGCGCGTAATGGTCCGTGCCGTGCGCATCGTGGCAACTGAAGCAAGTCACCCCGCGCCGGTACATCACGCTCTGCACGAAATCATTGCCTTGCATGCGGTTCTTGTGTGCGGTGCCGTCGGGGTAGTGCGTGAACGTCGTCTCGCCCAGTTTGTGTTCCTCCAGCTGCCAGAAATCCTGCAGTTGCAAGCCCACGCGATATCCAACGGGCCAGTCGTAGTATTTTCCTTCGATCGGACCCCTCAGCGGCCGTCCTTGCGAATGGCACTGGATGCAGCTGTCGCTCGCCTGCACGTAATCGAAGCGCGCCGGATTCAGAATGTTCCCGCGCGACGGATGCTCCACATGCTCGCTTCCCGGCCCGTGGCACTTCTCACATCCCACGTTCCATTCCGCCACCTGTTTCGTGTGGACGTTGTAGTCCACCGAATGGCATCCATCGCAGGTAGGACCGGTAGGCCGCTGCATATTGTCTGGCGGATAAAACGGCTCCCACCAGTCCGTACCCTTGGCTACGAAATAAGGCCGCCACACGCGATGTGTCACGTCCCATTGCGCCGGCTCCGGATAATAATCGTCTCCGCGTTTCGTGAAGTAACGCTGCTTCCAAACACTGCCGTAAACCAGCGCGACGTCGTCCTTCGTAAACTTGGCTACGGTATTCGTCGCAAGATCAGGAATAATCGCGTCAGGATGTTCGCGCGGATCGCGCACCACATTCGCCATCGGTGTCTTGCGCCAGTGTTCGTAGATTTGCGCGTGGCATTTCTGGCAGGATTGCGAGCCAACGTAGTGCGCAGACTGCGCTATGGACGCCTGCTGTTGCTGCTCTTGCTTGCTCAACACGCGCAGGCTGCGGATAAACAACACCAGCTTCCAGCTGTCATCGCTCTGCTCGTCATGCGGTTTCGCCCACCCCGGCATTCCTGTCAGCCGCACCCCGTTCCGGATGATGTAACGGATTTCCCCGTCCGTCAGGTTCTGCGTTTCGGGCGAACGCAAGTCCGGCGCCTTCGGATAAAGATTGCGGCCATCCTGGGTTTCTCCCGAGCCGTTCGGTCCATGGCACACCGAGCAACGATCCAGGAAACTTTCACGTGCTTCCTGCAGAATTTCCGGCGTGGCTTCAAATGGATTTGCTTCCTGGCGGGCCTTTCGCGGGATGGCCAGGTTCCGCGCGGTGCGCGCCGCGACCGTCTCGAGGTAAGACGGCTCAACGGCAGTGCTCAGGCCATGCTCCAGCAGCCGCATTCCGTAAATGACGACGCCTGCCAGCGCCACTCCACACAGCAAAAAAAAAGGTTTCCAGGCTTTCATAACTACATTTATTACAGCGCAGCATTTCTTGGAAAGCAAATCCGGAGCAACGCCAATCGCAGCTTTCTGCTTCGCGAAATCTCGGGGCTTCTACTGACTCTCGCATAATATAGAGCTATTCTGGCCATAAAGAAGATTGTTTCCAGAAGGCAGTGATCAGTCGCGGA
>Ga0209380_10003079_pt1 | contig 10447 bp, 7 predicted proteins | sample HubBroMetageWFT6_FD_188347 | JGI IMG/M metagenome (GOLD analysis project Ga0209380, IMG submission 188347) | Warmed and freeze-thawed soil microbial communities from the Hubbard Brook experimental Forest, New Hampshire - Hubbard Brook CCASE Soil... | ecosystem: Environmental > Terrestrial > Soil...
GCCGTACTTCGTCGACGGCCTCCACACTCCCAGCCAGTTTGAGCCCCCAAGCTCGCTGCTGCCTCGGCTCTCAGCTCTGCCGTTCGCATACGTCAGTCGGACATAGATCGTGGTGCTCGCTGCAACACCGCCACCGGAAGAAATCGCCAGAGCAGGCTGCCCAGGATACGGAAGCGCACAGCGGCTCTGATAGCTAGACTGGTTTGCCGCCGGCACTCCCACGAAGACGTTTCCCTTCCACATGCCACCGGGAGACATCGTTTCCATTGCTTCGCAACTGTCGTCCGTCGGAGCGCCCGAGGCTACAATCCCATGGGGTGCTGTTCCTGGTAACTTACTGTACCACATGATGTTATTGGTGAACTGCCAGTTAGTAATGGGCCAGAAGGTATTGATTGACATGACTAATGCGGTTCCATAGGTCGAGATCTCGCCTTGAAGGAATGTATTGTGATCGATTGTGATTGAGTCAGTCGAGCTAGTGCTGATGGGGAAACCGTCAAAGCTTGGCGTAGCGCATCCATGTGAGCTGGACGAGCACCCGATGGCCTGCAAGATATCCGCACCGGTAGTTATTTGCCATTGATACCCTGTGCCATCGGAATACGTTCCCAGCCCTCGCTGACTATAACGGCTCGAGACATCAGAGAAGACGTTGTCATGTATAGAAATGCGTCTCAACCCGTGCGTGGGGTATCCGTTGCCTCCGGACGCGATGCTCGGCGCCATCTGGAATCCACCGAGTGTGTGGCGAAACAGGTTATACCTGACGGTGACGTCTTGGATCACAGAGTTCGCGTTCCCAGCAATCGTGCCATTGTTATTCTTGGGGGTCAGCAGGAAGCCCCAGCCATACTGCGAGTAGCAGCACCACACGTTGTCGATAACGTTGCCCTCCACCAGCGCCCTCTGCCCAAACTTGAACTCCCAGCCGTTCTTTACGACCGATCGCACACCGTTATATTGAGGCGATCCAGGCCAATACTCGGTAGGCTTGAGAATATGATTGCGAGTTATGGTAATGTCGCTCGGTATTAGTCCGGTCTGGCCATCGGCACCGCCGATCAAGAACCCCTCCGCCGTTGCACCCTCCAAGTGATTGTTGTCAATCAAGAATGGTCCGGGACTGGTGAACACGAGAAAGGTATAACTGTCGCCCGTCACCTGGTGAATGTTGTCGATCCAACTGTCGACCAGCACTGCGTTCGTGGCGTCCAGGCCGATCGCGGCGTGCGCATCGTCGGTAGCGTTTGGGCCATGTATCCAGCACCTATCGATACCTATGGAATCGGGCAGCAAGTTGGCGTCCGTTTCTCCGTTTTCTCCAAGCTGGATGAGCTTGTAAATCCAGTTTGGGCCGCCCTCCTTGAAAGTGATATTTAGGCCTGGGCCCAGCCACCAGTGATTGGCACCGTGACCGGCGACGGTCGCCAGGTAAGTAGCAATGGCGTATGGCGGGGCCTGTCCCACTATCTTTGGAATGACGCTGGCATAGGATGGATCGATGCGGACGCCCGGTGGAGGCAGGTCCTGATCGGTCACATCTGCCCTGACGATGACCCACTTCCCTTCGCAACTTCCGACCTGGTAACCGAGCGTCCAATGGAGGCGATGATACTCAGCGGGAGCAAGGGCAATGATGAGGCCGTTCGTGCCGCAAGGAATCGACCCCCCAGCCTCGTTAAGCGCTTTCTGCAAATTCTCGCCATTGGTCGCCGCACTACCGTTGTCAGTGATGTGGTATGTCCTGAATCCGCAGGCATCTTCGGCCACCGCCTGTGATGGCCCCGCGTAGGCACAGCTCCCGTAGCGGTTCTCGGGATTCAAAGAAGACGGCACAACCAGCGGTAACTGAGAAGGCCCGTCATATGTTTGACCCGCGGCACCAGCAGCGAAAGCAAGCAGAGTTAGGCAAGACCCGACAACCAATGGCCAATGGCTAACTTGTGAGCCGAGTCTCTTCGCGGCGAGCTCGTTCCTGTTGCGACCAACCTCTTGGCTGCTGACCACCGATGCTTGTCTGTCGGCCATTGGCTTTCCCATTGGCGACTTCGTCCAACTTCGCGTCCGATTGGTCATCACCAAAATCCAATGCTATCAGGGCGATGCGGGCAAGGTAAAGTCCCCGCTACAAGGTGCAAGAGCTCTAGCTCTAGAGAGTTCACCCGGAGACCGAAAGGTGCTTATCGTTATGGCCCTTTCGATCATTCGGGTACTGAAGATTAGTCCGCCGGAGGCAAAGCTTCACGACTCGGAATGGCGCGCCGAATTAACTCGGTTTCTTCCGGACTGAATTCGAACATCCACAAGGCGATGCCATAAGCGAATAGAGAGAACGAGCCCGCAATGAACAGGGATGGATAATTCGGCCTTACCAGTTTCATTGAGAGCACGAACGGCGCTATGAGTGAAGCCGCAACAATCCCGAGAGTTTTTCCCATTCTTCGCGCGTATTCACGGTAACTGACGCCAGCCACTCGGCAGGCGTAGGCCGGGTTGATGAATAACCGCGTGAATACCATGGGAATCAGAGTTCCCAGAGCCACGCCCATCATTCCGTAGATTCGGACCAGCCACAAGCTCAAGGCCAGGTTCACAATTCCCTCCACGGTGTTCAATACGGCGATAAATTTGTGTTTAGAAACCCCATAGAGGAGGCTAGCCGCTGGTCCCTGCCAAAGGTTTAATGTGTAAGCACTGACTAAGACAACCAGGACAGGATAGGCATCCGTATACTTGGATCCCATCCAGCGCTGTATAAAAGGCGCCCCCCAGGCAATCATTCCGAAAGCGATGAAGCACGTAATGCATATTGCAATCTTGGTGGCAAGCAAGAAGGTTTTCCTGATCGCCTTGTGATCCTGTGCACCCTCTTGACGACTGAAGACTGACGGCAAGACGCCCATAATGGACGACATGAAGACAAAAAAGTACTGGACCAGAGCCCCGGCGATCCGGTAGTGGGTGACCGCTTCCAATCCAATGAAAGATGCCACGACAATGTTGTCGACCTGAAACCGCAAGATATTGGCCAAGCCTGCGATCAAGCTGTAAGAGCTGTAGGAAAATAGAGTTTTTGCCGTCTGGACTCCCCAATACCTGGATTCGAACCGAAGAAACGGCAATTCCTTGAATGTGTAGTAAATGGAAAACGCCATCGACGGAATGCCGGAAAGCAAGGTAACCCAGGCAAGTCCCACAATTTTGTAGCCCGCTAGCAAGATCACAATGATCAAGCCGGTGCGCAGTGCCAGAGTCAAGAGGTCAAAACCAGCCGTCTGGTCAAATCTCAGATGAGCCTCGAGTGCGCCGGTGAAAACCCGCGTCGGAAACTGCAGCGCAAGGCTCACCCCTAAAATAAGAATGACGGCGAAAAAAAGCCGGGCGTCTTGACGGCTTTTGGCGAAAAAGGGAGACAGGAATGCCGTGGTCACGGCAACCAGGAGAACGACGACAGCGAGACCAAGATAGATTCTCAGAGCGCTGTTAAAGACCCGGTTCGATTCTTCGTGATCTTGCGTTGCTAGTGACCGGGACAGATAGCGCGTCACGGCGGTGTTTAATCCGAGGTCAAGGACGCCGTAGTAGCCGATGAACGTTGCCACCAGCGTCCAAACGCCGTACATCCGGTCTCCGAGCATACGGATAATAAATGGCAGGATCAGAACAGAAATCAGAGTAGCCGCACCCACATTCGCGACACGCAGAGCAGATCCGGAAACGAGTTTTTGAGAAACATTGGACATAGCAGCCTTAGGGAATCGTAAACAAACGCTAATGTAATCTTTTCCCGTATCAGTATGTTACGAGTCGGCAATGAAACGTGTAATCGCGGCGAGCAATCTTTCCGCCCAAAGTAGTAGCGTGGCGTGGGTTATTCCGGCCAGCACCCCTTGGCCGATGCACGATGATCTAGAATTGCATCCGATGCCCCACTGCCCACAGATTGGGCCTGCTGGAGATAACCCTGAATCGGCGTTTTGCTTTCGCTAAGCCGGGCATGCTGATCAGTTTGCAATACGGGCTCTTTCTGCAAACGAGTCGCGCAATAGTTGGAACACTCGCTCAGCAATAATCTGGTTACCATCCGCAGTTAAATGACAATAGTCCGAGAATGTCTGCTGTGAAGTTGAATCGAAAACACTCGTCAGGTCAAGAAATGAAAAACGATCCGCTTGCGCCGCATGCTGCATCTCGCTTGCCATGCGCGGATAAAGCTGCTCAAACGAATAGGCCAGAGAAGGGCCATCGAGTCTGAGATTGTAGGCGCGCATCCGCCGCTCGGAATCCGAAAGGGGTTTATGGCTAAGTAGCAGCACCGGCTGGAGCAGGAAGACCGGTTGGATTCCATCTAAATTGGAGATTCGATAGATCTGCCGGGAAACGTGAGCATATTCGCCAACTTGCGACTCCGCGACGGAAAACTGGGTCTGTTCTTTTGACGTCAGTTCCGAAATACGAACGGGATCTTCGAACTCAGGCCTTTTACCAAGCTGCTCACGATGGGAACCGGTGAATCTGCTTTGTCCATGGTCTGCCAGGCTGCGAAACAGCTGACTGTTTGCCTGAAGCCACGTTGTGGTAAAGAACAAAAATGATCTTCCGGAACTGGGGTTGGCAAGCAGGTTAAATTCGTTCAAATTCGGAGTTGAAGCGTAAGCGTCGTAGTTGAGCGAGGCTAAGGAAAGACCGATGACGTCGTTGTAGCCATCCATCATAACCAGATAGTCGGGGTGGTATCTCAGGAGCACCGACTCAATCAGAGCCAATTCCTGGTGAAATCTAAACTGCATTGTGGCTGCATTGATAACTTCCCAGTGTTTGGACGGGAAGGCTGCATTGAGTTTTTTCTCTAGGTAGTAATCGATGAGCTGGTCATTTTCCAGGTGCGAGTGATACCGGTCGATTTCGGGATAACCGCCAACGTCTCCATAGGCGGCGGATCCGCCCAAGAGAAAGATGCGAATAGTGTTTGGTGGCTTTTCCACTGAAACGTCACTGTCGCGACGAAATCCCTGCGCATTGTGTTTGGCGCCATTTGTGTCCCTGAAGTACGGACTGTTACGCCATGCTGTCCAGGGATCACGGAAGGCCCGTGTCTGGCCGCTTCTCTCACCCAATGTCGCGCGGTGTTTTCGGCGGAGGGCAAACTCCAAACCTCCAAAAACCAGTGTCACCACTACAATAGTCACTGCGATGGGCAGGAACACTCTGGTCTTAGAGTTCATTTCAGTGGTCGAGTCCTGACTCCGAGAACGCCTTGGCCACCAGACGGGGGCACTGGTTCGTAACTGGCAAGAATCCAGTCATCAATCCAACTCGAAGGCTGACTTGTAGTCCTTGGTTAGCTTGGGATCCTGATCCTCTTTGCGCAGAAAGCAGTTGCCCACGGCCAACACTTCTATATTGGTACCCATGAAGCAGCGAAATGCATCCTCTGGTGTGCAAACAATCGGCTCGCCCCGTACGTTGAAACTGGTGTTGACGATCACCGGACATCCGGTGCTTTCCTTAAACCGCTGCAGCAGAGCGTGGTAACGGGGATTCGTGTCCTGATGCACTGTTTGGATGCGCGCTGAGTAGTCTACGTGGGTAACCGCAGGGATGTCGCTGCGTGGTACGTTTAGCTTTTGGATTCCAAATAACTTTTGCTCGTCTGCCGTCATCGGCTTGCGACGGTGTTCCACCAAATCAGCTACGAGAAGCATGTAAGGGCTGTCTTGATCCAGTTCAAACCATTCGGCCACATGCTCACGCAGTACCGAGGGCGCAAACGGGCGGAAGGACTCGCGGAACTTCACCTTGAGATTGAGCATGGCCTGCATCTTGGGCGACCGGGCATCCCCCAGAATGGAGCGGGCGCCCAGCGCGCGCGGACCGAATTCCATGCGTCCCTGGAACCAGCCGACGGCGTTTTCTGCGATCAAGGCCTCGAGGCAGGCATCCAGTAATTGATCATCGCCAAGCACGGTGTATTTCGCGCCGACCGCCGTCAGGCGCCGCTCGATCTCCACTTGCGAAAACTCGGGGCCAAGATAAGAGCCCTTCATTCTGTCGCCACAGCCATTCACTTTCCGAGGCTGACCCTTGAACGAGTAATAGGCGGCCAGCGCAGCGCCCAACGCACCGCCGGCATCTCCAGCCGCCGGTTGTATCCAAATTCTTTCGAAGCGACCGTCACGCAGGAGCAGCCCATTGGCCACGCAGTTGAGAGCCACACCCCCGGCGAGACACAGGTTTTTGGCGCCGGTATCGGCTGCGAGCGAGCGCGTCATGCGTAACACCACTTCTTCGAGCACAACCTGTACCGATGCGGCAAGGTCCATGTGTCTTTGCGTCAGCAGTTCGTCCGGCTTGCGTGGCGGGCCCTCGAACAAGCTGTCGAACTTACCATTGGTCATCGTCAGGCCTGTGCAGTAATTGAAATACACCATGTTCAATCGGAAAGAGCCGTCTGCTTTGAGATCGATGACGTGGTCCAGAATCTTTTGCGCGAACCGCGGTGAACCGTAGGGGGCCAGGCCCATTACCTTATACTCGCCTGAGTTCACCTTAAAGCCGGTGTAATAGGTGAAGGCCGAGTAGAGCAGGCCGAGTGAGTGAGGAAAATGGATTTCCTTAATGATCTCCACCTCGTTGCCGCTGCCCAGCGCCACCGAAGTAGTGGCCCACTCGCCTACGCCGTCCATGGTAAGGATCAGGGCGTTTTCAAACGGTGAGGGGTAAAATGCGCTGGCCGCGTGGCTCTGGTGGTGCTCGGTAAACAACAGCCGGTGTACCGAGTCGAAATCTTTACCGAACTGCTTGAGTTCATCATGCAGCAGACTCTTCTGGAACAGCTTCTCGCGCACCCAGAGCGGAATCGCCATCCCGAAAGACCGCAGCCCGCGCGGTGCAAAGGCGACATAGGTTTCCAGTAGACGTTCAAACTTGAGAAACGGTTTGTCGTAAAACGCGACAAAGTCGAGATCGGAGAGCCGCACGCCGTCCTGCGCCAGGCAGAACTCCACCGCATGAAATGGAAACCGTGAGTCGTGCTTTTTGCGCGTAAACCGCTCTTCCTGCGCGGCAGCGATGATTTCCCCATCCCGCAACAGCGCCGCCGCGCTGTCATGATAGAACGCAGAAATGCCCAGAATTCGCATTCACTCCCGCCCGTTAGAATAACGTGTAAATGAACCCTGCTACAGCGCTGCTCTCCGCCAGCACCAACAGTACGCCAAATACCAACAGCGTCACCAGCATCGGCAGCAACCAGAACTTCTTGCGAACGCGAAGAAAGGCCCAAAATTCTCTCAGAAACATCAACATAAAGATCTCCTCTAAAACTGATTCGACATCGTTTCGGGTGGCGGACCGGGCGGCCGACGTTCAATCCAGTAACTCTGAACCCCGGTATCCAAGGCTAGACGCAACGGGTCTTTCCCCCAGAGGCGAAACAGAAAGCCTGTGGGCGTAACCACGAGATAGAACAGCAGAGCGGTGATCACTGGAGTGACGACTCGCCCCATGAGTCGTCCAAGCTTCGTCCAAGCTCTATTCAATGGACGCAACCACAGGGGTTGCAGAAGGGCTACGCCCAGAAACAAGCCACCCAACGCAAGCGCCCACCAGCGCACCGGATGGTGGACCCGCAACGGTGAAAGGCCGACCAAAGCGAAAAAGACGCAAAAGACAACTCCGAAAGCACGGTCTGAGGAACCGCGGCCCTCTTGCTTTCGGTCGAAATCCTCGTGCAGCGAACGTCCACTCATTTCGTGGAGTATAAACCATCGCTCACGTAGCTGGATATAGTCCTGTACCGATGCTGGACTGCCGCTTGGGCCACTGCAGGATTAATATGCAGGCAGAATTTTATCGGACCCGAAGCATGGAAGGCTTCCTAGTGGGTAACCTTAGAAGTCATGCGACGGATCGTTCGCGTCATTGGGACTTTCTTTGGATTCGTCGAGTACGATAAACTCTCTGCGGCAAATCCCAGGAATGTACATCATCGGTATTTCGTCTCTGGCGCACGACCCCGCGGCCGTTCTCGTCGGCGAAGAAGGAATCATCGCCGCCATCGAGGAAGGTAAGCTCCTCCGGACGCGAGAGCCAGATGGTATTCCGCGCAGAGCCATCGATTTCTGCCTCGCGAAAGGGCGCGTCCAATGGAAAGATGTAGATACCGTTGCCATTGCCGGCGACCCCCTGCGGGGGTGGGGCCGGCAGGCCATCTTTCGCGCTCGAGAGATGATAAAAGCGCCGATTTCAAGCAGCTACTACCAAATGAGGGCTGTCGGCAGGCTGGCCCGTGAATTGAACAATCTGCGTATCGTTGGCGTTCTTGCAGGTACAGCAAAGCGGCCTCTCCTGCGCTTTGAGCATGCCCTCTGCCACGCCGCCAGTGCCTTCTACGCTTCACCCTTTGACCATGCCCTGATCCTTACACTCGATGAACAAGGCGACGGTCTTTGCGGCCTTTTGGCTGAAGGATCGGGAAGCCAGATTCGCCAACTTAGGTCGATTCGTTTTCCGGATTCTCTCGCGTGGGTATATTCACAAGTTACGGAGCTTCTCGGGTTCCGTCAGCATTTGGAAGAACACAAGACGCAATGGCTGAGTACGACCGGAAAACCGGTGTTTTGCGATTTGTTCCTTCAGATCTTTCGGCACGGCAAGAACTTATGGCCGCGCGTCAATCCTCGGTTTTTCCGGCGCGGTTTTGCGGGGAATGTTGCCTTTTCAGATGAGTTTTATCGGCATCTGGGAATTTCTGGGGGTGACGGACTGCGCGATGACCAGGCTCGCGCAAATCTCGCTTCCAGTCTTCAGCAGGCTTGCTCGATCGTGGTGGTCGACCTGCTCGAATCGCTTCGTCGCCGGTACCAGACAAAATTCCTTTGCTTGGCAGGCGGGCTGTTTCTGAATCCGCTGATCGTGGCCGCGGCCGAAACAGAGGCTGGTTTCCAGCAAACTTTCGTTCAACCCGCAGCAGGAAATGCAGGGACGGCGCTGGGAGCCGCTTGGCTCGCACAACATCAGCGCGAGAGGAAACCGCGATCGGCGCCTCTAGCGAGGCTGGACTGGGGTCCGAGTTATTCTAACGAGGAAATCAAGCAGGTCCTCGATAATTGCAAAGCTTCCTATCACTGGACGAACACTGAAGACCAAAAGATCGAGGAAGCGTTGCGACTTCTTCGAGCGGGCAAAATCGTCGCTTGGTTCCAGGGGGCGTCTGAGTTCGGCCCGCGGGCACTCGGAAATCGCAGTTTGCTCGCTTCTCCATGGAACGCTTATGTCAAAGATAACCTGAATGACTTTGTAAAGCACCGCGAATCCTTCCGGCCCTTCGCTCTGTCTGTTCCTGAACCAGATTGCGCTCGTTATTTCGAGTGTTCCCAGGCGGGCCATTTTATGGCGACGGTCGGGTTCGCCCGCCCGGAAAGTCGCGAAATCCTGAAGCAGTTTCTGTTGCCGGGCGACTGTGTCCGCCTACATATCGTTGGGCCTGCGGCCAACCCGCTGCTTTGGAAACTGCTGAAGCGCTTTGGAGAAGACTCTCCGGCGCCAATTCTGGTGAACACTTCATTCAATCTTTTCGGCGAGCCCTTGGTAGTCACGCCGCGGCAGGCTGTACGAAGTTATTTCTGCTCCGGCGCTGATGCATTGATCATCGGAAATTTTGTGCTGTCAAAAACCGCAGTCCCAGTCGGCAACAGAAACTAATCGACAGTCTCTCCCCCCTGACGTCGGTTTCGGACCAATGAAGGACGCTTACAGTTGAGCCTCCTGAGCTACTATCTGGCAACCTGTGGCGTCGCCTCCCGCTGCCGAAGAGAATTGACGCCTGGGCCGCTCACCAAGCTTGCAGTAGCGGCTCGTGAAGACTGGCGGGCGACTGATCAAGCACGCCCGATATTACTGGCTGCTGCTGGCGGAGAGTCACCTCACGCGGCGGCTGTTTGGGAGCATGCTGCACAGGATCGCGGCGCTGCCATCACCAGCAGGATAGATGAACCGTAGACCGAAACAGATTTCGGTGCCAATCGAGACTGGAGAAGAAAACGTGTCTGAGAAACGGGTTCGAGAAGCCCAATTTTGGGCCTTGGGATTTTCAGATAACCGCCGAAAAGGCTATGCAGTCGAGAACTTGGCTGGAGGGTTGAAAACTGAAACAGTCAGATATAAATTAGCGGTCGCGCGGGAGTTCAAAATGGATATTCCAGCTAGGATGAGAACATGAAAAAGTCGGGCGCGAGCCAAGGCCAGCCGGCATCGGAGCTCATCTCGAAAAGAATCGCCGAACTCGGGGACTGGCGCGGCGAAACCCTCGGCAGAATGCGCAAGCTCATCCAGCAAGCGGACCCGGACGTCGTCGAGGAGTGGAAGTGGATGGGCACTCCGGTTTGGTCGCACGACGGCATCCTCTGCACGGGCGAATCCTACAAGAAAGTCGTGAAGCTTA
>Ga0209380_10003080_pt1 | contig 10447 bp, 6 predicted proteins | sample HubBroMetageWFT6_FD_188347 | JGI IMG/M metagenome (GOLD analysis project Ga0209380, IMG submission 188347) | Warmed and freeze-thawed soil microbial communities from the Hubbard Brook experimental Forest, New Hampshire - Hubbard Brook CCASE Soil... | ecosystem: Environmental > Terrestrial > Soil...
GGGCTATTTCGCACCCACCAGCCGCTTTGGAACTCCCGCCGACTTCATGTATCTCGTGGACTATCTTCATCAGTGCGGGATCGGCGTGATCCTGGACTGGGTTCCAGCGCATTTCCCGAAAGATGAAGCCGGTCTCGGCTATTTCGACGGAACTCATCTTTACGAGCACGCGGACCCGCGCAAAGGCGAGCACCCCGATTGGAACACTTTCGTTTTTAACTATGGCCGTAATGAGGTGAGGAGCTTTCTCATCAGCAACGCGGTGTTCTGGATCGACAGGTATCATGTCGACGGACTGCGCGTCGACGCCGTCGCGGCCATGCTGTATCTCGACTATGGGCGTCGCGAAGGCGAATGGATCCCGAACCGCTATGGCGGCAAGGAAAACATCGAGGCCATTGAATTTTTGAGGACGCTCAACGAAGAGGTTTACAGCTCGTTTCCGGACGTGATGATGGTCGCCGAGGAGTCAACCGCTTGGCCCCAAGTTTCGCGGCCGATTTACCTTGGGGGCCTCGGATTCGGTCTCAAGTGGAACATGGGCTGGATGCACGACATGCTCAGCTACATGTCCGAGGATCCGATTTATCGAAGCTACCACCACAATCAGATTACTTTTAGCCTGATATATGCGTTCAGTGAGAATTTCGTCCTGCCGTTTTCTCATGATGAGGTTGTCTATGGCAAGGGCTCTATGTTGCGCAAAATGCCCGGCGACGACTGGCAGAAATTCGCCAACTTGAGGCTACTCTATGGGTACATGTTCGGGCATCCCGGCAAGAAGCTGTTATTCATGGGTTGTGAATTCGGGCAATGGTCGGAGTGGAACCACGACGCAAGTCTCGATTGGCATCTGCTAGGTACGCCGTTTCACTCTGCACTGCAACGATGGGTGCGCGACCTAAATACTCTGTATCGCGGCCAGCCCGCGCTGCACGAGCTGGATTTCGATGCCGAGGGCTTCGCCTGGATAGACTGCAGCGATGTTCAGCGGAGCGTCATCAGCTTCCTCCGACGCGGCCGAAATCCGGCTGACCAGCTGCTCTTCGTTTGTAATTTTACGCCGGCTGTCAGAGAGAACTACCGTGTTGGCGTGCCACAACAAGGTTTCTGGAAGGAGGTGCTAAATAGTGACGCGCCTCTGTACGGTGGCAGCGGTCAGGGAAATTTCGGCGGCTGCGAGGCCGTCCCCCTGCCTATTCACAGACACCCTTTTTCATTGAATATGACTCTTCCACCTCTCGGAGTTCTTATCTATCAACCTGAGTCTACTCTCCTCTCGTGAGGCAGGAAGAGATGGCCAAACGGCTGGGAAGCGCAGCGGACCCTCTCTGGTATAAGGACGCCGTTATCTACGAGCTGCATGTCCGGGCATTCAAAGATAGCAACGCGGATGGAATCGGCGATTTCCCCGGTCTAATTCAAAAAATGGACTATCTTCAGGACCTCGGTGTTACTTGTCTGTGGGTCCTGCCCTTCTTTCCGTCTCCGCTCAGGGACGACGGCTACGATATCTCCGATTATCTGAATGTCCATCCGATGTACGGCACAATTGACAATTTCCGTGACTTCCTGTCTGCCGCTCACGATCGCAACCTCCAAGTAATGATCGAGCTAGTAGTGAACCACACTTCCGATCAGCACCCATGGTTTCAAGCGGCCCGCCGGGCGCGGGCCGGCTCACCCGAGCGTGACTTCTACGTGTGGAGCGACACCGAAGACCGCTTCAAGGACGCGCGAATCATTTTCTCAGACACGGAGAGATCCAATTGGACCTGGGATCCAGTAGCTAAGCAGTATTACTGGCACCGCTTTTTCTCCCATCAACCCGACTTGAACTATGACAACCCAGTCGTAGTCGAGGAAGTTCTTAAAATCATGCGCTATTGGCTGGATATGGGAGTAGACGCGCTGCGCATCGACGCGATTCCTTACCTCGTCGAGCGGGAGGGAAGCAGCTGCGAGAACCTACCGGAAACTCACACGGTGATTAAAACACTTCGCCGTGAAATTGATGCCGGATATTCGAATCGCATATTGTTGGCCGAAGCCAACCAGTGGCCGACCGACGTGCGGCCGTACTTTGGCGACGGTGATGAATGCCAGATGGCCTTCCATTTCCCGCTGATGCCGCGCATTTATATGGCGTTGCGGCAGGAAGACCGCCTGCCCATTACCGACATCATTGCTCAGACTCCGGACATTCCCGAGACCTGCCAGTGGGGCCTGTTCTTGAGGAATCATGATGAGCTAACGCTAGAGATGGTCACCAGTGACGAGCGGGATTACATGTACATCGCCTACAGCGCAGATCCCCGGATGCGCCTTAACCTGGGCATCCGAAGGCGACTCGCCCCTCTGGTCGATAACAATCGCAGGCGTATCGAACTGCTTAACAGCTTGCTCCTTTCCTTCCCCGGAACGCCGATTCTTTACTACGGCGACGAAATCGGCATGGGCGATAACATTTATCTTGGCGACCGCAACGGTGTCCGCACCCCGATGCAGTGGAATGCGGATCGCAATGCCGGCTTTTCCGTGGCAAACCCCGCCCGCTTGTACAGCCCCGTGATCATGGATCCTCTCTGGGGATATGAGGCCGTCAATGTCGAGGCTCAACAGGGCGATCCATCGTCGCTCTTAAACTGGATGCGCAACATGATCGCTCTTCGGAAATTATTTAGCGTGTTCGGTCGCGGAAGCATGAAGTTCTTCGATCCGGCTAACCGCAAAGTGCTCGCCTATATGCGACAGTATCAGGACGAGCGGGTTCTATGTGTCGCTAATCTTTCCCGCTTCGCGCAACCTGTTGATCTGGACTTGTCGGAAGTGGAAGGCGCCATTCCGGTCGAGATGCTCGGATATGTTGAATTTCCACCTATCGAGCGCCAGCCCTACCGCTTGACCTTGGCACCTTATAGTTTCCTTTGGCTCGAACTTCAGCAAAAATCCCAGCCGACGGAGGTAAGTACGGATTTCGTCGAACGGGTACCCCTCAACGCGACCGCTGGCTGGGAGGGCATATTGAAAGGGGCAATCTGCCAGCGTCTTGAAACAGTCGATTTCGTGAGCTACCTTCCCAAGCAGCGCTGGTTCGCTGGGAAGTCTCGCCGCATCAAATCCACGCGAATCCTTGACTGGGCCACGCTTCAGTCATTGCACTCCGTTCTGATGTTGCTCGAGGTATCGTTCGATACCGGGCGATCCGACGTGTACCTTCTCCCTCTTGCGATGAGCTTTGCCGAAGCGGCGGAGGAACTGCAACGAACTTCCCCCAACGCCGTCGTTGCCTCGGTTATCTCTGGTAAAGGATCCGGGCTGTTGCACGATGCCGTCTTTGACGACAAGACGTGCCTGGAACTGCTATCTGTCATTGAGAATGGGGGGTGGCTGGAAGGGCGCGACGGGCGCATTCGCGGTACGCCTGGCACGTCTTTTCGAGACATCCTCGGTACAGCTAGTACACCTTTGCCAGTGCGGCGTGGCTCGGCTGAGCAATCGAACACGTCGATCCTCTACGGTGATCGGTTCATCCTCAAACTCCTGCGGCGTCAGGAACCCGGTTTGAACCCTGATGCTGAGATCGGACAATATCTCACCGACAAAGCGCACTTCGATCGCGTGCCGCCCTTTGCCGGTCTGATCGAATATGAACCCCGCGGCGATCTCGGTTCGTCGACCATGGCGATGCTTCAAGGGCTAGTAGCGAATGAAGGCGATGGTTGGACGTGGACGACCGAGGAACTCGAGCGTTACTTTGAAACTTGTGCGGCGCTCCCATTCCCGGAGAGCTTGCAGGACGGGCTGGAGGGTCCGCTGGACCTCTCCGAGAAACCCGCCCTCCAGCTGGCCCGAGATCATGTTGGTATCTATCTCGATTCGGCGATCACCCTCGGATGCCGCACGGCCGAGTTGCACCTGGCTTTAGCGGCTGCGACCGACGATCCAGCGTTCGCTCCGGAACCTCTGACCGCAGGCGACCTCCAGACTCTGTTGGTGGACCTTCAGGAGCACGCTTCTAACGTGTTGGACGCGCTAAAAGAACGTGTGCCTTATTTGCCCGACGATGTCCTTGAGACTGCCGCCGCGGTGCTGAGTCGGCGCACGCGTATCCTGAGTTATTTCAAGGCGCTCAGGCCGGACACCTTTCAAACCTGGCGGACTCGAGTGCATGGGGACTACCATCTTGGACAAGTCCTGAAGGTGAAAACGGATTTTGTGATCCTCGATTTTGAAGGTGAGCCCTCACGGCCTTTGTCTGCTCGCCGCACCAAACAGTGCCCATTAAAGGATGTAGCCGGCATGTTACGTTCCTTCAGCTATGCTGCTTATTCAAGCCTAATCAACTACGGGGCTCGTCGTGCCGGGGACAGGTCCAGCCTTGAACCCTGGGCCAAGCTTTGGGAGCGCTGTGTGGCGACAGAATTCTTGCGCGCTTATCGGCAAACCGCACACGGCGCCGTGTTCTTGCCGGAAGACGCCGAGGATTTTCGAAAGGTACTCGATATTTTTCTCGTCGATAAGGCGCTGTACGAAGTTCTCTACGAATTGAATGCACGCCCCGGTTGGGTGCGTATTCCGCTAATGGGCATCATGTCGCTTCATTTGTGAGCTCTGTCATGCTTCTTTCCGTTCGAAGAAAGAGACCGTTGCCCTATGCAGGAACCAACGAGAGACGCAAACGTGGAAGCTGACCCCGGCTTGCAGCTAACGGACCCGACGGCGGACCAGATCGGCAGCGCCGATCTGGTCGTGGGGATTCTCGCCGAGTCCGATTCCAACGCTATCGAAAAGGTCTGTGACGCTCTCCGTAGGCTCCCCGGTCCCTTACGAATCGCAGTGTTGCATGACGATCAGCAGCAGGGTCCGGCCACGGCCAATTCAGAAGCCACGCAAGAGCACGCCTTCGTGTTCCATGTTCCGTCACTTCTGGCAAAGAGGGACGCCCCCGTCACCGGGATACTGAGTGTGTCCGAAACCTATCAATCGGTCTTCTCGGCCGCCGAGAAATTGCAAGCTCGGGGCTGCTGCATCATCGCCAGCAAGCTGGAAGTGGCGACGACGCCATGGGCCTGGCGGATAGCGCAGCCTTTGTTCGAGAGTCAAGCTGATCTGGTTCTACCGCATTACGCGCGCCGCAAATTCGAGGGTTTGCTAAACGCGAGCATCATCGCACCCATGATGCGCGCTCTGTACGGGAAGAGAGTCAACAATCCAATGGGGCCGGATTTCGGGGTTTCGCAGCGCCTGTTTGAAAAAATGCTGGCGGCAAAGGCGGGCGGGAACCAATTTAACTCAATGGCATCTCTTACGCCCACGGCTCTCTGTCAGAATCTGCAGATTATCGAGGTGCATTTCGGCAGCCGCATTTATCCCGCTACGGACTGGAGCAACATGAGCTCGGCGTTGGCCGATGTCTTGACCCCAGTGTTTGTCGACATGGAACGAAATGCCCCCTGCTGGCAACGAACCCGTGTTTCCGTGCCCGTGCGAGTAATCGGAGAGCCCTTGCTTTTGGATCAAGATTCGACCGCCGTGGACACACGCCCAATGCTCGAATCATTTCAACTGGGTAACCGGGAACTTCAGGAGATCTGGAGCCTGGTGCTACCGCCTGCCACTCTGTTTGAGCTGAGAAAACTCTCACGTTTGTCAGTGGAACAGTTTCGGATGCCGGACGAATTGTGGGTAAGAATTGTTTACGATTTCGCTTTGGCGCATCGCCTCCGCACGATTAGCCGTGATCACTTGCTCCGGTCCATGACCCCTCTCTATCTAGGTTGGGTCGCTTCGTACGCACATGACCTGACGGTTGCCGGGGCGATGTCCCCGGAACGCAGGCTGGAAGGCCTTTCTCTCGCTTACGAAGCCGGCAAATCGTATCTGGTTTCCCGCTGGCGCTGGCCAGACCGGTTCAATCCTTAAGATCGCGAGCTGTATCGGAGGGTTTTATGTGGGAACAAGTGAAGCAAGCCTTGGTGGACTCAACGGCTCGGTTTCTTACCAGGTTCGCAAACCTCCTGCCTGGATTGGCGGCCTTGCTTATCGCGCTGCTAGTGTCTGCAGTCTTGGCGTGGATTCTCGCAGCGATCGTGCGGCGAGTCCTTGCGGGCCTCCATTTTGACGAGCGGCTCGGACGATGGGGATTTTCCTCGTTGGCCGAGTGGTCGCCTATGAAGAGTCCAACGCGTCTGATATGTCGATCGGTCGCCGCACTGGTCATAATCAGTGGATTTCTTATAGGGATCGCCGCTTTCGATTTCGACTGGACCCATCTGTTCGTGCAGAAAACATTCGACTACATTCCAGATGTTTTGGCTGCACTACTGGTCTTGTTTGTCGGTAACATTCTTGCTCGTTTCCTGGCCCGAAGCGTGCTGATTGGCGCTGTTAACTTGAACCTTCAGTACGCACGCTTCCTAAGCATCGGCGTGAAATGGATTGTGATCGTGCTAGCCTTCGCCATGGCTCTGGAACACTTGAGAATTGCCCCGAGCATCGTTGAGCTTGCTTTCGGGATTCTTTTTGGCGGTATTGTCTTGACCTTGGCGCTGGCGATTGGACTCAGTTCGAAGGACCTGATCGCGAAATCTGTGGAACGCGACGCCAAGAAAGCGTCTTCCGAACCTGTGGAGGACCCCCTGCGTCACTTATAGTCCAAGCTTTCGCGGAGAGACCAGCACAGCGCACTCTGTTGCTGGTGGGAAGAAACAGGTTCGATTCTTGAAAGACAGCGCTAGTTCTCTCTGCGGAGGGATGTAGGACCATGCGAGTTGGTTTATTTACCAGAGAATTTCCTCCCCAAGTGTATGGAGGCGCAGGAGTCCATGTCGATTACCTGAGCCGCGAGCTAGCGAAGGAAATCGTAGTGGAAGTGCATTGCTGGGGTCCGCAGAAGGCTGATAATGAGAATCTGTATGTCCGCGGTTCGGTACCGTGGGAAGAGATTACAAACGGGACCGAAGGCAAGTTCAAAAACGCTCTTGAGGCTTTGAGCCTCAACTTGACGCAAGTGAAGGCTCTGAGCGGAATTGACATCGTCCACACCCATACTTGGTATACATCGATGGCCGGCTATTGGGCCAAGAAGCTGTATAACATTCCTTTTGTCCTTACTACGCACTCACTTGAGCCGCTGCGCGCATGGAAGGCGGAGCAGCTCGGCAGCGGTTATGCTATGAGTTCCTGGATGGAACGCACCGCTATCGTCGATGCCGACGCCATCATTGCTGTTTCACAAGGTACCAAAACGGACATCCTACGCGTCTACCCGGACGTGAAAGCCCATCGCGTTCATGTGATCTATAACGGCATTGATCTTGCCGAATATAGCAAGAGCTCGGACACCAGGGCCCTGACGGACTATGGGGTCGATACGACCGTGCCCTATGTCTTGTTCGTCGGCCGTGTCACTCGACAGAAGGGCGTAACTCATCTGGTCGATGCAATTCGCTACTTGCCGCAGGAGACGCAGGTAGTGCTTTGTGCTGGGGCACCGGATACTCCAGAGATAGCTACGGAGTTGAGACAGAAGGTCGAGAACTCGCGCCGCGAGCACCCGCGGCTTGTCTGGATCGAAAAAATGGTGACCAAGCAGGAGGCAATCCAACTATACAGCCATGCGCGCGTTTTCTGTTGCCCCTCGATCTACGAACCGTTTGGCATTATCAACCTCGAGGCCATGGCGTGCGAGACCGCGGTGGTCGCGAGCGCGGTGGGCGGCATCAAGGAGGTCGTCGTGCATGGCGAGACCGGATACCTGGTGCCGGAACGGTCACCGGAGAAGTTTGCCGAGCCTGTCATCAAATTGCTGCGCAACGACGAATTGCGTGCGAGTATGGGTGCGAAGGGTTTTGAGCGTTGCCTTCAGCTCTTCGAGGTACAGAAGACGATTGGGCAGCTGGAAGATTATTACCGGTCGCTGCTGCGAGGTCCAGGTTAGTAGAACCCCGGTTAGCTCAAAATCAGAGCGAACCTGGGGCACCAGCGCGCCAACGAATCTGGAACTACCGACACACCAACGATTGGCATCAACAAGGGGAAAGATGAAACTCCTGATGATGGCTTTGGCGTTACTGGTAATGCTCGCGGGCAGTACCGCCGCGCAAACGCCGGATCAGCAACCGTCGGCAGGTGAGCCGCCGGCACCCGGTGCGACGGCGGCAGTCTACGAGGCGGTTGCGCGCTACCAGATCAAATCATGGCAGCAGACGGCGCACGCGTACTGCTTCCGGGTGAAGGGCCAGGACGCAGATAAGGAATTTCTCAACAGGTTGAAGCCGTTACCGGTCGAGCCCGAGTCCGATTGCACGCAAAAAGACACCAAGACATTCAACATGTCGATCATTGATAAGCGCACGAAGAAGAGTGCGATTCTGTTTGGGTTGGGCAGCATTCTCTGGCGCAGCCCAACGCAGGCGGAAGTGGAAGGCAGCTATCTCTGCGGCAGCCAGTGCATGGCCGGAGGCATTTACCATGTGGTCCTCGATCAAGGCCAGTGGACGGTAACCAAGTTCGACGTGAGGATCGGCCAGTAGGCAGATATGGATTCTTAAGTGTTGTCCGTGACTCGCGGCATATGTCAAATGCTGAGGATGTGAGTAGCCGATCCCGGCCGTTTTCCAGCACTTCGCACCCCATCAGCGGCGTTCCAGAACATAAATAGGCGACTCGTGTGGCCAGCAGTTAAGGCGGGTGTACAATCCCGACCATCTCGCTAGTCAGCCAACAAGGTTACAAACCAACCAAACGCTCCACGTAGTCTCCACGGTGTATCTGAAGCGGGTGGCCATCACCCGCGGCGTTCTCGGCCCGCAACTTCATACGAAAACCTGGAGGATAATTCCATGAACAAGGTATTTCGGTTCTTGGCCATTTGCACGACCAGCGTTGCACTTGCAACCTTTTCAATCGCATGGGCGCAGAGCTATACCACCTACGACTTCCCTGGCGCGACTGCCACCACGCTGAACGGCGGTCCCAGTCCACAAGGCACAAGCGTAGGTAGCTGGACTGACTCCGGCGGTGTCATCCATGGTTTCACGTTGACCAAGCATGGCGTAGCGGCATCGTTCGATCCGCCAGGCTCCACGTTGACCACCCCGAACTTCATCAGTCCGCAGGGCACGATCGTAGGCGGCTACAACGATGCGGGCGGCGTTAGCCACGGTTTCGTTCTCGACGGGGGACAATACACAATCGTGAACTTCCCGGGTGCGAACGGAACTACGCTTTCGGGTATCAGTCCCTCGGGTGAAATGTCAGGATTTTCCTGCTCCGACCCTGCCTGCGGTACTACCGGCAACCCAACCACGAACCACAGTTTTATAGTGTCCAAGCATGGCGGATTCACCAGCTTCGATCCCCCTGGCGCAGTCAGCAGTCAGGCCAGCACGGTTAACCCGTCCGGCGCAGTCGTCGGCGCTTATACCGATAGTGGCGCAGTCACCCATGGATATCTGTATTACCACGGGACGTTTACTACGATTGATTTCCCCGGCGCCGTCTTCACCTTCGCCGGAGGAAATAACCCGTCGGGCGCCATCGTAGGCGCCTACACCGATACTGCAGGCGTAACCCACTCGTTTCTGCTGAACAACGGCACGTTCACTTCGTTCGACCCTCCGGGAGCCGTCGGCTTCTCGGACGCATCAGGGATAAATCCCGGTGGGGTCATCGTCGGTATCTATTTCGACTCGGCGGTCAAGGAGCACGGATTTATTCGGACGCCGTAAGCGATTGCGCTGACCTCGCCCGCTGATTTTATAGGCCTCACGTCAATGCTTTTTTCTCTATTGATGTGAGGCCATTCTATCTAGAGTAGTTTCCCAAGCGGGAGACTCGCGAGCGCTCGGCAGCCTACAGCTAATCCACTTCCAGAGCCAGGGCTTCCCTCGATTAGTGTCCTCAAATCGCCGTATCACAAGCGACGTCGCCGATCCTGTGACGCTTCAACTCGAAGTGCAGGATGGTGGGAGCCCGGCCGGCGGCGGACCGGGCGGCCTCTCGTTTGCGAGTCTCACGTGGCCGGGAATACTACTGGTAATGCTCTTTGATCCAGTCCTGATGCTTGTATTTGAGCTGGTATAACGCCCAGGCCGCCTGCACAGTGGAGTGGCCCTGATCGCCTTCTCCGAAGCGGAATTCGAAGATGCCGCGGCACCAACCGTACCAGCAATAATTCCATGCGCCGTTCGACTGCTGGTTATCGAGGATGCGATCGATCCAGCGACTGCGAACCAGATCCGGCCTGCCGGCGGCGAGGATGAACGCGCTGCGCTGCTCATAGGAGTCGCTCACTCTAAAGTCCCAATAGGCGTCATGGGCGACGCCTTCGGCGACAGGATTGATGACTGCCTCGAGCTCAGGTGTCGGACCGTTGAAGTGCCGATAGATATCAAGTGCGATCAACTGCATGTGCGTCCGCGTTCCCCAACTGTACTTTGTT
>Ga0209380_10003081_pt1 | contig 10441 bp, 8 predicted proteins | sample HubBroMetageWFT6_FD_188347 | JGI IMG/M metagenome (GOLD analysis project Ga0209380, IMG submission 188347) | Warmed and freeze-thawed soil microbial communities from the Hubbard Brook experimental Forest, New Hampshire - Hubbard Brook CCASE Soil... | ecosystem: Environmental > Terrestrial > Soil...
CCCCGGGTGGTGTTCCTGTCGGACCACGAGGGGACCGGCGCGCTCTACTCCGCGCTCCCGGACGGCACGGATCTGCGCCGCCACACCGACCTCGGCCAGTACTACGCCCGACACGCGACAACCGACGGCCAGCGCGTGGTGTACCAGCGGGCTGGGGAGATCTGGCTGCTCGAGTCGCTCGACGCCGGGCCGGTGCGGCTGGACATACGGCTCGGCGCAGGCCGCTCCGGGCGAGCCCCCTATCCGGCGTCCGCGAAGTCGCAACTGGGCGCGTTCACGCTGGATGCCACCGGCCAGGTCCTTGGCGCCGAGGTGCGCGGAACCGTGCACTGGCTGCCCGGCGGGGACGGGCCGGCCCGGGCATTGCTCGCCGAGCCAGGCGTGCGCGGTCGCCTTCCAGTGATCATCCCTGGCTCGGGCGCGGTTGCCTGCGCGTCGGACGACGGCGGCGAAGACGGTCTGGACGTGATCCCCAGTGATGGCTCGGCGGCGAGGCGGATCGGGCACGGCGAGTTCGGCCGGATCCTGGAGCTGGCGGTGGCGCCGGACGGGCGCCTGGCCGCGGTGGCATGCGCCGACGGCCGGCTGCTGACGGTGGCGCTGGAGGGCGAACCGGTCGTCACCGAGATCGCCCGCAACGCCAACGAGGCGGTGACGGGCTTGGCCTTCTCTCCAGACTCCGCGCTGCTCGCCTGGTCGCAGCCGTGGCTGACCGAGCGCGGCGCCTCGCAGATACGGCTGGCCCGGCTGGCCGACGGCATGGTCATCGACGTGACCCCGCCCCGGTTCGACGACACCTCGCCGGCGTTCACCCTGGACGGCAAGTACCTGGCGTTCCTGTCCAACCGCGCCTTCGATCCGGTCTACGATCCGCATCAGCTTGATCTCGGGTTCCTGCCGGGGGTCCGGCCGTACCTCGTGACGCTGCTGGCCACGACCTCGTCGCCGTTCGGCCCGGAGCTGAATGGCGTCCCGGCGGAACCCGAAGGTCCCGGACGTGGCCCCGCGGCCGCGAGCACGGACACGGAACCTTCGCCGGTCGGTCTCGACGTCGATCGGCTGGCCGAGCGGATCGTGCCGTTCCCCGTGCAGGCCGGACGCTACGCCAAGCTCCGCGCGGCCACCGGCGGCGTGGTCTGGCTGGAACTGCCGCTCGCCGGGGAGCTGGGCGAGGCCATGATCGGCGCGGACGAAGAGCAGCCAACCCGGCTGATTCGTTACGACCTGGATCGGCGCAGGCGCTCGGTCGAGGTCGAGGCTCTGGACGACTACACGATCTCCGCCGACGGAGCCCGGCTGGCCTACCGGACCGGGGCGTCCCTGGAGATCAAGCCGGCGGGCGAACCCGACGGGGCGGCGGTCACCGTCGATCTGGACCGGATCGAGGTGATGGTGGATCCGCCAGCCGAGTGGCGGCAGATGTACCACGAGGCGTGGCGGCTGATGCGGGACAACTTCTGGCGCGCCGACATGGCCGGGGTGGACTGGGCCGCGGCCGGCGACCGCTACCGGCCGCTGCTCGACCGCATCGGCTCCGCGGATGACCTGCACGATCTGCTCTGGGAGCTGCAGGGCGAGCTGGGCACCTCGCACACCGGGATCCGGCCACCGGCTTCGGGCAGTGACCCGGCGCTGGCTCAGGGCCTGATCGGCGCCGACGTCGAGCCCGCCGAGGACGGGACCTGGCGGATCGCGCGGATCCTGCCCGGGGAGTCATCGGTTATCGGCGCACGCTCCCCGCTGGCCGCCCCGGGCGTCGCCGCGGCACCCGGCGATCTCATCGTCGCGGTGGACGGGCGGCCGGTGGACCCCGACCTCGGTCCGAACGCGCTGCTGGTCGGCAAGGCCGAGCAGCCGGTCGAGCTAACCCTCCGGCGCGACGGAGCGGACCGGCGGGTGGTGGTGGTTCCGCTGGCGAGCGAGCACGCGGTCCGCTATTACGATCTGGTCGCCCGGGAGCGGGCCGCGGTCGGCGAGGCATCCGGCGGGCGGCTCGGCTACCTGCGCATCCCGGGCGTGAATCCGGCGGGCTGGGCAGACTTCCACCGGGACCTGCACACCGAGTTCGAGCGAGACGGCCTGATCGTGGATTTGCGGGAGGCGCAAGGCGGCGACGCTTCGGGGCTGGTGGCCGAGAGACTCGGCCGGCGCATCATCGGCTGGTACCTGTCCCGGAACGAGGGGCCGTCGAGCTACCCGTTCGAGACCCCGCGCGGGCCGATCGTCGCGATGACGGACGAGCACGCGATGTCCGGCGGTGACATCGTGATCCAGGCGCTGAAGTCCTACGGCATCACCGTGGTCGGCACCCGTACCTGGGGCGGCGTGATCGGCTGTTATTTCAACGCTCTGGTCGACGGGACCTTGGTGGCGCAGCCGACGTCCGCCCTGTGGTTTCCCGGCCTCGGCTGGAGCGTGGACAACTACGGGGTGGATCCGGACGTCGAGGTGACAATCGCGCCGCACGACTGGGCCGCGGGCCGCGATCCCCAGCTCGACACCGCCATCCGCCTGGCGCTGCAGGCGCTGGAGCAGCGCCCGCCCGCCACTCCGCCCACCCTCTGACTAGGGTTTATGGCGTCTTCGGGACAGGCCTCGTCTCAACATAGACGCCAGCCTTCATAACATCGGCACGCAGACTCAAGAGCGGCCCGACGACAGAGCCTTGTACCGGCTCGGTTGCCGTGAGCGCGGCTTCCACCAGGCTTAGGGCGTGCTCCCGTGAATTTGCCCAGGCCATGAAGTGCCGCCCCCCGGTCGCGGACTTAACCGTGCCGAAATACAGGCGGACTTTGTCACGGCCACGAATGATCTTCCTCATGGCTACCAGTGATCTTCCTTCGAACGGTGCGTCGGTGCACCGGAAGCGTAGTTCTGCAAGTCCTGGCAGCATCCGCGCCCAGCAAGCAGCACGATAGAGGAGTGTCTCGGAATTAGCGCGTCCTCCCGATAGCTGCCGGGTCTTGCCGTGGAGATCAGCCCTCTGACCAGGCGATCTCGCGATCACTCCGGAGCATCCGATTCGGTGATCCGGGAGGTGAGGATCCGACGAAACGCCGGGACTTTGGCAAGGCCATGGCGCTGGCTCTGGTCCCATTGCCCACGCGGTCAGCCGTAGACGAGACCACAGCACCGATCCTGACGGCGATCACGGGCGCACAGCGCCGTCTGGATGCCACCACATCCGCTCGTGAACTGGCACGAGGCGTCGTCGCGCATGTAGAGATGACAAACCGTCTCCTGGCACGGGCCGACAAGACGCCGTACGTGAGCGAGGTAGCCGCCGTGGCCAGCGAGGCAGCAGGATTCGCTGCCTGGCTGCACGCCGACATGTACGACATCGGCACTGCGCGGGCCTATTACCGCATGGCGATCGACCGCGCCCGCCGTGCAGGGCGAGACCTCCTCGCCGGGTACATGCTCGGCAGCCTCGCCGTTTTCGAGATCGACGACGGCGACCCCGAGTTCGGGCTCACTCTGATCACAGTTGCCCGCCAGCAGATAGGCGCTACCCCCCATCCAGCTCCACGAGTGTGGCTGGATGCCATCGAGGCTCTGAGCCTGGCAGCCGCACGCCGCGACGGTGACGGTGCCACCCGGGCGCTGAGCAGGGCCGCGAAGACCATCGATCAGGACCGGCGGTCCGAACCGCCGCCGTGGCCGTGGGTGTTCCCATTCGATCACGCCAAGCTCGCCGGATACCGCGCTCTGGTCGCCGTCCGCCTTACCCGCCCGGCCGACGCGCTGGCCGCGTTCGCCGAGTCCTTGTCAGCCGCGCAACCCGCCCCCAAGCAGCGCGCCGTCGTCATGCTCGTCGTAGCCACCGCGGCCTGTCAGGACGGCACCGCCAAACGCGACAACGACCGGGTCGATGAGGCATTCCGGCTGGCCTGCGAAGCGCTCGGGGTGGGCGTCACCTACTCATCCGAGCGCGTCATCGAACGAGCGCGGCGTTTCCGCCGCGAGTACTCCGGACCGCCGACCAGATACGTCCGCGAATTCGACGACCAATTCCGTACGGTCCTGCAGTGACGGCCCGCAGGTGCCGCATCGCCATCTCCGGACACCGCGGCCTACCCAGCCCCACTGCAGACCTCGTAGACAAAGCCATCCGGGCAGCCCTGGCCAAATATGCGCCGGACGTAACAGGCTTGTCTTGCCTCGCTGACGGGGCGGACCAGATCTTCGCCCGCGCGGTCACCGATCTCGGCGGCAAGCTTGAAGTGATCATCCCAGCTAACGAGTACCGTGATGGGCTTCCAGAACAGGCACATCCTGAGTACGACAGGTTGTTCGATCAGGCCACAGCTGTCCATCGCATGCCGTTCACCGAATCAACGGCTGAATCCCACATGGAAGCCAGCAAGGCCATGGCTGATCAGGCCGACGAGCTGTACGCGGTTTGGGATGGCCAGCCCGCCCGCGCCTACGGTGGAACCGCCGACGTAGTGGCGTATGCCCGCGAGCACGGCACGCCCGTTCGTGTGATCTGGCCACGCGGCGCAGTACGCGGTTGACAGCGAGATGCTCAGCTCGTTTGTTCGAGAAATCCTTTTAACCTGTGCTTGTGGAGCTAAGGGGACTTGAACCCCTGACCCCTTGCTTGCAAAGCAAGTGCTCTTCCAGCTGAGCTATAGCCCCAACGCTTGCGCGCCGCCCTAAAGGGTACCTGCGCGAGTCGCTGATCGCAGCGCGGCCATGGGCCCGAACGCCCCGCTACCCCGCCATCCGGCCGCCGGACCCGCCGGGCCGATGGGTCTGCGTGACCTCCTCGGCGGCGTCCGCCACTGCGGGCGCGGCCGGCGGCGCCTGATCCTGGACCTGGCTCCGAGCGCCGATCAGCAGCTCCGGCAGCTCGGCGATGCCGTGGATCAGGTGGGTGGCCCCGGCCTGCCGGAGCCGCTCCCCGCTGTGCGTTCCGCCGAGGATTCCGGCGACGATGCCGGCCCCGGCTCGCTGCCCGGAAAGGATGCCGGTTTGTGTGTCGTACGCGACCGCCGTCTCGCGCACGTCGGTCACGCCGAGCCGGAGCATCGCTGCCAGGACCAGGTCCGGCATTGGCGAGCCTCTGGGCACGTCGTCGGGAGACAGCGCCAGGTCGATGCGGTCCCACCAGCTAAGGGTGTCCAAGACCACGTTCATCACCCGCCGGGAGAAGGCGGTGGTCACGCAGATCCGAATGCCGGCGCTGGCCAGCTGCTCCATGGCGGCCGCGGCTCCCGGTGCTGGCGTCGCGCCCATGCGGCCGACTGCGTCGCAGAAGGAGCGGTCGAGCGCGAGGTGCGCGGCCTGCCCCCGGGCCTCGCTGTCGGGAAACATGGTCCGCAGGACGTCTACGGTAGACCGCCCGCGCTCCTGGTGCACCTGGGCCATGCACCTGGCGTACGCCGCGGTGCCGGTCACGACCCCCTGCGTGGCGATGGCCTCGGCGTATGCCCGGTCCACCATGCCGCCGTCGGTGACGACCGTGCCGATCAGGCCACAGCACACCAGCGAGACTGGTATCGCGCCGCTCGCCTGATCACCTTCGCGCGCCGACACGGCCGGGCCTGGGTAAGGCTAGTCGTCGTCCGTTGTGGCCTCGGTCCACAGGTCAAGCTCGGCGCGATCGGCCTGCACCTTCCGCCATACGGCGAAGACCCCGGCCGCGACGACGGCCAGCAACAGCAGCTTCTTCACGGGCGCGCACCCCTCTACCTTGGCTACCGCGGAACCGGCCGTCCGATAGCCAAGTTCCATGATTCGGCAAGCCTAGCAAGTGCGCGGTTAGCGCGGCCGGTCCACGCGGGCCTCGTCCCAGACGGGCTCCGGCGCCTCATACACGTCGCCATCTGCGCCGAAAACCACGAACCGGTCGAAAGAGCGGGCGAACCATCGGTCGTGGCTGGCAGCGAGCACCGTGCCCGAGTACGACTCCAGGCCGTCCTGCAGCGCCTCGGCGCTGGCCAGGTCGAGGTTGTCGGTCGGCTCGTCGAGAAGCAGCAACGTGGACCCGGCCAGCTCGAGCAGCAGGATCTGCAGCCTCGCCTGCTGCCCGCCGGACATGGTCTCGAACGGCTGCTGGGCGCTGGCCTGCAGTTCGTACCGGGCCAGTGCCGACATGGCCTCGTTGGGCAGCATCGCATGGGAGGTCATCAGGATCTCCCGAGCGGTCCGGCCAGCCAGGTCCGGCCGGGCATGCGTCTGGGCGAAAAGCCCCGGAACCACCCGCGCCCCGAGCCTGGCCACGCCGGTGTGCTGCACCTGCTCACCGGCGAGCAACCGCAGGAAATGCGACTTGCCGGACCCGTTGGAGCCGAGCACGGCGACCCGCTCGCTGTACCAGACTTCGAGGTCAAACGGGTGCATCAGCCCGGTGAGCTCGAGGTTCTCGCAGATCACCGCCCGTTTGCCGGTGCGCCCGCCGCGCAGCCGCATCTTCACGTTCTGCTCCCGGGGGGCCAGCTCGGGCGGCCCGGCGTCCTCGAACTTGCGCAGCCGGGTCACCGCGGCCTGCAGCCGGGAGGCCATGTCCGAGTTGTACGACGCCTTCTGCCGGTACATCCGCACCAGCTGCTTCAGCTTCTCGTGTTCCTCGTCCCAGCGGCGGCGAAGCTCGTCGAGCCGCTCGTTGCGGTCCCGGCGCGCCTGCGCGTAGGTCGCGAACCCGCCGCCATGCACCCAGACGTTGCGGTCCTCCACGGTGATGATCCGCTTGGCACAGTTCGCCAGCAGCTCGCGGTCGTGGCTGACCAGCAGCACGGTCTTAGCGGTCACGGCGAGCTGCTCCTCGAGCCAGAGCTTGCCGGGCACGTCCAGGTAGTTGTCCGGCTCGTCCAGCAGCAGGACCTCGGTGCGGTCCCGCAGCAGGGACTCGAGCACGAGCCGCTTCTGCTCGCCGCCGGACAGGGTCCGTACCTCGCGCCAGCGGCACCGGTCATACGGCACGCCCAGCGCGGCGACGCAGCAGGAGTCCCAGTGCACCTCGGCCTGGTACCCGCCTGCATCTCCCCACTCGGCCAGCGCCGCCGCGTAACGCAGCTGGGCCCGCTCGTCGTCGCGTTCCATCATCACGATCTCGGCGGCGTCAAGCTGGGCTGCGGCCTCCCGCACCCGGGGCGCCGAGACCGACAGCAACAGGTCACGCACGGTCGAGTCGTCCCGGATACCGCCGATGAACTGCCGCATGACGCCGATGCCGCCGCTGGAGCTGACCGATCCGGACTGCGGCGTCAGGTCCCCGGCGGCCAGCCGCATGAGCGTGGTTTTTCCCGCGCCGTTCGGCCCGACGAGCGCGGCGATCATCCCGTCGCCGACCCGGAACGAGACGTCGTCAAGGAGCACCCGCCCGTCGGGAAGGGTGTGGGTCACGTGCCCGACCTCGATGTGGCCCACCTGGTCCCCTATCCACGATGCGGCTCCGCGCCCGACAATAGCTGGATGGACCCCCAGGCCTTCAACTCAAATTCCCGGCTGCGCGCGTCCGACGCGGACCGGGATCGCGCCGCGTCGGTGCTCAACGAGGCGCTGGCCGAGGGCCGGCTGACCGCGGAGGAGCACTCGGAGCGGCTCGACTCGATCTACGCGGCCAAGACCCAGGCGGACCTGGTGCCGGTGCTGGATGACCTGCCCGTCCCGGCCTCCGCCGCGGCGCCGGTCCCGGCACCCGGCACGGGGCCCGAGCGTTCCTATCACGGCGGGCCGATCGTCGCGATCTTCGGCGGCGCGGCCCGGAAAGGCCGCTGGCGGGTCCCGCCGGCCAGCACGGTGGTGACCGTCTTCGGCGGCGCCGACCTCGACCTGCGCGACGCGATCCTGCCCGGCGGGGAGATCACCATAAAGGCCATCTCGGTGTTCGGCGGGATGTCGATCACGGTCCCGCCGGAGATGCGCGTCGTCGACTCGGGTGTCGCCGTGTTCGGCGGGCGGGACGTCGCGGGCGAAACGCCCGAATCCGAGGCCCCGGATGCCCCGGTGCTCAGGCTCCAGGGCGCCTGCGTGTTCGGCGGGATCTCGGTCAAGCACAAGCGACGCAAGTCCGAGCGCGAAGCCATAACTTAGGCTGCGGACGGCTCGGCGCTGACGGGGCGGACTGGCGCGCGGCGGCGGACCGGGTCCGCGAGCGCGTCGGCCAGCTGGTCGAGCGCGGCGAGCGTGTGCGCGCTGACCACGGCGTCGCAGTGCGGCCAGGCCGCGGCCATGCCCCCGGCGAGCGGCTGGTAGCTGGCGCTCTTGGTCCGCGGGTTCACCCACACGATCCGGAACGCGACCAGCGACAGCCGCTCCATCTCGCGCCGCAGCACCTCGGGATCGCCGGTATCCCAGCCGTCGGAGATGATCACGACGATCGCGCCCCGCGCCATCCCGCGCCTGCCGTAGACGTCGTTGAACTCCTTGATCGACGCACCGATCTTGGTCCCGCCGAGCCAGTCCGGCGCGGCCTCGCCCGCGCGCTGCAGCGCGACGCTCGGCAGCGTCCGGGACAGCGCGGGCGTGAGCCGGGTGAGCCGGGTGGCGAACGTGAACACCTCTGCCCGGGCGCCCCCGGCGGCGCAGTACAGCAGCTGGATCATGGCACGCGCGTACGGTTCCATCGACCCCGATATGTCGCACAGCACGACCAGCCGCCGTGGTCGCCGGGTCGGGGCTCTCGACAGGAGCCGGAACGTGTAGCCGCCGGTCCGTCTGGCCTGTCTGAGGGTTGATCGAAGGTCGGTGCGCGGCCCTCCCGGCCTGCGGCGTTCCCTGCGGGACCGGCGCATGGGAACGGCCAGGGTGATGCTGCGCATCAGGCCGACGAGCAGAGTCAGCTCGGATTCGGAGAGCTCGGCGAAGTCCTGCCCGGCCAGCCGCTCGACCGTGCTGCCCAGGTAGCGGTGCTCGATCTCTCGCTCCGGCTCGGGCGCGTCCGCGTCATCCTCGCCAGCGTCCGGCGTCTGCGCCGACTGGGTGTCGCTGACGTGGGATTTCGCCGCCCGGGCGGCCTTGGCCAGCAGGTCCTCGGGCGTGACCGGCGGCCGCAACGGCATCGCCGGGGAGGTCGGCGCGGCGCGGCGGCCCACCGGGTCCTCCAGGCCGCCACCGAAGACCTGGTTGAACACCGCGCGCAGCACGTTGATGTCGTCCCGGCTGGACACCAGCGTCGCGAGCGCGCAGCGGTACAGGGCATCCAGGGTCTGCGGGCGCGCGATCGTGACCGAGTGCGCGAACCGCTCGCTGCGGCCGGGCCCGACCGGCAGGCCGGCCCGCCGCAACTCGGCGCCGAACCGCGCCGCCACCTCGGCCAGATCGCTGTCAGCCATCGCCGGTGACCAGCGCGCCAAACCCGGTTTCACGCGCGGCCTGCAGGTCCTCCGCGTACTTGAGCACGGCGCCAGCGGTCTGCTCCGCCGCCTGTTCGTCGAGTTTCTCGGCTCCGAGCATGTGCAGCGCCGCGGTCCAGCTGATGGCCTCGGCCACGCCCGGGGGCTTGGCCAGGTCCAGGCCGCGCAGCCGCGAGACGCCGTTCGCGACCTGGCCGGCCAGCGACGCGGCGGCTCCGGGGACCCGGCGCCGGATGATCTCGGCGACCCGGTCGATGCCCGGGTAGTCGATCCAGTGGTACAGGCACCGCCGCTTCAGCGCGTCGTGCAGGTCGCGGGTCCGGTTCGAGGTCAGCACCACCACCGGGGGGAACTTCGCCCGAATGGTGCCGAGCTCGGGGATCGTCACCGCGGACTCGGCCAGCAGCTCGAAGAGGAACGCCTCAAACTCGTCGTCGCCCCGGTCGATCTCGTCGATCAGCAGCACCGCCGGCCGCGGGCCCTGGTGCTCGATCGAGGCCAGCAGCGGCCGGGCGAGCAGGTACTCCGGGCCGAACAGGTCCGCCTCGCGCGGTGTCTCGTGCCTGGCCTCGGCCAGCCTGATCGCCAGCAGCTGCCGGGGGTAGTTCCACTCGTACAGCGCCTCCGCCGAGGTCAGGCCCTCATAGCACTGCAGCCTGATCAGCGGCGTGTCGATCGCGCCGGCCAGGGCCTTCGCCGCCTCGGTCTTGCCGACGCCCGGCTCTCCCTCGAGCAGCAGCGGCTGGCCCATCCGGGCCGCCAGGAAGAGCGCCGTGCCCAGCGGGGGGTCAGCCAGGTAATCCTCGGCGTCGAGGGTGCTCAGCAGCGAGTCCACGTCGGGCAGCCGCTCTGCCAGGCCGCTCATCCGGGATCGCACCAGGGGCCACGGAAATTGTGCATTACTCCATGATGCTGCAAGCAGGAGGCTGCTCGCGTCACCGGACCGCGGGCCACCGGACCGCGGGTCACGGGACCGCCAGGTCGCTGCGCAGGCTGCGGCCCTGGATCGCGGTCCACACGCATGCAGGGGTGAGCGGCATGTCGGCGTGCCGCACCCCGAACGGCCTGAGCGCGTCGAGCACCGAGTTCACGATCGCGGGCGGTGAGCCAACGGTGGCCGACTCGCCGACGCCCTTGGC
>Ga0209380_10003084_pt1 | contig 10433 bp, 6 predicted proteins | sample HubBroMetageWFT6_FD_188347 | JGI IMG/M metagenome (GOLD analysis project Ga0209380, IMG submission 188347) | Warmed and freeze-thawed soil microbial communities from the Hubbard Brook experimental Forest, New Hampshire - Hubbard Brook CCASE Soil... | ecosystem: Environmental > Terrestrial > Soil...
TTGCCAGCGAAGCCGATCGCCGCCGAGTACTGAAGGCAGTACAGTCACTTCTGAAATCCGGACAGATCCTTTTCGTTGGGGTCATAGACGCGATTGACCCGCGGGTAGAAACCCCCGAAGAAGTCCGGGATCGAGTTTTGGAAGCGGCGGAATTCATCGCTGCTGAATCGTTGGGCACGACTGATGATTGCGGGTTCTCGCCATTTGCCGATGACGCTTCCACTTCTCGCGAAACAGCATTCGCCAAGATTCGAAACCGCGTCGAAGGAACAGAAATGGCCGCGGCAATTCTAGGAGTTTAGGCATACTTGCGCGCTCCAGGGCAAGAAGGAGCAGCGCTCGGCTATTCATCGGTTTCTGTACCAGAGGCTGCGCCGCGTCAGTTGCATTGCTAGGGCTTGGTGAAGCGAGAGATGAAGGAGGAGCATGAGCGGAACACAAACGAAGCATCGAGATGCCTCTGGGCTGAAGCAAAAATATGCCGCTTCGGATTGCTGGCTCGCCAAGACACACCACAATCAGACAATCATCACGTTCTCTAACAAAACCCCCTGGGCAGAAAACGTCGGCTCGAACGCTACTTTCTGGCCGCAGCCGACGACCGTCCCGCCGATCACAGCCGTTGTGGGCTTTAAACCGAAGTTCTCGAACTCCAGGGAAAATGAGACTCGGCATGTGCGCAAACGCGTCGAAAGTAGCCGGAAAATCTCTTGGCACAATCTTAGGCGGAGACTAAGCTGCCGCCGGCCCGAAGAGTCATTCGACGGATGGGCTTGGCGACGCCTGTCATGGTAAAGCCATTTCTGTGTCCGCGGCGCGCAACCGAATCGGTTGACGAAACAGCACTCTGTCATTGGTGTTCGAGTTTAGGCGCACATAGTAAAGGTAGGCGCGGTCGCCCGTGATCGTGAAGTTCCGGTCCGGAGCATCTGGATCGAGCACGGAGAAATAGGCGTAGAAGGTTCCCGCCGGATCGTGTGCGAGAAGATCTTGCAGGGTGACGACCAATGTGGGCTTGGTCCAGTGGATCAGATCAGTCGTCGTCGAAAAATAGAGCCCCTCGGGGCCGAGATCATTGTCGTAAACATCCCACAGCGTGGCGAAGACGATGTCACCGCGCCGAAATTCATCCGCTACCCGATAGTGATCAGCGTCTGCATCCGCGCCTTCGGGGCGAAATATGTTGAGGGCATAGATGTAGGGCATGTACGACACCGGAGCATAGACGTGCTCCTGCGGATTCGAAACCGGCGCGAGATACGGATCGACGAAAGTCACCGAAAAGTTCGTGCCGCTCCAAGCGCGCCACGAAGAAGGATCGAAGACGTCCTTCGTGCGAATCGGTGCGCCGCCGTTGATTAGACACGGATTGGGTCCTGTTTGCCCCGAACAACCGGGTGGCCAGGTCCAGGCCGTGGCAACAGCGTAGTACCAACCGCGGTAGTGAATGATGTCTGTGTCGACGCTAAAGCCGGTTGGCCCGTCGCCGATCGCGTACTTGTAGGGAACTCCCACAACGAAATTCTTGGGCGTCTTGAATGATTCAAAGTGATAGCCGCCGTCTTTCGAGAGGTGAAACGTATCGGAATCGTACTCGCACTGGATTATGTTCTGGGTGTTGCACTCACCCGGATGCGTCCAGCCGTGATACTCCGTATGCGAAAGAGCTGCGACTGTGACGCCGTCCAAGGTGTAGAAGGACGAAAGCCAGATCTGATCGTTGTATTGTTCGGGATTCGGATTGCCCACTGAATCGAATGCCACACCACAACTGTGGTGAACATCCTCGAGCGTTGGCCCAATGTTTTGGAACATTTCGGAACTTGCGGCCACCAGGTGGACGGTTCCAGTGAAATCGCGAAAAGCGCGCGCCATCGAATCTGGAATGTCGTTGTCGTTGCATGCCTCTTTTGGCGATTCAAATACCATGGAGCGTGGACCATCGAAGGCCGCCCTGATCGCTGGAGGTGGCGAGACTGGCCGGTCATCGGATTCCGGAACGCTTTGCCCCATCGAGGCCGCGGCTAGGAACAGTAGAAGAAGAGCGGAACAGATGTGAGTCATTGAGGGTCCTTTCCTTGGCTGCCGTCGATTCAAGCCCATTTATCCGCGGGGCATTGGATGTTTCCCGTCCGCGGTCGAGTGCGTCTAATGCCGCTCGCTGATAACTCCTCCGTCATACCCGGCTAAGTGTATTCTCGATTCAATAGGGCCCGCAAGTGGATGGTTAATCGCGTTGCCGAACGAGTGGTTTTACCCCGATTTGACTTCTCGGGTAATTGCTGCCAGCTCAACCGGTCGATGCAACACGATCCAGTGCATTGATTCGCCAATGCTTCCGCGGGACAACCACTTGTTTGGCTGTACGCGGCCAAGACCTCGCCAGGGCGGTGGTCCCGCTGATCTAACCCTGGCGAGCGATTTTGGCTTTTGTTTTTATTGACAGGTGCGTTAGAGCTTCGGGTTGCGTCGACCCATTGAGATCACCGCGTTAACCGGGCGCGAACAGCCGCGCAGCGATCCAAGCATCTCGGGTGCGATTGCCGCTGTTGGGAGAGTGCGTCTGTCTCTCCATCGGCGTGCTTTATCCGCGGCGGATTCCAACGACCATCCAACGCTTGTGCTTTCGGTGCATAGAGGCGCATGGTGACAGCTAGCGTCCCGGTGGCAGGAGAAGGCAGCCAGAGGCAAAGATCTAGCGAGGTATCTGCCATATGGCAAGCCAGTTCACTGCGTCTTGCTCGTTGTAAAATACCTCGGTAACGATTCCCCGATTCCGGGCGACGAGGGCGGCGAATCCGTCCGTTGTGGGCCGTTTGCCAAGGAAAGCCACCTTAAAGTCCATATGGCGCTGCTGAATGTATTGCGCTACTTGTGCCCCCAGGTCATACCTCTCCGAGGTTGAAAGCTCCCCGTTCACCGCAAGAGTAGTCACCAGAATTTTGTTAACTCCTAGCTCCTTCGCTGTGTCACACACTTGCTTCAGCAGTCGCACGGCCGCTTCGAGTGTAATGTCTCCACTTGCGGTGGCGAGCAATAGACCTTCCCGTAACTCGACGTCAATCTGCAGATCCATCTTTGGTAGCCCTCGCAGTGCATGCTATCAAGACCAGCGGCTCAGAATCCATATTGCCAGCGTGTAACCCCAGGTCGCTTGGGTTCTCGATGAAACTGCCCGACGCTTTCAGTTAAGCCCCGATAAGCATGGATCGCTGTCTACAGCAAGAGCGCGGCACGCGTAACTTCGGCCGCTGGACGACTAAGCTCCGGAATCACTCGGAACGCTTGACCTCACTATCGCGAGGACGGTTCAAGAATATCCGTCCTCACCGACGCTATCGTTCAAGAAGCCCAAGCAAAAATCGAGCCGGACGTGTGATCATGCCACCTTGCGGCACCGCTGATGAAACCTCAAAAGAGTGCAGGCAATTCGTTCCTCTGGTAGCCCGTGCGGGCTCGAAACAGGACCCCTCTGTTTTGCCTCTCTTGCGTGACCTGCACCCCTTGTCGACTCTGCCCTGCATTTGACTCAAGTCGTGCCCACTTTCCATTCGCCTTTAGTACACTGGACTTCTCGGCACCTCAGTTACGAGCACTTGTGTAGGTCTCACGCGTTAGGCTGGCGAACGCTGCGACCGCTTGGGAGGAGCGCGAAAGATTATGGACGCCGATGCACTCCGTATTGCACGCGACAAACTCACGCGGGTCTTTCGCTATCTCGAGGCTCTCAACCAACATCGCAATCCCGCGAGGAAACAGATCCGAGAACAACTCTGGACTCTTTGGCTCAAGGACCTACCCGACCATCCCTCCATCCGCCGGGGTGCTCCGAGGCAGCGGAACGCTTCTGACACGCCAGAAAGTAAAGCCGCCGCCAACGCTGTGGGCCCACGCGAGGAACAAGCCTTCCTGGTCAAGGTTCTTCGTCCGCGGCTGACATCGGCACCGACTCCATCGAAAGAGCTCGAATCCTGGCTTGAGGGAGGTTGGGAAGATCCGTCGAAAGAGATCTCTCTGCGGGCGACTCAGAATGAGCAGGACAAGCACGGTCAAACTAAGATTATTCGTTTCGATGACGATCCGCAGCGCCATTCCGCCTTGGAGGCCTGGAAGCAGCAGCGCGATACCTGGGCCAAAAACGAGAAGCCCGCTCGCGCCTCCATGAAACTCTTCGAGGCGCTTTATGATCTCTATGGTCGCCTCGAGCGCGAAGCCGAACGAGTGGAGCTTGTTCTGGGGGATGGCATCCTAAGCTGGCGGAGGCAGGAAGGCAGCATTTATCATCCAATCCTGCTGCAAAGACTCCAGCTCGAATTTAACGCGAGTGTTCCCGAGTTCACCCTCAGTGAAACAGAATTCCCCGTGGAGCTGTACTCAGCGCTCTTTCAATCCATGGCAGATGTCGATGGCCGGGCCATTGGGCGTTGCCGGGAGGAACTCGAACAGGGCAGCTTTCACCCTCTCGGGGACGATTCGACATCTGGTTTTTTGCGTCGCCTGGTTATCCAGCTGTCGCCGCGCGCAGAATTCTCCGAACACGGTGCGCCCGCGGCAGAAAAAGATGATCCTCAAGCCGGACGGGATGCGGTTGTGTTTCTTCGTAACCGCACCCTCGGATTTGCGGCGGCCATCGAGGGCGTTCTCGCCGACCTTCGCACGCGCGAGGATCTGCCCTGGTCGCTTCTGAATATTGTGGGCGAAGAAGCTCCTCTCGCCGAGCCGGACGAGCTCGAGACGACCAGTATTCCTTTACCGAAAGAAGAAGTGGATGTGCTTTTGAGCAAGCCCGCCAACCCGGAACAAATCCGCATTGCGAAGCAGTTGTCGGAACACGGCGGTGTTCTGGTACAAGGCCCACCCGGAACCGGCAAAACGCACACGATCGCGAATCTCATTGGACATCTGCTCGCACAAGGGAAGAGTGTACTGATCACCAGTCACACCACGAAGGCGTTGCGCATGGTCCGTCACCACGTCGTCGAGGAATTACGGCCTCTGTGCGTGAGCGTGCTCGAAAGCGATCTCGAAAGCCGGAATCAGCTCGAAAGCTCGGTTGGATCGATCGCCGAGCGCCTCTCCCGAGCCGACAGTTCTGCCCTGGAGAGCGAAGCAAACCGCCTCGAAACGGAACGGCACGAGCTTCTTGAACACATGGAGGAAATTCGCACCCAACTTATCGAAGCGCGCTCGGATGAATACCGGGATATCGTGCTTGCCGGAAAAGCTTGGTCCCCTTCCGACGCAGCGCGCAAAGTGTCGGCGGAACAGAACACAAACGCTTGGATTCCGGGTCCCCTGAGTCCGGCTGGTCCCCTGTGTCTCTCCCTGGGCGACTTGATCGATCTCTACCACACGAACATTTCCGTGGATCGGCAGCAGGAAGTTGAGCTCTCGGGTACCTTGCCTGATCCTTCGGAGATCCCAAGCCCCGAAGACTTTCAAGCTACGTTAGCCGAGCACAAAAGACTCAGTCAGGAGGATCTGAGTCTCGGTTCACAGTTTTGGCAGCCAGAGGCGTCCCCCGACGCAAACCGCATCAGCGCTTTATCGGCCAGGCTCATTTCTGCGGTCGAACCGCTTCTCGGAAAAGAAAAGTGGAAGCTCAATGCTGTCTATGCCGGTAAACACGGTGGAGCTCATCGCCAGCCCTGGGATCAGCTCCTCGGTTCCATTCGACAGCTCCACTCGGAAGCAGCCAGAGCTCAAGAGATGCTGCTGACGCTCGCCCCCCAGCCAGCGGTCACTCATGCCGTCGAGGACCAAGAGCGAATTGCCGGCGAGATTCTTGCTCATTTTGATCAAGACGGAGAACCGGGATTCTTCACCTTTCTGACGCACCGCAGTTGGAAAGCGTTCGTCGATGGCTCGAAGGTGAATGGCCACCCGCCGACGGTTCGAGAACATTTCCAAGCTTTGCGCACGTCTACACGCATGCGGATTTTGAGACGCGATCTTGCGACGCGCTGGGATCGTCAAGTGGCTGTAAATGGATCCGCTTCCTCGAACAAAATGGGACCGGAACTGGAAAAGACCCTCATCCAATTTTGTGACCCGATCGCGATTTGTCTCGCCTGGTATGAGAAGACCTGGCTCCTGCTTGAGAAAGAACTGAAGGAGCTTGGATTTTTGTGGGACAAGTTTTTGGCTGAGCAGCCCGTTGTCGTTGGCCCGACCGGCGAAGTGACCCGTTTGGCGAAGGCCGTAGGCGGACCGTTGCCCGCGGTTCTCGCGGCCCGCTTCAACCGAATCCAGTTGCAACAAATCGATTCTTCCTTGAACACGCATCGCCGACGCCTTGAAACGCTCAGCGCCTCCGCTCCTGCTTCCCGGGTTATCCGAGATTTGGCAAGCGCCATCAGCGCGTCCGATGCGAATGCGTACCAGAAAGCCTTTGGCGCATTAGCGGATCTACGAAGCCGCCGCGACGATCTGAATCGCCGGAACGCTCTCTTGAAGAGGCTTGAATCAAGCGCGTCCGCCTGGGCGGCAGCCATCCGTAACCGCAGTGGCGTCCACGGCGGAGAACATCCGCCCGGTGATCCTGAAGCTGCCTGGGTCTGGCGCCAGCTGTTCGAAGAACTCGAACGTCGCGCCAGCGTGTCACTTGAACAACTGCAAACAAAAAACGACAAGCTTCGCGAACAGCTTCGCCGCGTCACCGTCGAGTTAATCGACCGTCGCGCCTGGGCCTTTCAAGCCAAACGCACGACCCCTAAGCAGCGCCAAGCCCTGATCGGCTGGCTCGATACGATTCGCAGAATCGGGAAAGGAACCGGCATTCGTGTGCCCATGCTGCGAGCCGAGGCAGCAAAAAAGATGCGGGAATGCCGCAGCGCGGTGCCGGTATGGATTATGCCGTTGTCGAGGGTAGTTGAAAATTTCGATCCGCGCAGTGCACGCTTCGACGTGGTCATCATTGATGAGGCGAGCCAGAGCGACGTCATGGCTCTTATGGCGTTGGATCTTGGAAAGACCGTGTTAGTCGTTGGCGACCACGAACAGGTCAGCCCCACCGCCGTCGGACAGGATCTCGGGATCATTCAGAACCTGATCTTTGAGCACCTTCAAGGAATACCCAATTACCATCTCTATGATGGTCAGATCTCGATCTACGACCTCGCGCGCCAGTCGTTTGGAGGCACGACTTGCCTTGTCGAGCATTTTCGTTGTGTCCCGGAAATCATTCAATTCAGCAATAACATCGCCTACGAAGGGCGGATCAAGCCCCTTCGCGACACCAGCAACGTCACACTCCGGCCTCACACAATTTCCTACCGTGTGAAAGGGGCGAGCAAAGATGAAAAGGTCAACGCCCAGGAAGCGCTTGCCGTGGCCTCGCTTATTTGTGCTGCGATCGAGCAGCCTGAATACGCGAAAAACCGCGCTACCTTTGGTGTGGTTTCGCTCCTTGGCGAAGAACAAGCGATTGAGATAGATCGCCTCGTCAGAAGTCATCTCCCGCCCGATGCCTACGAACGTCACCGCATCCTGTGTGGAAATGCCGCTCAATTCCAGGGCGATGAGCGGGATGTCGTCTTCCTCTCCATGGTCGATACGGCCGAGCGGGGCCCTCTCTCGCTGCGCGATCGACAGCTGTTCAAGCAGAGGTTCAATGTTGCCGCCAGCCGCGCGCGGGATCAAATGTGGCTCGTTCACTCGCTTAATGCTCAGACCGATCTCAAACCGGACGATCTTCGACGACAACTTATCGAGCACGTCGAAGACCCCTCTCACCTCATGCGCGCCCTAGAAGACAAGAGTAAGCGTACGGAATCCGTCTTCGAACGGGAGGTACTGAAACGTCTGGTTCGCGCAGGCTACCGCGTGACCCCGCAGTGGAGAGTCGGGGCCTACCGAATTGACCTTGTCGTCGAAGCGAACGAAAAACGTATGGCGGTGGAATGTGACGGTGATCGCTACCATCCTCTCGACAAGCTCGGCGAGGACATGGAACGCCAAGCTGTTTTGGAGCGGATGGGGTGGGTCTTCTCACGGATTCGCGGCAGTGAATTCTTCCGCGACCCCGAACACGCGATGGCACCGGTCTTTGCCAAACTAGAATCGCTCGAGATTGTTCCCCTCGGCGAGTCCGCGAACGACGCGCCTCGCTCGTCGAACGAATTAACCGACCGGGTCATCCGACGCGCGGAAGAGCTTCGTGTCAGCTGGCTGCCCGGAGATTCGTCTCAAACGGCTTCCTAGGGTTTTGTCGTACGATTTAGGAATGAACAGAAACGATAAGCAGCCGTGCGTAGCTGTGAGAAGGGTCGTTAAGGTTACCCGGATCTCTCGAGGCTAAGTCTACCCGGCGAAGGTTCACGCCGCCGTGGGTGCAGGTATGGGTGCAAGCAGAGAAGAAAAAATAGCTCCCCGTTTCTTGTAAGCGACACCAGATAGGGCATTTAGATTCTTAACATCCTCGGCTGTTAACCGAAGGGTGTCGTTTCGTGGGACGTTGTCGGAACGATGAGCTCGTTACACTTTTTGTGCGTGAGGCGCCCGAAAACCGCGACTGTCACCAAATTGTCACTAAAACTGAACTAAAACAAACGAAAACCACGCAACTCAAGAATACTCAAGCCTGAGCTATCTGACGGTTGGCAAAGGGATTTAGTTGGATTTTGTGTCAGATAGCAAAACAGCGATTTAATTTTACGGTGCAGGGAGCGGGGAGCACGCTGAACGTGTCGGCCGACGGGTTTCATTTTGTATACCAGCCGCTATCAGGTGACGGAACGATCGTGGCGCGTGTGGTGAGCACCGGCTACGCCTACGCCCAAGCCGGAGTGATGATTCGGGAGACGCTGAATGCTGGATCGAATCACTTCTTCATGGCCGATTATGCGGGAACGATTTACGACTTCTACCGCGCGACAACCGGAAGCGCCAGCAGCTACGGGGGCGGAGGCGCAGGAACGCTGCCGTATTGGGTGAATCTGAATTGGACGACGTCCCGTAGACCGCCCTCGCGCGCCTGATTCTGCCAGCTTATGTGTTATCAGTGAGATCCAAGAAAGCTGAGCCTGACTCAGTGCGCCTGGCAGCGCCGCGGACCCACAAACCAACTGCCACCAGAACTGCCACCATCTTCGCCGACACGATGCCTACACCTAAATAACGCATCCTACGACAATTATCTCGCAACTGAGTGGGAACTCGTTGTGCTCAATGCAGCGAGCAAGTGCGGCAGTGTCGAGCATGAAATAGAATTAGGAAACAGTAAGCCGGATTTGCTCTTTAGATCCGACAACGGCCAGGTTCAGTTTATTGCAGACGTAACGGCAGCCTCGGACGAGGGATTCCATGAGCTTAATCCGACGGACGCGTTCAATGAAGAGTTTCAAAGGCGCGTTCTCAAGTTCGGTTGGACATCTGGTGGATTCCATATTAAGACGGACCCTCACACAACTCGACTCTATCGCGGTATGGACGATCGCGTCCGCTTGAAATTGCCCGCGCGATCAACTTGGGGCAAAACGATTTTCAACTCCGACTTCACCAGGTTCTTGCGACGGGTTCAAAGTAGACCAGAACAGACGCATACTTTCGATATCGTTTCGGCGGACACCGGCGTCCATATCACCTACGATCCTGCGAGGAGAGGAACATTGGGCATCGGCCATCTAATTTATACGATAGCCACTGCCATCGACCGAAATCCTGTTAACACGGCCCTCAAATCCAAGGGCGACCAGCTCAAGAGGGCTCATTACGAAGGAATGGCTGGCATCTTTTTGTGTGACGGAGGCTGCCAGATGCTAACAGCTGATCCGCACTTTTCTTCTTTCAGCACAGACGACGTAATTCGATCCTTTTTTCGGCAGTATGACTCAATGTGGTTCGTCGTAGCCTTCGGAGCGAAGGAGCGTGATTCACACCCTTATGTGGAAGCGAAGATCCGTGTCAACCCGAAGAAGCGGTCCTATGATTTTTCGCATCTGACGTCAATCGTGGACCGCATTTACCAAGTGCTCCCGGAATCTCAATTTTCGTCGTACAACGCGAGGTACCGAATAAAAGCGAGGGACCTTACCGGCAGATACTACGGACACCTGAAGTATGGAGGAACGGTTATGGAGATGTCAGCGCGTGAGTTCTTAGAAATATTGGCAGGAACGAAGACTGTAGCCGAATTCGAACAGAACTACGGGTATCAACCCGGGTCAAATCCGTTCAAGCAGCAGCTCGCAGAAGGCCGACTCATCTCAAAGGTGATGATCGAACGTATCCCTGAGAAGGACGACGACAAAATGATAATTGAATTCCTGCCACCGGACGCCGCGATAGCGTCGTTTCGCGTTCGATAAGTTTGAGGAGTGATGCGGGCACGGACTCATGTACAACAGCCAAAAAGTTAATGGGTAGAGATCCCCGAAACGCTCTACAACGCCGAAGATTTCCTGACCTGCGTTATGCGAACACTTTAATCGAGA
>Ga0209380_10003085_pt1 | contig 10431 bp, 8 predicted proteins | sample HubBroMetageWFT6_FD_188347 | JGI IMG/M metagenome (GOLD analysis project Ga0209380, IMG submission 188347) | Warmed and freeze-thawed soil microbial communities from the Hubbard Brook experimental Forest, New Hampshire - Hubbard Brook CCASE Soil... | ecosystem: Environmental > Terrestrial > Soil...
GGCGAGCGTACCCCCGTACGCTTTTGCAATCGCTTCCTCGACGAGACTCTCCTTCAGCCCAATCCGTAAATCGCCAGTCATGATCTTGACGATGTATTTGGCTTCGAGCCCCGTCGCCCGCGCCAGCAGGTCGCGCACCAACGCAGTCTTCGCCGCTGGCCCGCGCGCCGCCGCAATCTGCCGGAAACTGTCGGCAACTTCGAGAACGTTCAGGCCCTGTTCGGATCCCTGCGCAAGAACCTCCCCGGCCACCGAACCCAAGTCGCCATGCCTTCGATAGGCAGCCGTCAGCGCAGCCTCATTTTTTCCAGACAGCTCCGCCACCACACGCCACAACAACGAGCCGCCCACTTGCAGCGTTGTCTCCTCCCACGCGGGAAATGCTCTGCCGGAGAGAAACAATGCCGACACTGCTGCCTCATCCGGGGTGCTCGACTTGAAGTAGTAAGCGACGATGGTCGTCTTCTGCAGCTTCTTGGTCGTGGCTGCGATCGCCTCACAGGTCTCGGCAAGTTTTCCTATGCTGTTCAAAACACTTCCGAGAATAGACGAAAGACTTGAGGATTGCCGAGCGCATCTCTGTGATACTTTCGATAAACTCAGACCTTTCTGCTACTTAGAGAGCAGCGCCTCGTAGCACTGGCGGCCTGTGGTAACCTAGCGATTGGCGCTTTTCTGGCCCGGGAGCATCTAACTACTGTGCGTTCTGTGAGAAATTTCGTGCGTTTTCTGGTGGCCGTTCAGCTTCTGCCTGCGCTTGAAAGTGGCGAGGAAACGCTGGTCGGGGGGCAGGCCGTGCTCGAAGGCGTGATGATGCGTTCGCCGCACGCCTGGGCAATCGCATGCCGCAAGCCCTCGGGCGAAGTGGTGACGATGCGCGAACCCCTCGAGCGTCCCTCGGAAAAACACAAGTGGATGGCTTGGCCTATCGTTCGTGGAGTCATGACGCTTGGTTACGCCATGTCCCTCGGCTACCGCGCCCTGCGTTTCTCGGCTAACGTTGCCATCGAAGACGTGATGCAGAAGGACGATGAAGGGGCCGTCCCGCCGAAGCGAAGCGAATCGGAACCTGCTGCCACGGCTTCCCAAGCGCAAGCCCGCGAAAAAGCCGCCGCCATCAGCGGTTGGCTGGCGGGAGTCAACGTCGTCATCTCGCTCGCTTTCTTCATCTTCATGTACAAATACCTCCCACTTGTGGCGGCCACGGAACTAAAGAAGGTCAATCCGGCGCTCGGCGGCCAGATCATGTTCAATCTGATTGACGGGGCCGTGCGCTTGATCCTGTTCCTGCTGTTCATCTGGGGAGTGTCGCTGTTCTCGGATATTCGCCGCGTCTACGAGTATCACGGTGCTGAACACAAGACTGTGTTCGCGTTCGAAAATGGCGACCCGCTCTCGACCGCAGCGGTGCAGAAGTATTCGACGTTCCATCCCCGCTGCGGCACCAGCTTTCTGATGACGGTAATGCTGATCTCGATCGGTTTTTATATGCTGGTTCCGTATACCAGCTTCTGGGCGCGCTTCGCTGCGCGCATAGCGCTTCTGCCTGTGATTGCCGGCGTCTCTTACGAGATCATCCGCTTCGCCGCCAAGCATCGCGGCTCTTTGTTTGCTTTGATGACGGCGCCCGGCCTCTGGCTGCAGCGCATCACGACGAAGCCCCCGTCTGACGACATGGCTCAGTGTGCGATTACTGCCCTCGATCAAGCCATGGCTCTCGAAAAAGAACGGGGCGGCGAGCTAGTGATTGCCTAGCGGCTCCGCCGCGAATATTTCCTCTTCCCTCCCAATATCACTAAAATGCCGTAGAGAGCAGGACCGGCGCGAGACAACCTGCGCCTATGCAAGGATCCCGATGTTTGAACGTTTAGACCAAATTGAAGCCCGCTACGAAGAGCTGACCAGCGCTCTGGCTTCGCCGGATATCGTCAACGATTCGGCGAGATACCAGAAGACTGCCAAGGCGCACAGCGAAATCGCGCCCGTGGTCGAGAAGTATCACGAATATAAGGATCTGACGCGTGGCATAGCTGAGAGTAAAGCCATGCTCGCCGATGAGAAAGATCCGGAAATGCGGGCCTACGCCCAGGAGGAACTCGACAAGCTGCAACCCCGGGTCGGTGCCATCGAAGAAGAATTGAAGGTTCTGCTTCTGCCCAAGGATCCCAACGACGAGAAAAACGTCATCCTCGAAATTCGCGCCGGCACCGGCGGAGACGAAGCCACGCTTTTCGCCGCCGAAATCTTTCGCATGTATACACGATACGCGGAGACCCAGCGCTGGAAGGTTGAAGTTCTTTCGTCATCGGAATCGTCGGCCGGCGGACTGAAAGAAGTGATCGCCATCATCGAAGGCAACCGGGTTTTTTCACAACTCAAATACGAGAGTGGCGTGCATCGCGTACAACGCGTTCCTGCGACTGAGCAGCAGGGGCGCGTCCACACCTCCGCTGTGACTGTGGCCGTTCTTCCTGAAGCCGAAGACGTGGACATCAAGATCGAAGCCAAAGACTTGCGCATCGATACATTCTGCTCCTCCGGTCCCGGCGGCCAGTCCGTGAACACGACATACTCGGCTGTCCGGATTACGCACATCCCGACCAATACGGTCGTGAGTTGCCAGGACGAGAAATCGCAGATCAAGAACCGCGAGAAAGGTATGCGGGTGCTGCGTTCTCGTCTCTACGAAATAGAAATGGAAAAGCAGCAGCAGGCGCTGGCCAAGGAGCGCAAGGCCATGGTGGGTTCTGGCGACCGCAGCGAGAAGATTCGTACCTATAACTTCCCGCAAAACCGCCTTACCGACCATCGCATCGGATTCACCATCCACCAACTCGAAGCCGTGATGGATGGCAAGCTTCAGCCGCTGATCGAAGCCCTCACCACGCACTATCAGGCGGAAAAACTGAAACACGAAGCCACCACCGCAGTCTGACCTCGAAACGAAGCCGTTGCTTTCCATATCGGTGCTATAACGTCGAAGTGCCAGGAGGGCTTTCCATGTCCGGACTCCGTCGCATCGGCGCATTCGTGGCAACGATTCTTTTGAACCTCGTCTTGACTGGCTGCCTGGCTCTTGCTCAGCTTGCCCCGGGCTCAACTACCGATTGGGAATTGACCACGGTTGTCTTCGGTCGCAATCTCGGAGAGCGGATGAAGCTGAAAATCGATCAGGGCCAGCTTTCTGGCGCGGTCTATCGCGGAGAAAACGTAACCCTGCACGGCACTCTCCACGCCTCGGATGTGAGCTTTGAATTCAAGGAATCGGACGGAACTGTCAACGTTTACAACGGCCATTCTTCGGGCGACAGTATGTCCGGCGAGTATTCCAGCACCGATCCACACGGAATTAAGACAACCGGCCGCTGGTCGGCGCGCCGCACTCCGGACCGGCCGGCCACGGCCCAGACTCATGACTTCGTTCCGCGCGAGTTCCAGAGAGAATTCTCCAGCACGATCGAACCGGTGCTCCATATCTGGCCGGGCGATACGGTCCATACCACCAGCGTCGATGCCGGCGGAACCGACGAACACTCCGTGGTGCGGGTTCTTGGCGGGAATCCGCTGACCGGTCCGTTCTACGTAGAAGGTGCGATGCCCGGCGACGTCCTCGCCATCAGCATCAAGCGTTTGCGATTGAATCGCGACTGGGCCATGAGCGACAAGGCCTCGTGGGTCGCGCCCTCACTCCCGACTACCGCGCCAAGATAAAGCCCGACTGGTCCGACACTCGCTGGCATCTCGACGTCGAAAAAGGGATGGCCAGTTTGGACAAACCCTCCGATACGCTCAAGAATCTCGCCGTACCCGTGCGCCCCATGCTGGGTTGCATCGGCGTCGCGCCTGGCTTCGGCAGCCCTCCGATCTCGGCTCAGGATTCCGGAGACTTCGGCGGCAACATGGACTTCAGTCTGCTTGGCCAAGGCGCAACGCTCTATCTCGCGGTCAATCAGCCCGGCGCTCTCCTCCATGTCGGAGACGGTCACGCCCTGCAAGGTGATGGCGAGCTAAACGGCAACGCTCTGGAAACCTCGATGGATATTGAGTTCACCGTGGATGTGCTGCGCGAAAAGAACATCGGCACGCCTCGTGCTGAAAACAACGACTATCTCATGGCCATGGGGCTGGCTGGATCGCTCGATAGCGCGTCTCGCGAAGCCACATCGGAGTTGGCGTGGTGGCTGCAAAGCGATTACGCGCTTTCCGATGGCGACGTTGCGGCGCTTCTCGGCAGCTCGATCCAGTACAACATTTCCGAAGTCGCGGACCGTAACGTCGGCGTGGTGGCGAAGATTCCCAAGCGCACTCTCGCACAACTAACACCCGGCGCCCCCGGCACTGTGGTCAAATAGACGCCGAAGGCGGTTCGGTTCAGCTAAATCTATGGATGGGAACCCCAATGCCTGACCTGCACTCGACACTCGGCGCTGCCCTCAGCGAGCGTTACACAAAAAATGCCGCTCGCGTTCATGAACTGGCCGCGCCTCTTACCAACGCCCAGTTTTGGCAAAAGCCATTCTCCTACGGCAACAGCTTCGGCCACCTCGTCCTGCATCTGACGGGCAATCTGAACTACTACATCGGAGCCCAAATCGCGAAAACCGGCTATGTCCGCGACCGCCCGCGCGAATTCAACGATCCGAATCCTCCGTCGAAAGACGACGCGCTCAGCCGTTTCGAAGCTGCGGTAGGGATGGTTCTCAAGACTATCTATGCACAATCGCCAGAGGATTGGCCGGCGGAATACTCCGGGGCTGGATCCGATGCCAAGACACGTCTCGACATTGTCGTCATTTGCGCCGCCCACATTCAACACCACATTGGCCAGATGATCTACCTTGGCTACGAGTTGCGCCGGCAAGCCAAGGACGGAGCGAGATGAAATCGAAGTCTCGACATCGTTTTACATCGTGCCTCGGTGACTCTGTGGTGAAATGATTTCGTGCAGCTAAAGCAAACCCTGGCCTCTGCCGTCAGCCGCCTCAGTGCGGATCACGTTCCTTCCCCGCGCCTAAACGCCGAGATGCTTGTGATGTTCACCCTCAACTGCGACCGGGCGTACCTTTACGCTCACCCCGAGCGCGAACTCACGCACGACGAACAGAGCCGCTATCATGCTGCGCTCGCCGAGCGCGCCCGTGGCGTTCCAACCCAATACATCACCGGTCATCAGGAATTCTGGGGCATGGATCTCATCGTCTCGCCCGCAGTTCTGATTCCGCGTCCCGAAACGGAGCACGTGATCGAAAGCGTCATGGATCGTGCAGGGCGGGCACCCCTTCGGCAAGCTCAGGGCAAGTTCTCGCCCGCCGACCGTCTGCGCATCGCCGACGTGGGAACCGGGTCCGGTTGCATCGCGCTGGCTCTTGCCAAAGAATTGCCGCAAGCCGAAATCCACGCCAGCGACATCTCTGCGGCGGCGCTGGAGGTCGCTCGCGTCAACGCCGCCCGCCATCAACTCGAATCTCGAATTCAATTTCATGAGGGCGACCTGCTGGCAGGATTTGAGAAGAACGCCTTCGACTTCATCGTCTCCAATCCACCCTACGTTGGCGAATCGGAGGAGGATCAGGTGCAGCTCGAAGTCCGCAAATTCGAGCCGCGCGCTGCTGTGTTTGCCGGGCCGACGGGAATCGAAGTGATCAAGCGCCTGATTCCGCAGGCGCGCGCCGCGCTTAAACCGGGCGGATGGCTTGTCATGGAAATCAGCGGAGCGATTTCAGAAAAAGTGCGACGGTCGCTGCAGGATTGGAATGATGTTCGGATCCAGCCGGATCTGCAATCGATTCCCCGCGTGGTGCAAGCGCGGAAATAGCTAGCGCGGGACAACCGCGGGCGATATCTCTTCCACGTCAACAATGTTCGTAGGATACTTGCCCGTATAGCAAGCGGTGCAGTAGGAGGTTTTCTCGCCCTCGCCGCAAGCTTTCTTCAGACCTTCCAGCGAAAGGTAGGCCAGCGAGTCGGCTCGAATGTACTCTCGAATCTCGTCGACCGATTTATTGGCGGCGATCAACTGATTCTTCGAAGGTGTGTCAACACCGTAGTAACATGGCGAAATCGTGGGTGGGCACGAGATGCGCATGTGAACTTCCTTCGCGCCGGCATTGCGTATCATGCGCACGATCTTGCGGCTAGTGGTGCCGCGCACAATTGAATCGTCAATCAGCACGACGCGCTTGCCTTCCAGAAGCGAGCGCACGGGATTCAGTTTCAGCCTCACGCCAAAGTCGCGCACGCTCTGGCTCGGCTCGATGAAAGTGCGCCCCACATAGTGATTGCGGATCAAACCAAAGCGGAATGGAATGCCGCTTTCCGCCGCATATCCAACGGCCGCGGTCACGCCCGAATCCGGCACCGGGACCACCAGATCGGCCTCCACTGGCGCCTCACGCGCCAACTGCCGCCCCAGTTCTTCACGGCTGGTCTGCACGGCACGGCCAAACACTATGCTGTCGGGCCGAGAGAAATAAACGTGCTCGAAGATGCAACTCGACTGCGGCGCATCCGTTGAATAAAAACGGGACGTGATACCTTCCGGCCCCACCACGATTAACTCGCCGGGCTTCACGTCGCGCTCATAGGTGGCGCCGATCAGATCGAATGCGCACGTTTCCGAGGCGAAGACAATCGTGTCGCGCTTCTGGCCTTCCAGCGCCGGGATGCGCCCCATCGCCAGCGGACGGAAGCCGCGCGGGTCACGCGCCGCGATAACCCGGTCGGGGCTCATCAAGACCAGCGAAAAGGCGCCTTCCACGCGGCGCAACGCATCCGCAATCGCCTCCGGCAAGGTGTGCTCTCGCGAAAGCGCGATCAGGTGCACGATCACTTCGGTATCGCTGTTGGTCTGAAAGATGGATCCCTGACGCTCCAGTTGGGCCCGAAGATCGACCGCGTTCACCAGATTGCCGTTGTGGGCGACGGCAATTGAACCTTTATTCGACTGCACAAGAATCGGTTGCGCATTCAGCAGCGCAGAATCGCCAGCGGTTGAGTAGCGCGTGTGGCCGATGGCCAGCGTGCCTCGCATTTTTGAAAGCACATCTTCGGTGAAGATGTCAGCGACCGTGCCCATCGCTTTGTGGACGCGGGAAGTCAGGCCGTCGGAGGTGACAATTCCGGCCGACTCCTGCCCGCGATGCTGCAGGGCATGCAGGCCCAGATAGGCGAGCTTCTCCGCTTCGGGGTGGGCGAAGATCGCCACCACGCCGCACTCGTCGTGAAATTTATCAGTTCTTTGCATTCAGCGCTCAGCCGTCAACATTCAACCAACGCCTCGCTCAATCTGCCGCTACGAGTTCGGGATCTGTCCGCAGCGCTGCTTCCAGAGCACTCTCATACGCGGCGTCCAAATCCGAAACAGGCACGGACACAACTACTTGTCCCTCCAGTGAAATCTCCAACTGCTCGGGGATCGTTTCTCCTAGCACATCGGCGACGATTCCATATTCCTCCGCAATCTCTTGGATTCTCGGAACGTTATCCGGGGTGCAGGAAACCACAATGCGGCTTGCATCTTCACCAAAAAGTGCAAACTCGGCGGGAAGTCCGTTCGACGCAACGTTCACCCGAGCGCCCACACCCTTTGCAAATGTCTTCTCGGCCAGCGCAACTGCCAACCCGCCATCGCTGCAATCATGCACGGATTCCACCAATCCCTGCTGAACCAATTCGATCACGGCCTTCTGCAGCGCGGCTTCTTTCTCCAGATCGAGTTCTGGAGGATATCCCCACAACGCACCGAGAATTTCCTTCGCATATTCCGACGATCCGAACTCGCTCTCTACATCGGTGATATCGGCTGCTTCGCCGGCGCGCAATAGCACAATCGTGCGCCCCACCCCGGCGAAATACACCTTCGCACTTTTATGCACGTCATCGAGAATTCCTACAACACCGAGAACCGGCGTGGGATAGATTCCCTCACCCAGCGTCTCGTTGTAAAAGCTCACGTTGCCGCCCGTGATCGGAATCTCCAGTTCCTCACAGGCTTTGGTGATGCCGTCGATGCTTTGCGAGAACTGCCACATGATGTGGGGTTTCTCGGGATTGCCGAAGTTGAGGCAATTGGTTGCGCCGACCGGAGTTGCGCCCGAACACGCCACTTTGCGCGCAGCCTCCGAGACGGCGTGCATCGCGCCCAGCCGCGGATCGAGATAGCACCAGCGGCTGTTGCCATCCAGAGCCATCGCCAGGCCACGCTGCGGTCGCTCGGGATTTGCATTTTTAATGCGAATCACGCCCGCATCACCGGCGCCGGGCGCCTCGACCGTGTTGGTCTGCACCATGTGATCGTATTGTTGCCAAACCCAGCGCTTGCTGCAGATATTCGGGCTGGCCAGAAGCTGCTTCAGGCTTTCGGTAAAATCACTGGCACCATTGAGCTGAACGCTCTCCGGCATTTCCCGCGGCACGGGCGGCTCCCACCGCTCAAGCGGACGTTTGTACACGGGTGCATCTTCGGTAAGCGCCTGATTCGGAATCTCGGCCACAACTTCACCGTGCTGCAGAACGCGCAGTTTGTTGTCGGTGGTAACCTTCCCGACTTCCACCGCATCGAGTCCCCACTTTTCAAAAACGCGAAAGACTTCCTGCTCACGGCCTTTCTGGGCGACGAGCAACATGCGCTCCTGCGACTCGCTCAGCATGATCTCGTAGGCAGTCATGCCAGTTTCTCGCTGTGGCACACGGTCGAGTTCAATCTCGATGCCGACGCCGCCCCGCCCTCCCATCTCACAGGTGGAACAGGTAAGGCCTGCCGCGCCCATATCCTGAATGCCAATGATGGCACCGGTCTTCATGGCTTCAAGACAGGCTTCGAGAAGCAGTTTCTCCAAAAACGGATCGCCGACCTGCACATTCGGCCGCTTCGCTTCGGAGGCTTCGCTGAATTCTTCGCTCGCCATGGTCGCGCCGTGGATGCCGTCGCGTCCTGTCTTGGCGCCCACGTAGATCACAGGATTACCTTCTCCGGAGGCACGCGCGTAGAAGATCTCGTCTTTGCGAACCAGGCCGAGCGCGAAAGCGTTCACTAACGGGTTGCCGGAATAGCACGGCTCGAACTTGGTTTCTCCCCCCAGATTCGGCACGCCGAAGCAGTTGCCATAAGAGGCGACGCCGCTCACCACTCCTTCGAGGATCGAATGATTGCGGTGGATGTCCTTCCGGACACTCTCGGAGGCACCCTTTTCCACATGGCTTGTGATAGGCCCGAAGCGCAGCGAATCCATCACTGCCACCGGCCTCGCTCCCATGGTGAAAATGTCGCGCAGAATCCCGCCCACACCCGTGGTTGCACCTTGAAACGGCTCGATGAATGACGGATGATTGTGCGATTCGATCTTGAAGGCGCATGCCCAGCCGTCGCCAATGTCGATGATGCCGGCGTTCTCGCCCGGCCCCTGCAAAACGCGCTTGCTGCGCGTGGGCAGGCGTTTCAAGTGAACCCGCGACGACTTGTAGGAACAGTGCTCGCTCCACATCACGCTGAAGATGCCGAGTTCCGTGAGCGTGGGCTCGCGTCGGCCAAGGAGCTGCTTGATTCTTTCGTATTCATCGAAAGTGAGGCCATGCTGCCGGAGAGTCTCCGGAGGGAAAGCAGGAGTCATGGAGGTGGTCATGGGGAACCTCTATTGTCGCATTTAGCGGGGCGGCTGGGTAGGGCCAACTTGGCCGTCTTTCCAACGGATTCCGAGGCACTGCCGCCGTTTCCGGTAATATGGCGAACCAGATGAAATCCATCATCGTAGGCACGGCCGGCCACATCGACCACGGTAAAACCGCGTTGGTGAAGGCGCTGACCGGAATCGACGCCGACCGGTTGGAGGAAGAGAAGCGGCGCGGCATCACCATTGACCTCGGGTTCGCGCACACGGATCTGTCTTCCACGAATGGCGAGATTTTGCGCCTGGGCTTTGTTGACGTTCCGGGACACGAGCGCTTTGTGCGCAATATGCTCGCGGGAGTGGGCGGCATCGACCTGGTGCTGCTGGTGATTGCAGCCGATGAGGCGATCAAGCCCCAGACGCGGGAGCATTTCGACATCCTGCAATTGCTCGGGGTGCGACGCGGCATCACTGTGCTGACCAAATCCGACGCGGTGGATGTGGAAACGCTCGAAGTAGTGCGACTGGAGGTGGAAGAGTTTCTGCGCGGGACATTTCTGGATAGACAAAACCTGGATAAACCAGGTTTGGATAAACCAAATGCGATCGTCGCCGTGAGTTCTTTGACAGGCGCGGGACTGGACGAACTGAAGCGGGCAATCGCCGCAGCCGCTGCCGAGGTGCAGCCGCGAGATTCGCAGGCGCTCGCTCGCTTGCCGATCGATCGTGTATTCACCATGAAGGGCTTCGGCACGGTGGTAACCGGAACGCTGGTGGCGGGCACGATACGCCACGAGGACGAACTGGAAGTTTTCCCAACGGGGCA
>Ga0209380_10003089_pt1 | contig 10423 bp, 10 predicted proteins | sample HubBroMetageWFT6_FD_188347 | JGI IMG/M metagenome (GOLD analysis project Ga0209380, IMG submission 188347) | Warmed and freeze-thawed soil microbial communities from the Hubbard Brook experimental Forest, New Hampshire - Hubbard Brook CCASE Soil... | ecosystem: Environmental > Terrestrial >...
GTCATGCCGTCGCCGGTGTACTCCCAGGAATTGGAAGTGACCGGCCAGGCTTTTCCTATGCCTCCGGTAGCGATGACGACGGATTTGGCTTTGAAGACGATGAAGCGGCCATTTTCGCGCCAGTAGCCGAACGCTCCGGCTAAGCGGCCGCCATCGCCGAGCAGACGCGTGACGGTGCACTCCATGTAAACGTCGAAGCCCAGCTGCACGCCGCGATCCTGCAGCGTTCGTATCATTTCGAGGCCGGTGCGGTCGCCCACGTGACAGAGACGCTTGTAGGTGTGGCCGCCGAAGGCGCGCTGGAGAATCGCGCCTTTGTCGGTGCGGTCGAACAGAGCGCCCCACTGTTCGAGTTCGCGGACACGGTCGGGAGCTTCCTGCGCGTGGAGCTGGGCCATGCGCCAGTTGTTGAGGAATTTTCCACCGCGCATGGTGTCGCGGAAATGAGGTTGCCAGCCGTCGGCGGTGTCGACGTTGCACATCGCCGCGGCGATGCCGCCCTCGGCCATGACGGTGTGCGCTTTTCCAAGGAGAGATTTGCAAACGACGCCGACGGAAGCGCCCTTCGCGAGAGCTTCAATTGCGGCGCGCAATCCGGCGCCGCCGGCGCCGATGATGAGAACGTCGTGTTCGCGAGTCTCGTAGCTAGTGGTCACATGAGCCTCAGGTCGTGGATGGCGCCGCTGGCGACCAGACGGATGTAAAAGTCCGTGAGGCCGACGGTGATCAGACTCGTCCAGGCCAGAAGCATGTGGCGATCATTCAAAAAGCTGACACCGCGCCAAGCGGCGAAACGGGATTTGCCGAAGGAGGCGCAAGAGAAACAGTCGAGTTTTCCGCCAGCGAGATGGCGGAGGGAGTGGCAGGAAAACGTGTATAGCGTGAGCATGACGATGTTGACGCTCATGACCAGAGTGCCAAGGCCTACACCGAAATGGCCGCTGAAATTGTAGGCCAGCACGACGTCGTACCAGAGAAACCCAAGAAATACGAGCGCAAGATAGAAAAAATAGCGGTGAATGTTCTGCAGGATAAAGGGAAACGCCGTTTCGCCCTTGTAGTTGCGTTTGGAGGGCTCGCCCACGGCACAAGCCGGCGGATCGAGAAAAAATGCGCGGTAATAGGCTTTGCGGTAGTAGTAGCACGTGGCGCGAAACCCGAGGGGCCCGGCGAGGATGAGCAAAGCGGGAGAGAATTTCCACCAATGATGTTGAGGATCAATGAGCGGCGAATAGAAAGGCGAAAGATAGGGCCCCCATTCGAAATACGCATTTTCAAAGGCACGCAGCGTCGCGTATAGGCCAAAGCCGCCAAGAAGAATAATTACGGGCAGAAGTTCGACCCACCAAGCGTCGCGGCGCAGCGTGCTTCCGAGCCGCGATTCGGGCAAGAGGGTTGGCGAGCCAGCCATCTAGGGACCTCCAGGGTGGCAGTGAGCAAATCAGAGACTAAATGATTGCAGAGGAATTATATCCAAGACCCGGCGTAACGGCTAATTCAGAGAACAGGCTGGGCGGGCGACTTTAAAGGGAGAAGGGGCTAATATCCTTTTCGGGTGGCGAATTCCTTGCGTATAATATACGCTAGGATTAGGAGGACCACCATATGCCTCGATCCCTTTCGGATTTAGAACTGCAACGTGAAATGATTGCTCAGCGCATCGCGGAGCTCGGCGACCTTCGCCCCGGCAGCGTTACGGGCACCTCGGGTCGGTGTGGTAAGCCAGAGTGTCACTGCCATCAACCCGGTCAGCCGGGTCACGGCCCCAATTTCCGGCTCACCTATAAGGTCGAAGGTAAGACCATCTCGCAAGCGTTGCCCACGCCTGCGGCGATTCATAAAGCCGAGCGAGAAGTGGAGGAGTTCCGTAAATTCCAGCAGCTCAGTCGTGAGTTTCTGGGAACCAACGCGGAGATCTGCCGTTTGCGGCCTCTCGCGGAGGAGGCAGAAACGGAGCTGAAAAAAAAACGGTCGAAGCGCTCCGGCAAGAGATCACGCGCGAAGTAGAACAGTTCTTGCGGGTGGTGTTCCGGGATCGGCGCAACACGGGGCGCATTGATCTGCAAGCGACCGAGATGGCCATGCGCGCGGCTCTACACCGGGCGGGTGCCGCGGCGTTGAGCCAACTGCTGCAATTCCCAGCCCCGAGCAAGGAAGGACGCACGCTGGCTTGTCCTTGCGGCCAACAAGCCCACTACCGCGAACAGCGCAGCAAGCCCGTGCTGACCGCCGTGGGCTGGGTGGAAGTTTTACGTCCCTACTATTTATGCGCACACTGCGGCGTCGGCCAATTTCCGGTGGATAACGAACTGGATATCGAGAATACGGAATTCTCCCCCGGCGTACGCCGCATGCAGGCCATGGTGGGTCAGGAGGCACCCTTCGATCACGGCCGCGAACAGATGAAAGTTCTGGCCGGCCTGGAAGTGACCACCAAATCCGTAGAGCGTACGGCGGAGGCCATCGGAGCCGACATCGCTCAGCGCGAACAAGCCGAGATTCGAAAAGCCCTGCAGTTGGAACTGCCCGTCGTGGTCGGCGAGCCGATTCCCTTCCTGTACGTGCAGATGGATGGGACAGGAGTTCCGGTGGTGAAGAAAGAGACGGTCGGTCGGCAGGGCAAGACGGAAGGCCAGCCGGCCCATACTCGGGAAGTTAAACTGGGATGCGTCTTCACCCAGACGACGTGGGATAAGGAAGGCTATCCAATCCGCGATCCCGATTCGACCACGTATACCGGAGCCATCGAGAGTGCGGAAGAGTTTGGTCCTCGAATCTATGCGGAAGCCTGGGGACGCGGCTGGAGCCGCGCACTCCAGAAGGTCGTGATCGGCGACGGCGCCGAATGGATTTGGAATCTTGTGGCCCTGCATTTTTCCGACGCCATTCAGATTGTCGATCTCTACCACGCCCGCCAACATCTTTGGGAGGTCGCGCGCAAGCTGTACCCGAATGACGAAGGGAAGCAAAAAGCCTGGATGAAGATCCACCAGAAGCGCCTTCTGGATCGCGGGAAAATCGAAAAACTGGTTGGCGCACTCCGTTCCATCGCATCCGACAACCCCGAACTAATAGAGAAGATTCGCACCGAGGCAGACTATTTTGAACGGAATGCAGAGCGCATGCGCTACCCCAAGTTTCGCGGCCAACACCTATTTGTTGGTTCGGGCGTCATTGAGGCCGGATGTAATGCAGAGTGTATTGTTATGCAGAGCCTACCTTTGATATGGCCCGCTGGTAAGTCATTTTGAAGGCTTTTTGCTCTGCGTAAAAGTGGCCGCTTTGAGGGATGCGATTAGCTTGTCGGTAACCTTAAAGCGTCCGGAGCGCAGTTTCGGAGGCACCACTGATTCCAGGGCTTCTAGCTTCACTGACGGATCCACTCGCAAGTACATCTCCGTGGTTTGCGTCTTCGCGTGGCCAAGCCACAGGGAGACCTTTCGAAGATCTTTCGTCGCCTGCAGAATAGTTAACGCGCAGGTGTGTCTCAGAACGTGTGGGTGCACGCGCTTCGTGGCCAGCGAGGGGTAATGCTGCTTCACGATTCGGATGTGTTTACGCAAGATGTATTCGAAGCCTGAGCGAGTCAAGGATCCGCCGCGCGCATTGACGAAGAGTTCCGGCACCGGTACGGTTCCTCTCGCTGCCAGCCAGGCTCGAAGCGCCGAAGTGGTTGTCTTCCACAGCGGCAGGCACCGTTCCCTCCGGCCCTTGCCATGGACGAGCACGCTGGGTTGTGGCTGGAATTGGAGATCGTCCAGTCGGAGGCCGATCAGCTCGGAAACACGTAAGCCTCCTGCGTAGCACAGGTGCAGCATGGCACGGTCCCGAATGCCTTTCCACCCGGTTGGGTCGGGCGAATTCAGCAGACCCTGGATTTCCTCCGCCGTCAGATGCCGGACCAGTTTTGACTCGGTTTTCTTGGTGGGAATCGCCAGGATGCGCCGGATCTGCTCGATCGCTGACGGAACGCGATACTCCAGGAAGTGCATGAAGGATTTGATCGCGGCCAGCCGGATGTTTCGAGAGCTTGCTCCATTGCCGCGTGTGGTTTCCAGATCGTTCAGGAAGTCGAGAACCAGCGGCGCACCGATTTGCTCCACCGTCAACTGGGATGGCGCTGCCTGGAGGTGCTTGCTGGCGAAGGTTAAGAGCAACTGGAAGGCGTACGCATAGGAGTTACGCGTGTTCTCGCTTGCGCCTCGTTCGATGGGCAGTCGTTGCTCGAAGAAGGCAGTGAGGTGCGGCGCGAGCGGCGTGCTTGTCTTGGTTTGTGCGAGAGAGGACTCTTCACCTGCAGGACCTGGCGATGGTCCGCGCCGGGATTTCTGGCTGGTTCCACGGCATCCACTGGGACACCCGGGATGGGTTCTTGACTGCCTCGACCGCGTGTTTTTGCGGTTTCCTGTCAGGGTCATGTTCGCCTTCCCATAGCAAATCCTTCTGCACGGTCGGCGATGTCCCGCATTAGCTCCGGCACTGCTTCCAAATACCAATACGTGTGGGCTACCTTGCTATGACCCAGATAGGTCGATAACGCCAGCATGTGTTTGGTGACAGCATCGCGGCCATCCGGGCAGGTTTCGAGAGCTCTGACGGTAAAGGTGTGTCTCAAGGAATGAGGAGTGGGTCGGACACCTCCGGGGCCGGGCGGCAGCCCGATTCGCTTCACCGCTTTGTGGAATGTCCCATCCACAGAGCTCAGCGCAAGCGGTTTTCTTCGCAGCGACACGAACACATGGTCGTCGAAGGGGACGTAGGGGCGTCGTTGCTGTAGATACCGTTCCAGTGCCGCCTGTGCCGTCTCATGCAAGGGCACTAGGCGGCTTTTGCGGAATTTGGTGCGTCGAATGACCAGACCATCTGGCGTGATGTCGTCCAATCGCAGACGGGTCGCTTCGGACACGCGCAGTCCCGTGCAGGCCAGCAAGGAGAAGAGCGTGCTGTAAGTCGCTCGGGCAAGCCGAGGCCGCGCTCGCAAGGCCGCCTTGATGAGTTGCCGGATCTGCTCTGCTGTCAGAATGTACGGGGTTCGTCGTGGCGGCCTCTCAGCGCCGAAAACCGCCGGCGGCACCTCGTGGCGTTTGTCCTCGGCGCGAAGATAGCGGGCGAGTCGGATGATGATCCCGAGCCTGCGAGCGCGCTGCGGAACCGCTTGTGCCAATCCCGCCCATTCGATAGCAGTCTTGGCTGAAATGTGGTGCTGCTGTCTCGCTTCCGAGAACGACGCAAAGTTCTTCAAGAAAGAACCTTCGCACCTCAACTCGAAACCAGCTGCCCGGCGAACAGCCAGATAAGTCTCGACAGCTCGGGTCAACATGACTATACCTCCGGCCAGGGTTGGGCAATTTGCCGCAAAGACGGGATATCCACTTTGGCGTAGATCTGAGTAGTTTCGATAGAGCTGTGGCGCAGGATGGTGGCGATGTCTTGCAGCGATGAACCTTGCCGCAGCATGGATGTCGCGAGCGAATGTCGAAGCAAATGCGCGGCCCCTCGACCGGGGCGCACCACACCCGCGCGGCGCAAATGCCTGTCGACGATACACGAGACAGCAGAATACGAGGTGAAAGGTCTAATGGGTGCACGGGCTGAGACAAAAACCGTATCGGCGTTGGTCCGTGGTCGGCCTTTTTTTAGGTAAGCCACGATCGCCTGACCCACTTCCTGGGTCAGCGGCAGCCGCGCGTGGCGATGCCCCTTACCGCAGACCTGAATCGAGGCGTCCTTCCAGTCGATGTCAGTCAGGCGGAGATGTGCGACATCGCCCGCCCGAAGACCCAAACGGGCCAGCAGCAGCAAGATCGCCCGATCCCGCCGGCCGACGGCTGAGGCTCGATCACAGGAAACGATCAGACGTTCCACGTCTTTTCCTGGAAGATAGCGCGGCAGAGAAGCCAGACGCCAATGAGCCACAGTGGGGATGGCGGCATCCAATCCCACGGCGCATTGGCCTTCGGCGATCAGGAAACGCAGAAACATGCGCACTACGGTGGTGCAGTTCTTAGCTGTTCCCCACCCGCAGGAACGACTTTTCTCAAGAACAAATGCTCGCAACCTGCGGGCATCAAACCGGCTTGGCTCCTCTCCCAACCGCTGGAGCAACTCGCGAATGTAAATGCGATAACTACGCAGGGTCACATCACAGATACCCCGTTGTTGGCGCATCCACTGACAGAAAGCCAACAACAGGGCCGGATCGTGAACTGGAGGTTTGATCGATTTCTTGATGATGATCCGGGCCTCTCGCACGTAGGCCAGGAACAGGCGCGCACCACGGACCACACTCAGCTGATCCCGATGGCCGTAGTGTGGGCAGTGGCATCGACTCAGGTGGCGCTCGAATCCCACCAGGGATTGTTCGTTCACCGACATGGTCTGCCGATGGGTCCAATAGAGAAAGTGCTCCGCCGCACGAAGGTGTAGGCGAGCAGTCCTCGTTCTGTACCCTCCATCCGATAAAGCTTGAGCGAAGCTTTCCAACTCTGACAGCATGGGCGAGCTTATAACCCAGCGGCAGGAGCAACACCAAAAGGATGTTGTTTGCAAGAATTCGGAGGCATAAGTGGTTGAACAATAGGCAGTTGGCAGGGAGCCAAGGTGTTGTTTGCAAGATTCGCCAGCCGCCGCTTTTGGTCCCGTAAGCGCTGTTGCCGACGATTCCATTCCACCTGCCGAGGGTGGTTCTGACGGTATTTCTTCCAATAGCCTGGGTTCGCCTCGCGCCACTTTCGCGGACTCTCCAAGCAGACCTGCCGATACACCGGATCGGAAACCATCTTCTGCCGATGATAATCGGACCGGCGTTGGCTCTGGCATGCGGGCTGGTTGCAAACCTGTTGTTGAGGATGATAACGATTAGCCTGAAAACCTTGTCGACAGTAGCGGCAACGGTGATGCTTCATCAGGCGGCTCCGGAGGAGAATGGAAGGGGCTCATTCTCTCCGGAAGCGCCATTAAACGCGGAGCAGCTACTCAGAGAATTCAGTGCCTATTGCGCTGTTGCCGTGTCTCCACCGATGTGGCCCCCTGTTTATCGCTGCCAGCCTTCGAAGGAGAGCATGACGTCCGAGTTCGAGCGGCGGGTCTGGAGTCGGCAAAGGCCCTACGATTATGCGGTGCAGTCTGACCTGCAAAATCAGCAGATCATCCAGCTGACAATAGGGATAGGCGGTTCCTCGGCTGCGCAGCTCCGCGTAACAATACACTCTGCATTACATCCGTTACGCATTTAAAAGCGTAACGGATGCAAGACGGTGGTCGCTTTCCGTCTCAAGCGGTCAGGAATGTTCTGGACCGTTCGAGGAGCCAACGCGATCTTGGCCCTACGCTGCTGCCACCTCAATGGCCAGTTTGAAGATTATTGGGAGGAACGCAAGGCGGCTTAACTTCCACGTGTAAGTCGCGCACCCGAACAGGCTGGCGCGCCGAAGAGACCCGATCCGGACAGGTCCCGAGGTCGGCCGAGCGTGTCAGCAGGCGAAATCAGTGGCTCGCGAGAAACCCGCCGTCCAAATCGCCGTGTTTCGAGCGTCATTCTAATAGCAGAACAGGATGCCTCCGGAACGCTTAACGGAGATTTGGAGGTTGACCATGAGCATCGTGAAAGTGTTGTTGGTTATCGGAATCGTGCTGACCGTCGTCAAGGTATTGCTTGGGCCCGACTGCTGGTTTTTTGCACTCGAGGCCTTCGTAAGACTCCTGGTAGTCGCATGGATATCGGCTGCCGGAGTGTAGGGGCTATGGCAAACTGGCACGCTAAAAGTAATCTTGGCGAGACTGTCCAAATCGCGGATGGCCAGGCGTCATTCTAGTAGCGGCGCATCTTGCCCGCCAATTGCGAATAGAGGAGACTCGAGATGAAATACATGCTGATGGCTTATGTGAACGAAGCTGCTTGGCCCCAAATGACGAAGGACGAGCAAGAACGAGGCATAGCGGCTTACACCGCGTACCGGGAGGCGCTGACAACAGCGGGCGTCCTCGCGGGCAGCAACCGCCTCCAGCCAAGCTCGACAGCGACCACCGTACGGCTTGCCAATGGCAAGTCGCAGGTGCTCGATGGCCCTTTTGTGGAATCGAAAGAACAATTGGGTGGCTACTTTCTCATCGAGGTCGCCGATCTCGACGCCGCCATCTCGTGGGCAGCCCGGTGCCCAGCCACCAGCCATGGTGTCGTCGAGGTGCGTCCCATCTGGGGCATGCCCTTGTGATCCGCGTCGCTGCGTAATCGCCATGACCTTCCACGACGGCGACGAGCGGGCGCGCAGCACGGCAGACGCCGTCGCGCGCCGCAGCTACGGCAAGCTCGTCGCCTTTCTCGCGGCACGCACGCGGGATGTGGCGGCGGCCGAGGATGCGCTCTCCGAGGCTTTCGCTTCGGCCCTCGCGGATTGGCCGCGCAATGGATGTCCCTCAAACCCGGAAGCGTGGCTGTTAACCGTGGCGCGGCGAAAGGCGATCGATATGGCACGAGGCCGTCGTCGACATGAAAATGCGGGCGAGCAATTGCGGGTCATGGCAGAAAGCCTGGACGCGGCCGCAGCCGAATCGGAAATCCCGGATCAACGTCTTGCACTGATGTTTGCTTGCGCGCACCCTGCGATCGACGCCGGAATTCGCGCGCCTTTGATTCTACAAGTGGTGCTCGGACTCGATGCCGCCATGATTGCCTCGGCATTCCTGGTGTCTCCGGTGGCCATGGGCAAGCGCCTGGTGCGTGCCAAAGACAAGATCCGCCAGGCCGGCATCCCCTTCAGCATCCCAGGACGCGACGAGCTCCCCAGTCGCCTCGACACCATTCTGGGCTCCATCTATGCCGCCTTCGCAGAAGGTTGGAGCGATCCTGGCGGGACCGATGTGGCGCGCCGCGATCTCACGGAGGAATCGTTTTTTCTCGCGAGGCTCGTGGCCGAGATGCTTCCGCGGGAGCCGGAGGCGCTGGGGCTGCTCGCCCTGATGCTTCACGCGGAAGCTCGACGGCGCGCGCGCCGCAGCGCGGAGGGCGAATTCGTTCCGCTTGCCGAGCAGGATCCAGCGCTGTGGGACTGGGAGATGATCGAGGAAGCCGAGGCGCTCCTCCTCGAGGCCAGCAATCTGAAGGCGATTGGCCGCTACCAGCTCGAAGGGGCGCTGCAGTCGGCCCATGTTTTTCGTCGGCGCACGGGTCGCGCCAACTGGCCGGAGGTGGTACAGCTGTACGATGCGCTATGGGCGATCTCCGGTTCGCCCGTAGTGGCCATCAATCGCGCTCTTGCGATTGCCGAGATTCACGGCGCCGCCGCCGCTCTCGACGCCATGCCCAGCGTATCCGCCGACGCGCGGCTCGCTGAATACCAGCCCTACTGGGCGACCCGCGCGGAACTGCTGGCCAAGTCGCGCGCACACGACGAAGCCCGCCACGCTTACGAAATCGCTATCGGTCTCGAACGCGACCCCGCCGTCCGCCGCTTTCTCGAGAAGCGCTTGTCGGCGCTGCCGCTTGGACCTCCCTGCTGACGCGCTCTATTCGAATCCATGTCTATCCATGTCTAAAGGATGGAACGGATTTCGGGATCGATAGAGACGTGTGTGGCAGGGACGCCATCGATCGAGAATTTGGCGCCGTCGGCTTCGCTGAAGTGGAAGAAGCGGCTGATGTGGTAATCCTCGTCGTAGGAAGAAAAAAGACGTTCCGTTTCGGCCGGCGAGAGTTGGAACGAGGAAAGAGAGACACGCCGGCTGAATTGGCCGGCCAGGGAGAGGTACAAGTCAACAAGTTGGCCGAGTGTCATGGAGATGGTGCGGCGAACGAGTTCGGCGCTCATAACTGGCTTCGATGGAGTGTACTGCGGCCTGAGCGCCAATAAAAGAAGGCAGATGCCTGGCTTTAGCAACTTGCCTTTTCTTTCCGCTCTCTGGGATCTCTGTGCCGCGAGCTCCCCCCGGTGTAAAATCCTTTCCTGTATCCATCCGTTTGTGGCAGAACTTGGGGATTGGTAAGATATGAGACGGAATCAAGGAAACCAGGAGGGCAGACGATGAGTATTGCAGTGGGACAAACGGCGCCGGGTTTTACGTTGATGAATCAGGAGAAAAAAGAAGTGAAATTGTCGGATTTCGCGGGGAAGAAAAATGTCGTGCTGGTGTTCTATCCCCTGGACTGGAGCCCGACTTGCACGAATGAACATGTTTGCTTTGTGAATGAGATGAAGGCATTCGAAACGCTGGACGCGGAAGTGCTCGGCGTCAGCGTAGACAGCGTCTGGTCGCACAAAGCGTTTGCGGAGAAGATGGGAATCAAGTATTCGCTCCTGGCGGATTTTCAGCCGCGCGGTGCGATGAGCGAAAAGTACGGCGTCTTCCTCGCGGATAAGGGGATTACGGGACGCTCGATCGTGATCATCAATAAGGCGGGAAAAGTGGCCTGGGCGAAAGACTACGA
>Ga0209380_10003090_pt1 | contig 10419 bp, 3 predicted proteins | sample HubBroMetageWFT6_FD_188347 | JGI IMG/M metagenome (GOLD analysis project Ga0209380, IMG submission 188347) | Warmed and freeze-thawed soil microbial communities from the Hubbard Brook experimental Forest, New Hampshire - Hubbard Brook CCASE Soil... | ecosystem: Environmental > Terrestrial > Soil...
ATGTCGAGGAGGGCTCGCCGAATTTGTCGGGCGGGCAGAAGCAGCGGATCGCGATCGCCCGCGCCTTGATCAAGAGCACCTGAAACGTTATCTCGGCGAATTCGATTTCCGCTACAACTACCGCATGGCGCTCGGCTTTAATGACGCTGCACGGGCCGAACTCGCGATCAAAGGCATCGCTGGCAAGCGCCTGACCTATCGGCGAATTGACGGCCAACCGGAGCAAGCCAGCCCCGTCTGAGCCGCTCTGGCCGGATGGCTCGCTATATCGCAAACCAGTACAGCTAAGGCTTCCATTCCCCGAATGACGAGAATTCAAGCTGGCCGGCGCTTAGCCGGCCACGCTTTTTCGTGATAGGGTTGGCGTAGATCGGCGGGGGGACCAGTCCCGACCGGTTGGAGAGGATGGCCGCCCACCGCTCGCCTATAGGCATTATAGGCGAGATCGGCCGGGGTTGTCCATCAAATGAGGCGCGACCTAGGTTCTAAATGGCGAGAGGCCACACAGAGACGATCACGTTGCGGTTCTCGTTGACCGCTTGCTGGCGGCCAACAAAACCCTTCCTGATTACGCACTATCCTCAGCCATCAAGGCGTGGTACAAAACAGGAACATACGGCTGTTTCTGCGGGTTTGAACGGATCCGGTCGCAAGGCCGCCCTGAACCCTGCTTTCAAGTGGGTCAACACCACCCTCGGCAACTTGACGAAGCTGTGATGCATACGCGGCCCGCATTATCACGCTTGGGCTGATAATCGGCACCTGGCAACCGCCGCAGCATTGCCGCGAGAGCTGAAATGCGCGCGCGCACTTCCGCCGCAGATATGGCGTTGGGAGCAAGCCTTCCGTTGGTTCTGCGATCAAGTTTCTATCGACCTTAGCGGAACCGCCGTAATCGACCTTCCACCAAGGTCGCGCTTGCTATGACGTGTCCGCCATACATACGAGATGCGTTGGAGCAATTCGCCATCTGCGAAGACAACGGCGAGAGCATCTCGGTCCCGACTCAATGCCTTTATCCCTCAAACGGAACGGTAACTGTTTTTGTGACCGGCGGTCCGAACGGCTGCGTTGTCTCTGACGAAGGTCGCGCGATCCAAGAAATCATCGCACATGGGTTTGAGGTGCCGCAAAACGTCGAAGCGTATCTTCGCCAGTTCACTCAATCCCAAGGGCTACGCATTACAGGCTCCAAAATCCACACGCCACCTATCCCGGCAGACGCGCTGGCCGCCGCGATCTCTCTGGTCGCCAATGCGTCCAGCCTAGCCGCATTCTGGGCTATAAAGACATTCAGATCGCGGGTGCGCCGCGATCTGCGCGAGGAACTCCGAACGCTATTCGGCGCGCGCTTCTCCCGCGATCGCATCAAGGAAGAAGTGCATTTACCCGGCGAGAGCGGAAGGCTCTACAAATTTGAGTTCCGGGTCGAGCTGGGCTCACGCAGCCTGATTGTCGATGGGGTATTCCCGGACGCCACGGCTATAAACACGCGGGCTATCGTCCAGGGCGATCCCCATGCGGAAGTATGCGTCCGTATAACGCGGGTTGCTGGCGACGGCGCGCTGAAACACGGCGATGGCGTCCGGCACGCGGCCGATCGCCGCACTTCGAGATGCTGCCGGTGTAATCGAAGTCGCCTGACTGATAGCGGTGCGGCACGCGTCAACGGCGCTTTGGCGACAGGCTCACCGGCCGTTCTCGAATTAGGCAGACTGAGCCGGGGCCTCGGCGGTGCCGGTATCGCTGGCGCTAGCTACATAATACCGGAAACTCCCTGTGTTTTCCCAGCTAGCAGGGAATTTGGCGTCAGAGACGAGTTCGCTCATGACTGCTTCCTCAGCCAAATTGCCAATGAAATAATCTGAGGGCGGTCGGATCGGACTAAGCTCGTATACCGCGGATGCCTCGGTTCGCGCATTAGGACCCGCAGGGAGACAAGCCGATGACGAGTTCCACTCGCCGCGCTTTCGTCATCATGCCGTTTGGCGAGAAGAAGGCGCCGGACGGGACCGCGATCGACTTCGACGCCGTTTACCAGGACCTCTTTGTGCCGGCAATCACGGCGGCCGGGTTGATGCCGCACCGTGCGGACGCCGACCGCCGCGGCGGCTCGATCCACCTCGACATGTTCCAGGATCTGCTCCTCGCCGAGTTTGTCGTCGCCGATTTGAGCTTGGACAATCCCAATGTCTGGTACGAAATCGGCGTGCGGCACGCATTGCGCGCGGGCGGCGCGGTCCTTACCTTTGCACTCCGCGACCGGCTGCCGTTTGACATCGCGGGTCAGCGCATGCAGCGCTATACGCTAAAAGGCGGACGGCTCGATCCAGACCTCGTCGAAGCGGAGCGCAATGCGCTCAAGGAAGGGATCGAGGCGACCCTCGGCGCTTGGCGCGGGCGGCGGGCGAGCCCGGTCTATCAACAGCTCCCCAACCTCAGAGAGCCGGACTGGAAGACCCTCAAAGTCGGCGACATCAACGAGTTCTGGCAGGCGCTCGAGACATGGCAAAGCCGCGTCGAGGTGGCGCGGCGCAAGCAGCGGCCTAGCGACATTCTGGTGCTCGCTGAGGAAACACCAAACAGCGTACTCGAATTCGAGGCGTTGCGCACAGCGGCGCGCGCGCTTGTCCGGCTCAACCGGCCGCGCTATGCGCTTAATATCCTTGAACGGGCGCGCCAACTCGAGCCGGACGATGTCGAGGCGCGCCAACTCGAGGGCATCGCTTTGGGCCGCGCCGAGCGCCACGCCGAGGCCCGCGAAGGCCTTCGCCGTCTCGCCGACGAACGCAAGGACGGCGAGACCTTGGGTCTCCTCGCCCGCACTTGGAAGGATGAGTGGACGCAGATTTGGAACGCGCATCCGCAGCGCAAGCTCGACCCCGTCGCCGCGGCGCGCGATACGGCGGCTACATTACAAAGCGCCGCCTCCGCCTATATCGAGGCATTTCGTGCCGCTCCCGGCGATTACTATCCGGGAATCAACGCGTTGACCTTGGGCAGGGTTTGGGAGCACGTCACCGGCCGGCACAGCAGGCTCCCCCTCGACCTGATTGCCGCCGGCGTCGGCTGGACTGCGGCCGCAGCGGCCGAGCGCAACAAGGACTATTGGTCGCTCGCCACCCGGGCGGAACTCGCGTTGATCGAGGATCGGAAGGACGACGCGATCGATGACTACTCCGAGGCGGCGGCGCTGGCGGTCGCCAATCGCGACTGGTTCGCGCTCGACTCTTCCAGCCAGCAGCTCGATTTCCTCGGTGAGCTAAAATTTCAAAGCGAGATCGTCGCCGAAGCGGCCGCCGTGATCGATCGCGCCGAGCAGCAGCTGCGCGCTCTGCTCGGCAGCCGTCCGGAAGAGCGCTCGGAGCCGGACCATGTCGTATTGTTTAGCGGTCACATGGTCGATAACCCGGCAGACCGCGGCGAAGGCAAGTCCAAGCCGCCCCGCTTCCCACCCTCAAAGGTCGAGGCGGCGGCGGCACGTATCCGGGCAGCGCTCGATGAGGTCGGGGCCGGCGCCGACGATCTCGGTCTTTGCGGCGGCGCTTCCGGGGGCGACCTACTGTTTGCCGAAGCGTGCCTCGAGCGGGGCATGCGGATCGAGCTGCGTCTTGCTCGCGCCGAAAACGAGTTCCTCGCCGAGTCGGTGACTTTTGCCGATCCGGACCGCCACTGGGAGCGCAGCTTCGCCAGGGTAAAGGCGAACCCCGGCAGCACGGTTCTCGTCATGCCGGAAGAGCTTGGGCCCCCGCCCGCTGGTATCAGTGTCCACGACCGCTGCAACCGTTGGATGCTTTACTCGGCGCTATCGCATGGCCTGCAGCGTGCTTCCTTCATCACGCTGTGGAATGGGGAGGCGGGTGACGGCCCAGGCGGAACGCAGAATATGGCCGAACGCGTCTGCAAACTCACCGGCCGGCAGCCAATCATCGTCGATCCCGCAACCCTGTGAAGGACCGATAAGGCAGACTTAAATCGTCAACCAGCAAGCAGGCTGCTGGAAACCTCCCTCCGGGCCCAGAATCCACCCAGCCGACCTAAATCCAAGGCAGCAGCGGTTGTCGGCATTCCGCGACACCAGCGATGTCCCTCGGTGCCGACTATTAGGAAGGGCCACCCGAGTTCAGGCGCGATGCGCGTTCTTAAGCTGCTCGTCGGTAGTCCCGATTGCATGTTCGAGCCGAGCTCCCGACAACTGTGCTCCCCATAGCGACGCTCCGGTGAGATCGGCGTTGCTCAGATTGGCATCCGAAAGATCGGCGTGGTCCAACTTTGCTCTTTGGAGGCCGGCGTAGCTGAGATCTGCACCGCGCAGGTTGGCCTGCCACAGCGAGGCGGCTTCCATCTTCGCATGCCGCAGATTGGCGGCACGCAAGCGAGCGTGGGCCAGATCCGCGCCTTGCAGATTGGCATAACTCAGATTCGCCTCTCGAAGATCGGCGCTCCACAGCGAAAGGCCCTGCAGCTGGGCATACGACAGGTCGGCTTTTTTGCCGCTTTGCCCATCGGTATCCAGCCAGGCACGGTGCTCAGCAAGGACCCCCTGCAACTGGTCCAACGGCACCTCTCTGAGCACCGGATGTGCCTTCGAACGATCTCTTGATCCTCGCTGTTGCACCTGATTTTCGCCAGAGCTGGCTCGCGCTGGCACGAGGACCGTCACCGGCAGATCTCCCATTGCCGCCGCTGCATCGATGCCCTCGCCGCAGCGCTCTATGATGCGTCCGCTGAAGAGATCACGCCAATGCGTCTCGCCGCCCACCGCCTGCGGCCAGGGGATCTCGGTTCCGGTCCAATCCGGCTCAGCTTCGCAGCGCACCGGAAAGCGCGTAGCCGCAACGACCAGCGCGTCCGCCTCATGCCATCGGGCAAAGGCGCAGATCTGGTCGGCTCTGGAGCCGGTAGCGATAAGCGGCTCATATCCCCCCTGTGCAAACAGCTTCGGATGATCGCGGCGGTATCCCAACAGCATTGCGATGACGGCCAGTTTGACACGACCATCGCGCCAATTTTCAAGCATGTCTGGTATCGTAGTGCAGCGGTTTCGCTCCAATAACACCGTTATCTGTTCAAGCAGTTCGATGCGCTTTCCGTAATCGACCGGGCGCCGGTTGTCGGGATCGACGAGGCACAGATCCCAGAGTTCTGTTCCTCGGTAGATGTCCGGCATTCCGGGCAGCGCGAGCTTCAAGGCGGTCTGCACCAGGCTGTTGCGCACGCCGAGTCGCGCAACCCGTTCCTGGAAAGGCAAAAACGCGCTAAGGAACGCATTGGGCCTCGACACGTCGAGTGCGTCCCGCACAAAGCCCAGCATCGCCTCTTCATAAATTGTATTCGGCGATGCCCAGGTGGAGCGCAGTTTCGCCTCACGCATGGACTTGACCATTGCCTCTTCCACCCGCTTGGCGAAGGAGCGCAGTTCTTCTGGGTCGGGATTCTCGATGCCGGTCAGATCAGCCGGCCACGCGCCGAGCAGCAATTGGTAAAAGAGGTACTCGTCATTGCGATCAGGCGGCGCCGTGCCCTCGACGTCGGCGCGGCGGGCGCGCAGGATGCGGCTCCATGCCTGGACCTGCCAGGCCCATTCCTCCGGCATCTCGGATAGCACGGCAAGCCGCGCGCGCGTATCTTCGCCGCGCTTGGTGTCATGGGTGGAGGTGCCCAGCATAGCGTGGGGCCAGTGCTCGGCGCGCTGCGCATTGGCCCTGTGAAACGCGGCCAATGTCACGCCGAAATGGTCCGGATGGCCGCCCACCTCGTTCAACGCGACGAAGCGGTTGTAACGATAGAAGGCGGTGTCCTCGAGCCCCTTCGCCATAACGGGGCCACTGTATTGCTGCAGCCGCATTGCCAAGCGGACCACCGATTGCCGGCTGAAGCCGCTGCGCGGCTGAGCCACCAGGTCGGTTGTCAGAAGCCGGTGCAGAAAATCGAAGACGCTCGGATCCAGATCCGTCTCGTTCCGCCGAGCTTGGGCCATCGCCCAATCGATGTCGCGCCGGTCCGCTTCGGTCGGCGCGGCAGCGCCATCGATGTAAGTGCGGTATACCGGAAAACAGGCGACGATCTCCTTCAGTGCTTGCTGCAGGATGTTACGCGTGAAGTCGGCGGTTCGCGGGTTCTGCCGCGCGACCCGCGCCGCATCGCGGGCGAGGACATTGAGCTCGCTCGCCATCTCGTTGCGGATGATGCGTATCTTGCAGTCGCGCACGATCTCGTCGAAAGCGCGGTGCTCGCCGGTAAACGCCGCGTAGGCTCGGGTAAAGTCTTCCTCGCCGGACGGATCGACCAGCAAACCGAGGACCAGATTGGCGAATTCGTATCCGGTCGTGCCCTCGACCGGCCAGTCCTCGCGCAGCGCCTCGTGGCGAGCGAGGATCTTCTCGACGATGAGGTAGAAGGGGCTCGGCGCCTGTTCACGCAGACGGATGAGATAGCCCCTTGGATCGAACAGCCCGTCGACATGGTCGATGCGCAAACCGTCGAGCACGCCGTTGCGCAACAATTCGAAAACTAGGCGGTGAGCGTGATCGAACAGCTCCGGCAATTCCATGCGCAAGCCGGCGAGCTCGTTGATGTCGAAGAAGCGTCGGTAATTGATGTCGTCAGCGGCAACACGGAAATGCGCCGCGCGCCAGTGCTGGTCCTCGATCAGGACGTCCAGCCCGCGCCACGTCTCCAGCCGCCCCGGCTCGCCGTTGATCCGCTCGACCGCGGCCTGCACCGCTAGCTGCACATCACTGTGCTGGCGCGCCAGTGCGCCGAGCTCGGACTGCAAATCCTTGGCGCGCTGCGCGGTGCGCGGACGCCAGTCCGGCAGGCCGGAAAACGCGTCGCCCAGACGTTCGAGCTCCGGGTGCTCGTCGCCGAGCACGCGATGATAGTGCAGAGGACAAATCGGGAGCTTGTGCGTCTCGAACGCCCACACGGCAAAGCTGCCGGTCTGCGGTTCGAAGCGCAGCACGAGCTGGCCCGATTCGAGCACTGCGCCGTACTGGTCGCCAAGGAACGGCACCAGCAGCTTGTCACGCAAATAGCGTCTGTCCGGGTCCCAATCGATATCGAACCAGCCGGCGTATTCGGAGGCTGGGCCCCATTCCAGCACATCGAGCCACCACGGGTTATCGGAGCCGCCGACGCCCATGTGATTGGGCACAAAATCGAGCACCTGACCGAGACCGCTGTCGCGAAACGCCGTCACCATGTCACGGAACGCCGCCTCGTCGCCGAGCTCCGGGTTGAGCTGGCCATGGTCTACGATGTCATACCCGTGGGTGCTGTCCGGCCGCGCTTTCAGGTAAGGCGAGGCGTAGATGTGGCTGATGCCGAGCCGCCCCAGATAGGACGCGAGGGCGGCGGCGTCGCGGAAGCCGAACCCCTTGTGGAATTGCAGCCGGTAGGTCGCCCGAGGGATCGGGTTTGCCCCGATCTCAGACATTTTTCTTCGTTTCGGCGGGGGCCGGTTCGCCGCGCTCGGCCCGGAAGATTTCGGCGATTTCGATGAAACGGGGCCGGGCAGCCAGTTCCTCCAATGTCATCGACAGGCGCCGCCGCCAGTTCGGGTGCTCGTCGGAAGTCGCCGGAACGTTCACCGGCTCGACCTCGTCGGTGAGGTCGTCGATTTGCGCCATCGCCAGTCCAGATGGGGTCCGGGCGAGGAAAGCGTGCGCTGCCCGGGCCAGGGTCGGGATGTCCGGTTCGCCATCGTCAGGCAACAGCCTCTCGCGCCGTAGCGCCTCTAGAAACTGCATCCGATCACGCTCGCGCGCTTGATGCTGGCGCGAGGCTTCGCCCGGCTCCGGGAACAGGCCGAGTTGTTCCTTCAAATCGAGATCGCGTCCTTCCCACCAGCCGCGCAGGGTCGGCAAGTCGTGGCTGCCGACAATTGCCAGGGCAAGCTCCGGGTAGGCGTTCGGTGGCAGGAAGGCGCCGGTCTCCGGCTCCTGCTCGAAGAACAGCACGCGGTAGGAAAGGATGTTCGCCTCAGCCATGCGCTCGCGAAAACCCTCCGGCACGGTGCCGAGGTCCTCGCCGACAATGAGACAGCCGTGACGATGACTCTCGAGCGCGAGAATGCCGAGAAGATCCTCCATAGGATATCGGACATAAGCGCCGGCTGAAGGCTTCTGGCCCTGTGGTATCCAGTAGAGGTGCTTTAGCCCCATCGCATGATCGATCCGCAACCCGCCTGCATGGCGCATATTTGCACGGACGAGCTGAATGAAGCTCCGGTATCCCTCTTCCCGCAACGCGCGCGGATGAAACGGCGGCAGCCCCCAATTCTGTCCGGCCGGGTTGTAGATATCCGGCGGTGCCCCGACCTGGGCCGCTGACACTACCGCGGTTGCATCGGCCGAGGCCTCGGCGCCGCTGCGGTCGGCGCCCACTGCCAAATCGCGATAAAGGCCCACCGCCATCCCACGGTCCCTCGCTGTGGCAGCCGCAGCGCCGAGCTGCTCGTCGGCCACCCATTGCAGCCATGCGAGGAAATCCAAACGATGCCGGTTCTCCTCCGCGAAGCGTGCGACGGCGGGCGAGGCCGGGTTGCGGTATTGCTCGGGCCAGACATGCCAGTCGGCACGGGACGGTGCTTCGCGCGCGAAGTGCTCGTGAAGCCCAAGAAACAGGCAGTTCCGCTCGAGCATGTCGCCGTATTCGCGCCGGAACGCCTCGAAAGCGCCCCAGCGCCCAGAATCCGCCGAAGCCCGGCAGGCGTCGAATAGCTTTTCCAATACGGAGAGCTTGATCGCGGCGACCACGGCGTAGTCCACAAGGTGTTTTGCGCGGCAGGCTTGCACGTTATGCCCGAACGCCTCCGAGGCGATCAGGTCGCGCAACTCCTGACAGTGCAGCAATTCAGGGACCGCGGTCACGTCGATATTGAGGATGTTTAGCAGCAGACGGCTCGCCGGCGAATATGGACTGGCGTGTTCGGGATCGTCCGGAAACATCGCGTGCAACGGGTTGAGGCCAATGACGTCGGCCCCGCGATCGGCGGCCAGTTCGACCAACTGGCGCAGGTCACCGAAATCACCGATGCCCCAGTCGGTACTCGAGCGCAACAGGTAAAGCTGCGCGGCAATGCCCCACAACCGCCGTCCCTCGGTGAACGCCCGCGGCAGCCAGCAGCTGCCGGGCGTCACCACGAGCAGCATCGATGCGTCACCCGGTTCGACCGCCAGGCGGTGATAGCCCCAGGGCAGGTCTCTTTCGAGCAGCAACCGGCGGCGCTCCAGCGATGTTCCATCGACGCTGCGGGCATCGATTAGTTCGAGTTCACCGAACGCCGCGCGTCCGATCCGTTCGGAGCCATCCTCCAGCGTCAGACGCCAAGTAATCTTGTCGGTGCCGGCAGGGAGGACCAGCTCGATAGTGGGAGCTCCGGCATCGGCTCGCAACACCTGCACAACAGACAAGGGGCGCAGCCACTCGGCACGGTCCAAGTCCTCGAGTGCCTTGAACGCCTGCATCTCGTCGGCCGCCTCCACGCCCATTGCAGCCAACATACTGCGTTTCGTTTCGCTGCTGGTTTCTACGATTTCGCCCTTGGCATTCCGGAACTGGGGCTCAATCCCCATGCGTTCCGCTAGGTCGTCCAGAGCCGGGCTGGCAGGCTCATGCCGCAGAAGGCCCTCGACAGACCATTGGACCGTCCAAGGCCCAAAAGTGCCGTCATGGCCGACTTCGCCCTCCTGCCAGAGCACGCGGCCGGGTTCAGCCGGAAAACCCCGTGCCGGCGTGGCTGACAGGTTCGCAGCCAACACCAACGCGTCACCTGCGCGGAGCGGCCACCGCACGAGGACCGCACCATCCCCGAGCACCTCGTACCGGCCGCCGGCATGGATGGTTGCGAGCAGCGGCACGATCTCAGCGCGCCGTATTGCCAACACCCGCCGATACCAGTCCAACCATCCGAAATGCGGGGCCCGGTCGATGCTCGTCCAGTCGAGCTTTGCTGAGGCGAAGGTTTCCTCGGCCATGGGGTCGGGGATGCGCTCGCGCATGGCCGGATTCTGGAATTCCGGGAAACGCGCAAACTCCTCGCGGCGACCTTTGCGAACTGCATCGGCCAGCTCTGGTCCGAAATCGCAGAAAAAGGGAAAAGGCTGCGCTGCGGCCCATTCCTCGCCCATGAACAGCATCGGGATCTGCGGCAGCAGCAGATAGACCGCCGCTATTGCGCGTACTGCCTCTGCCGGCGCGAAATCCGTCACCCGATCGCCGAAAGCCCGGTTGCCGACCTGGTCGTGGTTCTGAATGAACGCGACAAAAGCAATCGGCGGCAGTTCGGCGCTTGGCGCGCCACGCGGACGCCCGCGATAGGGCATCAGCTCGCCCTGGAACGCGAAGCCCTGCGCGAGAGCGCGGCCCAGCTTCTCGGGATCGTCCTTGTAGTCGGCATAATAGCCCTTTGTCTCG
>Ga0209380_10003095_pt1 | contig 10414 bp, 12 predicted proteins | sample HubBroMetageWFT6_FD_188347 | JGI IMG/M metagenome (GOLD analysis project Ga0209380, IMG submission 188347) | Warmed and freeze-thawed soil microbial communities from the Hubbard Brook experimental Forest, New Hampshire - Hubbard Brook CCASE Soil... | ecosystem: Environmental > Terrestrial >...
GAGCACTGTCGGATTCAATTATTTCAAGACCTCCGAAGCGGAGTCAATTATGCTTAGTAACTGGATCAAACAATTCAACGACGCAAACACGCCAGACTATGCGGTCAACGGAACGAACTGTGCAGCCTTTTGCATCGCTGGTCTTCTAAAGGCGAACGCGATTAAGAATGAAAACATCAGCCTTATCCCAGACCGTCTATTCCAGCTTCTTTCGTCAAGAGCTAACCAGAACTATACCTGGCAGGGTACAACCCCGCAGAAAGAGATCGTGACTCATTGCATAAGGCATGAAGATGGCTCTTGTCAGTAACGGGTAAAAATGAGGAGCACAATTCCGTGAACTTGCTCTGATCGAGTCTTTCCTAGAAATAGAAGTGGGGCTGCTGCTTGCGTGGGCGGGTGACCGTGAAATATCTAAAGCGTTATGGAAAAATCGTCTTCGGAGGCATCGTTGTCCTGACTGTTCTAGCCCCCTTTTTCTGGATGGCGGGCGGAGTTTACTGGCTAGATAAGAAAGTATTTCCACCAACGCGCCCAAGATTTATGCCTGTCAATTCGGTCTGGATTGACGCCCCGGCCCTCCCGATTTCGTGGCATCACGGGTGGTGGTTTGGTTGCGGCTTGTCGTCCTCAGGCGCGGCTAACTACTGTCGGCTTGTAGGAGCGGATCGGCAACAAGTTTATGGCGGCGAGTATTTGCCGTGTAACAGCAACTCACCAATTGGGGAAGCAAGCGTTCGGCTAGTCGCACCACCTGATTCAGCGGATATGTGGTTGTTTGTAGAGGAGAACGATGGCGTAATCGGATTTCTTGCAGATGGCGACGTGTTGCTGCCCTTGTCGGTCAGAGGAAAATGCAACGAGGTGAAAGCACGACTGCGCGCAGCACGTCACTAGCGCCTCCTTGCTGCGGTTTGAGAAGGTGGCGACGAGTGGCTGGCCCTTTGGGAGCGGGGTTCATGAGGAATACGTGGCTGACAGCGGGAATAATGTTTCTCGTGCCGTTATGCGCGTTCTGTGCCGATAACGCACCGACTATGATGATTCACGTGATTGCACAGATGAGTGGTACCGATGTTCCTGCTGGTGCATTCGCTGGAAAGCCAAAGACGATGTGGCGAGCCTCGAACTCTTATTGCCGAATCGACGAGGAACCAGATCCAGAGCATGGGCTACACTTAAGAACCATAATGAACGAACCGAACGCTTGGCTTGTGGACTTGGCCAGTAATCGAGCGAAACACATGGTGGACCCTGGTCCAACGTTTAACTGCCGGATGCCGATCTTTGCCTTTGACATGTCGATGGTGAAAGGCAAGATTGGCGAACTTGAGTATGGACGCGAACTGGAGTTCTTTCAAAAATATGGGGCGAAGCAAGTCGAAGGCCCTAAATTGGAATCGTTCGCAGCCAATTATTACGAACTGACGATTGATGGAATGCTACTTACGCTTGTAGAGCGCGCTGACACTCACGCGCCAATTATGATTGGATTGGTACAAGGAGAAAAGATCACAAAAGTAAAATATTTACTATGGGAAGATCAGGTCCCATTCAAACTTGATCTGTTTGCGAAACCAACAGGTGTGAAAATGGAGGAAGCAAAGTAAGAGGTCTGGTTCCCATCGCAAAGCCGAAAGGGGCACCCCCTTGAGCTTCTTCTACGAAATTCGCTCCCCCGGCAACACTTTCCACAAGCGGACTGGCGGCTTTCCCACCCAAGACGCCGCGAAGATTGCCGGACGCGAAGACGCAAAGAAAATGAAAAACTCCCGGCAGCCGAGGCCGGATGTTGGACGCATCATGGTGGGACAGAATGCGGAAAAGCCCACGCGGTATTGATTCCAGTTTTGTCGGTTGGCGTGGCCCATTTCGTTTTCGTCTGTCCTTGAAGGCCTCGTTTCCAAGTTCTGGAAATGCTTCCATATACGAAAGACACCTAGAGCGCCGGGGTGTCCTCATTGATTCTTGGAAAAAACGGTGCGCGGTGGCGGGCTCAGGCGGGCGCACCAGACTCACGATGGGCATGGGTGCGGGCTTCTACCGAGAGGCCACAGGCCCGCGATTTTCTGAAACCGCTCAGGACTTTTTTTCAACTGCCGGGGTACCTGTGCCGTATTGTTCGATGTGAGGTTTGGGGGCTCGGTTGGTACGTTGCGTTGTGGGTTTTACGAGCCTTTCGTTGCCCTGTTCATCCACATCAGCCCGCGCAGATTTGGCAATACGTGGCTGCGTCATTTCTTCAGTCAGACTGGCGACAACTGCCTTGCCGGACACTTCTCTAGCCTTCTTGTCTTTTTTCTCCCTGTGCATAGAACTATTCTCCCATGAGACGCGAAGCAATACCGGTTAATCTAGGCTTCCGAGCCTTGAAGTCGTTCCTAACGAATTGCAAGACAGCCAGTCGCAATGCTAGACGCATCGGGAATTCATATCCGTTCAATTTTATACACATTTATATTCCTTAGAATTCCGTAGGGCCAAATTACGCAGGCAGAGCCCGTCCCATTCCTTTGATCTGGATAGGGCCTGACAAACGGATTGTCGGAATGTTGCCGAAACCCTGCACCTGAGGCAGAAAAAGCCACATTCCGATAACGCGACTTCACAGGACTTGGCGTCGCCTTCTTGCTGGTCTGGTTGGGACTGACGTATATTCGCATCGTCAGTCGCAGAAGGACGCCGAATGGTGATGGCTAAGCTACTCGGAGGATTGGCAAGCGTTCTTACCGTACTTGCATTGGTTGCGGGCTTCCGCCGAATAATGCCTTTTGACATATTTTTTCATGACGTTTATTTCGTCGTAACTGCCAGCGGGTTTTTGTTCTTAGTCGCGCTTATCTCCGGGATTCTCGCAGTCCTATATTTCGCCATTTCCCGCTGGAGATTGCGTCCACCTAACAAGCTTGTAGGGCTGGTGAGTTTTGCGATTATCGTAGTTTCCCTTATCGCCTTATTTGCGACAGCTTTTCTTGTCAGGAATGATTCGCCGCCGCATTACTCGCAGCTATACACTCTTCTCGGTGTCCTTTATGTTTTCCTGTTGGGATTTGTTTTGCTTGCAGCGAACATAGTTTGGGCATTCTCTTGGACGATGCTTAGCAAGGTTCGGAGCCACCTTTCCTCTCGTTGATTCCGAAGGACGGTCAGGATGTGGCAGTGAGCTTGCATCCCTATAAAACGATGGATACGCTCACCAAAATGTTGACCTCCGATACTGTGAGCCTCGCGGAGAAGGGGACTTTGCTGGCGGGAATTCTCCTAATACTTCTAAGTTTTGTTGCTGTTCTGTCTTTCGCGGCAGTTTCCACCATATCCCTCGTAACAAGGCACATCTCTCAATATTGGAACGTGTGCTTCCTGCTGTGTTCTCTTGCGCTTGGCGGCTGGATGATTTTCTATGCAGGACAGTTGCGACTTGGTGGCGGAGTAATGGTCTTTCGAAGCAATGCCTTGCTCTTCTTTCTCCTTATCATCACCGTTCTCGTTTCTGCGATCCTAAGATTCGCCAGCCCTCAGAGATACGTTGCGATTCTTGTATTGGCACTGAGTTTGGTTTTATTCTACTTAGCAGTGCCGGGCTTTCCGTCCTGGATTCGGTTAATACGTAAGAAATAGAAATTGTGTATATGCCCATTGAGGGCCAAGTCCCGTGAAACGGGATTATCGGAATGTGGAAATTTGGCCAATCCGGCTCGCGGCATGACTTATCAGGATGTGGCCGAGCTGCGTTGTGGTGTTTCACGAGCGATGCAGGAATTCCCTAATAAATTTCCGGCTTACCGGCGAGTAAATCACAGCCGAGGATTACTTCCGGTTTGCCGACCACACGCCCAGTGACGAGCCGATTCTGGCATCGTTAGTGATAACGCGATTTTTCGACAACTACGATTTTGGCGTTGGCTCACATCGAGCTTAGCTGATTGACTCTGCTGCCCCACAGCCATAGCATTGCGCAAATGAAAGTCGCCCTTGCCCTCATCCTGGCGGCCAGCACATTGGCTACTGTTGCTCAGACGCCTAGCTCCGAATGGAACCTGCCGAAGCCGGGAGTGAAGGAGGTTCAGGTTTCGTTTGCTTCCTTGAAACCAGCGGCGACAATCAAGATTGGCGGTACAGCGGATTGGGCTCTAGTCACTGACAATGCAGTCTGGGTTGCGAGCACGAAACCCTACGCCGTGCTCCGAATTGATCCGTCAACCAACCAGATTCTCGCCACCATAAAAGTCCCCGGAGAGGCTTGCTCCGGTCTGGCTTCGGGATTCGGCAGCATTTGGGTCCCGCTCTGCGGGAAGAAGTCTTCGCTTGTTCGGGTCGATGCCACTAAGAATTTGATTAGTGCAACACTCCCTACACCGCCAGCGGGCCCAGAGGGAGGGATCACAGCCAGTGAAGATAGCGTGTGGATCGTGTCGGACAAGAACGGCACTCTCAACCGGATCGATCCGTCTAAGAACACTGTGCGCCAGAAAATCTCGATACCACCCGGTTCCTACAACCCGCTTTTCAGTAATGGCATTGTCTGGATCACCGGAGTCGAGAGCAGCGTCCTCACTGCCGTGGAAGCCTCTACTGGCAAGGTGCTGGAGTCGACGCCCGTCGGGCCGAAGCCTCGCTTTCTTACTGTTGGTGGGGGTTCTGTTTGGACGCTCAACCAGGGGGATGGAACCGTCAGCCGGGTTGATGAAAAAAGCAGGAAAGTGATCGCCACAATTAAAGTCGGTATACCTGGTGCGGGTGGTGACATCGGCTATGGAGGCGAATCTGTGTGGCCGACAGTGTTAGCCGTACCACTCACCCGAATCGATGCCAGTACGAACAAGGTCGTGAGGCAGTGGGTCGGCAAGGGCGGGGACTCTCTTCGCTTTGGGTTCGATTCGCTGTGGCTGACGGACTACAAGAAGGGCTTGCTCTCGCGAATCCCCATCCCACAACTATTGAAACAATAAATCTCACTATTTCGTTATTGGTTGTAAGCAGGTAATAGCGCTCACCATCTGGAGTGGCTGGGTCTTGGATTCCGGTTGGATCACGGGCAAACCGGAGATAATCCCCCATCCGAACAGGATAGGGCCTGAGAAACGGGATTATCGGAATGTGGCCCTAACCGTCCGTAGGGTGCAACAAGCCGCCCGAGGCCGCTCACTCGCCAAACTTGCCCCTTTACTAGCCTCGTGGCCGCACGCTATCAACTCGGGTGAAGCATAGAGATTAAGGCCCGCGTCGAATGGCGATTGAGCCGTTGAGTATATGTGATAGATTTATGCACAGGCGCTCAATAATGCCAGATAAAGATTATGATGTGATTATAGTGGAATGCCCACGCTGTAAAGTTGAGCAAAAAGTTCATGTTTCTGCTCGACCTCCCATTGGAGTAATGGGAAACGAGAGAGTTCGATGTATAAACTGCGACCATCATTTCGAGGTAAAGATTCCCGATAAGATTATTCGTGGTCCGTTCCCTGCGTAAACCGTCCCCTTAGCCCCGTGGCTGCACGAACTCGACTCACTTGTCATATACGATGACACATTGATGAGGGACGGCCAGCATTTCTGTGGTATAGTTCGCCAATGAGTAAGTCCATCCTTCAATTTGCTTCCGAAATGAGGGGCCTCTATAAACGCGTGGCCGACAAGTTGGGAGTTGACCCTTCATACGTAAGTCGAGTGTCCCGCGGTGAACGCAGGTCTCCGAAAATTGAAGTCTTACTGAAACATGAGGTTTCAAAGCTTTTGAAATCCGCATCCCGAAGAGCCAAAGTAAAGTAGACATAGCGAAACTTTCCACTTTCCCTCTACGCGAGCAACCTTTCCGTGGCCTGATGTTTTCCTAAAGTGTTTTCAAATGCTGCCGATGTGCCTCATAGGAGGCACCATGACCGCCAATCAGCTTATTCCAGCCGCTCAGTACCTGCGCATGTCCACTGAACATCAGCAGTATTCGCTCGAAAACCAATCCACGGCAATACGAACGTATGCGGAGTCCCACAATTTTGTAGTAGTCCAGACTTATTCGGACGCCGCCAAAACTGGGCTGGTTCTTAGTGAAAGAGCCGGACTCCAACAACTCTTGCAAGACGTTGTGAGCGGAAAATCTAATTATTGGGCCGTTCTTGTCTACGATGTCAGCCGCTGGGGTCGATTCCAAGACACCGACGAGTCCGCACATTACGAGTTCCTGTGCAAATCGGCAGGCGTCCCGGTGCATTACTGCGCTGAGACCTTCGCTAACGACGGCACTCTTACCAGCCTTATCATGAAGGCCCTGAAGAGAACGATGGCGGGTGAGTACAGCCGAGACTTGGGGATAAGAGTGTTTGCGGGACAAAAACGACTGGCGCTTCTTGGATTCAGGACAGGGGGTATTGCGGGTTACGGACTACGACGACTACTTGTCTCTGCCGCTCGCGTTCCAAAACAGGAGCTGGCGCTTGGCGAGCGAAAGAGCATCGCAACGGACCGTGTCATTCAGATTCCCGGCCCTCCGCATGAAGTCCAAACGGTAAAGGATATTTATCGGATGTTTGTATCCGAGAAGCTATCTCTTTGCGCCATCGCACGCAAACTCAACAACAATGGCGTACCCCGGCCAGGTCATTCCAAATGGGATTATTCAGGAATTCGGACGATACTCACTCATCCGAAGTACATTGGTAGCGCCGTCTTCGGTCGAGTCTCAAAGAAACTCCACACCGCCGTTGTGTATATGCCAGAGTCGGACTGGATTGTAAGCTCCGGAGCTTTCGAGCCACTCGTCGATCCTGTTACGTTTGCTGAGGCGCAGAAAATGATCCGGCGACACCGTTGTGACAGAAAGGACGAAGAGTTGCTAGACGACTTGCGGACATTGCTTGCTTCTGAAGGCAGATTGTCGGTGTCCCTAATAAAACGCGCACCCGACCTGATGACGCCGGGGACATATAGCAAGCGGTTCGGCGGGTTGCGAAATGCATATAAGCTCGTAGGGTACGCTCATTCTGAGCGCCTCGGCGGCATTGATACGCGCCGTCGCACTATGGCTCTACACGAACAACTTGTCTCTCAGATTGCTGCAAAGTTTCCCAAGGACGTGTCGATTGTCAGGCGCGGAGCACTTTGGCGAAGTCGATTGCGGCTATTTAATCGACTCACGGTATCGGTGCATATAGTCCGATCAGAGATGGTTTGGAAGACGACGCGACGTTGGATAATCGAACCAGCCCAAAATGAACGCAAGTTCATCACGCTATTAGGTCGGCTGGATGAAAACAATCGAACAATTATTGATCTACATGTTCTTCCCAACATTAATTGCCCTAAGAAAATCCAAGTAGGGGACGTCTGGCTTAGTCATGGTAAGCGACTCACCGATCTTTCGCAGTTTTGCAAAGTTGTGGAACAGGTGCGCCTTGCGAAGAGGTGCAAATTTCGCAAAAGCCTTGAGAAGTGACGCGCATCACATCTACGCGATTATCCGTCGCTTACCATGGCGTGACCATGAAGTCTATCTTTGATCTTGATGCACAACTTTCTTGTCCGTCTTCACTTCGAGTGTTGGCAACAATGCGTCGGGTAGTGCCTTGCCAAGTTCGAATACTGCGGCCTGTTTTTTGTTGTTACTGTCGGTAAATTCGAGTGTGAGGAAATGATGTTTCGCTTTGACGAACAGTGTAGCGATGCCGCATGGCCAGCAAATAAGTGCAACACCGATCGATGTTCCAATGCGCGTGGAAGGCTTGTCACCATACTCCATGTCAGTGATAGTAGCGTACGGAATCGCAAAAGAGGATGTTTTATACTTGAAGTTGAGGTTCGCGTCTCCAACGATCAACTCTCCGGTTTGCGACTTGGGTATTGCTTCTACCGTGCCGCCTACGTATTGAGCGTCGTGAGAGCTAACTGCGAAAAGTGACGTTGAAGAGGCGAATAGAAATACGGACAGAGTGATGACCAAAACCTTCTTCAAAGTGTTACCTCCTTATAAGACCCGTTAGTTAGCCGTATTTATACACCCGATGCCTCCACGTGAGCCAAAGTGTTCTTCGTCGTTGTGCCGTTAGGGATAGGTCCTGACGAACGGGACTATCAGAATGTGGGAAGCTAAGGCTCGGCAGGCCTCGTTTCCAGGACGCAGAGATGTTTCCGTATACGAACGAAGCCTAGAACGTTGGGGTGTCCTCATTGATCGCCGGAGAAAACGGCGCGAAGTGGCGGTTCGGTGCTACTTTTTTTTCACCTCATGAGAATGCTAAGGATGGAATTTCTGTCTTTGTTTAAGATCGCAACCTTGTAATTCTTTCGGGAGCGGGTTATATGTTGGCCCCAGGGCGCTCCGGCAAGTCATTCACGCCTCCCACTGAAATGGGAAGACGGACTGAACCACGTATGTCGGATTGCCCAACCTCAATTCGGCTCAAACAGCCTTCCGCTTCGCCATCTTCTGAGCCATGAAAAATAGCACTTTTCGGTCGTCCTCTTTCATTCGACCGAATAGGCGGCAGAACTTTGCAAGCATATTTGCGTCTTTGCCCGAGTTGCCCCACAAAATGTCATCGGCAGACTTCCGTTTCAGGAGATTCGGCAGCTTGGGCGGCTCTTCGCTATCGTAAAACAATTTGTACATCGGGATTTCCAGAGCGCGAGCCATTTTCTCAAGTGTCTCTACTGACGGGACTGTATGGCCATTTTCCACCCGGGACACGTAGCAGCGGAGCAGTCCAGTCTTCTTCTCGATCTCGCCTTGTGAGAACTTCTTCTCCTCGCGCAATACACGCAAACGCTCTCCAATGATCATGGTCTACTCCTCCAAGGTATGTGAATGAATCCAAAGATTAACCAAGGTTTATTTGGGGACGGGGGAGAATACTCCAAACTTGAGCAATTGCATAGGAATTTTCAGGCGAGGCCAATCCCCGATGTCGTTTAGCAGTAAAGTCTGTTTGGCGGCAGTCTTCGAGTGAACCTGGTGCCGCTCGAATCACTGAACACCCTCATACCGCTTCGTTTGGGACGGCCTGATTAGCTGGGCTCCATTACGCAAAACTTTGCACATTTTGAGGACGAGCAACCACAATTACCTAATTGATAGTCTCTTGCGCTACTAAAGTTCCGCTTTCAGAACTGCAATCATCGGGTAACTTTTCCACAGATAAGTAACGAAATAATAAAAATATTCTTGACAAGAGATTCGTCCGGAGTGTATCACGTCGCCATTTTCCGGGTGTGTTAGTTCCGATCAAAGCATTTAGGCCCTTCAATTTGTCGGGATCAGATTCGAGCTGGAATTTCGCTGTTGGACGAAATCAAGTTCTGAGGGGGCGATATGCGCTTTACGCGATTCGGTTTGCTGCTTTGCCTCTTGCTTCTCAACATTTCAGTTCGGGCCCAGCAAACTCAAATTTCGAACACTCAATCGCCTGTGGTAAAGGACCCTGTGGCGGTAAGTCTAGTCACTCAAGTCTTAGCGGGTGCCGGGGGCATCCCCGCCATCATGGCGATTGCGGACTATACGGCCACCGGGAATGTGAGCTATCACCGGGCTCATGATGAGGAGGGCACCGTAGTCGTCCGAGGAAGCGCGCTGGGGGATCTTCGCATAGATGCAACACTTCCAACCGGCATCCGTTCGGAAGCAATAAGCGACGGGCAGTTCAGCTGGAAAACAGAGGACGGCGCAGTCAGGCAACCGTTTGTGCAAGTTCCAATGAATCCAAGCCGTCTGTTTCTGCCATACCTCCAGCTGGCACCTGCGGTCAATAGTGTCGGCCTAAGTCTTTACTATAACGGATTAGTCATTGTGGACGGCCATTCCGCCCATGACATTCAGCTAGTCCGCATCTTGCCCGGACTTGCTGACCCTGACGGGCGTATTCGTGAACATGGCACCATCGACTTTTTCATCGACGCCACTACCTTCCAATTGCTAATGATGCAGGACTTCGGACGCGAACACACCGTTCGTCAAATCCGATATTCGGACTACAGGCTTGCCAATGGCGTACTCTTGCCATTTTCGATCAGTGTCCAAGGAATCGGCACAAATTGGCAGATGCAGTTAAACCAGTTCACATTCAACACTGGGCTTCAGGCTTCGGATTTCCAAATCCAATAAAGGATCGTCGTGCACCTGTTAGTAAATCCCGAGCTGAAAACGAGGAGAAAGACCATGCCAAACGAGAACTGTGCGCCCGTGGTTCATTTGGGAGCTAACCCGGTTAACACAAGCCGCATGCACCTCACTTTCTGTCTGCTGTTCACTGCTTCCCTGTCTTGGGCTTTAGGTCCGAGGGCAGCCGACGTGAGGGGGCAGTCGGTAGACAATCTCCGAAGCATCGGAATTCCGGAGCTTTCCGCGCAGTTGCCAGTTGAAATGGGATACATAAATGCCGGAAACGGCAATCTTCACCTCGAAATTCCATTGGGAACATTCGCCCAC
>Ga0209380_10003098_pt1 | contig 10410 bp, 9 predicted proteins | sample HubBroMetageWFT6_FD_188347 | JGI IMG/M metagenome (GOLD analysis project Ga0209380, IMG submission 188347) | Warmed and freeze-thawed soil microbial communities from the Hubbard Brook experimental Forest, New Hampshire - Hubbard Brook CCASE Soil... | ecosystem: Environmental > Terrestrial > Soil...
GCGCGCGGCGATCTGGCCCCAGGCGCGCTCGCCGTCATAGACGATCAAGGAGCCGTTCTCGCTGACGATGCGGCCCTTGCGGTTGGCGAAGACCGTGCCGTTCGCGAGATGTTGTAGGTAGTTCGGGATCAATCCGACGCCGTGGCTGTCGTGGCCACGCAGATTGGCCTCGATCAGGTGGTCGGCAATGAGTTGCGCCTCGTCGGGCTGACTGCCGGCAGCTTCGAAGACCCGCAACGCGATCCGGTGCAATTCCGCATGGTCGATCAGCATCATTGACGAGAGTCCTCAGTCGGCATCGCGCGCCGAGGCCGCAATGCGCAATGGGTGGGCCGGGTAGACGCCGAGGATCTTCACCTCGCGCGAAAAGAAAAAGAGCTCCTCGAGCGCCAATGCCAGTGGCCGGTCCTCTGGATGCGCCTCGACATCGGCGTAGAACTGGGTCGCCGCGAACGCGCCGCCGACCATGTAGCTCTCGAGCTTGGTCATGTTGACGCCGTTGGTCGCGAACCCGCCCATCGCCTTGTAGAGCGCCGCCGGCACGTTGCGGACGCGGAACAGAAAGGTTGTCACTGTCGGGCCGCCGCGCAGCGGCCGTTTGGGCTCGCGCGACATGATCAGAAAGCGGGTCGTATTGTGCTCGGCGTCCTCAATGTTCTCTTTCAATGAGACGAGACCGTATATCTGCCCGGCAAGCTCCGAGGCGATTGCCGCGACGGTGAGATCGCCGCGCTCGGCTATTTCGGCCGCGGCGCCCGCCGTGTCCGCCGCGACAACAGGATCGAGGCCGAGCGAGCGGATCAGCTTGCGGCATTGCGACAGCGCGTGAACGTGGCTTCGGACCGTGCGTATCGTCGCCAATGTCGCGCCCGGCAGGGCCAGCAGATGATGGTTTACCCGCTCGAAATGCTCGCCGATGATGTGGAGGCCCGAATCCGGCATCAGATGATGGATGTCGGCGACCCGGCCGGCGACCGAGTTCTCGATCGGCATCATGGCCAGCGCCGCCCGATCTTCGCGCACCGCAGCGAAAGCGTCCTCGAATTGGTTGCACGGCAAAGTCGCCATTTCCGGAAAGACCCGCCGGCACGCGAGGTCGGAATAAGCGCCGAAGGCGCCCTGAAACGCGATCGTCTTCGCCGGGTCCGAAACTGCTCCCATTGGTCTGCTCTCCATCCGTTACCCCCGCGAAAGCGGGGGTCCAGAGGTACCGACGACAGCCCGCTGGCCCTGGGTTCCCGCTTTCGCGGGAATGACGGGATGAAGCTCGGCGAGGTGGCGGGCGCGGGCGAGGTCGGCCGGCGTGTCGACCTGCACCCCGAGGCAGGCGGGGTCTATGAGGCTGACCGAGATGCGCATGCCGGCTTCGAGGGCGCGCAGCTGCTCGAGATGCTCCCGCTGCTCCAGGACGCCGCGCGGCAGCCCGACGAACCGTTCGAGCGCGGCACGGCGATAGGCGTAGAGCCCGATATGCTCGTAATGCGGCCCGGGCCCCCACGGCACGACGGCCTTGCTGAAATAGAGCGCGCGCGCCGGCCGCTGCGGATCGGTGAAGCCGGCGACGACCTTGTTGACGCTGGTATCGCCGAGCGCCGCTTCGTCTTCGATGATGGCGGCGAGCGTCGCGATGTCGGTCTCGGGGTCGGCGAGGCCGGCGACGGCGACACGCACCGCCGCCGGATCGAGAAGTGGCAAATCGCCTTGCACATTGACCACCGCGTCGTGCCGGCCGCTCGGATCGATCCGCCCGATCGCTTCGTGAATGCGGTCCGAGCCGGTGGGGTGGTGCGGGTCGGTGAGGACTGCCCGTCCGCCCGCCGATTCTACGGCGTCGGCGATGGCGCGGTCGGCGCAGGCGACGATCACGGGTCCCAGCTCGGCGGCCACGGCCCGCCGCCAGACATGCACAATCATCGGAGTTCCGGCGATATCGGCGAGCGGCTTGCCAGGCAATCGACTAGCGGCGAGCCGGGCGGGAATGAGGATGATCGGGTTTGCGGGTACGGTTCTGGTCACCGGTGTTGCTTAATCCTGCTTCGATAGCGACAACATGCCCGGTTCGACCGGGCGCCGGAAGCGTGATAATTCGGTGCTATCGCGGGAGGATCGGGCATCGATGTCATCATTCGAGTGGAACAAGATCATTGCGTCGGTGCTCACGGCCATGATTGTCGCGATGGCGTCCGGGATCTTGGCGGGTCAGCTGGTCCGGCCAAAGGAACTCGAGAAGCCGGTGTTCATCGTGGCTGGCGCCGAACCGACCGCGAGCGCGCCGGCGGCGGAAGGGGCGGCAGCCGGGCCCGAACCGATCGGGCCGTTGCTCGCCAAGGCCGATCCCAAGAAAGGCGAGCAGATCGCCAAAGTCTGCGCCGCATGCCACACGTTCAACAAGGGCGGACCGAACAAGATCGGGCCCAACCTGTGGGGGATCACCGAGGAGGCCATGGCGGAGGTGCCCGGCTATCAATTCTCGGCAGCGATGGAAGCGCATAAGGGCGAAAAGTGGGATCCGGAGAAGTTCAACGAGTGGCTGTGGAAGCCGCAGGCCCTGATCAAGGGCACCAAGATGACCTTTGCCGGCATTCCCAAGGGCCAGGACCGTGCCGACGTCATCGCTTATCTCGAGACGCTGAAGTAGACCGGGTACGTGACAAAGAAGACCCCTCACCCCAACCCTCTCCCCGCAAGCGGGGCGAGGGAGCGAGCGGCCGAGCCCCTCGCCCCGCGTGAGCGGGGAGAGGGAGGGGCCCGCGAAGCGGGAGGGGGAGGGGCGGTGCCGTCCACGCCGCTCGACGAGCATCTCGCTCTCGCGCTGCGCTTGGCGGATGCGGCGGGCGAGGCGATCCGGCCGTACTTCCGGCAGCCGCTCGCGGTAGACGACAAGTCCGACCTGACCCCGGTGACGGCCGCCGACCGAGCCGCCGAACTGGCGATGCGATCGCTGATCGAGAACCGTTTCCCGGAGCACGGCATCATTGGGGAAGAGTTCGGCCGGGCGCGCGAGAACGCCGACTTCGTGTGGACACTGGACCCGATCGACGGGACGAAATCCTTCATCAGCGGGGTTCCGCTGTTCGGCACGTTGATTGCGCTGACCCGCGCCAGGCGCCCGATCCTCGGCATCATCGACCAGCCGATTTCGCGCGAGCGCTGGGTTGGCGTCGCGGGGCGTTCGACAACGCTGAACGGCGCGGTGGTCCACTGCCGAGCCTGCGCCGGCCTCCCTGCCGCCACGCTCTTTGCCACGACTCCCGACATGTTCAAGTGTGGAGACGCCACTGCCTTCGCCCGAGTGTCGGGCGCGGTGAAGCTGACGCGGTTCGGCGCCGATTGCTACGCTTATGGTCTCCTTGCCGCCGGCTTAATCGACCTCGTCCTTGAAGCGAGCCTCAAACCATACGATTTCTGCGCGATGGTTCCGATCGTCGAGGGGGCGGGAGGCCTCGCCACCGATTGGCGCGGAGCCGATCTCGATCTCGACTCGGACGGCCGCATCCTGGTGGCGGGCGACCGCCGCACACATCGGGCGGCGCTCGAATTCATCGGCAGTTGAGTTGTTCGCGCGGAGTTCAGCAATGCGCAGAGTCCCTGCAACCCTCATCGCGCTCGTTGTATCGCTCGGGCTGGCCGCTGCGGCAGTCGCGGCCACGACCCCGGGCATGTCATTGTTCGGCGACCTCAAATACGGTCCCGACTTCCAGCATTTCGATTACGTCAACCCGGACGCCCCGAAGGGCGGCACGATGCGCCTCTTCGCGATCGGCACCTTCGATACCCTCAACCCTTTTGTCGTCAAAGGCGTTCCGGCGGCAGGGGTAGGTCAGATCTTCGATACCTTGGCGGTAGCCTCCGAGGACGAGCCCAGCAGCGAATACGGGCTCGTCGCCGAACAGATCGAGCTCGCCCCCGACAAGCTTTCGGTGCTCTACACCTTGCGCCGGGAGGCGCGCTTTCACGACGGAACCCCGATGACACCGGAGGACGTCGTCTGGACCTTCGAGATTTTGCGCGCCAAAGGGGCCCCCTCCTACCGCTCCTATTACGGCGACGTCACCAAGGTCGAAAAGGAGGGCGAGCGCGGCGTCCGGTTCTCGTTCAAATCGGCGGAGAACCGAGAATTGCCGCAGATATTAGGTCAGATGCCGGTGCTGTCGAAGGCCTATTGGTCGGGGCGCGACTTCGAGAAGACGACGCTCGACCCGCCGCTCGGCAGCGGCCCTTACAAAATCGAATCGGTCGACCCCGGACGCTCGATCACCTATCGCAGGGTCGCCGATTACTGGGCGGCCGACCTGCCGGTGATCAAGGGCCGCTACAATGTCGACACGATCCGCTATGACTATTACCGTGACGCGACGATCGCGCTCGAGGCCTTCAAGGCCGGCCAGTTCGATGTGAAGCTCGAAAATTCGTCGAAGGATTGGGCGACCGGGTACGACAGCCCGGCCTTGCGTGCCGGTCTCATAAAAAAGGAAGAAATCCCGAACGGGTTGCCGAGCGGCATGCAGGGCTTCGCGTACAATCTGCGCCGGCCGCTCTTTCAGGACCCGCGGGTGCGCGAGGCCTTGGCCTATGCCTTCGATTTCGACTGGTCGAACAAGAATTTGTTTTACGGCGCCTACAAGCGCACGCGCAGTTATTTCGATAACTCCGAGCTCGCGGCGACCGGGGTGCCGCAGGGCGAGGAATTGAAGATCCTCGAAAAGTTCCGCGGTCAGATCCCCGACCAGGTCTTCACGACCGAGTACGACCCGCCGAAATACGACGGTTCGGGCAATATTCGCGACGGCGTGCGGGCGGCGCTTAAATTGCTGAAGGAGGCGGGCTGGACCTTCAAGGGCGAGAAGCTCGTGAATGACGAGACGGGTCAGCCCTTCGAGTTCGAAATCCTACTCGACAATCCGCAGTTCGAACGGATCGTTCTGCCCTTTGCGAAGAACCTCGAGCGGATGGGGATCACCGCGCGGGTGCGCACCGTGGATAATGCGCAATACCAGAAGCGTATGGAGACCTTCGACTATGACATGGCGGTGGTCGCATTTGGCGAATCATTGTCACCCGGCAACGAGCAGCGCGACTTCTGGGGCTCGCAGGCCGCTGACGAGCAAGGAAGCCGCAACCTGCTCGGCATCAAGAGCAAAGTCGTCGACGAGCTGATCGAGGGGCTGGTTCGGGCGCCCGACCGGGCCAGCCTGCTAGCCCACACGCATGCCCTCGACCGGGTACTCCAGTACGGTTATTACCTGATCCCGCATTACCACATCGCCTCGTTCCGCGTTGCCCACTGGGACAAGTTCCGGCACCCCGCGGTCGCGCCAAAATACGCCGTCGGCCTCGAGACCTGGTGGATCGATCCCACCGCCGAGCAGTCGGTCGAAGCCAAGAAAGGCGAAGTGACCAAGCAGTGACGGCTTGGAGACTCGCATGATCGCTTACGCGATCCGCCGGATTGCGCTGATCATTCCAACCCTGTTCGCGATCATGGTGGTCAATTTCGTGATCGTGCAGGCGGCCCCGGGCGGGCCGGTCGAGCAGATGATCTCGCGCCTCAAAGGCAGCGATATCAGCGCGACCGAGCGAGTCAGCGGCGGCACCGGCGAGTTCAAGACCCAGGCGGGCGGCAACGATACGCGCTATCGCGGGGCGCGCGGCCTCGACCCGGCGCTGATCAAGGAGCTCGAAAAGCAATACGGCTTCGACAAGCCGCCGCTCGAGCGGTTTTGGTTGATGATGCGTAACTACATAACCTTCGATTTCGGCACCAGCTTCTTCCGTGACCGCCGAGTCGTCGATCTGATCAAAGACAAATTGCCGGTCTCGATCTCGATCGGGTTGTGGACCACCCTGATCACCTATCTCATCTCGATCCCGCTCGGCATAAAAAAGGCTGTCCGCGACGGCAGCCGGTTCGACGTGTGGACCAGTGCCGTCATCGTCGTCGGCTATGCGGTGCCGAGTTTTCTCTTCGCCGTATTGCTGATCGTGCTGTTCGCCGGCGGCAGCTACTTCTCGATTTTCCCATTGCGCGGTCTCGTCAGCGACAATTGGGCCTCATTGTCCTGGCCAATGCGCATCGCCGATTATTTCTGGCACATCGCATTACCGATCACCGCATTGGTGATCTCGGGTTTTGCGACATTGACGATGCTGACCAAGAATTGTTTTCTGGAGGAGATCAACAAGCAATACGTATTGACTGCCCGCTCCAAGGGGCTGACCGAGCACCGAGTGCTCTACGGCCACATCTTCCGCAATGCGATGCTGCTCGTCGTCGCCGGCTTTCCGGCGGCGCTGATCGGAATTCTGTTCACCGGTTCCCTGCTGATCGAGGTGATCTTCTCGCTCGACGGGCTCGGCCTCCTCGGCTTCGAGGCGGCGATCAACCGCGACTACCCGATCATGTTTGCCACACTCTACGTCTTCACCTTGATCGGCCTCCTCCTGAAACTCATCAGCGATCTGACCTACATGCTGATCGACCCCCGCATTGATTTTGCCGCCCGCAGAGTATGATCGCCGAATCTGATACGCCAATCCGTCACGTCATCATTCGCTCGAGCGTCTCCAATCTGTCGGCTTCGTGGAAGGGTTTGTCCCAGCGGATGCGGTGGATGCGCGGGAAACGCATCGCGACACCGGATTTGTGGCGGGTCGAGCGGTGGACGCTGTCGAAGGCGACTTCGAGGACGATCTGCGGGCTCACCTCGCGCACCGGGCCCCAGCGCCGCACGGTGTTGTTGCGGACCCACAGGTCGAGGCGTCGCAATTCCTCGTCGGTAAACCCGGAATAGGCCTTGCCGACCGGCACCAGCTCGTCGCCGCGCCAGGCGCCGAAGGTGTAGTCGGAATAGAACGAGGAGCGCTTGCCGTGGCCGCGCTGGGCGTACATCAGCACGGTGTCGAGGGTCAGCGCGCCGCGTTTCCATTTGAACCACGGGCCCTTCGGCCGGCCGGAGACGTAGAGCGAATCCGCCCGCTTCAGCATCAGCCCTTCGATGCCGCGCTGGCGGGCGCCGTCGCGCAATTCCGCGAGCTCGTCCCAGCTGGTGAACGGCACCATTGGCGACAGATCGAGGGCCGTGCGCGGCTCGCGCGCATACCACGCTTCGAGACGACGCCGGCGGTCGGCAAAAGACAGGCCGCGCCGGTCTTCCGGCCCCTCGCGGAGGATGTCGTAGAGCCGCACCGCGGCTGGAAAATCGCGCAGCAATTTCGGGGTCGGAGTCTTGCGGTTTAGCCGCTGCTGCAGATCGTTGAACGGCGCGACCTCGCCGTTCCGGATCACCAGCAGCTCGCCGTCCAATGTCACATCGCCGGGCATTGCCGCCCAAATGTCCGGAAAGGCGCCGCCGATATCGTCGCCGGAGCGCGAATAAAGGCGCCTTTCAGCGCCGCGCGCGACAAGCTGCACGCGAATCCCGTCCCATTTCCACTCGGCGAGATAATCGTGCGGGTCGAGGCCTGCGATGTCGGCGTCCTCCAGCGGCTGCGCCAGCATCAGCGGGGTGAAGGTCGGCAGATTGCCGATCTCGGGCGGCGGGCGGCGGCCTTCGAGCCAATCGAACAGCGGCTGGTAAGGAGGGGCCAAGCCGTGCCAGATCTCTTCGATACGGTCGAGCTCGACCCCGCTCCATTCAGCGAGCGCGGTCTTGGCGAGCCGCGCCGAGACGCCGATCCGCAGCTCGCGGGTGACGAGCTTCAACAACGCCCATCGCCCGGTCGCATCGAGCGCGTCGAGCCACGGCTCGAGCAGGGCGGGGACCTCGCTGCGGCTCGCCCCCTTCAGCTGCTCCACGATTTCGGAAAGGCTCGGGACATGTCCTTCCCCGCCCGGCGCGGCGGGCCAGATCAAGGACACCGTCTCGGCGAGATCGCCGACAAAATCATAAGACCAGCCGAGGAGCTCCGGGTCGACGCGAGCCGCTGCCAGGGCGCGCACCTGGTTCGGCTTGGCCTCGTCGAAGACGAGCTCACCGGTCAACGCGGCCAATGCCCAGCCCCGCTCCGGGTCGGGCGCAGCCGCAAAATATTCCCGCATCAGCCGCAATTTGCCGTTGCGCGACGGCGTGAACAGCAGGGCATCGAGCAGAGCCGCGAAGCGGTTCACGACTGCACTGGCGGCATGCGCGGTTTACTCGTCTTCCTCGAAGCCGGTGAGGGCTAGCGCGCGGGCGCGGTAGCCTTTCTTGCTCGCGAAATAGACGAGCGCCTCTTCGCGCCCGTGCGTCACCCAGACTTCCTCGGCGGCGACTTCATCGATGGTTGCAGTCAGCTCGTCCCAATCGGCGTGATCGGAAATCACCAACGGCAATTCCACGCCGCGAGCCTTGGCGCGCTGGCGCACGCGCATCCAGCCCGACGCCATCGCGACTAGCGGGTCCGGTAGCCGCCGCGACCAGCGGTCGGTGGTGGCGGCAGGAGGCGCCAGCACGATCCGGCCCTTGAGCGCCTCGCGCGTCGCGTCGGCCCACGGCAGCACCGGCCCGAGCGGCACCCCTAAGCTCTCATAGAGCTCGGTCAGGCCGATCAGCGCGCCGTGCAGATAGATCGGCTCCTCGTATCCCGCGCGCCGCAACAGCGCCAGAACCCGCTGGCATTTGCCGAGCGCATAGACCCCGACGACGTGACAGCGATCGGGAAAAAGCGATAGCGAATGCAGCAGCTTGTCGATCTCGATCCGGTCGGGCGGATGGCGGAAGACCGGCAATCCGAAGGTAGCCTCCGTGATGAAGAGATCGCAGTTGCACGGCTCGAAGGACGCGCAAGTCGGGTCCGCCCGGCGCTTGTAGTCGCCGGAGACGACGACCCGCGCGCCGCGGTAGTCGAGCACGACTTGCGCGCTGCCCAACACGTGACCGGCGGGGATGAGGCGTACCCCGACCCCGTCGATCGCGATGGGTTCGCCATAGTCCAGCGGCTGCAGCGAACCTCCGGCCAGCTCGCCGTAACGCGACTGCATGATCGTAATCGTGCCCGGCGTCGCGAGGACGCGCTCGTTGCCTGGCCGGGCATGGTCGCTATGCCCGTGCGTGACGATGGCGCGCTGCACCGGGAGCAGCGGGTCGATGTGAAAGCCGCCGGGCTCGCAATAGAGCCCGGCCGGCGTTGTCTTGATCCAGGTCTCGGGCTGCGGAACAGAGGGCGACATCTGGCGAAAGATCGTGGGGCCGACATCCCCGGATATAGGAGCCGGGCCTAGCGCGGTGAACGGCCGGCCTCGATAAAGTCTAGATCAGGCGTCTCAAGGCCTCGATATCGCGGATCAGGACCGACGCCTTGCCGAGATCTATCAGGCCCTGGCGATGCCAATTCTGCAGAATTTTATTGACGCTCTCCCGGCTGCCTCCGGCCATGCTGCCGAGTTCTTTCTGCGAGACGTGAAGCTCTACGAGGGTGCTTTGCGACCCGTGCAGGCCGACGCTTTCGGCGAGCTGCAGCAACCTCTTTGCGAGTCGCGACTCGAGATGCCGAAACATGACATCCTCGACCTGTTCGCTTGTCTGCCGTAGCCGCTGGCACAGGATTCTCAGCATGATCATGCAAAGGTCCGCCCGATTTTCTAGCAGGTGCAAAAAATCCCGGCGGTTCAACACCAAGAGCTCGCAGTCTGTCATCGCAGTCGCATCCGCGCTGCGTTCTTCGCCGTCGAGAACGGCTATTTCACCGAATATTTCAGGGGCATTGACAATATTAAATACGATTTCTTTTCCTTCGTTTGACAGTGAACTGATCTTGATCCTTCCCCGCAATACTGCCACCAAGCTTTGCCCGGGCGACCCTTTGGCGAAGATTTCGCGGCCAGCGGTGTAGCGTTCGACCCGGGAGTAACTTATCAGTGAGTCTATTTCGCTGGCGCTCAGCTTCCCGAACAGGGGATGACGTTCGAAGATCTGCCGTTTTTCCTGATGCGTTGGGGAGTTCATGGCAATTCCTTACAGCCACGATCAAGAAGGCCAAAAGATTCTGGTTTGCCGGAGAAAGCGCCAAAAGTTGTTATATGCTGCGTTGAGCCTTTATGGCCGTAAGCAACGTATCACATGGCCGGGCTTCGGCATTAACCTTTTTACACTGAGAATTGGACGGCATGCCCGCACTCGCCAAATGTTGACCATCCGACCGGGAGAGGAATAGGGTGAAAAACTCAATCTCCAGTTTCCGGCGCTCCGTGGAGGCTCGGCATGAGGTGCCCTCGGTGTAGCGCCGACAATCTCGCCGGGTTGAAGTTCTGTGGACAGTGTGGGGCGCCGTTGGGCGTCCCGTGTCCGTCTTGCGGCTCGGGCAACCCTCCCGAGCACCGGTTTTGCGGCCACTGCGGCACACCGCTCGGCCGGCCGGGTCTGCAGGAAGCAGTTGTGCCCGGGCCGTTTACGCCCAAACCCGCCGCAGCGCCCGGGATTGCGCTTCCCGGCG